>Ga0194113_10002519_pt1 | contig 24982 bp, 21 predicted proteins | sample TA2MahC200mmetaG_FD_146193 | JGI IMG/M metagenome (GOLD analysis project Ga0194113, IMG submission 146193) | Freshwater microbial communities from Lake Tanganyika, Tanzania - TA2015017 Mahale Deep Cast 200m | ecosystem: Environmental > Aquatic > Freshwater > Lake | place: Tanzania: Lake... | reverse complement strand
CCCAATTCCGGGATCGAACGCAGCAGCTCGACGGTGTAGGGGTGCATCGGCTCGTGAAAGATCGTATCCACGTCGCTCTGCTCGACGATGCGGCCCAGGTACATCACCGCAACATCGTCTGCCATCTCCGCCACCACGCCCAGATCGTGGGTGATGAAGATGACCGACATGCCGAGCTCGGCCTGCAGGTCCTTGATCAGCCGCAGCACCTCGGCCTGCACGGTCACATCGAGCGCGGTCGTCGGCTCGTCGGCGATCAGGATGGAGGGATGGCAGGCCAGCGCCGCGGCGATCATGGCGCGTTGGCGCATCCCGCCCGAAAGCTCGTGGGGATAGGCTTTCATGCGCTGCTGCGGGTTCGCGATCTTGACGCGCTCCAGCATCGCCACCGCAGCATCGTGGGCCTCCTTCGGGTCCGGCGTCGTGTGCAGCAGGATGCCTTCCACCAACTGGTTGCCGATGGTGTGAACCGGCGAGAAGGCCTTCATCGGCTCCTGGAAGATCATGCCGATCTCGCCCCCACGCACCTGCCTGATCTCATCCCCCGTGGGGTCCAACTTGCCGAGATCAACCGGCGGGCCGCCAGCCTTGCGCCGTAGCCAAATCTCGCCGCGCATTTTGCCCGGAGGCGGGATGATCTGCAGAACGGCTTTCACCGTCACGCTCTTGCCGCAGCCGCTCTCGCCCACGAGCCCGACCGTCTTTCGCTTGCGAACCACGAAATCCACGCCGTCTACGGCCTTGAGCAGCCCCTCGCGCAACTGAAACGAGACGTGCAGGTCGCGCACATCTAGCAGGATGTCGGAATCATCGTTCAATGTTCAGCCTCAGATCAGAATGGGTCATTGCGAGGCCCATCGTTTTGAGCCGCAGCAATCCCCCTCGATGCAGGAGACTGCTTCGCAAAAGGCGCTCGCAGTGACGGTCCTCGCTCACTTGTACGGGTCCGATGCGTCACGCAGGCCATCGCCAAGGAAGTTGAACATCAGCACTGCGACGAACACCCACACCGCGGACAGCAGAATCCAGGGGTGGTGGGCGATGCTGGTCAGGTCTTGGGCATCGCGCAAGAGGACGCCCCAGCTCACCACAGGCGGTTGCAACCCCAAGCCCAGAAAGCTGAGCGATGTTTCGCCCAGGATGGTGCGCGGGATGGAAAGGGTGAGCGCCACGATGATGTAGCTGGCAAAGGATGGGATGAGATGGCGCAGGATGATCTGGAAATCGGAGACGCCGGCCAGCCGGGCCGCCACGCAGAAATCCTCCTCGCGCAGCGACAGGAGCTTGCCGCGCACCACGCGGGCCAGACCCGCCCAGCCGATCAGCGATGTGATCACCACAATCCCGATGTAGACGCGCAGGGTCGGCCAATCGCGCGGCAGCGCGGCCGCCAACGCCATCCACAGGGGGATGGTTGGAATGCACACGATCAGGTCAATCGTCCGCTGGACGATCGTGTCTATCACCCCGCCGAAATAGCCCGAGATGCCGCCGAGGAGCAAACCCAGGGCGAAGGTGAGAAACACGCCGATGAGCCCCACCGACAGCGAGATGCGTGAGCCATACAGAATCCGTGAGAAGAGATCGCGGCCGAGGGCATCGGTGCCGAGCAGAAACAGTGGACCATCGCCCGCGCCGAAGAGATGAATGTCGGTGCGGATCAGGCCGAGGAACTTGTAGGGTTCGCCGCGCACCCACAACCTGACCGGAAACTTGATGGAGGTATCCAGCGCAAAGGTGCGCTTCATCGTGCGCGGGTCGGTCTGCCGCTTGACATCGTAGACAAACGGCCATTGCAGCTTCCCTTCCCGGTCTACGAAGCGAATGAGTTGGGGCGGGCAATCCTTGTACAGTGGAAAGCGCGCGTCTGTCGTCGTCGGGCTGATGAAGTCAGCGAACAGCGCCGACAGGTACAGGACGATGAGCACCGGTGCCGCGATCATGGCGAGCTTGTGCTGGGTGAACTTCCACCACATGAGCTGCCACTGGGAGGCGACGTAGTAGGCCTCCTCGCGTTCCTGCTCAGCCCGGCGCCTGTCGCGGCGACGGAAAATGCCCTGGAACGGATCGCGCGCGCGCTGCGGTTCGTTTTCTACGGCCACGATTTGTTTGCTCCTACCTCACCCGGTCACCGCGAGCGTCTTTTGCGACACTTGCATACCTGGGTTTCGAGCCTTCAGGCGGTTTGTAGCGGTGACCATCAGACCGGCTAAAGCCTCGATACCGAACGCAGAGTTCTTGCCAGCGCACATGCCGCCGCCCGGGCATCGGGGACTCGCAATGACGCATCGCCAGCCTACGCCTCTTCGGCCACCGCGCCGAAGCGGATGCGCGGGTCGAGCCAGGCTAACAAAATATCCGAAAGCAATGTCCCGATGACGGTCAGCGTGCTGGTGATCAGCAAGATGCTGCCGGCCAGGTACATGTCCTGAGCGAGCAGCGACTGCAGAAGCATCGGACCTGTCGTCGGCATGTTTAGCACGATGGAGACCAGCGCCTCGCCCGATACGATAGTAGGCAGCAGCCAGCCGATGGTGCTGATCATCGGATTGAGGGCCAGGCGCACCGGATACTTGAACAGGAGCTTACGCTCCTTGACACCCCGCGCTCGCGCCGTGGTCACGTATTGCTGCTGAAGCTCATCCAGCATCATCGCGCGCATCGTGCGAATGAGGGACGCGGTCCCCGAGAGACCCACGATCACCATCGGCAGCCAGACGTGCTTCAGCGCGTCCTCGATCTTGGCCCAGCTCCACGGGGCCGCGATGAACTGAGGCGAGAACAGCCCGGTAATCGCAGTTCCTGTGACAGCGAAAACGCTGTACATGATCACCAGCGCAATCAGAAAGCCAGGTAACGAAATGCCGATGAAGCCGATAAAGGTCAGCGCATAGTCGCCGAGCGAATACTGGTGCGTCGCGGAGTAGATGCCGATCGGCAGCGACACGATCCAGGTGAAGAGCAGCGTCGCGATGGAAATCGTCATGGTCAGCAGCAGCCGCTCGCCCACCAGCTCCGCCACCGGCCGGTTCCACTGGAAAGACATCCCGAAGTCCCCGCGCAGCAGGATATTCGTGATCCAGCGATAGTACTGCTCGTAGATCGGCCGATCCAACGCGTACAACTGCGTCAGGTTTGCGATCTCCGACTCTGAGACGGCCGCGCCGACATTGCGAAGCTGCTGCATATACATCGTCAGGTAGTCGCCGGGCGGGAGCTGGATCACGATGAAAATGATGATAGACAACGCGAATAGCAACGGGATGATCTGTAAGACGCGACGCCCGATGTAGCCTGCCATGAGTGATTTCCTTGGACCTCTCGTCCCCCTTTCCAGTGAGGAAAGGGGGACGGGGGTCAGGTCAACCCCTTACTTCTTGTAGAAGAACTGCTCGCCGCTGAAGTTCGACCCGATGGCGAACACATCCTCCGAATCCGACACATTGGCCAGCTTGACGTTCGCCAGCATCGGCTGCATCATGTTCTCCACCGGCACCAGATAGTAGATGTTGTCGTTCATCATCTTGCGGACTTCATCATAGGCCTTGCGACCCTGCTCCGGGGGAACGGCTGAGATCTGGCTGATCTTCGTGAAGAACGCCTTCACGTCGGCCGGCGGCTCCTCGCCCTGCTTGCCGCCGCTGGTCCACCACTGTTGCCACAGGGTTGCCCAGTACGGTTGGCCGAGATCGCCCATATACCAGAGCGGCGTGTGCGACCAGAAGATCGTCGCCTGGTGCTCGCCGGCCGCGATGCGCTGCGACCACAACGAGCCGTCAATCTTCTTGACGGTGGTCTTGATGCCGATCTTCTTCCAGAACGCCACCAGCAGCTCCAGCGTGGGGATCTGGTCGGCGCGCTGCGCGCCCGTCTCGAACGGGACAACGAAGGTCTTGCCGTCCGGCCCCAGGCGGAAGCCATCGGCATCCTTCTTGTCCAGCCCCATCTCATCCAGCAGCTTGTTGGCCCCGGCGATATCGAGCTTGCCCGGGATGATCGTCGAAGGCTTGGCGTAACCGTACCAGATCGTGTCAATGATCTCCGCCCGGTCAATCGCCATGTTGAGCGCCTGGCGGAAACGCTTGTCCTGGACGACCTTGCGCCAGGTTTCGTCCTTGTAGGTCAGGTTGAGGAACACGTCAATGACGGTGGCGTGCAGCCGACCCAGGCGCATCTTGTAGCCGCCCTTCGCCTCGTTCTCTTTGTAGAGGGGCAGCTTGATGAGCTTCGGATTCGAGCGGGCGAAGTCGCACTCGCCGGCCATGTTCTTCAGGTCAATGACCTCGACATCCGCCACATAGAAGCTCTGGATGGTGTCAATGTAGGGCAATTGGTTGCCCGCCGCATCCACCTTGAAGTAGTACGGGTTGCGCTCGAAGGTGGTGAGCTGAGGAGTCACGGTCTTGATCACCCAGGGATGCAGCGTCGGCATGCCAAGTAGCTGCTTGTTGGCAAACCCACCGCCCAAGAAGGAGCGGTCTTTGAGGGTGTACAGACCGACCCATTCTGTCACGTTCTCCGCCTTCATGGCGGCGTCCAACTCCTCCGGTTTCGCATACTTCTTGTGGAACTTCTTCAGATAGGCGCTGGGCTTGAGGAACTCCGCATAGTTGCGCCAGCTCTGGACGGCCAGCACGAGCAGGAAGCCGCCATACGGCTCCGCGAAATCCAGCTTGAAGGTAACATCATCAATGGTCGTCGCTTTGGCCGGTTGGCCGTCGAACTTGCTGGCCGTGCGCAGCCACAGCGGAAACGCCTTGGTCAGTTCAGGGTTCTGCAAGACGTCCTCGAACGCGTAGCGCACGTCTTCGGTGGTGACGGACGCGCCATCGGACCACTTCAGCCCCTTGCGGAGCTTGAAGGTGAAAGTCTTCTGGTCGGGGCTGACTTCATACGCCTCGCAGATGTTGGGCGTGACCTCCTCGCCGAGAATGCCGGGGGTGTTGATCAACGGCTCGTTGCACAGGACGAAGACATCGGTGTCCTGCCCGACGGAGGGCGTCAGGGTGCGAATGAAGCCGCCGTACTGCCCGATCTCCGGCTTCAACTGCGAGGCGGGCATTTCGTTGGCGATCTTGGGAGTCACAGGCAGACGTTGATCCACAGGCGGCAGCTTGCCGGCCTTCACCAGGTCGGCCAACATGGGCGCTTCCTTGTACTTGGCGACCGCGGCCGCAGTGGGCGGCGCGGCCGTCGGGGCCGGGGCCTTGGTAGCGGCCGGCGGCGGAGCAGCCGGGGCCTTGGTTGGCTCAGGCGCCTTGGTCGGCGGGACAGCGGTCGGCGGGGTTGCGCACCCTGCTGCGATTGCGGCCGAAGTTGACGCAGTCAGGACCAGGAATGAACGACGGCTCATTTTGAGAGAGTTCATGGTATGGTTTCCCCTTTCCTTGAGCACTGATTACCGTAACGACGGTCACTGCGAGGAGCGGTGTTGGCGAGTACGAAGCCTCCCCGTGGGACGAAACAGTCTCCCCCCGAGTGAGACTGCTCCTGCCCACCAACCGGGCCTCGCAATGACTTGAGTGATGTTACTTTGCGTATTCGATCACCCCCTTTCCGCGCAAGCCGAAGGGCAGCACGAAGTAGTCATCGGTCCAGTTGATGCCCTTGTCGCCCCGGCCGCCGTAGCCGTCCGACAGCGCGCCGTGGCCGGAGAAGGCTGAGGCCCACGTGTCATCCGGCTCGCCCGGCTCTCGATGGTGCGGACCGAGGAGATTGCGCAGCCCGGTCACCAGCTCGACAGACAGACTGGTCGGCCCGGCGTTCACGAGTTCGGTGATCTCCACCCGATAGGGCGGCCAGCAGACCGGCCCGGCCAGCCGGCCGTTGACCGATACGTGCGCCAACGCGGCGCCGGGGTCGGGCAGCGTCAGGTACACACGCTCCCCAGGCTCCGGCGCTGGCAGATTCACCATCCCTTCCAGGGCCAGGCGGCCCGCGAAGAACGGGTAGCCCGCCATCGCCAGGTCGCCCCGCACCGTCGCCGGCTCGGCGGTCAGCGCCAGATCGGGCGCGATGCGGACACACCGCCCGCGCGCCGGCCCGTTGGAGACGGCGGAACGCACGGCGAAGTCGCCGGTCAGATAGATCGCTTCCAGTTCCACGCCGGTGTGGGTGTGGAACAGCCGTTGTAACACGAATTGCGCCTTGGACGGCGGCTCGAACACGCGCGCCAGCTCGATCACGTTCTCGCCGGAGACGACGTGCGGCGTGATGTCTACCGGGTTGAACGCCCGGTCGAAATAGTACGGCAACCCGGCATAGGCGACCGGCTGGCCGTTGATCGTGATGCGATAGTCGGCGGCGTCTTCCACAACCACGGCCAGCGACAGGCCCAGGGTTGCCAACTTTCGGAAAGTTGGCAACCCTGGGCTATCCACCCGGAAGTCGAAACGCAGCGTCACCGGGCCGTGATACGCCTCGTGCTCCAACAGATCTTGCACGGCCAGCACCGGCGCGGGCGCGCTCCACGGCTCGTCACCCTTGCGGAAACAGCAGATGTCGAGGGTGAGCGCATTCGGGTCGCGGCGGCGCACGGAGAATGCGGCGGGCAACTCGAAAGTACGCGTGACGGCCGGCTGGCGGAGCGTCACGTCTGGGGCGGCGGCAGCCTCCTTCAGCACGAGCAGGTGTGAACCAAGGGGCGCGAAGGTCAGCGCCGTGGTCAGTTGGTCGCCCTGGCGGCGCTGCGACTGGACGGCCGTCTGGCCCGTCTCCAGGTCCCACCGCTCCAACTGGCCCTGGCCGCCGATGGCGATGCGGGTGTCCATGGTTTGTTCGGGCGAGGTGTTGATCATGTAGAAGGCGCGCTGGCCCGCGATGCGGCGCTCGTGTACCCACACGCTCGGCGCAGCCCCGCCGCCGGCTGCCGTCACCTGAATGCTGGCCGGGATCAGCCGATCAAGCTCGGCGCCCAACGCCTCGGTGGTGTTCGCCACGATCTTGACCCCGGCCAGCAGGTCGGCCAGGGCCGGGTCGAGCGCGCCGTCCACGAGCGCCGGCAGCTCGCCGGCCGAGAGCACCGCGCCGCCCGCGGCCATGAAGCGCACCAGAAGGCCAAGCGTGCTCCGGCGGATGGTGTACAGCGACGGCAGCACGACCGCCCGGTAGCGCATCTCGCCCACCGCCAACTCGCGGCCCTCGACGCGACCGTGCCGGGCCAGGAGGGTTTCGTCGCCGTAGTCGAAGCCCCGGTGCACCTTCAGCAGGTTGTCGGTCACGGTCGTCAGCGATTCGGTCAGCGCCCGGATCGCTGGCGGCTCGTTGATCCGATCGTGCGGCGCTTTCTTGAAGGTCGGATCGTAGACCGCGAAGCCCGATTCCACGGGATGCAGCACCAGCACATCGGCCTGGTATTGCCCCTGGCGCAGCGTGTAGGAGACGCGTGCCGCGTAGTCGGCCACCAGGCGGTTGTCGGGCCACCACGGCTGTTGGTAGCCGATGTGCGGCACGTAGATGCGCTTGCGCACCCCGCGCATCGAGTAGAAAGAGCCGTGGTAGCAGCGGTAGGTAATGCCGAGCAGCGCCATCCAATCGGCGATGCGCTTGCGCTCGGCGAAGCTGATGCGCGAGGAGCTGACCCCGTACATCTCGGCCAGCACCTCGCTCTGTCCGAGCTGGTGCGCCGCGCTGGAGATCTGCTTGGGGGTGAGATAAAACGGCAGGCCAGACGGCCACGTCAGGCTCATGGTCAGATGGTCAATGCCGGGGAGCTGCATGTACTCGTAGCACGGCATACACGCGGCCGTCCAGCCGATCTGGGCGTTGACCGTGTCCTCGCCCATCAAGTGGCCGCCGAACTTCACCCCGTGCGCCGCACACCATTCGCTCACCGGCTTGAAATAGCCATCCAGGAACAGGTCGAGCGCCACGCGCCAATACTGATGGCGCACTTTGCGCCAGTCTCCGACCTCGGCGAAGAGGGACGGCAGATGATCGGTGATGGCGTAGCCCCAACGCGCCCGGAAGATGCCGGGCAACTGCTCGCTCCAGGGCAGGTCGGGCGGCCGCAGGTGCGGCTCGTCCACCCACACCGTCTCGATGGTCTTGCCGAACTCCCCTTGAAAGCGGCTCCACCAGGGGATTTCGTAGGCTTTGACCAGGTAATCGGCGACCGCGACGGGGTTCAGGAGGTCGAGGGTGTAATCCAGCGGCCTGGCGGCGTAAGTCCAGCCGTCTTTCTCAGCCAGGGCGACCTGGCCCGGCGCGGCCGCGTCCCCGCGTCCCTGGCGGATCAGGACGCGATGCTGCCATTCAGGGGCCAGGTCGGGGATGCCGGAGGGCATGAAGCCGGCCTGCAGCCACACCTTGAGGCCTTCCTTTTTAGCCTCTTCGATGATCAGGCCGATCATCTCCATCCACTCATCGCTGAGGTATTTGGTGCGCAAGCCGACGAAGGTGCGGCCGATCAACGCGCCCCAGCCGGCTGCCTTGAAGCTGCGCAACTGGCGCACGATCTCGTCGGGCTCCAGCTTGTCGTTGAGCATCCACAAGGTGACGCCGCGATAGGTCGCGCCGGGATTCAGGAATTCGGTTTGGTTCACGATGGTCGCTCCTCCGTTTCAGGCGACCGAGGTCGCTGCAACAGCTGCAAGGTCGGCCTGCGCCGACCAATCTCAGCCGACGAAGGTCGGCTTTGCGATGGTTTGCTGCGGTTTCCAACCGCTCCTCCGTTTCAGGCGACCGAGGTCGCTGCAACAGCTGCAAGGTCGGCCTGCGCCGACCAATCTCAGCCGACGAAGGTCGGCTTTGCGATGGTTTGCTGCGGTTTCCAACCGCTCCTCCGTTTCAGGCGACCGAGGTCGCTGCAACAGCTGCAAGGTCGGCCTGCGCCAACCAATCTCAGCCGACGAAGGTCGGCTTTGCGATGGTTTGCTGCGGTTTCCAACCGCTCCTCCGTTTCAGGCGACCGAGGTCGCTGCAACAGCTGCAAGGTCGGCCTGCACCGACCAATCTCAGCCGACGAAGGTCGGCTTTGCGATGGTTTGCTGCGGTTTCCAACCGCTCCTCCGTTTCAGGCGACCGAGGTCGCTGCAACAGCTGCAAGGTCGGCCTGCGCCAACCAATCTCAGCCGACGAAGGTCGGCTTTGCGATGGTTTGCTGCGGTTTCCAACCGCCGGGCCCTAAGCCAGCAGTAGATGAAGGCATCAATGCCGTGGTCGGCCGCGGCCGCGATCTTGCGGGCCATCGCCTGCGGGTCGGCATCGTTTTCATATTGCCCGAATTGACCCTTCTGTCTTCGTGAAATTCGTGCAATTCGTGACTCTGATTCACCAGCCGAACATCACATCGCCAGTAAAGCTTTCCAGGTACACGTATTCGCCGGTCGCATCCGCCCCGTGCTTCAACGGCAGGCGCACGTTGAACGGCAGCGCGCCGGTCTCTCGGTCGGGTGTCTTCAGGAAGGCGGTGGGCGGGAAGCCCGATTCGGGATAGAACCGCACGGTGGCGTCCACCAGCCCCTTCACCAACACCCGGCGCTTCAGCCCCTTGCGTTCCAGCGGGCAAAACTCGGCGCACGAAAGCTGGCTGTCGGCCTGCTGCTGCACGAAGACCCGGCACTCCCGATGCCACGCCCGCGGGAAACTGTAGTTGCTGTAGCCGCCGATCAGTTCGGTCTCGTAGCCGGTGAGCAGCGGCGCGCCCTGCGGGAAGCGGAAACGCTGCACGACGGTCGTGTTCGGGCAATAGCCGGAGAAAATATAGGCGTTCCGGTTGCGATGCACCGTGGTCACGGGGTCGCGCGTCGCGGCGTCGCGCTTGGTCGTGTGTAACTCGATCCCCAGCGCGCCCAACGTCCAGCGCATCAGCAGCTCGCCGCGGAAATAGACCGCCGGGTCGTCGGGGGTCAGCAGCCGCTCGCCCTTGCGATAGGTGTTGCTGAGGGTGCCGCGCAGCCAGGCCAGCCGCCCCGCGCCGCACGGTCGGATCAGCCCGGCGACACGTGTCTCGCCATCCCGGCTGACCTGCGTTGTGACACGCGTGCTGCTGTCGCGCGCATCGGCCAGCGCCTCGGCGATCCCACCGGCCGACATGATCTCGCGATGGTTCACGCGCGTGCGGAACGCGCCGTGCGTCAATGTGTCTGCCGGCAGGCCCAGGCTAATGTCCAGCTCGCCGGCGAGCGGCGCGGCGTGCGCCAGGTTGAGCGCGTTCAGGAGCCGCGCGCTGGCGTGGTCGGTCGGGCCATACAGGATCACGTCGCCGCCCGCCGCCGCAAAGTCGAGCAGCGCCCCTTCTACAGCAGAATCGGCCAGCGGAACCGGCGTCACGAGCACGGAGCCGGCCAGACAGCCCGGTTGCGCGTCGAGACCACCGTGTTGAGCGGGAAGCCCATGTTGATGGCCCCGCGCATGAACCAATCGCCCAGGAAAACCTCGCCCAGCCGCGGATTGGGACCGAAGGTCAGGTCGTGATACTCGTCGAAGGGGTAAACCCAGACGAGCGGGCCGGGCCGGTCGGGCGCCTCGTCCCAGGCTTGCAGCAGGTGCGGCGTGACCTCGTTGGGGTACTTGACGGGGATTTCGCCCCAGGTGTTGTCCACCGTCAAAAACTGGAGATGCGACGCGGTCTCGACGCGGCCCAGGGCATCCAGCCGGCAGACCGCCAGCGGGGTGTAGATGTCGTGCGGCTGGCTCTCGTAGCGGTCGGTCCACGGGCTGTTCTGCCACCACGGGTCATGAAGATAGAAGCGGAAAGGGAAGGTGCGGTCGCCCGGCAGCTCCGAGATGCGCGCCAGATAGCCGGCCAGCTCCAACCCGAAATCGCCGTCAATCGCGGCCCAGGGTGAATTGGGCGGCGGCAGCAGGTTGAAATTGCTGCGGTAGATGTCGCGCCAGGGCGAGGCGTCGCTCGCCAGGTCGGTGCTGATACTCAGGTTGGAGCCGCGCGTCTCGATGCGGAACTGCGGGCACTCCTGGCGGAAGGTGCGCCAGAAGTTGAGGATCGTCTCCCGCCCTTCGGCCGCGCGGCGCGGGTCGAAGGTCTGGCCGTCGAACAGGATGCCGGTCGTAGCCCACGTCTCGCTGCCAAATCCAAACCCGTTGGAGAACCAGATGTAGTCGTGGCCCATGTCGCTGAGGAAGTGCTGGCACTGGCGGCCAAAGAAGGTCCCGAACGGCGTGCCTTCCGGGATGCCGTTCGGGAAGCCGGCGTAACGCTCCGTATCGCCGTGCAGGTTGGCGAAGCAGCAGACCCAGGTGGCCTTCCCGCGCGTGTCGCTCAGGCAGATTTCGTTGTGGCGCACGTACTTGAAGGTGGAGATGGCGAACTCATCGCCGGGATCGAAGGTCGCGCCCACGCGAATCGGTTTGCCGGTCATCTCCCGGCCCACGCGCTTGAGTGTGGCGATGATCTTCTTGAGCGTGCCGTAGGTGAGGATGGGTGGGTCATCCATGTAGACCACGATGCCGTGGTGCAGCGACATGTTCTCCGGGTCGGCGTTGCGCGCCGATGGATTTGGCCCGGACCGGAAGGGATTGCTCATGGCCGCATAGCGCGCCCACTCGATCTACGCGTCCATATCCCCGCGATAATCCAGGATCTCGGAGCCGTCGGCCGTCCACAGCAGCACCGAGATCATGTCGGCGTGGCGCGTGAGCGCGTCCCATTGGCGGAACAACTCGCGCGCGGTCGCTTCGATGCCGGCGTCGTCCATGATCTTGAACGGTTTCGGGCTGGTTTCTAGAACGGTTTCGGGCTGGTTTCTAGGGTGATGTTACGGAGTGGTGCTGACATTGAACACTCCTTGCGTGTGAGTGGTGATTCCACTCGAAGATCGCCTCGATCAGAAGCAACACCAGATCTTCTCCAACCGAGAGCGAACAGCGGTTCGCGACTTGCATGTCTCGTCTGACAGTAACCTGCGTGCCTAGGCATAGGCCAGCCTCATGGCCGGCGTCGGCGCGGAGGGCGCCTTCTTGGTGTAGGCCAGAAATCCATCCAGCCGGCGTCCCAGCAGGACCAGAGCGACATTGTGCAGAGATAGTTGGTAGAAATGCAGCCACTCTCCGCGCCGGACGGGTCTGGGAACCGCGGTGGTTTCATCCCCATGCTCTCGAACGGAAGCCAGATAGCCCAGGATATTCTCGTCAAGGGCTAGGATGGCCTCGTCCAGGGTCTCCCGCTTATCCATCAGATTCAGGTCCAGACAGACCGCATAGTACTGTCCGTCGGGGCTTTTTTCAGTATAGCAGCGAAAGGTTTGCTCTGTCATCGGAATCTCCTCCCCAAAGGGCGCCGGCAGCCGTCATGAATTATACCGCAGCTCTCACACAAACCCAAGCCAGACCAAGAAATGAACTTCGAACTCGCGCGTCACGGGCTGCCCGGGGTCAGAGCGAAGTCGAACTCGGCGGTGCGGTTGGAGGGGCCGGACGCGCCGCAGCCGTTCTGGGCCAGCGCCAAGAAACTGTAGTTGACCGCGGGATTGCCCAACACGCCGGCCACGGTGAAGGGGTTGGGCACGTCGTCGCCGATCTGCACGCTGCCGGCGTCGCCGGGCATGAAGTAGGGGGACGCGCCCCGGCGCCCCGCACATGGTTGACAGGCGCGGCCAGGTGATGTATGCTGTATTAAGTAGACACGCGACGTGAGGGGAGGGTTCACCATGCAGGAGTTTGTCAGAAACACAGTCTCTGCGACGCAAGCGCGACTCCGGTTCAACGAGATCATCAAGAAGGCCTCCACGGAGCCGAAACCCATCTTCGTGGAAAAGGCGGGCGCGCCGACCGTTGTGATCCTGTCGCTCTCCCAGTATGAGGAACTGATCCGCGAAGCCAGGATCGGCCGTTTCGTCCGGCTGAGCCGCGTCGCAGGGATAGATGCCGAACGGCAGGGTCTCACGGAGGAGTGGTTAGAAGAAGAGATGGCGCAGGTGCGGGACCGAGTCTACCAGCGGCATTATGGATGAGTCCGATCGGCCCTTGCGGGTGATGGCTGATGCCAACGTCCTGATCGCTGGCATCTTCTTCCCGCGTTGGTTCCATGAGTTCCTGCAACACGCCTTGCGCAACGACTTCAAGTTGGTTTTGACCGGCTACACCATCGAAGAAGCGCGCGAGCGGATGGCAAAGGGCACTCCAGCACAGCAACAAGCCCTTGAGCAGTTCCTGGCTGATTGCGAGTATGAACCCGCGCCGGATCCCAGCCAGACAGAGGTGGAGGCGAACGCCGGATTGGTACATGACCTGACCGCTATCCCGCTTGCGCTGGCGGCTATCAACGCCGGGGTAGACTACCTGGTCACCAACGACAAAGACCTTACCACACAGGACGAAATGACGGCCGTCTTGCGACAGCGACTCCAGCCGATCAGCGTCGGCCGGTTCCTCAAGGAAGTTATGGGGTGGGATAGCAACGAACTGGAAAGAATCAGGCGACGGAACTGGAGCGAGATGCCAGCAATTGCTGCATGACCTGGTGCGCTCACAAAGACCTCCGAGGTTGCGGCTGCCTCGGAGGTCTGCGCGTCACGTGCGCGTCGTGAGCTGCCCGGCGTCAGTCTGAAGGCGCACTCGGCGGCGTGTGAGGAGCGATTTTCAGCGCGCGGCCCACATCATGCCGCGCACCTGGATTTCCAGCGCCTCTGGCACGTCGAAGTCTTTGGCCACATGGCCCAGCGAAGAGTAGAAGACGCGACCCTGGCCCCACATGCGCTTCCACACCACGGGCATCACCGTGCCCTGGATCCAGGGGTGATTGGGTGAATGGAAGACGGTGGTCGCCAATACCTTGTTCGATGGATCCACGTGCATGTAGTACTGCTCGGAGTGCATCTTGAAGTCGGGGATGCCGCGCGTGACCTCATCCTCGTGATCGCTGATGTTGACCTCGTAGTCGGTGACGCCATCGGGGTGCGAGACCCACTGCCCGCCGACCATGAACTGGTACTCGGTGTTGTTGCGGAACGAATCGCCCATGCCGCCATGCCAGCCCGCAATACCCACCCCCCTCTTCACGGCCGCCAGCAAACCCCGTTCCTGGTCACGCGTGATCGTGCCCATGGTCCACACCGGGACGACCAGGCTGAGAGACTGCATCTTGTCCGCGTCGAGATACGCATCCAACGTATCCGAGACTTCGACCGCGAAGCCTTTCGCTTGCAGAATAGGAGCGACGATGTCGGTGCACTGCTTTGGCTCGTGCCCGCCCCATCCGCCCCACACAATCAATGCTTTCTTCATGAGATATCTCCTGAGGACCGATTTCGGATTTCGGATTTCGGACTTGCGTTTGACGCTTGACGTTTGACGCTTCACGCTTCACGCTTGATGCTTCACGCTTCACGTTTGACGCTGGACGTTTGACGCTTCACGTCTCACGTCTCACGTCTCACGTCTCACGTCTCACGTCTCACGCTCCACGCCTCACCCATCCAACTCCCCGTGCTGCAAACCCAAGGGCAGCGCGGCCGGCCGTGCGACGCCGCTGGCGATCTCGACATGCTTGCCGCTGCACGAAGCATCCTCGAACGCGCACATCACATCGAGGATATGGTAGGCCAGGGCGCCGCTGGCGCGGTGCGGCCGGCCTGTGGTCAGCGCATAGGCCATGTCGGCCACGCCGATGCCGCGGCTGTTCTCGGTGTAGCCGTGGGTCCAGGGGATGTCGCTCCAATCCTGCGCGCCCGGCCGCCGCACCCTGACCACGCCCCCGAAAGTGTTCGGGTCGGGCACGACGAGCGAACCGGCCGTGCCGTAAATCTCGATGCGCGGCAGGTTTGCGAACCAGACGTCGAAGGTGGTGATGATCATCCCAACCGCGCCGTTGGCGAAGTCCAGCACGCCCGCGATGTGCGTCGGCGTCTCCACAGGCACGCGCTTGCCGTATTTGGGCTGGCTGGTGATGACGCGTTCCTCAAAGGTGATGCGGGTGGAGCCGGTGACGCGCGCGATCGGCCCCATCAGGTTGACCAACGCGGTCAGGTAGTAAGGCCCCATATCGAGCATCGGCCCGCCGCCCGCCTCGTAGTAGAACTCAGGGTCGGGGTGCCAGTGCTCGTGGCCGTGACACATCATGAACGCAGTCGCGGCGATCGGCTCGCCGATCCACCCATCGTCAATCAGCTTGCGACAGGTCTGGATGCCGCCGCCGAAGAAGGTATCGGGCGCGCAGCCGAGGAGGACCCCTTTCTCCCTGGCCGCAGCCACCGTCCGCGCCCCATCCTCGCGCGTGACCGCCAGCGGCTTCTCGGCGTGGACGTTCTTGCCGGCCGCAATGGCGGCCAGGTTGACCGCCGCGTGCGCCTTCGGAATGGTCAGATTGACTACGATCCTGATGTCGGGGTCCGCCAGGATCTCCTCGACCGTGCAGGCCCTGGGGATGTTGTGTTCGGCCGCTCGGTTTCGGGCGCGGTTCATGTCAATATCGCTGACCGCGACCAGATCGAGGATCGGAAACATGCGACAGCCCTTGATGTAGGCCGGGCTGATGTTGCCGCAACCGATGATTGCGACGGGGATCTTGGAGTGCATCGAGCGAATCTCCTTTTTCACGAATCCAAAGAGCTCTTGCTCCGCGTCCGCTGCAGCGCGTTCTCCGGCACGCGGCGATTGAGCAGATCGAGCGATATGGCGATGACCTCGCGTGCCTCGTCGGCCGTGGTGCAGCCGATCGTCACCAGGTCCTGGTCACGAATGGTGTTCCAGACGAACGCCAGCCCAACCACCGGCAGCAACCGGCCAGCAGCCAGCGGCTTGATGGTCATGACCGGTTTGGCCGCCTTCTGGATGATGCGCATCACCCAGTCCGCCTCGACCTGCATCAGGAACCCGGCCGCGTTGTAGATCTGGATGTACGATTCGACGTCAGCGCCGGTCTTATCCGCATAGACGACCGCCTCTGGCATGTGCGTGGAGAGACCGGGGATCATGCCGCGCGCGCGGATCATGGCCGCGTACTTGTCGTAGTCGCGCAGCGCGCCGCTGATGCGATCAATCAGCGCATCGGTCACGCACTGATGCGGGAAACAGAAGGTCGCATTGAGCTCGACGCATTTGTCGAACACGCGCTCTGGTTCCCCCTCTGGCGGGCCGGCCGGCCGGATGTTGAAGCTGGGGGTGATGATGCGGATGATCTTGCGGCCCCAGCGATCCTCCGCTTGCTTGACTGCGTCTTCCATGTGCGGCGACAGCGGCCCCATGATCGCATCAATGCCGTACTCCAGGAAGACGCCGATGATCGCGGCGATGCGCTCGCGACTCTGCAATTCCTTGATGAACCGGTCCTTGGCCAGGCTGGTGTGCGAGTAGCCCAGGAACCAGTTCGAGCCAATCAATAGTCGCGGCAGGCTGACCCCGCCGACGATGGTGCGCGGGAACTCGGGCATGGTTGCTCCTTTGCGAAAAGTGAAACGTCAGGCGTCAAACGTCATATCACGTCTTCCCACGTCTTGAACATCTGATACACGTTCTCTGGCCGGCCGCCGGGGCCGAACTCACACTGGGCGATGCAGCCGCCATCCCGCCAGAGCGCCGCCTTGACCTGGCGGACCGCGCGATCAATCTCGGCCGGCGTGCCCGACGGGAGAAGGCGCTGCCGGTCGAGCTCGCCCCAAAAGGTGATCTTGCCGGCGAACTGACGGCCCAGCGCCTCGATGTCCATGGTGAAGAGCTGGCAATTGAGCGCGTCCAGCCCCAACTCCACCAGGTCAGCGATGATGGGCGCGATGTAGCCGTCGGAGTGCATGAAGATGGCCTTGCCGTGGCGGTGGGCGATGTCAATGTAGTCTCGATAGAGCGGCTTGAAGAGCCTGCGCCACATGGCCGGCGAGATCAGCAGCGCCCGTTGCGCGCCCCAGTCGTCCATGAAGGTCAGCGCGTCCACCTCGGTCTGCGCCCACAGCTCCATCTGCCTGACGAAGAAGCGGTGCAGCCGGTCGAGAAAGGCGAGCATCTCCGGCCGCTGTTCTGCCAGGTCCAGATAGAGATTCTCCGACTTGCGGTAGAACTGCAAACGTTCGAAGGGCCGCGGGCAGGCGCCGGCGATGACGTACTTGTCGGTCCCGCGGCAGAAGGCATTCACCGCGTCCACATCCACCGTGAGCAGTTCTTCGGGGAAGCGGATGGCATCGGCCTGCGCCCAGTCGGCCAGGGCCGGCGTCTTCACCTCGCCGTGAACGCCCGCCTGCACGTTCTCGAAGACGCAGCCCCACTCGTCCACGAAGGTCCCGACCACGTAGGGGTCGCCTTGCCTCGCTGGCTGGCTGCGCAGACACGCCGGCGCGCCGACGATGTCGTCGGGGAAGCGGCGCTGGATTTCGGCCAGTTGGTCGGGGTAGTGCGCCGCGGCCCACGGCAGGGTCCACAGTTGTCTCGGCGCACGCCGCGGGGAGCGGAATTCGAGAGTCTGCTTGACCAGATCACGCGAGGTTGAGGTCATCATGGCTCCGATTGCAAATGGCTGTTTGCAATTTGCTATCTGCTGCTCGCTGCCGGGCTCAGTCGTTCTCCAACAACTCCAGCGTCGCGCCCAGCTTCTCGATGCCGTCTACATAGGCATAGCGACCGCCCTTGTACTCGCCCTTCTGCACCAGCGGGATGCCCAGGTCATCGAGCAGCGCCAGCTTCTCCGCCATGCCCTTGATGCGAAACGCGATGTGGTGCAGGCTGTCGCCATGTTGGTCGAGCTGATCGCCCCAGGTGCTCGGCCTGTCAATTGGCTCGATCAGCTCCAGCGAGACCTGGCCCAGCCTGAAGAAGGCCAGCCTGGCGCGCGCGGGGGTCGGTTGGCCCCGATAGCGGATTTGCGTCTCGGCTGCGGATGCTGTCTCCCGAATCTCGGGCGCCGGCACGCCCAGCAGATCAGCCCAGGCGCGGGCTTTGGCTTCGATGTCGCTGGTCACGATCGCCACCTGGGTGACGATGTCTGTGCCAAGATCACGATCAGACATACGTTGTCGCTCCTTAGGTTGTTTTCGCCAGAAACTCTCTGACTGCCGTCATGTATGCCTCGAATTGATCGCGGCGGATGTTGTGGCCGGCGTCCACGATATGCGCGACCTGGCCGTGCTGCATCAGGCTGACCGCTTCGGCGGCGACCTCCGGGGTGACAATGGCGCCCTGGACCGGATCGGCGGCGATGAGGAGCGCGGGACAGACGATGCGCCGCGCAACCTCTCGCCAGGGCAGCCGCGGCGCAGTGATGTACTGCGTCACCTCCGGGCTGACCTGCTGCTTGGCGACGATCCAATCGGTAAACTCCTCGTCGGCCCACTTGGGCTGCTCACGCTTCCGCTGCGCAATCAGTTTGGCTGTGGGCATGGCTTTGCGGTCGAGGATATCCTTCCGCCACTCGGCGGCCCGCGCGGCCTGTTCCTGGGGCGTTCCCTCGCCGTTTCCTGGCCGCCAGGGCGGGTCTTCGAGGACTACGCCGCTCACCAGGTCGGGGTAGAGCGCCGCGACGGTCGCCGCCACGCCCCCGCCCATCGAGTGGCCGATCAAGACCGGCCGCTCCAGGCTCAGCCCGCTAATCAGCCCGGCCACGTCGGCGGCGTGATCCTGCGGCGCATAGCCGGTCGCCGGTTTGTCGGACAGCCCGTGACCGCGCGCATCCGGCAGGATCAGATCATAGTCGCCGGCCAACGCCTGCGCCACGCGCGGCCAGCACAGGCCGCTGTCGGTGATGCCGTGGAGGAGGACCAGCGAAGGCGAGCGCCGCGGCCGGTCATGGCGTTCGGTGCGGTAGTAGTGGATGCGGATGCCGTTGGTGAGGATGCCGGCGCCAACGAGGGTGTACATGACTTCTTTTCCTAGAACGGCCACGCGGCCAGCAGCCGCAGCAGAGGCTCTGCGCCGCTGGCTTGCAGCGCGGTCTTCACCTCATCAGGGGTGCGCCGCCGGCCCGGCCACTCGGTCTGGCCGGACGCCAGACGAGCGACCAGCCGGCCCACGCCGGCCGCGGCCAGGCGAACCGAAGCGATGTTGACTTTATCCAGCGTGTCGGCGGCCGTGTGCCCCCAGCCGCGGCCGGCGGCCCTGTCGCCGGTCGTGACGATAAAGGCCGCCGGCACGCCGGCCAATGTGAAGGGCAGATGATCGGAGAAAGGTACGAGATGCTCCACCACGTCGAGCTCTGCGGCCAGCTCGACGCCGAGCGAGCGAAACAAAGGCGCCAACTCGCTGCAGTTCTGCAGGTTCAGACCCAGCCGGCTGCCCGCGGCCACGCAATCCAGGTTGAAGAAGAACCGAATGCGATCCATCTCGGCCTCGTGCGCCGCGGCGTAGGCGTAGGAGCCGACCATCCCCAGCTCTTCCACGCCGAAGCAGATGAAGCGCACGCCGCAGGACATCGGCTCGATCAGCGGCCGGCCAGAGCCCGCTCGCAGCCCCGCAAGCACGCGGCCGACCTCGGTCACAGCCGCCACGCCCGAAGCGTTGTCAATCGCAGCCTGGGCGATGTCGTGTCCGTCGAGATGGCCGCCCACCAGGATCAGCGGGGCGGTCGGGTCGGCGGCCGGCAGCTCACCGATGACGTTCCACGATTCGCCGCGCCACAGCCGGTTGTCCAGGCGCAGATGCAGCCGCACCTGGCCGTTCCCCCGCGCCCACCGTGCCAGCTCCAGCCCCACCTCTTGGGCGATGCCGACGCTCGGCAGCGCCTGGTCGAGCGCGCCGTCCTGGTCCAGCGCCAGGCTGCCGGTGGGCGCCAACATACCGGGCTGATCGTCGGCAAAGATGAAGGCCAGCGCGCCCGCCTGTCTGGCCCGGATGTACTTCTCGAGCCGGTGCATCGGCCGCTGACCGGCCGCCGCGCCGCTCCGGGTCAGAACGATCTTGCCGGCCACAGCATCTCCTGCGGCCGCGAAGTCCGCTTCCGCGCCATAGCCCAGATCGAGCATCTCCCCCGCCAGATCACATGCCGGCGCGTAGGGCAGCGCCAGGCAGGGATAAGCGCGCTCTGCTGGCGCGGTCATGGCCAGGCTGGCGCCGCCGCGCTCCCAGGCGACGCAGGGGAAAGGCTCCAGGCGCACATCGCTGAGGCCATAGCCGCGCCACCAATCAGCCACCATCTCCGCGGCGCGGCGGTACGCCTCGCTGCCGGCGAAACGACCGCCGCATTGCAGACAAAGCGTCTCCAGGTTCCGTGCAATCGCGTCGCTGGCCCATACCTCGCCGCAAATGGCGCGATCCAACGCAGACAGATCGCTTGGGTTCATGCGCATCAGTCTATCTCTATCTCCCGTCCCTATCTCATCGTCTGCTGCGGGTCGAGGGCGTCGCGCAGGCCATCGCCGAGCAGATTGAAGCCCAAGACGGTCAGCATGATGGCAAAGCCGGGGAAGAAAACCATGTGCGGGTCGGTGCGCAGAAACGGAATGCCGTCGCTGATCATGGCGCCCCACTCAGGCGTTGGCGGCTGGGCGCCCAGGCCGAGGAAGCCCAGGGCCGCGGCGAACAGGATCGCGCCGCCGATGCCCAGGGTCGCCTGGACGATGAGGGGCGAGAGGCTGTTCGGGAAGATGTGGAGGAACATGATGCGCCGGTCGCGCGCACCGACCATGCGCGCGGCGACGACGAACTCGCGCTCGCGCAACGAGAGCACCATCGAGCGCATGACGCGCGCATAGCCCGGGATGCCGACCACGGCGACCGCCAGCATCGTGTTCAACAGGCCCGGCCCGCGCACCGCGACGATCGCGATCGCCAGCAGGATGCCGGGGAAGGCGAGCAGCACGTCCATCACCCGCATGATCACGGAGTCGGCCGCGCCGCCCAAGTAGCCGGAGAGCATACCGAACACCACGCCAACTGCACTCGCGCTCGCAACCACCGCCAGGCCAACCAACAACGAGATGCGTGCGCCGTGGGCGATGCGTCGCAGCATATCACGGCCCAGGCGGTCGGTGCCGAAGGGATGGTCCAGAGACGGCGCCTGGCGCGATTCAGCCAGGTTAGAGTCGGTTCGCGGGTCGTAGGGGCTGACCACCGGCGCGCCGACGGCCACCAGGATGATGAAAAGGACAACAGCGAGTCCCACGCGGCCGCTCCAACTGGCCACCAGGCGTCGCATTGCATCGCGAAAGAGGCCGCGCGACCGGCGCGGGGTAAGTTGGGTGTCGGCAAGAGTAGATGATTCGGTGATCATGCAGATCCTTGAAAGGCGGGTGGGCCGGCAGGTTGGCAGGTTGGTAGGTTGGTAGGTTGGCAGGTTGGTAGGTTGGTAGGTTGCCAAGTTACCAATCTACCAGGTTACCTGTACCTGATGCGCGGATCCAAATAGGCATATGAAATATCCACTAACAGGTTGACGAATACATAGATCGTCGCGCTGACGAGCACCGCGCCCTGGACGATGGGGTAATCGCGCGCCAATATGGCGCGATAAGTCCACAGCCCCATGCCGGGCCACGAGAAGATCGTCTCGGTGAGGATCGCGCCGCCCAGCAGGCCGCCGAGCTGCAGGCCGATCACCGTCACCACCGGCAGCAGCGCGTTTTTGAGCGCATGGCGGATGATGACGATGTGGTCGGCCAAGCCCTTTGCGCGCGCGGTGCGCACGTAGTCCTGGCGCATCACCTCCAACATGCTGGAGCGCGTCAAGCGGGCCAGAATCGGCATGATGACGGTGCTGAGCACAACCGAGGGAAGGATCAGATGCCAGACGGCATTGGCGAACAGCTTGAGATCGCGCATCAAGAGGGTGTCAATCAGCATGAAACCGGTGCGCACGTCCACCATCAACTCGGCATCCAGGCGACTGCTGGGCGGGAGGATTTTGCGGTTGACCGCCAGCGCATAGATGAGCATCAACGCCAGCCAATAGATCGGCATAGAGACGCCGATGAGAGCCGCAAACATGGCGCCGATGTCAATCCAGGAGTTTTGTTTGATTGCGGAAATGATCCCGATGCCCACCCCCAACACGATTCCGATGAACATGCCGAGGACGACCATCTCGATGGTGCCAGGCAACCGCTGTTTCAACTCATCCATCACCGGCGTGTAGCCGATGATAGACTTGCCCAGGTCGCCGCGCAACACGCGGCCCATCCACTCGATGTATTGGATGTAGATCGGCCGATCGAAGCCCATCTCGCGACGCACACGGGCGACGTCTTGGGCGTTGGCGCGTTCGCCCAGCATGACTATCACCGGATCGCCGGGGATCATACGGATCAGAAAGAAGACGACCAGGGATACGCCGATCAAGACAGGTATCAGCGCCAGCAGGCGGCGCACGATGAATTGGGCCAAGGCAAGCTCCGGGACAAGGTTCAGGCGTCAGGCGTCAAGCGTCAGGGATCAGGCGCGAAACGTCGCGCGCCTGATCCCTGGTCGTCATCAGCGGACAGCAAATTGCAGATTGCAAATTGCAGACTGGAAATTGCAGATCGCAACGGGCAGTTCGCTGCTTGCTGCTTGCCCTTTGCTACTTGCTATTTGCCCTTTGCTATTTCTTACCCATCCACAGATTCTCGTACCACGAGCGGAAGACCACCGGGACGTAGCCCTTGACCTCGGTGCGGAAGACGGCGGTACCCTTGGCCCAGACGACGGGGACGCGCGCCACGTCATCATGGATCAGCTTCTCGGCCTCTTTGTAGGCCAGCTCGCGCTTCACCGGATCGGCTTCGACACGCCCCTTGATCAGAAGCTCCGCCACCTTGTCATTGGGATAGCAGTCTTCCTTGTTGGGCTGCCCGACGGGATGATAGAAGTGCCACCCCAGGTAGTTGTCGGGGTCGCCGTTGTCGGAACCCCAGCCCAGCATCCACATCGGGAACTTGCCTTCCAGGCGATCCGCCAGATAGGCGCCCCAGTCCTTGGTCTTCAGGTTGACCTTGATGCCCACCTTGGCCAGGTCGGCTGCGATAGCCTCGCCGATCGCCTTGGAGTCAGGGAAGTAACCGCGGATGACGGGGATGTACCAGAAATCGGTCTCGAAGCCGTTGGGCAACCCAGCCTTGGCCAGAAGCTCCTTGGCCTTGGTGGGGTTGTACTCGTGCGGCTTGACATCTGGGTTGGAACCGAGAATGGTCGGCGGCTGGAACGAGCCGGCCAACTCGCCGTAGTCACCATAGAACGGCTTGATCAGCGCGGCCCAGTTGACGGCATGGGCGATCGCCTGGCGTACTTCGAGCTTGTCGAACGGCTTGGTGCACTGCTGGAACGCGATGTAGCCAGTGCTCAGCGACGGCAGCACGTTGACCATCAGGTTCGGATCCTTCACCGCCGCCGCCAGGTCGGTTTGAGCCAGATCGGCTTGCTGCACTGTGCCGGCCTTGAGCTCAGCGAAGCGTGCGGAGTTGTCGGGGATCGAGCGGTAGATCAGCCGGGCCAGGCGCGGCGGGCCGCCCCACCAGGCGTCGTTGCGCTCCAGAGTGATCTTGCTGTCCTTCACCCATTCGACGAACTTGAACGGCCCGGTTCCCACAGGCTTGCTGGCTGGCGTGCCGTACTTGTCGCCTTGCGCTTCCACTTCCTTCGGGTCTACCATCGAGAAGACGCCGCAGAGCGACAGCTTGGTGGGCAGCACGGCTGTCGGATTGGCCAACGTGAACTGGATGGTGAACTCGTCAACCACCTTGATGTCGGTGATGGCGTAGTCCTTGCCGAATTCCTTGGTGTAGTATTCGAACTTGCGGCCGAAGCGGAACTTGTTCTCCGCGTCGCGCCAGCGATCCATGTTCCACTTCACGACCTCGGCGTTGAACGGGTTGCCGTTGTGGAACTTGACGCCCTTGCGCAGGTAGAAGGTCCACGTCTTGCTGTCTTTGGTCTCCCAGCGTTCGGCCAGCCAGGGGATGGGCTTGGTGCTGGTTCCCGCCAGACGGGTGAGCGGTTCATTGATCTCGCAGATCACGCGCCACGACTCGCCGTCGGTGGCTGGGCCCGCGTCCAGCGTCACTGTGTCGCCGCCGCGACCGACCACCAGCGTCCCGCTCAGTTCTTGCGGCGCGGGCGTGATGTTCGGGGTCACTTCGACCTTGCGCTCGACGATCTTCTCAACGACCTGGGTCTGAACCACAGGCTTCTCGACAACCTTCTCCTTCTCGACGACGACCGTCTCCTTGATCACCTTCTCTACCACCTGCGGCGTAGGCGCAGCGCAGGCGGTCAGCAGCAGTGACAGGATCGTCAGGAGGCTGATAGTGGCCAACAGGCGTTTCATCTTGGTTTCTCCTTCCATAGAGAGTTCAGGACATGGTGCGAAACAGGTCGAACCGTACCGAGCGGACTTCTAGCAAGCGCGCAGTTGATCACCCCCTTTCCCAACGGCTGGAAATCGCGACATCTCAACGTAGGCGATGCGCGCCGATGGGGACCCGGCCACGCCGCCTGAGTGAAGCATAGCCTCAGTAGATCACAGATTCATGCTCCAAGCGGGTCCATGACCCGCCGGATCACGGATCCGGCCTGAGCAACTGCAATTCACTGAGCCTGATTATCACCTAGACGGCGTTAGTTGTCAAGCTTACAAATGATCGTACAGCAATTCCAAATGTGGTTTGGCGGCGGCGCATCGGCGTGGTAAAATAGCTTTCTGTCGTCGCTCCATCCTCAACAGGAGTAGCAGATGAGTACCGACCTCTCGCACGCCAAGCTCACGGCGTTGCTCGCCACCACCTTTGCGGCGTTACCCGAGCATCGGCGGGGCCAGAACTGTGTCTATACGCTGGCCGATGCGGCCTGGGCCGCGTTCACCGTCTTCTTCACCCAAGCCCGTTCCTTCCTGGCACGCCGACGGGATGCCCGCCGGTCGAATGGGCGCGCCAATGCGACCACGCTATGGGGCGCCCACCAGACGCCGAGCGACCCGCAGACCCGCAACTTGCTCGATCCCCTGGCGTCCGAGCGCTTCTATGCGCCGTTCGCCATCATCCTGCAGCGGCTCAAGGCGGGAGGCTACTGGCAGGCGTACCAGGCCTTCGCCAATAACCTCTTGGTGGGGTTGGACGGGGTGCAGTCCTTCGCTTCGACCACCATCCATTGTCCGCACTGGAGTCCCAGCACGCATGGCGACCAAGTGCACTACAGCCAT
>Ga0194113_10002507_pt1 | contig 25031 bp, 19 predicted proteins | sample TA2MahC200mmetaG_FD_146193 | JGI IMG/M metagenome (GOLD analysis project Ga0194113, IMG submission 146193) | Freshwater microbial communities from Lake Tanganyika, Tanzania - TA2015017 Mahale Deep Cast 200m | ecosystem: Environmental > Aquatic > Freshwater > Lake | place: Tanzania: Lake... | reverse complement strand
GAGCCGCTCGTTGACATCTAGCCACCTCGGATGATATGGTTAGCCATATGAAGACTACCATTCAGATACCGGACAGCTTATTGGAGGAAGCTCGCAAGGTGGCAGCGGAGGAGCGCACCACGTTAAAAGCTCTTGTAGAAGAAGGGCTACGCCGCATCATTGCCGACCGCAAGAAACGGACACCTTTTCGCCTGCGAGATGCAAGCTTCAAAGGCGATGGATTGCAGGCCCATCTGACGGGAGCGTCCTGGGAAAAGATCCGCGAGCTTACCTATGAAGGGAGAGGAGAATGATTGCGGTGGACACAAACATCCTCGTCTATGCCCACCGCTCAGATTCGCTGTGGCATGACGCCGCGTACGCCCGAGTTCTGGAATTAGCGGAAAGTGGCTCGCCGTGGGCCATTCCCTGGCCGTGCATGCACGAGTTTGTTGCCATTGTGAGCCACCCTCGGATTTATGCGCCGCCAACTCCTTTGGACCAAGCAATCAATCAGGTTAGCGCGTGGCTCGAATCGCCCAGCCTCGTTTTACTCTCAGAGTCCGATACGTATTGGCCTCAACTTCGGTCCGTTCTCGAAAGCGCCCGCGCGTCCGGACCGCAGATACATGATGCCCGGATTGTCGCCTTGTGCCGACACCACGGAGTAAGAGAACTCTGGACTGCGGATCGGGACTTTAGTCGATTCCCGCGCCTGAATATCCGAAATCCCCTTGTGGCCCACTGAAGGGTTCGCACCTCTTGCGAAGAGCCTTCCCGGACATCCCTCATAGAAATCCATTCCTCTGCAATCACGCTACCTTCAGGGCCCTATCGGTTCATGGGTTGCGATGGGAAAAGTGGGACTGGGGCGGTCAAAGAGCCCCAGCAACTCCTTGAGCTTTTCTTTGGCGCCCTGGGTTCGGACTTCACCCGTCGTTTCCAGGAGCTCCAACGGAACCATGCCGGAGAGGAGCTTCAGGAGCCCAAGCCTTGAGAGCGAAAGCGTTACGTCAGCCTGTGGACTGGATCCCTTCTTATAGCTGAGAACCGCGTTCCGTAAAGTCGTTACGTACTTTTCCCCCGAATCGGTGAAGTCCCAGTTGATTACGCTCTGTTTGCCGAAAGCCCTTGGGCCGTTTAGCCTCACGGACAGAGCGTCCAACAGGTCGGTGTACGGGATCGCCATGATAAATGCGCCACGTCCCTCGGCGCTTCCGCCTTTTTCCGATTGGACACCCTCTCGTAGCTCATAAGCCGCGGTGAGGTACGCGTTGCGCCAGGTGGCGTTCTCGGTCTGGTAGCCGAGCTGGTTGAATGCTGCGGCTGCCAGCTCGCGAGCCTTCTTGTTCGCGGGTTCGGCCCAGACGACATAATCGAGCACTTGGGCTACCCACCGATACTGCCCCTGATCAAAGGCTTTCTGAGCTTTGCCGATCACCGCGTCGGCGCCGCCCATGTATTCGACCATCAGTTTACCGGTTTCTCGAGGCGGGAGCGGATCGAGGTTCGCCGGATTCCCGTCGTACCACCCGAGGTAAAGGCTATAGATGCCCTTCACGTCGTGCTTAACGTGGCCGTAGTAATTCCGGAGGGGCCATTTTACCGCGAGGCTCGGGGGCAGCTCGATCAGTTCCGCGATTTCGCCAGGCTTGTATCCCTGATTCATGAGCCGCAGAGTCTGGTCATGCACGTACCTGAGCGCATCAATCTGGTTGTTCATGTGCTCACGCACGTTGTCTTTGCCAAAACAGGGCCAGTTGTGGCCTGCGATCAACACTTCAGCGTCCTCGAATCGGAGCCCTTGTTCTATTGAATCGGCCCAGGCCCGGGCATCCCGGGTGCGTGCGCCGCGAATGGTGTATATGTTGTGAATTGTGTGAAAACAATTGTCCGCGATGTACAGGGTTTTCTTCTGCGGCAGGTACACATGCATATTGGCAGGGGCTTCACCAGGCGCGAGCTGAAACACAAGCTCCACACCGTCCACTTCCATGCGCGCGGCCTGTTCTTCGATGACTTGCGTCGGGGCAATAATGCTACCGGTCCCCGCCTCCGCGGTCTTGCCTGCGCCCGCGTCTATCTGACCTTTCGGTCCTCGCTCGAGCAGGTTGCCGTACATGTACATGGCTCGTCGGCTCATCACATTTCCCGCGAGCACATTCTCGCTCATTGCCGCTTCCATGAATCCCTTGGGAGCGATGATGCGCGTTTTTCCGCTCTTGACGTCTTCTTCGGACGTCACTCCTTTGACTCCGCCAAAATGATCGATATGAGAATGGGAGTAGATCACCGCGACCACCGGCTTCCGGCCCACGTGGCGGAATACCAGAGCCAGGTTGTTTTTCGCGTTTTCCACGCTTATATGGGGGTCGAAGACGATATATCCCGTCTTGCCTTCTATGATTGTCATGTTGGAGATGGACTGGCCTCGGACCTGGTACACTCCGTCAGTGACTTTGAAGAGGCCGTGAATCGAGTTGAGCACAGCGTGACGCCATAAGCTGGGGTTCACCGTCAGAGGCGCCTCTCCCTTGAGAAACCCGTCGTATTCCTTGTTGCTCCAGATAACATTGCCCGCTGCGTCTTTCAGGACCAGCTCCTGGTCGGTCGCGATAAAGCCGCGCCGGGCGAATTCCTCATCTTGTTTGTCTTCCCATTTCAGCGCAGGACTCTTGAGCACAGCCGTATTCGCATCCTTGGTGAAACCGGTCGCCTCCGGCCCATCAGACTGCGCGAAGGTAAACCCGGAGGCTGAGGTGACAATGCCCAAACAGGCAGTCACCAAGAATGTTTTCCGAATGAAGCCGAAAATCACCATATTCTCGCCTTTCGGTTGATGTTTGGGGCCGGATCGCGTCGCCGTTTCTACCGATTCCCGTCTCGGAGTTGTTGCCGAATCACCTTCTTGTCCATCTTACCCACACTGGTCTTGGGTATCTCTTCCACAAAATAGATCCGATCGGGTAGGGCCCATTTGGAAATGACGCCTTCCACAACGAACTGCTCCAGAAAGCTCTTCAAATCTTGAGGCGTGGTGGAATCCTTATAGTTGTCTTTCAGCGCCACGAGCGCGACCGGCCGCTCACCCCACTTTTCGTCCGGCACGCCCACCACCGCCGATTCGGACACGGCTTCATGGCGACTGAGCAGGCTTTCCAGCGCAAGAGAAGATATCCACTCGCCGCCGGTCTTGATTGCGTCTTTCAGCCGGTCCGTGATGAGCACGAAACCCTGCTCGTCCATCACCGCGACATCGCCCGTATGCAACCATCCATCACGCCACAATTCCTCGGATCGCTCCGGAGCTTGGAAGTAGCCTTGCGTGCACCACGGGGCGCGCACAACAATTTCCCCCGGGGATTTTCCGTCTTTAGGCGCTTGCCGCCCCTCCTCGTCGATGACTCGCAAGTTCACCAACGGAAGAGGAAAGCCTGTTTTGGTGCGAAAATCGAGCTGTCCTTCCGCGTCCCAGTTCATCATGAACGGCTTGAGATTCGCCAATGTGAGAATCGGGCATGTCTCGGACATGCCATACCCGTGGAACACATCGATCCCTATATCCAGGAGCCGCTTGGCCAACCCTCTCGGAAGAGCCATTCCGCCGGTGTTGACCTTCCAGCCGCGTAGATCAACGTCAGCCGCAGCCGGATCATTAATCAGCATGTGCAGGATCGTGGGAACGCAGTGGGAAAAGGTCACCTTTTCTCTTCGAATCAGTTCCAAGATGCGGGATGGAATGTATCTGCCCGGATACACCTGCTTGGCGCCCAGCAGGGTCGCGACGAAAGGAAATCCCCACGCATGGACATGGAACATGGGCGTAATCGGCATGTACACGTCACCGGATTGGAACCGCCCCGGAGCTGTGTAACCAGACACCGCGACCGCAACTCCCAGCGTGTGCAAGACCAATTGTCTGTGACTGAAATAGACGCCTTTGGGTTCGCCGGTAGTTCCCGTTGTGTAGAAGGTTGTGGCCTGAGCGTTCTCATCAAAGTCAGGGAACGGAAATGAAGGGTCCGCAGACGCAAGCAGCTCCTCGTATTCCGTCGAAATCGGGAGCGACGTCTGTGGTTTTTCCGGTCCGTCCTTCACGAGAATAAAGAGCTTGACCGTCTTGAGTTGCGGAGCGATGCTCTCCAAGATAGGGACGAAATCCTCGTGGACCAGAACAGCATCGTCCTGGGCGTGATTCATGGTAAAGAGGATTTGTTCAGGCGAAAGCCGGACATTGACCGTGTGCAGGATAGCCCCCATCATAGGAACCGCGAAAAAACACTCAAGATATCGGTGCGAATCCCAGTCCAAAACCGCGACCGTATCGCCCGGTCTCACTGCTAGAGCTGACAAACCCCCGGCAAGTCTGTGGATGCGCTCGTAGAAGTCACGGTACGTGTGGCGAGCCTTGTCCTGGTACACGATCTCCTGACTTGGCGCATACAGAATGGGCGTGTTGAGCAATTGCTTGACGAGAAGCGGATACTCGTAAGCCGAGGTCGTCTTACTGATGATTCGAATTCGCTTTTCCATGAGAACAGTCTTTGATCTCCTACAATGAATTGGAGCGTCATAACACGCGGTAAAGTTAAGCCTGTGCGCTCCGGAACCTCACGGGGCTGGGGGCTTCCAAGAACTCCAAATGTTTCAAATGCTTCCAGTATGCGGACGGACGTGCGGCTAACGTATACTGGTCTATCACGGACTTCCTGAAGTTTTCAAAGAAAAAATGGCCGGCCGGACCAAGATCGAGTGGGACGAAGGAGAACTCTTCCCAAAGGTCTGATCAAAGTGGGAAAAGGCGCGTATCACAGTCGCATGTGTCAAGTTCGCGTTGCGTCGGCGTTTCCTTTGGCTCCACATGACCGCTCTGTTTTCCGGTCACAGGCGCAACGGGAATAATGTTTGACGGAGTGATGAAGGGTGAGGTAGGCTCAGAACCGGCTTATCGGGGTTCTTGTCAGTAACGTGACGACGGTCTTTCCTAGGTCAGGTGGTGGAGACATCGTAAAGCTAGCCTCTTGGAGCCGGCGGAGCCACACCTTGAAGCTCAGGGCCGGCGCGCGGCTCAACATGACAAGACCGTCGCGTAATTCCTAATAACAGCCGGTCTCGGAGCGCTTTGAAGTGAGGCTCCCAACGATGCGGTGGGAACGAAATCGTCGGCTCGTGTAACAAGCTTTCGGCTACGAATAACAGCAGGTTACATTTAGGCGGGCATGCTGCGCATCAATAATCTGGAAGTAGTCTATAACGACATCATTTTGGTCCTCCGGGGCATCTCTTTGGAGGCGCCTGAGGCCGCGATCATCGCGTTCCTCGGGTCCAACGGCGCGGGAAAGTCCACCACATTACGGGCCATCTCCGGTCTTCTCCCTTACGAAGACGGCGAGATCACGAAGGGGACCATCGAATACAGGGGTGAAGCTGTTCACACATTCGATCCCCAAAGGATTGTCGGTCTCGGGATTACCCAGGTGCCTGAAGGGCGCCGCGTTTTCGCGGAGCTGACAGTCGAAGAAAACATCCGTGTCGGGGCCCACACCCGACGTGACGGCAAAGAAGAGTTCCGGCGAGACTACGACAGAGTCTTGGCCTATTTCCCTGCGCTAAGTAGGCGTCTGAGGGTCCAGGCAGGGTTTGTCAGCGGCGGCGAACAGCAGATGCTGGCCATCGCGCGAGCCTTCATGGCTCGCCCGTCCCTGATGATGCTGGACGAACCGTCTTTGGGATTGGCTCCTCTCCTGGTCACTGAGATTTTTGACATCATCAGGAAGATAAATGCTGAAGAACGGGTGTCGGTGCTCCTGGTGGAACAGAACGCGCTCATGGCCTTGGCGATAGCGGAATACGGCTACATCATGGAAAACGGCAAGATCGTTCTCGACGGCCCCAGCCACAAACTCATGGAGAACGAAGACGTGAAAGAATTCTACCTCGGCATGAAGAGCGACAAGGAGCGAAAGAGTTTCGCCGAGGTCAAGCACTACAAGAGACGCAAGCGCTGGTTATCCTGATGGGGTTCCTGGAACTGCACAACATTTCCCTCTCGTTCGGAGGGATCGTCGCTTTAAGTCAGGTGTCGCTCTCGGTGGAGAGCGGTCGGCTCTTTGCCATTATCGGTCCCAACGGCGCGGGCAAGACATCACTCCTCAATTGTATCAGCGGCTTCTATTGCCCTCAAGAAGGGGGGATCAAGTTCGACGGCCGTGAACTCGTGGGGCTGCGGCCGGATCAGGTTGCGAGGTTGGGTGTGGCCCGGACCTTTCAGAACGTGGAGCTATTTGGGCGCCTGAGCGTCATCGACAACATGCTCCTGGGCCGGCACAATCATTTCCGGGACGGTTTCTTCAAGAACATCCTGTTGGGCTACCTGGCGGAGCAGGAAACGGTCAATCGCACGAAGGTAGAAGAGATCATCGATTTCTTGGAAATGGAAAAATGGCGCAAGCACATCGTGGCCAATCTGCCTTACGGCGTCCAGAAACGGGTCGAATTGGGCCGAGCATTGGCCCAAGAACCGAAGATTTTGCTGCTCGACGAACCGATGGCCGGCATGAACCTCGAGGAGACCGAGGATATGGCCCGATTCATTCTGGATATCCACCAGGAGCTGGGCGTAACCATCGTCCTCATCGAGCATGACATGGACGTGGTCATGGACATCTCCCAACGCGTGTGCGTTTTGGATTTCGGCCAGAAAATCGCCGAAGGGACGCCGGAGGAAGTACAAAGGGACCATGCCGTACAGAATGCCTACCTAGGCGAGAATTATGAGACCATGATCAAAGGGGAGTTGCGGTCATGAGGGTGGACACCATTCCCCATCTCTTCCTGGACAAAGTGCGCAAGTACGGCGACCGGGTCGCCTTGCGAGAGAAGGACTATGGCGTTTGGCAAGAGGTCTCCTTCAACGAATACTGCGCGCATATCCGTCATTTCTGTCTGGGGTTGGTGGAGTTGGGTCTGGAGCCCGGCGGCCGTGTCAGCATCTTCGGTGAGAACGAGCCGGAATGGCTCTACGCGGACCTGGCCGTGCAGAGCGCCGCCGCGGTCGCGGTCGGCGTCTATCCGACCAATCCGCCCAAGGAAGCCAAGTACGTCATCGGCCATTCCGACTCCACCTTTGTCATATGTGACGATCAGGAACAGGTGGACAAGGTTCTGGAGGTCAAGGCCGAATTACCTCTGATCAAGAAGATCATCGTCATGGACATGAAAGGCCTCAGGAATTATCGGGACCCGGACATCATGTCCTTTGCCGCGGTGGAGGAGATCGGCCGGCGGATCGAACAGAAGGATCGGGAGAAATACTATCGTCTGGTCGATCAGGTGAAACCCTCGGACGTGGCGATCATGGTCTACACATCAGGCACCACCGGCCCTCCCAAGGGGGCCATGTTGAGTCATGCCAACGTGATGAATTTTCTCAGAAACGCCAGTCAGGTCATCGTGCAGTACGACTCCGACGAGATCGTCTCCTACCTACCCCTGTGTCACGTAGCCGAACGCCTGATGTCCGTCTTTTTTCCGATCCACTCCGGGGCTACGGTCAACTTCGCCGAGAGTGTGGATACGGTCCTCATGGACATGCGTGAAATCCTTCCCACCTTTTTCCTGGCCGTGCCGCGCATCTGGGAGAAGATGATGGCCGGCGTGATCATTCGGATGAAGGACGCTTCTTGGTTCAAACGCCAGATTTTTCATTGGGCCGTGCCCGTGGGTCAGCGAATGACCGAGGCCCGTTTAGAAAAGAAAAGGCCGTCCATGGGCCTCCGGCTGGCCAACGGCCTGGCCTGGCTGCTGCTTTTTCGGCACCTAAAGAAGGAGCTGGGGCTCCTGAGGACTCGCTTTGCGGTGAGCGGCGCCGCGCCCATCGCGCCGGAGGTTCTCAAATTCTTTATGTCCCTGGGTGTGCCGGTGGTGGAAGGCTGGGGCATGACCGAAGAGACCGGAATCGGCGCCATCAACCGGCTCGGAGACGTCAAGCTGGGCAGTGTAGGCCCGCCGATTCCCGGGGTCGAGATAAAGCTCGCCGAGGATGGTGAAATTCTGCTCAGGTGCGACCACATTTTCGTCGGTTACTGGAAAGACCCGGAAGCGACCGCCCGAACCGTGGTCGACGGCTGGCTATACACCGGAGACGTAGGTGAACTCGACGAAGCCGGCCGTCTCAAAATCACCGACCGGAAAAAGGAAATCATCATCACCGCGGGCGGCAAGAATATTGCGCCTTCGGAAATCGAGAATCGGCTCAAGTGTAGCCCTTATATTAACGAGGCCGTGGTCATCGGCGACCGACGACCGTACCTGACCGCCCTCATCCAGATCGAGTACGACAACGTGGCTAAATGGGCTCAAGAGAAGAATTTGGCCTACACCACCTTCAAGAGCCTGGCGCAATTGTCGGAAGTCAACGAACTGATCGCGGCCGAGGTGGAAGAAGCCAACAAGGACTTCGCGCAGGTGGAAAAGATTAAGAAGTTCCGCCTTCTGGAAAAGGAACTCGACCACGACGACGATGAGTTGACGGCCACCATGAAGCTGCGTCGCAAGACGGTCCACAAGAGGTTCGGCGAGTTGATCGAACAGATGTATAAGTCAAAGAACTGAACAAGCTTTGAGTCCTGACCGAGGTCAACCGTGGCTCTTCAAATTCTCCTGCAACTGATCGTAACCGGATTGGCCTGGGGCAGTGTCTACGCCCTTATCGCCCTGGGCTTCGTGCTCATCTTCAAGGCGACGGACATTTTTAACTTCGCTCAACCTGAGTTGATGATGCTGGGCGCCTATCTGTCCTTTACCCTGATCACGGCCTTGAAGCTGCCTTTTCTCCCTGCTTTCCTCGTGACTCTCGTCCTCATGACCGTAATATCGTCCTTACTGGAAATGATGGTTATCCGGCCTCTGGTAGGCGAGCCCGTTCTGGCGGTCATAATGGTCACGCTCGGGCTGGCCAATGTGATACGCGGGATGACCGGCCTGATCTGGGGCTACGAGGAGCTACAGTTTCCCAAGCCCTTTTCCGCTCAACCGATCATGCTTTTCGGCGCGGCCATCAATCAAGCCGAGATCTTCACTATCCTGGCTACGGCCCTGCTCCTGGTGGTCTTCTTCATCTTCTTCAAGTACTCTCGCGCGGGGCTGAGCATGCGGGCCACCGCCGAGGACACCTCTACCGCGTTCCTGATGGGCATCAATGTTAAACGGGTTTTTACGGCCTCCTGGGCCATTGCGTCCGTGGTGGCCACGATTGCCGGGGTTCTTCTGGCTACTTTCACGTATCTCGAACCGATTATGGGCCACGCGGGGCTGAAGGCCTTGCCGGCCCTCATTCTGGGAGGCATGGACAGCGTAGTCGGGGCCATCCTCGGAGGCCTGATCATCGGGGTTGCCGAGAACCTCGCCGGTTTCTACTTGGAACAGTACCTGGGTGGAGGTATCAACGAAATCACGGCGTACGTAATCGTCCTGATCGTCATGATGGTCCGGCCGTACGGCCTCTTCGGGACCAAAGAGATCGAGAGGGTGTAGGTCCATGGCCGTCACCAGATTTTGTGTTCGGACCTATCGCCAGGACTTGCGCATCCTGTCCAGCCCGGCGGCCAAGATCGGCTTGATCTTATTCCTACTAGTGTTGCTGACCTTGCCCCTGTGGGCCCGTAAGTACTTAGTCTTTGTCGCCTGCATCTCGGGCGTATCCGTCATTGGGGCTTTGGGTCTCAATATTCTTACCGGCATGACCGGGCTTATCTCCTTGGGCCATGCCGCGTTCATGGGCCTGGGCGCGTACACGGCCGCCATACTCTCGGCAAAGGCCGGCTGGCCTATGGTTCCATGCCTTTTGTCCGGCGCTGTGATGTCGGCGGTCATGGGCGCGATTGTGGGCGTTCCGACGTTGAGACTAAAAGGCCTTTATTTGGTGGTCACCACGCTGGCGTTCCAGTTTATCGTCCAGCACGTCATTTACCACTGGGAAAGTCTGACCCAAAGCGACAAAGGCATCAAACTCGCTACCCCGGCCTTCCTGGGCCTTGAGTTCGGTTCTTATGACTCTTTTTATTATGTCATCCTCTTTTGTGCCGTACTAGTGGCCGTTTTGACCAAGAATCTGGCCATGAGCCGCACGGGTCGGGCTCTGGTGGCCGTGCGAGATCGTGACATCGCGGCGGAGATTATTGGGGTCAACTTAGCCAAATACAAGATTCTCGCCTTTGTCGTCAGCTCCTTTGTGGCCGGTCTGTCTGGGGCTCTTTACGCGTACCTGCTCGGGCTCATCGCCCCTGATCACTTCACGTTCAACCAATCCATCCTCTATGTTGCCATGATCATTGTGGGAGGCATGGGCACGGTTCTCGGATCCGTGTTGGGGGCGGTCTTCATGGTGCTGCTACCCGAGGTCATCAGCGCCGTGTCCGGGCCGTTGGCTTCGGCTTATCCGACCTTGGCCCCGCGTATAGGCGGGATTTCGGTGGTGGTATACGGCCTGGTCATCATCCTCTTTCTGCTCTTCGAGCCGGAGGGGCTTTTCGGCATCTGGATCAGGCTGAAAAGGTATTTCAAGACCTGGCCTTACACTTACTAAACTATTGACCAAAGGAGGGCGAAATGAACGTGATCGCGCGAAGTGGGCTGCTGATCGTGGCTTTGGTGGTGCTTCTTGTCTTGAGCGCGCCGGCGGCGAAGGCCGAAGTCGGGGTAACCGACGACAAGATCCTTTTCGGATCGTTTCAAGACATGTCCGGCCCCGGGGCATATTTGGGTAAAATGTGCTCTCTGGTTCTGGCGGCTTGGAAGAGATGGGTCAACGAGGACTTGGGCGGAATTCACGGCCGCAAAGTTGACGTGGTCATCGAGGACAACAAGTATGATCCGGTCCTGACCAAGACGGCCTTCACCAAGCTGGTGGACCAGCACAAAGTCTTCGCCCTGACCGCGGTCTACGGCTCTACCCCGTGTCAGGCCATCATTGAGGACATCGACAAAGCAAAGATTCCGGTCTTTGCCACCGCGGCCACCACTCAGACCATGTTCGACCCGCCGCGGCGGTACCTCTTCCATTACGCCTGTTCCGATCAGGATAACTCGATCATGATGGTGGACTATATTATCAACGACCTGAAGACCAAAGATCCCAAGATAGGTATCTGCTATCAGGACGACGAGTGGGGCAAAGACGCGCTGTCCGGCGTAGAGCTGGCCGGGAAGAAGTACGGCCTTGCGCACACTGCCGCCCCGTACAAACGAGGTGAAAAGAACCTCAATCCGCAGGTTATGAAGCTCAAAGCCGCCGGAGTGACGCACTGCTTTTTCGCAGGCTATGCGCCGGTTTACGCCGCACTCCTTACCGAGGCGAACAAGGTCGGCTGGAAGCCGATTTTCTTCGGCGACTACGTGACGGTGGATCCCAAGACCTTTATGGCCGGAGACCTTGCCAACGGGCATTTTCATTTCTTCAACTTGGGACTTCGCAGCGAAGGTGTGCCGGGCTGGAAAAAAATGGAGGAGATCTTCACCAAAGGCGGCGCTACCGAAGCGCTCGACTGGCCCTTGGCGCCTCTCATGTGGACTCCCTTGCTCATGCTGACTAAAGCCATGCAGGATATCGGCAAGGACCTGACCCGGGAAAAGCTGATCGACACACTTCAATCATACAAGGACTTCGACACCGCCGGGCTGGGCAAGATCGAGTTTGGGCCGAACCTGCGCAAAGGCAGTCACGTTTATCGCGTCCTTCAGTGCGATGCGGCCAAAAAGGAATTCAAACCCTTGACCGACTGGCGTGAACCCAGTCTCGTGTGGGGTAAGCGTTAATCGTCCGCGCTGATTCCATCCAGAGGTGTGAGCGTGAATCGGGGAGGCCCTTCATGCGGCAAGGGTTTCCCCGACACCGCTTTGTAATGCTGAGATGAGGTTCATGCCCTGGAGCGCGGAGAGCATCACCGCCGGCCATTCCCTGGGGGCGCCGGTGTTCGTCAACAGTGGCCGAATATGTCGCTGACCTGTGTCCACACAGCGGGTCCCGCGGGGGTGTGACCCTATGGTGTGAGGGTCAGGCTCGCGCGAGTGTTTTTTCTGATGGCTTGGTCGCTCAACCACCAATATACGAGGTCTCCGCGCATGAACGGTCCGATTTGATCTTTGGCATGAGCGTGGAAAGTCCTACCTGCCACACCGCCCGGCAGCGCGGCCAACACTTTTTCGTCATCTCCCAGGTCCGCGACCATTCGCAATGATGCGGAATTCGTCACCGCAAACGGCTCGTTGAACGAGTAGATGGCGCGATACAAAGTTTCCCCCGAGCCGCCCATGGGATGGATGCCGCCGCCCAGAAGGCCCTTGCCGAATCCTTCCCTTCTGATGGGATTCACGAATTCTATCTGGTGAAACCGGCCCCAGGCCCATCCACCCGGGTCAGACCCGTGGGAAGCGCTCGTATCTCGGATAAACCGGAGCGCGGCCTCTCGAAAGAGATCGTTCATGGTCTCTTTCTTGTCCTTTGTTCGGATATCGTCAAACCAGGGCGAGTTGCCCTCTTTCACCATGCGATGGAGACGTTCCTCCCAAAAATACCAGTTTCCGAGCATAAGCGAGGCGAGGTCGGGGCCAAGCTCATCTTCGTACACAAGACGGGCGAAGTTCCGGTAAACCCCCTGGAAGACTGCGGGCGCAGCGCTTTCAAGGTCGTCCCGCGCATTCCACGATCCCAGCAGTTCACCGAGCTTCCTGGTTTCCTCGCGCCCGAGAAGCGCTCTTGACATGATGGGCGCGATATCTCGAGCCATTAAATTGTCCACGTCTCGCTGGAACTTCCAGTGATCCGGAGCTGTCTTGGGCTTGGGATCGCCCAGAAGCTCTTTTAGACGGCGGTACCGATAGGAAGGCGAGAAATGGTTGGAGTAATAGTAAGGGTAATCATTGCGGGTGGTTTTGTGATTGCAGGTTCCAACCCAGCCGTTTGCCGGATTTCGGCTTTGGGGCATCTTTTCCGGAGGAATCCACCCGACCCAGTTGTCTTTTCCGTCATGCGCCTCGTACGGCGCAAGACTCTCGCCCTGCGAACGAATCGGGAGCCGCCCCGAAACGAGCCAGCCGATGTTCCCTTGGTTGTCCGCATACACGAAGTTGAGCGCCATCATGGTCAAACTAGAAAGGGCTGCCCGCAAGTCGTCGATGGAGCGAGCTTTGAGCATATCCATCATCGCGATTCTGGGTTCCATCGCTTCATTCGCGGCCCATCGGAGAGTTATCACTTTATTGGTCCTGAGCCCCGGAAGAACGCCGGAGACCACCGGCCCACGTTTGGTAAAACGTAGGGTAAGTTCTTCCTCCCGGTATCCGGTTGGTGCGGCTTTATCTTTGATCCTGAGCGTCTCTCTCACCACCTCGAAGGGCTGCGATGCGGCGCCTTCCATGTGCCTGTTCGCATCCCTGGGATCGAGCGTTTCCACGTATAGATCTTGGCAATCTCCGTAGGCGTTGGTCACTCCCAAGGCGCAGTGCTCGGTTCGGCCGACCACCATGCCCGGTATCCCCGGGACCATTACTCCCACGGCCCTGAATTCCGGCGTGATGATGCCCAGCGGATACCAAACGCCTGGCAAGATCCGCGCGTCAAGGTGAGGATCGTCGGCGACTATGGGCTTGCCGCTCGCCGACAGTCGTCCGGCCACCGCCCAGTTGTTGCTCCCTTGGAGAGGCCCGGCCCAATCCAGGAAATCTCGGAGAGGTTGATCGGAGGCAAAGCGCAGTTGCGGCCATACTGGAAGGCGGGCCGACCTTGTCCCGGTATCGCTCGGATCGTCGGGATTCACGTTTAAGGGGAAGATCTCAGTGGCCTTGTCCAAACCCAGCTTTTCCACGAGCATTTGGGCCACGATCTCTGTCTGCATGTTGGCGGAAGTAGTCCAGGCCATGTAGTAGAGGACCGACAATGAATCGGCAATGGTCCAGGTTTCAGGCTGCAAGCCCGCGATAGAGAATTCCAGATGAAGATCCCGCCCGCTCTTCACAAAGGCGTTCACTCCATCCACATAGGCCTGGAAAAAACTCCTTGTCTCGTGGTCCAGTATCTTTTCATGCTTCTGCGCGAGGCGGCGCATGCCGATGGTCCTCATTCTGATGTCCAGCGGTTTGGCCTTCTCCCCCGCAAGCTCGGATATGCGCCCTTGCGCCATCATCCGAGCAAGTTGCATCTGGAAGAGTCTATCCTGAGCGGTCACGAAGCCTTGGGCAGCTATGGCGTCGTGGATGTTCTCAGCTCGCAGGTAAGCCATGCCTTTCTCGTCCCGGACCACATTCACCGGCTGCTTTAAGACCGCGAGTTTCAGCGCGCCCTCTTGTTGATAAGTGTTCATCCGCGGTATGAGCAGCGCGATTGCCGCAACCGCGCAGACCACGATTGCTGCAACCAGGATCAGACCTTTGACCGGCTTGCTTTTCATCTCACCACCCCGGGATCGAAAATCAGACCGCCATGCGGCCAATCGACAGTCAGAAGGATTTGCGTCAGGAAGTCGCGCGAAAGGGTCCTTAGATGTAGCCAAGGTCCACAAGTCGTTTCTTGATCAGCTCTTCTTCTTCGGAAGTGTACCCGGAACGGCGCTCAAGCGAAGTCGAGCGCGCTTCGCAGCGCGAAACATGCCGGTGTTTGAGGGCCGGTCGATCGGCCACAAGGTCACTTCCGCACAGGTCTTCAGGCGCCGTCAGTCCAAACTCATGTAGGATTGTTGGAGTGATGTCCAGCACGGAAGCCCCTTCCACGCGACGACCCTTGTGAATACCTCGGCGCAGCTCCCCCATCCTGGCGCAGACGAAGATCCCCACGGGATCGTGGTTCGCGCCGTCCGGAGTATCGGTATCCAGGGTGGTCGAGACCTGCGCGGCGCCTACCATTCCGAGCGAACGGCGATTCAGATCGTCGAAATAGACAATCAGATCGGGCGGAACATTGTTGCAGGCCTGATAGATCTCCTCGGGCCTGAGCACCTGGTTGGCCATCGATCTACCCGTTTCGTCGGGAATGGCCCGAAGCAACCCGGCCAGTTCCGTGCGAACCGCCTCGTACTCCGAACGATCGATGATCCCGGACGGCTCCCGCCCTTTGACATTGAGAAAGATGCGAGCGTAATAACCCCCGTCGCTCCAGGCCCTTGTGCGCTCCCAATCGACCATCTCGGGTTTGAGATCCGTCTGCTGGTCCGAAGGGTTCCTGAGAACCAGGAAACCATTGTTCACCAACCACTGGTTGATCAGGACTCCCCCCAAATTGTTGCGGGTCCCGTGATCGGACACCACCAACACGGTTGTGTCGTCATCCAGCAGCGCCAGAAGCGAGCCGAGGCGTTTGTCCAGATACGCGTAAAAATCTCGTATAGTATATTCATGAGGATTGCCTGCGCGAAAGAGGGGGTGGCCAGGATTGCAGTCCTTCCAAAAGGCATGGTGCAATCGGTCTGTGGCCATTTCGACCATCATGAAGAAATCCCAAGGCTTGTGTATCAGGAGATGACCGGCTGCTTGAAAGCGGGCATCCACCATGGAGTACAGGTCTTCGAGCAAGCGGTCTTTTGTCCTGGTGCGGAAGCCTTCCACATCAGTCCGGTAACGGCCTCCCGTGACCTCCTGGAGCTCCGCGGCCACTTCTTCAGGAAATGTGAAGGGCCCGTGGATCTCCGGCGCCAGGAAGCCGGAAATGGTGATCCCCCGATGTGGCCGAGGTGGATAGGTTTGCGGGATACCAAGCAGGATTGACGTCTTACCGGCTTCGTCCAGGTAATCCCAGACGCGACGCGCCTCCACCTGCGCTGCATTTGCGGTCACCAGACCCCGATAATCATAATCCCGCCTATTGCGAAACCCGTACAAACCGAGTTCCCCAGGGTCCTTACCCGTGGTCATGGATGTCCAAGCCGGCACTGTAATGGGCGGATCAGTGGATCTGAGAGGACCCCATACTCCATGTTCCATTAACGCTCGCAGCGTGTGCAGATCGGATCCGGCCCGGTCAAAGACCAGCGCAGGCGGAACTCCGTCAAGTCCGATCACCGCCACTCTCCCCGGCCGTCCGGTGGGGCCGCGACCGATCGATGCATAGCTCCGGCAGGTCAGATCGACAAACCGCGCCTCAAGGTGGCTCAGCACATCGGCGAGGGACTCTTCCACCGTCTGGGACCCTGTCGGCACCACGAGATCCGGAGACCCGGGCGGCTCGAATGGAGCGGAAACACCGGTGAATTCCGGTATCTCGCCCGCGCGGGCTCGGCAGTAAAGGCCCTTGGGATCGCGGCTTTCGCAGACCTCCACAGAGCAATCAAGATAGATCTCAACGTACCGGCCGGGTTCGAAAAGACCCCTGACAGCCTGACGGAGACTCTCGTAAGGCGTGATGAACGCAGCCACCACGGTGTGACCCGCATCGGAAAGGATTTTAGCTACTTCACCGGCGCGGCGAATATTCTCGGCCCTGTCCATAGCAGTGAAACCCAAGTCACGGTTAAGTCCGCTGCGTAACACGTCCCCGTCGAGGAGCACCACAGGGATACGCCTTGATTCCAGGATAGTCTTGAGCGTGGAGGCGAGAGTAGACTTGCCCGATCCGGAAAGCCCGGTAAACCAGATGGTCTTGCCGTTATGCCATTTCATTCGTTGTCTCCCGCAAAAAGCGCGCCCACGAGCGTTCCGGAAGCATCTGTATACCATGAGATGACTGAAATGGCGATCCTTCAGAGCGCATAAGGAGGTCGTGAAGTCGTCACCCCACCGAGCGGCTCCACGCCAAATGGCTCTTCAGCGGCCGACTGTGGCCCATGTCCCTTCCATGAGGGAGCTTGCGTCACAGCCATCTTTTGCTAGAATAAAAAACTCACAGGTAGGCCCATGGGAAAGAACGCCGCTGAGGACAAAGACGCAAACCGTCGCGATATCGCTCTAGCCCATTCCTTGCGAGTGCTTATTGTAGGTGGTTGCGAGGCTGTCGCCGAAAGCGCCAATATTCTCGAATCGCTACTGACCGCGGGATATGGAGTTACTCTTCTGGGGATTATTGACCGAGCCGCGGACTTCCTGGACCATATCAACGGCGGCGACTCCGAAGGTCAAGGATTGCGCCTGTTTGAACAACTCCTGAGGTCGGACCCACCGGACCTGATTATTGTGACCGCGCAGGATACCAACCTCGCTCTGAGGCTCGCACGGATCGCGCCTGATGGAACGCGGGTTTTGGATTCATTCGCTTTGAGGATACTGCAATCGCACAAGGATGCGATGCGCCAACTAAACGCCGCGCGCAACCGGCTTGAAAGCGTCGAATTCATCAAGGAAACGCTCCTGTCCGGCTCCGGCGCCGGCCTCATAATCGTTGATGAAGACTTGAACGTGCTGGAGATCAGCAGTTCGCTTCAAGAGAGGTCCGGGCTTGCCCGACACCAATGTTTGAACAAGCCGTGTCACTGGGTCATGAGGGACTGTGTGGAGATGTGCAACATGTCACGGGAAACGTGCTTGGCCCGAGAGGTCTTCCGGACAGGTAAGTCGGTGCACACGGTCAAAGAAGAACCCGCTGAGAATGACGCTGTTCGGTATTTCAGCGTGAGCGGGCATCCATTACCCTCGACGGATACGGGGGAAAAGGCCGCGCTCATCATCTGGCGGGACATTACTTCCCAGTTGAATATTGTCCTGGACCGTCAGGCTCAGAACATAAAGGAGAACTTCACCCACTTCCTCCAGCAGGACAAGCTGGTCGCCCTGGGTAAACTCGCCGCCGCGGCCGTGCATGAGATCAATAATCCCATTCAGGGCATCCTCGCCTTTGCGAAGTTGATGCGTAAGAAGCTGGACGACGGGTCGCTTTCACCAAAGGATATGGAGCAGTTCGGCGCGTACCTGGATCTCATTGCCGGCGAATCCGCGCGTTGCGGGCGAATTCTCCGCAATCTCCTCTCCTTCTCCCGTCAGAGCGAGCTCAAGGCGTCCTCGTTCAGTCTCGCTCCGGTGCTGGATCAGATTGCCCTCCTGCTCGGCAATCGTATGGAGCTCCAGCAGGTTTCTCTTCGTCTGGAACTCGCGGAAGATCTTCCCAAGATATACGGCGATCGGGACCAGATCAAGCAGGGCCTCCTGAACGTGACGCTCAATGCCATTGAGGCTATGCCCAATGGGGGAACTATCACCATTCGCGGCGAAGCGCTCTCGGATTCGAAACGTATGAGGATACGCGTCGAAGACACGGGCGCGGGTGTGCCCAAAGATATTCAACACAACATTTTCGAACCGTTTTTCAGCACTAAGGCCGACGAAAAGGGCGTGGGATTGGGCCTAAGTGTGCTGTTCGGCATTATCTCGCAGCACGGAGGGACTGTGGAAGTGGAGAGCTCCGAAGGAAAAGGGGCCGCATTCATTCTCACTCTCCCCACCGCTGACACCGGCAGGGTTTCGGGTGAAACCCAAGGCCACATGAAGGATGCGAGACGAGCGACGTAAAGGGATATGCCGCCTGATCCATCACCCACAGGCGCGGTCGGGTCTTCGGGGCATCAGGGTAGAGAGCTCAACCGACAACGATGAATAAAAATTGGGAGCGCCAGCCGCATCGCGGACAATAAGCGGTCGCGGCGGTTCTCTTGCGGATACCGAACGGGGGAGAGGAGGGGTCTATTCGATTATGGCTCACAAACACAGATTCATGGTGGTCGATGACGAGCTTATTGTGCGGGAATCCCTTGCCGCGTGGCTGGAAAAAGAAGCTGCCGTAGTAGACAGGGCGGAATCGGGCGAACAAGCCCTGGACCTGATGCAGCAGAACTTGTACGACATCCTCTTCGTAGACATCAAGATGCCGGGCATGGGCGGTTTTGGGCTGCTGGAGCGGGTGCGTCAAGCCTATCCCACTACGGTGGTGGTTATCATCACCGCGTACGGCACGGTGGAGTACGCGGTGGAAGCCATGAAGCTCGGCGCGAACGATTTCCTGGTCAAGCCCTTTGACCCGGAAGGATTGAGCCTCTTGGTGGCCAAACTGCTGGAGCACAAGCGGCTGCTCGAAGAAAAGCAGTACCTCCAAAGCCAGGTGAGCCGCTGTTGGGGAGGCCCGGACGAAATCATCGGCCAATCCAAGGGCATGTTGGAGCTCTTCGAGCAAATCGTCGAAATCGCAGCCAGTGATACGTCGGTGCTCATCCTGGGAGAGACGGGCACGGGAAAAGAGCTTATCGCGCGTGCCATCCACGCGAACAGCAACCGCCTGGGCGGGCCCTTTGTTCCCATCAACTGCGGGGCCATCCCGGAATCCTTGATGGAAGCCGAAATTTTCGGGTTCGAAAAAGGCTCATTCACCGGCGCGATTCGACCCAAAAAGGGCCTGATTGAAGTCGCCGAAGGTGGCACCCTCTTCTTAGACGAAGTGGGAGAAGTCAGCGTCAAAATGCAGGTGGATCTGCTCCGAGTCTTGCAGGATAAGACCTTCTTCCGGGTGGGCGGAGTAGCGCCGATCAAGGCGGATTTCAGGCTTATCAGCGCGACGCACCGGGATCTCAACGACGAAGTGGCCAAGGGAAATTTCAGACAGGACTTTTACTATCGCATCAACGTGATCACCCTGCGGGTGCCCCCACTGAGGGAACGCCGAGAAGACATACCACTGCTTGTACGGCATTTCATCAAGAATTTCGCTCAGGAAACCAATCGCAATGTGGACTCCATCACCGACGAAGCTATGCAAATCCTAGTGGAATATGACTGGCCGGGAAACATCAGAGAGCTGGAGAACGTGGTGGAACGCGCAGTAGTCACCGCGCGCAAGACAATAATAGGCCCGGACGCGTTTTCGTACCTCAAAGCGGACGTGATTTGCGCCCCGCGCGAAAGCGCGGCGTTGACCCTGGAAGCGGCTGAAATTGCTCACATCAGAAGAGTCCTCGACCAGGAAGACTGGAACATCAGCCGGGCCGCAAAGATTCTGCAGGTTGACCGAACCACTCTCCACAAGAAGATCCGCAGATATGGGCTGGAACGCGCCTCACAGGAATTATCGACCACGCCTGAAAGGGCGTGAGGCAGGCCACGGATGGACAAGTCCAAAAAAAGAGAGTCTGTGGTCTCGCGGACTCAAGCCATCATTGCGGTCATTCCCCTGGGAGACTCGGACAGCGGTCTGTTACAAGTCGTGGCAGACTCTCTCCAGGGCGTGCTTAGGCTCCCGGTGGACTTAAAATCCGCCATCCCGCTTCCCGAAGAGAGTTACATGGCCTCCAGAGGCCAATACAATGCAATGGCAATTATCAAGCGCCTGGCGGAGATTTACGCCGACGGATACCTCAAAGTCATTGGAGTCACCACTTACGATCTCGCGAACCCAATCCTTACCTATGTGTTCGGCGAAGCATACATGAACGGCGTTTCCGCGGTTATGTCTTCATTCAGGCTTTGGGCAGGAACCGGCAACCAAACTGTTTCCCGCGAACATTTTCTCGAGCGCGCGGTGAAGGTGGCTATCCACGAGATCGGCCACACCTTCAACATACCCCATTGCCACACTGACCGATGCGTCATGCGCTCGTCGCACAACCTCATTGAGCTCGACCACAAACTGAACTACATGTGCGGGTACTGCGAACTCTTCCTCGCGGAAGCGCTCACTAAAGCCCTGAAAGAGCACCCGACAGACCTCAAACGCCAAGAAACCGCGTAAACGTTATCATGCCAATTCGCCGCAAGAAATATATCATTGCCGAAAGGTATCATTGCGAGAGCGTCAAACCCGAAGCAAACCTCTCGTCATTCCCGTGAAAACGGGAATCCAGGAAGGGCGCATGGCCATGCGCCCCTACAGGATTGCTTCGTCGCTTCACTCGTCGCAATGACAGATCACATCCCGTGTGTTACGAAAATAATAGCGAACTGATATCAGAATGCTTCTCAACTTATTGTGGCTCCTTCTCTGCGTTCTTCTTCGGATGACCGCGCATTTTTGCGTCGGTTCGCGGCGGAAAGGCCGGGTCCGAACGAATATCCCCGTTGTTTCCCTGACATGTTACTATTGGATTGAGACATCTGCACGCGGACAGCGTCGAGCACGCCGGCGCCGGTCAAGAGATGCTGCTGCTCCATCTCTGCCATGTGATCGGTGAAACAGCGGGTATAATAGTGGTCCGGGCCTAACTGCTCCCGAAGGTATTCCAGCGCTTCCTTTTTCCAACGATAAATGACGCGAATATCAAAATCGCTTTCGATTACCTCGCGGACAGTGCGTATCAAGGTTTCAATCCGTTCCACAGACATTCGGAGTCCCTCCTGTCTCCCCACGCTCTGCTCAGGACTAATCCCAGGGAACGCGTGCGCTCCGACGGACTATCAAGCGGAGAACATCCTGCAATAACTTCTCAAATGTCTCTTCTCGGTCCTCCCAGTTATAATCCCTCTCCCTGAGCATTTTGCTAAGAGGGGATTAGCAATTCGTTTTGCTGCATTGAATTACAGAAGAGCAAACAATATGCCATTCGAGTTTATGTCGCGAAAATACTGCGATTTTTCATGTATCGCGACGTATGAGCATGAATAAAAAGGCGCATTTTTTTCGCACCTTCGGGCCTGACCCCCAATGCTGAGGCCGCGGAGAGCAAAGTCGATGCCAAATCGCGTTATGTTTTGATAATACTCCACATTTGATCGCGCCGGTGTAAACAAAATTGGTATCAAAAGAGCCCTTCTTTCGCACTGATGCGACAAAATTCACCCGGCGCTCACTTTTTTCACACCGGTAACGGCTTCAAGACCCGGAGTTTTGGAAACGCGGCCGGGGAGGCCCCTTTTTGCAAAAAGGGGCCTCCCCGGACCCCTCCACCAAGAACTCCCGCCTCTTGCAAGCGCTTTCAGCGCTTGAAATGCACAGTGCAGCACTCGTGACGGCTATTGAGGTGATCGTCGAACGGCTCAGGCCTGTTGTTCAGGCCACAGCAAGACAGCAAGCAATCCCGTGACAATGCACGCGATGACGCTCGCCCACAACGGAATCACCACGCCGTTCGCCACCACCTCGACTTGAAAGATAACCCGAATCAATTGCGCGAGAGATATGAAAGCCAGGAATATCGTTGTGATAAATGTGGCGGGTTTCATGTGCGCCTCCCCCCTGGCAATCCCTTTCCGAAATTTGAATTATATGTTCGCACACGATTGGAAGCAAGGAAGGCACGCCGCTTTTCCGTCAGCGTTGTGCGCCTTAGGGTGAATCAGCGTCAACGATCGCGAGGCGCCTGTAGGGCTTTCCACGAGCATTCATTCTCTTCGCAAGACATCGTGTCTCTGCCTAAAGAGCCCTCGCGATGGCTCCGCTGAGATCTGCGGTCGTGGCCTTGCCTCCGAGATCCGGTGTCAACGGCGCGGCATCCGAGCCGAGCACGGATTCGATTGCGTGGAGGACCGCGGCCCCTGCTTCGACTTCGCCGAGGTGATCGAGCATCATCGAGGCAGCCCATATCTGGCCGATCGGATTGGCGATCCCCTGGCCGGCGATGTCAGGCGCGGAACCGTGCACTGCCTCGAACAGCGAGGGATACCTGCGTTCCGGATCTATGTTGGCCGACGGCGCAACCCCGATGGTCCCGGTGACGCCCGGTCCCAGGTCGGAGAGGATGTCCCCGAACAAATTGCTCGCCACCACCACGTCGAAGCGCTCCGGCGACATCACGAATCGCGCGCTGAGGATGTCAATGTGATACTGGTCCACGCGGATGTGTGGATATTCGCCGGCTATCGCATGAAATCGCTCGTCCCAGTAGGGCATGGAGTGATAGATGCCGTTTGACTTGGTCGCGGATGTGACGTGATCTTTGCCCAGCCGCTGCGCGAGCTCGAACGCATACCGTATGATGCGGTCTGTGCCGCGCCGCGTAAAAACCGACGTTTGAATCACCATCTCTGAATCCGTGCCCTCGCCGAAGCGACCCCCGAGCACTGAATACTCTCCCTCGGTGTTCTCACGGACCACCCAGAAGTCTATTTCACCCGTCTGGCGATCCCGGACCGCGGGCGTGATGCCTGGGAAGAGGCGTACGGGACGGAGGTTGACATATTGGTCGAGCCCGCGGCGGATCGGAATGAGCAGTCCCCAGAGGGAAATGTGATCGGGCACACCGGGAAAGCCCACCGCGCCGAAGAAGATCGCATCGTGGTCGCGCAGCCGCGCCAGACCGTCCTCGGGCATCATGCGACCGGTTGCCTTGTAGGTTTCACAGCTCCAGTCGAAGTCGCGATACGTGAATCCAATGCCGAACTTGGCTGCGACAGCGTCAAGGACACCCAGAGCAGCCGGCACCACCTCTTTTCCGATTCCGTCTCCGGGAACCACTGCGATCTCGTATTTCTTCATGCAACCTCCACTTCCTTTGTATCACGATGTTGCAAGCCCCAAGACTTTTGAGACAGCTTCCTTTTCGTGCCTCTTGTTGCGCCGAAGGTAGTGACTTGGCTCTCGATCGTGTGCGTTCTGCGGTCTTAAGCGAGCAAAGATTGGATTCAGATATCCGTAGATATCACCACTCCTACGGCTTCACCTTGCTCGTAGAATCTTGCGGAACCAAACATCCAAGCTGCCGGTGTTTCCACTAATCCGGCTCGAACGGGATTCCAGCGCATATAGTTCAATTTCTCCAATGCAACACGAGGCGAATACACGTTGAAATCATAGAATCCTCGTTGCCAGATGGGATCAAGGAGATCAAACGTGCCTATATACTTGGCTGCGGCGCTTCGGAGAAAGCGCTTAATTGCAAATGAAGTCCGTTGCTTCCATTGCTTCACGAATGGGCTCAGCTCGCCGGCAGTTGGAAACCAGACCAGTGCGTGCACATGATCGGGCATCACCACAAACCCGTAGCATTTGCCGTCCCGCTTGTAGAGCTCGTTTGCCAAGATCTCCGCAACGATCTCTTTGGACCTATCAAGACTCAAGAGACGTCTGCGCTTGTAGCACGAGAACGTCAAGAAATGGCCGTGGCCCTCTTCGTCATAGACACGTCTCTTCATCTCTTATGCCGCTCTAATAAGACCGACCAAACTTGCCTCGTCTGCGTCCGGTCCTGGCACTCGTGCCTCGCTGGCCGGCAAACGCGCCGCCCACTCCACACGAGTGGGCCCCCGCAGGGACTTCGTTGAGATGGTGGCATAGTATCACTAGCAGAGCAAGAAAGGGTTGGTCCCGGTGGCCGTTTCAAGGGGTCTCTGTGTTACCCTCGCGCGCGTTGGCGCAACTGAGGGTGCCACACCTTGGGGGTGGCCGGGACGTCATACGTCCCGATTGCGAAGCAACAAGAAGCGATACTTGCTGGCTATGCAAAGGCTTCAATGTTTGGCAAGCAGCCCCCCATAGAAAAGAAATCGCTTCTTGTGCCTGCGGCGCCTGGACGCAGTGGCGTCCAGGCCACCCAGCGTAGGGCTCCGGGCTCCGACCTGCAATTGTTGGGGGCAGGCCCAGGCAAACCGCCACACAAACACAAAGGGTAGTTGCTCCGTTCTTCTCTCTGCAAGCCCCTCCCTGTGCTGAACCAACAGTGGTTGGGTAATCGGACAAAGCACCTGTGATAGGGTGGCCGGGACGTCATACGTCCCGGTCGCGAAGCGACAAGAAGCGATACTTGCCGGCTATTTCAAGGCTTCAATGTTTGGCAAGCAGCCCCACAGAGTAGAAATCGCTTCTTGTGCCTACGGCGCCTGGACGCAGTGGCGTCCAGGCCACTCGCCCTCTCCTTGTCGGTCAGCCGATAAGATCCTTTTCAGCACAACTCAAGATGTCGTCGAGTGATTGCTCAATTACTTCGGGCAAGCGGCCGATCAGCTTTGCACGCACCGTCTTTCCGGATTCGTATGATGTATCAGGTCCGGTTGGACAGAAATTGAGAGAGAAAGGTGTTGGTCGAGCGCGGGGCTTTTGATATGGCCCTGGACTGGAGGAGGGAGATGGATGAGCGTTCAACTGACACCGGTAGAGCGAAAGCAGAGGAAGAGGTTCACGGCTCGACAGAAGCTGGAGATCTTGAGGGAGTGGGAAACCACGG
>Ga0194113_10002501_pt1 | contig 25115 bp, 16 predicted proteins | sample TA2MahC200mmetaG_FD_146193 | JGI IMG/M metagenome (GOLD analysis project Ga0194113, IMG submission 146193) | Freshwater microbial communities from Lake Tanganyika, Tanzania - TA2015017 Mahale Deep Cast 200m | ecosystem: Environmental > Aquatic > Freshwater > Lake | place: Tanzania: Lake... | reverse complement strand
CCAAAAAGTTTTTGTCCTCGTAAATCTTGTGGCAAGGAATTTCACCTTTAACGATCTTACAAAAAATGCAATCCCTCATTAAGGGTATAATATATCACAAGATGAAGAAAAATTTCATTATTTTAGCGATTGATACTTCCTGCGATGAAACCGCGGCGGCAGTTACTGCAGATGATCGAGTAATTTCTAATGTCGTTTCTTCGCAAGTTGAGCTTCACCGTAAATACGGCGGCGTCGTCCCAATAATCGCCCAAAGGGCCCACCGTGAAAGAGTCGGCCCGGTAATCCAGGAAGCCCTCAAAAGGGCGTTCCCTAAAATACTAAATACTACATACCACATACCAGATACTATTGACGCCATCGCCGTTACCCAGGGTCCCGGCCTAGCCATTGCCCTTGAGATAGGCATTGCCAAAGCCAAAGAATTATCCCGCAAGACTCAAAAGCCCCTGATCGCCGTCAACCACATGGAGGGCCATCTTTTATCTTCTTTTGCCAAAAACGCAAAAGGCAATGGTCCCTTCTCGGTGATCAAGCCCAAATTTCCCATTTTGGGACTCCTTGTTTCTGGCGGTCACACCCAGTTAGTGCTAATGAAAGACTTCTGCCAATTCAAGCTATTAGGTGAAACCCTGGATGATGCCGCCGGAGAAGCATTTGATAAGTTGGCCAAAATGCTTGACCTTGGTTATCCGGGCGGGCCAATTGTTTCAGAACTAGCTAAAAAAGGAGACCCAAATAAATATCCGTTACCGATACCGATGCAGAAGTCAAAGGATTTGAATTTCTCTTTCTCTGGGCTCAAGACAGCCGCACTTTATTTAATTAAACAGTTAAATGAGAAGGGAATTAAAAATTACCATTATGATATTTGTGCCTCTTTCGAAAAATCGTTAGTTGCCGCCTTAATGATAAAACTCGAAATGGCAATTCAGCGTTATCATCCAAAGCAAATCGTTTTGGGGGGAGGAGTAGTGAATAATCTAAAACTAAGAACAGGGGTAAGAAAAGTGGCGAAAAAATATCACCTGTCTCCTTTCCTTCCCTACTCTAAAAATCTTGACACCGATAACGCCGCTATGATTGGGATCGCCGCGTATTACAAAGCCAATGAAGGTAAATTTGTTAATGTTCTCGTTGCCTTAGACCGCCTACCAAATTTAAATTTTTGATCCGGAAAAGAAATGCGCCAATTAAAAGGCTGCTAACTGTCAATAGAGAAATTCCTAGGCCAATCTTAAAAGAAAGAGGGTCGTAGACAAACTCAACCTCATGTTCTCCAGCAGGAACCTCTACCGCTCTTAAATCATAATCAGCTCGAAAAACTTTTGTCGCTTTTCTCCCTACAAAGGCTTTCCATCCAGAATCATAGGTATCGGTCAAAACCAAAATGCCGGCGGTTGATGTTTGAGTTTTCACTATCACTTTCCCTGGCTGATAGGCAATTATCTCCGCTTTTCCTTCCGACAAAGACTTATCTTCAGCTATTGCCATTAAATTGGGGTGCTCTTCCAAGACCACCTCTTTGCTCAAATCAATTTCCAACATCTTTTGGGCGATTGTCAAATCGTTTTTTTCAACATAAAACTGCCGGGCAAGGAAAACTTTCGGTCCTGCATTTATGTTTTCATAAAGCGCGGTCTGACCTTCCCTGGCTACTAATTTTAATTTCGGATTTTTTAATTCGGAAAGAGAAAGTACCCACCTTACATTCAAAAGATCAATAATCGGCGAATTATATTCAGTCTGAAAAACTATTCTCGGATACCCCCCTATTTCTCTAATGGGCAGAGTGGCGTTAGCCAGCCTTACCAGCCGACCGTATCGGCCATCGTACATCGAGGCATAACCATCAATCATTGAGATTCGATAAGGAATATTACTGTTTACCGGTAACAGCTCAGGATGGACAATCATTGCCCGCCAAGTATCTCCTTTCTCACAGATTCTTTTAAAAATTTCGGTTTGGGGAAACACTAAACCTTTATTGATAAATGGATTGTATTTTATACCCTGATGAACGAGTTCAGTTCCTGAAAGCCCAATAATAAGACTCGCAATAAACGGCCAAAATTTTGGGAGAAATAACGAAATAGCTATAAACCCGGAGCCTGTAGCTAAAAAGAGTGTGGGCAAAAATAAATTTCTTTGGGCCACTCTAATTTGTTCTCCTGCGGGAATTAAGAAGCCGGCGATCCAGACCAAGAAAATAATTTCCCAAACTATAACCATCGGCGAAAAAAATCGCCAGGACCAATCTTTCCTAATCAATTCCGAAACTACATCCATTCCAATCCCTGCTAAAACACTCAAAGAAAAGGCAACAACCCAGATCATTTTGATTGGCGTCACTAAAGAAAGTGCAGGGATAGGCAATAATCTTAGTGCTTGCCCAAGAGGCGTTCCCAGCATGAGAAGCGTTGGATAAATCACAAAAAATGCCCAAAAGGCAATCTCTTTTTTCCTAAAAATACGCAAGAAGGAGTAAGCGACAAACAAGAAACCTATTATACCGATTGATGGATTATCAGGAAAAAATATCCGCGAAGAGAAGTTGCCAGTCGCCGGGTGGCCAAAAAAATCCGGAGCAAGGATCATAATCAAATTTTCCCAAGGGAAAAAATACGGCTCTTTACTTAAAACTCCAAATTGAGTCTCTTCCCGCGTCACTCTTTGTGCCAAGTCAAAAGCTGGTAAAATTTGGCTGGCAGTCAATAAAAATGCAAGAGATATACCCAAAATAACTATCAAAATTTTTGAGGAGATCAACGGGCGAATTCTAAACAAGGCATAAGCACAAAGAATAATTAAATTGTAGATTAATGGTGGAGGATAACCCCCCAAGAGACTCATCCCCACTGAAATTGTAAAAATAACCGCCCACCGCCATTGTCCCTGGTTTTGAATTTTGTTGATTGCTCCTAAACCTAAGGGTAGCCAAAGGGCGGTATGACCATCAATTCCAAATTCCAAATGATTCATCATAATTAAAGAAAATCCATAAGTAATTCCCGCAAATAAAGATGCCTCGCGCGACCTACCAATTGTTCTTAAAAAAAAGTATGTGAAGAAAGCCGCCAAAACAGGCTGACAAAAAATATAAATTGTCCAGGCATTTAGGCCTGAAAAAATAAAAAATAGCATATTAAGGGGATAAAACGCCGCGACCTGCAGGTTTCCTAAAAGAGGCATTCCGGAAAAAATGTAGGGATTCCAAAGAGGCGGCTTACCTAATTTCATTTGCTCGATTGCCAAAAGTCGCCAGGGCAAGGTCTGACGAACGCCATCAAATAAACTGAAATTTTTGATTGGATAACCAGCAACTCTTTCTTCCCATATTTCGTCTGCCCAAGGGTGATAATGGCCGATAAGAATATCGCCGGGAATTGGTACCTGGCCTGTCAGAAAAAATGGTCGAAATAAAATCGCTGCTAACAACAAAATCACGAGGGCCGGTGTACTTGTAAAGATTATCGCTTGTATTTTCTTGCCCATAAATTTCTAATTGCACCTAGACTGGCCACTAACATCAAATTGGCTAGAGAAAAACCGGATATTAGTCCTCCCAAGAGAAATTTTTTTGGTTGATAAAAAAACTCCACCAAATGTCTCCCCTCGCAAATTCTAATTGCCTGGAAAGTGTAATTCGCTCGGTAAATTTTCGCTTCCTCATCGTCAATGAAGGCTCGCCACCCCGGATAAAAATTATTGGCCAAAAAGATAAAACCGGGCTGGTCGGAATCAACTACCATCTTTAATTTCTCTGGTTTGTATTCAAGCCATTTTATTTCTCGCTCTCTAGCCTTTTTTGGAAGAGGAGTAAAATTGGGATTTTCTTCAAGAATTATTTTATTCTTTAACTCGAAGTCTTGGGTTTGAAGCCGGTCAACAATTTCCTTATCATCACTTAAAACCTCAAAATCGTAAACCCAAAAAGCTCGAGGCAAGGCCTTTAAGTCTTCATAAATCTGAACGGTTTTATCTTCAAAAACCAGCCTGTACCTACTTTTATCCAAGAATTTTCCGGGAGGTTGGCCCTCGAGTGAATAAATCCCTTCTTCGGTTTGCTTTTTAGCCAAAACATATTTTGCGTTCAAGAGCGGATAAAGCGGTGAGTCGTAATTCTGAATCAGGTGTACCCGGGAAATGTTTTTCTGAATTTTACCTGTTTCCAGGGCTGTTAAGAACTCTCCCGCCCTCTTTGGTAAAAGCGCATCGGAACCACTGGCCGCCTCAAGTCCATAGGGCATCCACATATTTTGGGGTATGACATCCCCTGGCTCGAAACGATATGGCTGCTTCTGCTTTTGCAAGAACTCCACTACCGGCGTAGTGGGAAAAACAAGCTCTGATTTTGAAAATGGCAAATATTTTTTAGCTTGGTATAAAAGACTGAAAGAAATTAAAAAGATAAATAAGCCAGTAGAGCAATAGGCGAGTAGTTTTCTCATACTTAAAACTATAATTAAAAGGAGAGGGAGAGAAGCAAGAAAGATCGCGAAAGGAATTACCAAATTTCTCATGACAATTAGGCGACGGACTGGATCAGTAATCCTGGATCCTAAAACTCCCAAAATCGCCAAACTTAATCCCGTAAAGAGTAAGGAAAGGAGAAGTTTTCCAAGACTCCTCTTTCTATCTCTAATCAAGACTTCCAATCCGCCGGCAGCTAACACCGCTAGAGAGAAGTCGGTCATAAACAAGGCACGGGCGGCCACTCCTCCTTGCAGCCAAAAAATTTTCTGCAAAAGAATGCCCAATTGATTTTGAGTTATCAAAATGAAGGAAAAGAGTAAAATTATTATCCAGAACTTGATAAAGCGACTTTTTAATGTATTAAACAATACGATAAACACCAAAATAAGTGCCGGCACGCCGACCCAAAAGGCGAAATTATCATAAAAGGCCTGTCCCCAATAATTCCCTGTCGCCGGATTGCCAAAAAAATCAGGAGCAATTAGGGTAGCTAAATGAGAAAGGGGCAGAAACGAGGCATTACTTTTTACGATTGGATCAATATTCCTAACGGAAAGATTGACTAGTTCAATCCCGGGCAAAGTTTGGGCGGCCGCTATTCCCCATCCCAATATACAAAAAAATCCCAGTTTGGCTAGTTTGGCCAGTTTACTCCCATAAAAAAATAAAATATACAGGCCCAGAATTAGGTAATTATAGATAACAATCGGCACGTAGCCAGCAAAAATTTGCAGGGCGATGGCAAGGCTGATGCTTAATAGCCAAAACAGTCTCTCTTCTTGAAAATACTTATCGACTAGAAAAAGTAAGAGAGGGAAGAAGAGCGCGGTGTGACCATGAACATTATACTCAAGCCAAGAAATTGAAAACCCACAAAGAGAAAAAACAATCCCGCCTAAAAGCGAAGAAGCTCGGCTTAAATTTCTATTTTTCAAAAAGAGATAACAAAAGAAAATTGTCAGAAATAGCTGAATGACAATGCCGGCACTCCAAGCTGCAGCCTTTGGCAAAATAAGGAAAAAGAGATTGGCGTAGGAAAATACCGCAACCTGGAAATTGGCCAAAAGAGGCATACCCATAAAATAAAAGGGGTTCCAGAGAGGAATTTGTCCGGCTTTTAATTGGTCAATAGCAAACGAGCGCCAGGGATAAAGAAGCGAGGGAATGTCTGACAGGAGAGGGTTCTTAACCGGCACGCCTACAGCGTATCCCCACTTATAATCAAGCCAGGGGGAATAAAGACCAACGGTAATGTCAGCCGGCATGAGCACAAGACCCTTTACCAAAAAATCATAGAAGAGAATGAAAGTTAAAAGAGCAGGTAACAAAAGTGGCCAAAAAAATAAATCTGCTTTTTTAGGCATTTCTTTTTTTAAGGGAAGAAAGCTGAAGCCCAAAGAATAGGGCAGAAGCGGCAAAAACACTTCTGATTATGCTTTTGGCCTGAAAAACATCTGTGTATTTACCAAGAGTGGTAGCCAGCGCAGGAGCGTTATCCAGTTGTGGCCAGAGAGGATTAAACAAGCCGTAAGAAAGAGACGGCTCAAAAAGGAGGGTTATCGCTAACCAACAAACAGAAAGGCTAACAACTAGCAACAGGTGTTTAAAGTTATTCTCCACAAGTTCCCAGATTAAGAGTGGGGTTATCCACAAAAACCATTGGGGATGATAATGGGTTACGGAAAAAGTAAGCAATAGTATGGATAGGAAATAAACGCAGATTGGTATACGTTTCTTAGCATAATAGGCCAAAAAATAGATTAGAAAAATTCCAATGACAAACGGATAGACAACCTCGGCGCCCGACACTGGCCAACCCATAAAGAGCATTTTTTGGGACTTAGGGGTAAAGAGAACCATTGATCTAAATGCTTTTGAAGATAAAAAGGGGGCGATAGAAATAAGAAACGGGAGAAACCCGAGGAATACTAACCTCGTCCTCCGTAAAAAGCTCTTCTCCAATGCGAATGCTAAGGGAAAGATAAGAAACAGTGGAAAGAGCTTATAGCTTCCACCAACCCCTAAGGAAACAAGAGCTAGTTCGCCCTTTCCTCTCCGATTAAGAAAGAGAGACAGAACCACGAAAAAAGTCGGGAGAAGATCGAGTTGGCCCATCATAAAAGTCGCGTATAGGGTCAACGGATTAAACAACCAAAGAATAAGGACCATTTTACGCTTTCTCTGTTCAGCAAAAAGATCGGCCAGAAGAAAAGCTAGGGCAAAATCGAAAAAAAGATAAGGAAACTTAAAAAGAAAGAGGTGTTCAAAAAGACGAGGATAAGAATGAGCCGCGCCGAGATTTTCCATTAACCATGGGATAAAATTTGGGTCAGCAAGGGGCTTAATAATTAACCTAAAAAGGCCCAGGGTGTAATAAGCAAGGGGGGGGTAAATAAAAATATCCTCGACTCCAAAATTTTTGACCAAGGGGTACGACTGGGGCAAACTGGCTAAAGTATCATAGAGGTTAAGCTTCCCTTCATAGGCGAAATAATAGGCACTGAAGGAATGTCCCCAAAGATCAGGATGCAATGTGATCGGCATTAAGATTAACCGGATAGCCAGCCCGCTCAAGACCCAGGGAAACCACCAAGATTTTGTAATCCTAACCAATAATTTCATCGAATTTTTTTCTAAACATAGCTTCAGAAAATTTCCTGCTCGATTCTCTCGCGCTCTGGGATATTCTTTCGATTAAATCCTTCTCGCTTGCCAAACGAATAGTGGCTTGCCCTAAATCCTCAATCGTGTCCCAGAAAAAACCATTTTTCCCGGCGCTAACAACCTCTTTAGGCCCGCCCTTTCCGACAACGATAGGCACGCATCCAGCCGCCATCGCTTCAACCGTCGTTATCCCAAAATGCTCTACCCTCTCCGGTTCTTTATCCTCGTCTATGCCAAAACCCGCTGCTGACCAAAAGATCTTAGCTCGACCATAAAGGCCTTTTAGCGCGCTGAAACTCGGGTTCTCAAAAAACTCAATCGGATAATCTCCCGCCCCCCTCTTTAATTTATTAAAGTATTCTTTCCCGCCCACATCCGTGCCTCCCGCCAAAACCAGCTTCCATCCCCTTAGGTATTCGTTTAAATTCGTTTTTATCATTTGTTTAAATTCGTGTATTAGAATATCTTGCCTTTTTGCCTGCAGCAGCTGCGAGAACCGGCCAACCGCCAAAATTATATTCTCTTTTACCTTCGGCTTCAATTGGGCGATATCCACTGGCGGATATATTACTCGCGAATTAACCCCGAATTCTTGGTCGATAAATCTTTTCGTAAAGCAAGAATTACAGACAGCATGGTCAATTCTTTTCATCTTTATCTGACTCTGCCATTTTCTTCCGCCAACATTTCTAAACGGAATTTGAAAATGTAAAATATTTTTCTTACCCATCATCAGGGGAACGCTGCCGTCGCTAAAGGAAAACAAGAGGTCATATGACCGTTCCCTGAAAAATCTTTTAAGCAAACTTTTTTTTCCGGAGATAAAATTCACTTTCTCCAAATTAAAATTAAGCCTTTCTTTTATCTTTTTTTTAATTGACTCATCTTCCCAAAAAATATCTACTTGCCAATTTTTCTTCATCAACCACTCCGCCAAGGTCAAACAATACCTTTCTCCTCCCCCAAGAGTATCTAAATAAGGATCGTAGATTCCTGCTTTCATAATCAACGTAAATCAGTTTTCGAATCAGTGTTAATCTGTTTTTCCCAAAGGCGGGCATAAGTAATAAAAACGCTAAAAACTTGATAAATTGCTTCAATTACGCCTTCTGCCCTGTCGCGCCAAGCCTGGCATTTTATCATCCTTTCATAAAATTCTCGGCCCATTGCTCCTAAAAATCTTTTTACATTCATCTTGGGGTGACCACTCTCATAGATTAACTGCGCCTCCAACCCTGACCAGGCGACGGTGTTGGCAAGTTTATGCTCAAACGCGCCGCGGTGACTATAATGAATCAAAGGTTCGGTTAACTTGCCAATTTCTCCATCTATCTCTGGTTGTTCATGAAGTTTACCAACCCATTTTTTCAATTTATCCTTTTTTATCAGCCTCAAAACATAATCCGGCCACCAGCCGCCCCAATGAAGCTCACGGGTTAAGCGAATATTCCTCCGGGGAATGGCAAAAGCAGAATAATTGCCAGTTGTTGATTGCCGGTTGTTAATTGTTGATAGAATTTCCTTCCGGAGCAATGGGGACACTCTTTCGTCCGCATCCACATAGAAAACCCATTCGCCCCAAGCTCGCCGAAGGGCGAAATTCCTCCAAGCAGAATAATCAATATCTTCAGTTTTGTGCTCAAAAACTTTCGCGCCCATTTCCTTGGCAATTTGAGGAGTCTTATCGGCGCAGCCGGTATCAATAACAACTATTTCGTCGGCCCACTTTATCGATTCTAAACAATCACCAATAATCTCCTCTTCGTTTTTAGCGATAATAATGGCACTAAGTTTTTGGTTTATCATTTCCAGCTTCCCTTTTCAAACCGTTTCAAATAAAAATCCCTCGCACCAATCTTTTGCCATTTTCTACCCTCTCTTAAAAGACAAAGGCTCTCGCGCATAAGAGCGATCTTTGTTCTTAAAGACGCATAACGCAGGCCAAAAATTAATCGATTGCGAGTAGTAAAATAATCATTCAGCTCGCTCCCTATTCCTGAGCTCTGGGCTACCTTATGCCAAAGATGGGCCGTCGGCGCGTATAAAACTTGCCAACCCTTTCTTTTCATTCTCTGTGATAAGTCCGCATCCTCAAAGTACATAAAATATTTTTCGTCAAAAAGTCCAACTTTCAATAGCGCTTCCCGCCGAAAAAGACAACCAGCCCCTGTAAAAAAATCAGTCTCGCAAATCTTGTCATACTGCCCCCTATCGATTTCATCTACTCCCCGATTTTTACCATAGACATTGGCCCAATCCAACTCGCCGCCGGCATACCAAATTACTTTCCCCAAATCCTCTTTTTGGTAGCGCTCTTTATGAAACTCGAAACCAGGCGCAAAATGAATTTTAGGCGACAAAACGCCTACGCTTTTCTGCTCTTCCATAACTTTAATTAATTGAACAAGTAAATTTTTATCAACGATTATGTCGTTGTTTAGAATCAAAATATAATCAGCGCCATTTTCGAAGGCAAACCTTATGCCGACATTATTCCCGCCCGCAAAACCCAAATTCTCCCTGTTTCTTAGCACCTTAACATTCTTATATTTCTTTTCTATCTGTTCCGGAGAACCATCTGTTGATCCATTGTCAGTCACAATCGTTTCCAGTTCCAAACTCTCGGTTTCTAAATTCTCCACCGACTCAAGACAAGCAAAAGTATCCTCCTTTCCGTTCCAATTCAGAACAACCACAAAAATTTTTCTCATTTTTAGCTCTTGACAAAGAACAGTCTTGTGTTATACAATACTCTCGTTCCGAAAACCTTCTTTTTGGAGGCAGCTCATAAAGGAGCTAGGAATAGCCAGCCTCTTTACAATGCTGGGTTGCCAAGCTTAAACAGCTTGGTTTTTTATACCTCCGCAATAATCTTTGCTTCCTTTAATTTCTCTGCGAGCAAACCGGCATACTTCTGTCGTTCGGTGTAATCTCTAAGAAAGCCCGCCATCGCGTCGGCTAATCTGATAAAAACACTTTGCTCGTCTTTCATGCCGCGAATTTTTTTGTATCGAATTGCCAACTTCTTCAAATCCTTTCGTACCTTTTCCATCTCTCGCCGGCTTAAGCCGTCTATTACTATTTTTACGGTGTAATCTCTACTCTGCCTTGCGGTTATAGCCTTAGCGATAGTAAGCGAAACTAACGGGGTGTAATCCCTGCTTTCTTTATAAACAGAATAATAAATTGCTTCCCTTAATCTCGTAAGCCCTAGCAAGCCTAACAAGTACTCTTGCTTTGCCCCATCGGGCGTTTTCGTCCATTTCAACTTTCTCTTTTTTGTTATTCGCTCTAATTTCTCTAGCTGCTCTTCTAATAAATCTATTTGCGACTTCTCTTGTAGAACGATAGCTACTAAAAAAAGTTCGCCTTTGGTATCTTGTCCTGTCTCATCAACAAAACAATATAATTTTTGCATTTTTTCTACTTCAGATTAATCACTTTTTTTCTGCCTCAATCATCGCTTTGTGCCGAAAACTCTTCGATTATCCCACACTCGTATTACCTGAAGAATTTGTTTCTAACTTTCAAAAATGGTTTTTTGAAAAAAGGGGCCTCGCCAACATCAGCTTGCTTTTGCCAAAATCCCAAATCCTCAATTGACTTCTTTACTTCGAGGTTAAATTCAGACAAAATCCTTTCTTTTGGAATAAATCCCTCTTTTTCCCAAACCTTCAGATATAAAACAAACTCGGAAAAAGCCTGTAAGGTCGCCAGAACCAAACCGTGTAGCCCATCCTTGTATCCCTGCCCAGCAAAAAAACGGCTTAAAAATTCATCCGCCGGCTTTCTTATTAAATCACTCCAAATGAATTTATAGCCACCAGCGATCAGATTTTCCGCTTGAATTGCCGAATAGCGATTTAACCGCTCAATAAATTGAGATACCGTTTCATAATGGTAATGAATAAGGGCGTTTTTTTCCTCTGCTTCAAGCCTTCTCCCCAAGCCTTGAGTTTCCGGCGGGGTATGAATCTTATCGCTCCAGTTAACTTTCCCTTTCTTAAAAAATCGTATGTTGTAGTCCGGCCACCAGCGGGAATGGAGTATCCACTTCCCAAAAATAATATTTTTGCGGGGAATCTCAACATAATCTGCCTCATTTTGTTTGGCAATCCTTTTAAGTTGACTCGCCAAACTTTCCGTCAATGTTTCGTCCGCGTCAATGACTAAGATGTGTTTACCCCAAGCTTGGCGAAGTGCAAAATTTCTTGCCGGTTCGACATAGTTAGTTAATTTATGACTGTAAATTTTCGCCCCAAACTTTTTGGCAATTTCGACCGTTCTATCGGTCGATTCCATGTCGCAAACTACAATCTCGTCGGCAAATTCCTTCACCGAGTCTAAGCATCGCCCGATATTCCCCTCCTCATTCCAGGTGTTAACTACAACCGAGATCTTAATCATCTGGGTCAATTTTACTACTTTTATACTAGAAAAATCGAGTTTTTCTTAGTTTCTATTAGTCCCAAGTTTATAGATCGTTGTTCCATCGGGCCCATTCCATTCCTTTAGGGGATACTTGGCCGGCGAGGAACTGACTTCCCAAACAGAGGAATTTATAGTCGCTTGACTGTCTTTCTTGCTAATAATATAAAGCACTTTTGCCGAAGGATAATCTTCGACTCCAAGAGGCGGAGCTTGATCAATATGAAGGAAATAGCGATAATAAGTAGCTCGGGAATTACCATCTACAATATTGGCGATATTATAATTTCCTTGTAGCCCATTTGCTTTTACATCCTGGCTTATAATTTGGGCAATTTGTTCCGCACCATGGTAATTAACCTGGTACTCATTTATTCCAACTTTCTCGTTCACGATTGCCCAATCCCTCCTCAAGACAAGAAAAAAAGCAAGCATTAAGATGGCCAATCCGGTACCCTTCATCCAAGCTTTGATTACGAGTTCATAAGACATTTTAGAAATCGCCACGCCCAGAACCATAAAATATGGAAAAATTAGAGACAAGAAATATCTATCCTCTATTCTGGGACTAGGCTGATTACTCCAAATACCAGCAAGCAATAAGCCCATTATAATATCCAAAATAAGAAAAATAATTATCATTTTCAGTTTTTGGCTCATCTTTTTCAATCTGGTCAATAAAAAAACGAAAAGGGCCAAGTTAAAGATAAATGGTAATAATCCAAGAGCAATATTTTTATCTCTCATTGAATTTATTGAATACTCAAGAACGCCAAAAAGCCTGCCAATCATGGTAAAAAAATATATTACCGCTATGTCTAAGCGTAAGGGGAAAGTGTGCACGGGGGATCGAAGCTGGCTAAGAAATGAGTTGGTTATAAAAAAATCGTGTCTTAACTCAAAAAGCAAAAGAGGAAAAATACCAAGCGAAAAGCCTGTCAGCGAGACAAGACTGGAGGTAATTTTCTCTCTTAGGTCGGTTCTATAGAATAAGCAAATAGTCAAAATCGATGCGAATAACAAAGGCAGCGTAATGTAATGAAGCTGGAAAGACATTCCGGAAAATATACTGGCAATTAAAAGAAAAATCTTCTTATCGTGTTTTATAAACAGCCAGAAAAAGAGAATATCGAGACTGATAAAAAAAGGTAAAAAATTGGGGTTCCAGATAAACCTTGAATAAAATATAAGTGTCGGAGAGAGAGCGAAAAAAGAGAAGATTAAAAGCGAAAGGAATCGCTCCTTGACCAAGTCCCTTATGGCCAAAAAAATAATGATTGTGGAAATAAGATTAAGTACTCCCGTAAATAAAAGGGGGGCAAGGGGATTCATGCAAAAAATCCAAAGCGGAAGGGAAATTAGATAGTAATGAAGTGGGCCGAAGTACGTTTCTCTCTCGCTCCACTGGCCAAACGAAGTCGGTGGGCCCAAAAGAGTTAACTTTTTCTCCATGATAATTTGCCTGGAGACTTCCAGATCCCGTGCCGTGTCGAAAATTACGTTAAAAGTCTGATCTAATCTATAAAAACGAAAAAAACAGGCCAAAATGATCAAAAAAAAACTTATAGTGAAAAATTTCATTATTTATTTTCGACCAAATTAAAAATTACCACCTCGCCATTCTCAAATATCTTCTCGGCATTGATGTCACCTAAACCTAAATTCATCTTTTGGCCTTTTACCAAGTAGATATATTTAATCTTATTGTCCCGCAAAAAGCTTTTGGCCCATTCTTTGTTGTCGATGGCATAAAATCTTATTTCCCGTTCCCTTTTTGGTCGCCAATCGTAGCCGGAAATTTCCAAATTCATTTCGTCCTCTAAAAATGTTTGCATACCAGAAAATGCAGAGACATAAGCGGTTGTCTCATAGGCATAAAGGGGCTTAGGCTCGGTAAATTTTTCTCTCCAGGAAGATTCATGCGGATAGGTTAAAACTACCCCTTCTGATTGTTGCTTTAAAAAGTCAAGAGCCTCCAATTCCTCAAAACTTATTCTGGCTGGCGGCCTTGAGGGCAAGTAGTTATAAAAAAGCGTTCCTAGCGCCGTCGGTACTGTTAAAATAACCAGTATGACCAATAAGCCTAATTTGACTAATTTGTTTTTCAAAAGCACCAGAAATCTGGCCAGCCAAACCCCAGTCAAGATCCCCATAAAAAACTGAAAATAGTAGAAAAACTGGATTGTGTTCCAGGGATTACCTTTCTGCACAAGCGCAAGAGTAAGAGTAAGAGAAATTAGTAGGATTAATACCAATAAAACAGCAATCTTTCCCTTATTTCCCTCATAATCCCTATCACCCCTATCACCCCTACACCGCGAGATTAGCCAACCAAATCCCAAAACCCTTGTCCCCAAATTCCCCAAAATAAAGATTAAAAGCGCTAATCCTTCAGCTAATACCCACTTTACCCACTGATCTGTCGCCAAATACGCTTGTCTGGCATTCTCCAGTCGAATCCAGCCCAGTCGATCACCAAACGCCAGCATTGTGTGGGGAAACCATAACGGAGAAAGGATTATAAGAGAGCCGGCTCCACGGTTAAATGGTAAGAAAACTAAGAGGCTAACAGCCGCAGAACCTAAAAACAACCGCAAAACTGTCCCATTTTTCTCCCTCATTATCCCTATCACCCCCAAAACCCCTAAGCTCCCTAAAACAATCACGCCCGCATATACTTTGATTTGGATCAGAACCCCAAAAAGCAAGCTTAGGGCAAGCAGCCGCTTTTGAGTCGGCTTTTCGAGATATTCTAGAAAAAGAATAAGACTGCCAAGCAGAACAATGATCGATAGGGCATAGGGGGGGTTAATTAAAGAAGAGACGGCTTGATTGGCCCAAAAAACGGATTCGCCACCGAAGCTTTTATTTTTGAGCCAGTCAATTACCCATCCCCAGCTACCGCCAAAATAGACAAAAAAAGTTGAGAGCAGGGCTGCCGATTCCGACTTTATCCATCTCTTAACCAGTGAATAAACTAAGATTCCTGTGAGTAGAGAGAAAATTACAGGGAGAACCTGGAAATAGAGATTAATAACGGGGATCGTGGTTACTTTATGAATTAAAGCCGCTAATAAATCAAAGCCAAAGTGATAGTTTAATAAATTAAAGTTGGCAAAAGTCGGATGAGAGAGCCGACCCTGAGCAAGTTGATTAATTAAGGCAATATGCCAAATTCCGTCGTGTCCATTCGGTCCCCAGAATCCCATCCCGAAAGGATAAATTAATCCGCTTTTAATCATAGTTAAAGAAAGACCTAATGAACCAACGATTAATATGGCCAAAACCGAAAAATTCTTATTAAAGAGCCGAATTAACCCTAAAAAACAAAAAAGATAAAAAAATGATAAGAAAAAATTATTCGCCTCAAAAGGAATATTTTGTGTACCAAATTCTTTTATAATGTTCCTCGTATTATTTAAGTCGTTAACTTCCTTTAGCTGATTGGAAAATCTAAGGGAATCAATTTTATAGGGGTTATTTAAAGAAAGTGATTCCCAGGGATTCGCCGTCAAAAAATTACTTTCCGGCCATTTTTCATTATAAATTCTTAAGTCTCTAATATATTTTTTTCCCCCTTTCTCAATGAGGCTAACTCGGTATTGGGGGGTCATCATCCAGCGGCCAATCACGTGCGACGGAGAAATTTCCTTAAATTCTTGGCGGTACCAACGAGAGAATTCCTTCATTGTTAAAACTTTAATTTCTCCGTTGCCTTCGCGTTTCTTAACCTCCTCAATTTGAGCTTGATACTCTTTACCGTAAATCTTTAGAGAATAATCATTTTCTATCCCGATCGTAATTTGGTTGAATTTGTTCTCCTTGTTCTGAAGATAAATATCCAGAAGCTTCCTAAAATAATCAGTTCCTAAGTCATGAGCAGTGTAATCATTTGCCTGGACGCTAAAACCACTTGAACCGGCATAGGCTAAATCTGGATCCCTTGCCGCCCACCAAAAAATAACTGTATCTATCTTATTTTTTGGTGTTTGGGCCGGCATCAATATATTCAATGCTGACGGGTAGTAGGGTGCTCCCCACCAGCCTCCCCAAATTTGATAGTTATCAGTAGAAAATTGATCAGCGCAGATCAAAACGCCAGAAATCCCGTATTTCTCACTCATATAGGAAGCCGAATGGGCATCAACATGCCAAGCGCCCACTGATTTGGGATAAAAACCAAATTTTCCCAAAAAAGCGTCAAAGACGGCGTCAATTAATTTCTTCCGATCTTCAATTTTGTATCCCGAAAGAAACACCCGATCGGCATCATGCCAGAAAACCCCTTTCTCTTTATAGGGCACTCCTGCCGTCCTGGCCAAAGAAGGCGTTATCTCCAAAAAAATTCCCGATTCCTGACTTTTGTCTATTTCTTGGAAGAATTGCATAATTTGAGAATTCTCAAGGGCATCAAACCGCAAGAGCCAAGTAGCTACCAGGCCATTACCATTGATTAGTTTATATTGACTAATAACCGCGTCTTGCGGTTGCTGATCGGATAATCCCCAAAATTCTCCTCCCCGAACCGGATTAACGATGGTGGCAAAGGAATTACTGGCAGCAAAAACGGAAGGCACTATAGCTACGTAGTTATATAGCAATGTAGCGATGAGGACTATCTTAACGAGTCTTAAGAGCATAAAGGATTCCTTTAATATCGTCGATAAACTTTTTCCCGGTTATGAGAAAGATCAGGGTAAAATAAACTATGCCCCCTAAGGCTGTAAGCATCACAATCCCAAAAATACTCTTAGCCAAAATCGATCTTAAAAGTAAAACTAAAGAGCCCATTATTAGACTGGCGATTAAAGGAGCCATAATTGAGGATAAGAATTTAAATTTTATTTCTTTCTTGATAACCCAAATAGCGATGATTGAACTGGTGGCGACAACGGCGGCTCCAAAAGCCACGCCATTAAAGCCAAATCTAATCGCCAAAACGGGATAGACGATCCAGGTTAAAATTGTCCACATTACCATTAGCTTAAAAACCGTTTTAATCTTACCAATGGCGGTAAGGGCGTTAGTCAGCGGTGTTGTTACCGCGCCCCACAAACTATTGATAATGAAAAAGTATAAGGCGATTAAGGCGATTTCCCATTTCCCGTACCGAGGTATCAATTGGACTAGGGGCTTGGCTAAAACTAACATTCCTGCAAGCATGGGAAAAGTCACTAAACTAAGGAAAAATAAGGTTTTCTCGATCGCTAATGACAGCTCTCTTTTATCTTCTTGCATTCGCGCATAAGCAGGGAAAGTTACCTTCATTACCGCATCCATTGCCAAGCGCAAGGGCATCTGGGCCCATTTTTGGGCCCATCCCAAAATGCCAACGCCCTCGGCGCCGATAATCTTCCACAAGAAGACATTCATCAAGCGATCCTTGATAACGGCAAGAAAGGTATTCGCCTGATAGGGAACGCCAAACTTAAGCAAGTGTTTCAGCGAGCCAGTCTCAAAAGCAAAGCCGATTTGCCAAGGGGAAAGTAGGTAAATCAAAACTACACCGGCCAGTCCTCGGATCAAAACGGCCCAAGCGTAACTTATCACTCCGAGTCCTCGCCAGGCTAGCGCGACCGCTATGATATAGAAAAGCAGGGTTTCGACGATTTCTACTACCACCAAAAGATCAAAACGAAGCTGTCTCTCTAAAAGAACCGAGGGGATTGTCTTTAATGAGGCTAAAAAGAAACTTAAGGTTAACGCCCAAAGAAGATAAATGCCTTCTTGGGAAATATTATAAAAGTTTCTTAGCCAGGGAGTAAAAATAAAAATTAAAACAACCAACATCAAAACTAAAATTTGTTGAATGGTAAAGGTACTGCGGATATCTTTTATTTCCGGCTTTCCCTTCTTCTGGATTAAAGCGGCGGCCAAGCCAATATCAGAAAAATACCCTAAAATTGCTACCAGTTCAGAAACAGCAAAAAATAGACCAATTTCCCCCCGACCCAAAAAAACTGTTAAGAGAAAGAAGCCAAAAAAGGAAATTATCTGCAGCAAAAATGTCCGTCCAGTCAGCGCTAACACGCCTCTCACTGCCCGTTTTTTAACCGTTTCTAGATCGATCTCAAGAAAATCCGCCACATCATCCCTTTCTATAATTTACCATTAATATTTCATATACCCATTTTGGTGTTATCTCGGAAAACCCGGATATGTTTGAATCTTTGTCAAGGTAATAAACTTTGTAATTTTGCTTATTCATACTTTCGCCGTCTGGGCATTGGAACTTATTGCCATCGCAAAGCCCCAGTCTCTCTCCGTCATCGCTGATGCGATTTTCATAATACAACAAGTAAAAAACGGGCATGGCTATCATATCAGATTCTCCGTATCGATATACAGATACATTGCTATTACGGTTATTATCTGCTTCGGCCATAATTTGCCTAACTAATTTTGCCTGGCTTGGATGTTCGTTAATATTCAAATAATTTGAATGCAGAGAAACCGCAACCCCGAAAAAGAGGATAGTAACCCCAAGATACCTTTTATATTGATAGACGACCGAGACGACCCAACAATAAATTAGAATAATAAATGGATAAAAGGCAATAAGATACTCTTCTGAACGTGGGCCCCTATAAAATCTCATTAGAACCACCTGAAAAACAAACGATACTCCAAGGACAATCCAAAAAAGGCCAATTCTTCTCTTTGTGCCGCCTAGGAACAACGAAAATATTGCCATAATTAGAATCAAATAACCAAGGTATGGTATGCCAAAAATTACCTTGCCATAAAGTTGTGGCCAAAAATCTCTTATTTCGGTCAGCCACCTGACCGGCACGTAGAATTTTTTAACACCCACGGTATAGTATTCATAAACGCTTTTTACCCAAATATTATGATGCCAGAAATTGAATATTAGTAAGGGCGTAAAAGTAATTGCTAGCCCAAGAAAGCCGACTAATGCATATTTAGTTTTTTCAAAAAAATTGGAGTTATTAATAAGGCAAGCGAAAAGAATAATTACTAACAACCCCATCGACTGAAAATGAAAATTTATTGATAACCCCACAAACGCGCTTAGTAAAAACAGGTGTATTAATCTAAAGTTTTTGGTAAAGAGCGCCAAAAAGAAAAAGGCAGCGGAGCTACTGAAAACGATAATCACGGTGTTTAACATATCGGTTGAGACTTTTACTAGCGCAGGGGAGGAAGCGGCAATCAGTCCACAGACAAATGCCCCAAAGTCGCCAAGGGCGACTTTGCCTATTTTGAAATAAAAGTATACTGCAATAGTCGCCAGTAGGGTAAAACCAAACCACGGACCCAAGAAAAAGGGGAATATTTTTTGAAAAAGCATTATTATCCAAAAATAGTAGGGGCCAAAATTAAAAGGACCAGCCGAGGAGGGGGAACCTATCAGCGGCAAGATATTATTCCTGATACAGTAGAGCGCAATGGAGGCATCCCGCCCCTGATCTTGATTCAAGATATACCGATTGGGATAATCAAAAAAGCGAAGAAAGAGGGCAATAGAAATAACGATAAGGAATAGGTAATTTCCCCGTATAAGCCTGATTATTTTTTCGCACACGCTATTAAAAAATTTTATTAAGCCTATTTTACCATGGTTTTAACCCGCCGGGTCGAAAAGTTAACTCTAAGACAAAGCAGCCCACAAACGATAATTGAGAGGAGACTTAACCAATTGCCTGCTTTTCTAATAGGCGTTTCGGCAAAAACAAACAATACCTGGTGCGTTCCGGCTGGGACTTCAACCACCATATTACCGTGGGGATCATTAATATCAATCTGCGCGGGCCTGCCGCCTATCGTCGCCACCCATCCCGGGAAATAATAATTATGGAAATATACTCTGGCCGGCTCGCTAGTTTTTGCCTCGGCAAGATACTTTATCGGCGAGATGGCCTGGTAATTAATAACTCCAGGCTCTATCGCTATTTTCTCCTTCGGTAAGGAGTCGGGTCTCTTCTTGGTCCAAATAGTAAGAGGCAAATAGTCCTCGCTATAGTTAAGATAGTCTCTCGATAAGTCGGATCGCTCGCCAGCCGACAAGCGGTTAATAAAAAAACGGTTAAGATAATAATCATCGTTGACTTCCATTATTTTCGCCGGCCGGAAGTAATTAAAAGTTAAAAGGATCGCCAAAAAAGGCACTAAAACCAACAGGGTCCTCGCCGCAGTTTTATTTTTAAGCGTCTCTAAATACCCGGTCAGAAAAGCGGTAGAGAAGGTGGTCAGCATCAACAGGCGCCAGGGAAACTGAATATAACTGCCCAGGGGGAAAGCTTTCCAGATAAACCAAGAGCGGATATTCATCAAAAAAAGCGAGCCGCCAAAAAGCACTAATATAAAAATTCCAAGAAATATTTTTTCTTTGTTCATTTTCTTTCGAGCAATAAAGATAAAGGCTATCGATAAGACCAACACCAATAAATTGACCACTCCGACTTGAAACGACATTTGATCGTTTGGGCCCCAAACAGAGGCTCCATAGCCCCAGGAGGGCAAAATTAGCTGTTTAATAAAGGGAAAGTGATCAAAAGGATTAAAGGGTGTCCCCGACTGGATATATTTTTTCTCCAAAATCGCCGGCAACCAGTAAAAGGCAGAAATTGATAAGCCGCCCAAGACCCCCCCGATAGACCAGATCATGCTTCTTAACGGCTTATCTTTAAGGCAAGAAAACACAAGACAAAAAGTTATCAGTATGGGCACGATAATAATGGCGGTTAGGTTATGGGCCAAAATTAATCCTGCGAGACTTAAAGCAGCAAAGACCAAATTTTGCTTACGGGCTTTCTCCATTAGGTTCCAAAACGCTAAAAAAACCAACGGGATAAGAACGAATGCCCACATTTCGCCGACTGCTCCTCGGACATAAAGGTCAACTGCTCGGTAGGGAGTAAACATATACAAGATTGCCCCGGAAAAAGAAGCTTGCTGACGGAAAAATTTCCTTAGTAGAAAGTAAAAAACGATCCCCGAAAGAGGCACGCTTAAGAGAAAAACGAGCTTTAAGGACCAAATCAGGCTGGTTTTACAAATAAAATGAAATAAAGCGCCTAAATAAAACGGCAAGGGATAATAAAAATTGAAAAGCGGGTAACCGTAATTGAAACTCATATCAGGGGCCCAGCGAGGCGGAAACTGCCCCGCGGCAAACCCCCTGGTCATTTCGTACAAATTGGCGATGTGCGGCTCATCGGAAAACGTGTAGAAGCCTGCTCTAAAAAAGGGTAAGATTGCCAAGACCGAAGCAGCTAAAACTAGCAAGATCCAAAAGAGATCCCCTTTAAGCCACTCTTTTGCTTTTTTCATCAACGTAAACAACATACAAAATTAAGATCAAAAAAGAAAAAATTGTTAAGGCATTAGCGATAAGACGCAATCTCGTATTCTCAAACCAGCCAACGACGGTATGGTTGCCCTTCGGCACTTCGACAGAAATCAGGCCAAGGGCGTTATCGCTAGTGTGGGAAACAGAATTTTGATCGATTAGGACTTGCCACTTGGGGAAATCAAAAACAGGAACGGTGACCACTGCCTGGTCGCTACTTGCGACGATGGTAAAGCGCCAAAAATCCGATCGGCGACGAAACTCGGTAATCCTGGCTTCACCCGAAGTTGACCAAGGATTGGCAGGGGCAAGATCTATAGGGTACTCCTTGACCTGGCTAGGGATATAGTCCAATAAGGTCGCCATTGATTGCGTCTTCCAGCTTTCGCCGGAAAGAATTTTCTGATCGCTAGCATCGTAAAAGTGCTTCTCGGGCCGGAAATACCCAAGATTTAGCATAACTACCAAGGCTATCAATAGGGCCGAAACGGGCCACAGAAGCTTCTTTTCCAAAAAGGAAATCGTTCCCCCGGCCAAAAAGGCCCCCGCAAACATGGCGATACCCAAAAATCGCCAAGGAAACTGCACGAAGGAGAGAATACTTAGCCTTTCCCAGATGAAACTCGACTTTGAGTGAGTCATAGCTACCGCCCCTAACCAGTAGCAAAACAAAAACAGCATAGCCAACACTGGTGCAGATCTTCTTCTTATTAATAACCACAAGCCGGTCAGCCCGCCGAACAAAGCCACCGGCCAGTGCGGCCAACCAAGCTGAAAGGAAAGACCATCAATTGGCCCGGGACGCGAGGGGCCATAGCCAAAGGACCGATCAATAAGCAGCTGGCGCACAGTCGTGAAATGATAACGAAAGTTATAGTAGTCAGAAATTAAGCTGTCAATTTTTACCAACGATTGCTCAAAAAAGGCCGGAATTAGAAAAAAGGCGGCCAATCCTCCTGCCCAGAGAAAGATCAATAAAACTGCCAAGGGCAATCTAAGATCTTTCCATCGTTTTAAAACAATAAGCCAGTAAATAGCCCAGGCCAGAGAAATTGGCGCAAAGAGCAAGGTCATAATATTGTGTGAGAGAAAAAGGCCGGTTAACGAAAGGATTGAGAGGATAAACCATTTAGGCCCCGACTCCTTAATAAATTTATATAAAGAAAGAAAGATCAGCGGAAAAAAGACTATTCCCCATGACTCGGTCATCGCTCCCCTAACGTAGACATCAACGGCATGATACGGAGCATAAAGAAAGAAAACTGATCCTACAATTCCGGAGGTTCTGCCAAAGAATTCCCTTATTAGATAATAAATAAAGAGAGCCGATAAAAAGTACGTCAAGAAAAACAATATCTTTGAGACATCCATCAAGCTCGCACCAAAAAGACGAAAAACCATACCCAGATAGTACGCAAAAACAGGGTGATAGTTATATAGAGGATGCCCATAGCCAGCCCCCATATCAGAAACCAAGCGGCAAGGAATTTGACCGTCCCGCAGGCACTTTTCCATCTGGAAAAGGCGCATAACCTGAACATCGTCATGCATCGAGAAATACCCCGGCTGAAGAATGTTAAGACCAGCGGGCAGGCAAATCAGCAGAATCAATAAGAACCAAAAAATCTCCTTATTAAATAAGCTCTTTGGACTTTTAAGGCAATTCATCTTCTTCTTAGTTTTAGCCTCTTTGGCTTTAAAAAGAAAGCACCCACAAGAATAAAACTGACCAGACTAACAAGATCACCTAGCCACCGGGCCGGTGTTCTTTCCAGACTGACGAAAATTCTTTGGTCGCCTTCGGGTATTTGCAGCGTAATTAGCCCTAAGTAGTTATGATAGTCAATTTTTATTTCCTTGCCGTTAAGATAGGCCTTGAATCCCGGGAAATAAAAAAGAGGCAGTCTAATAGTTGCTCCATTTGAAATCACTTTAATCTCGCCTTTTTGCCAATTCGTTCCCTTTTCATAGCTTGTTATCTCTGCTTGCCCTTCGACTATTTCCGGGCGGTCAGAGGCCTTTTGGGTCGGCGGCATGGTGGCAAATTTTGGCAGATAATCAAAAATGCTGGTTGTCAATTGCTTCTCCCATAATTGGCCGGAAAGTTTTTCTTTATCAGAAATATCGAACCACCCTCCAGGTCGAAAATACTGGACATTCAAATAAATGACTCCAAAAAGCAAAACAAAACCAAGGGCAAGGGCGGTGCCCCTCGCGTTAATCTTAGCCACTAGCAAGCCCGGTAGGATCGAGCCCGCAAAAGCAACTATTGTCAAAAATCTCCAGGGAAACTGGAAATAGGCCAGGATGGGCAGGGCGTTCCAGATAAAGACTGATCTTTGGTGAGCCATAAAGGCCGCTCCCAAAAAGACTGCCAAAACAAAAAGGGATACGAAAAAGAAAAAGGGGTTCTTCCTCCGGTAAAAAAAAGAGACGATAACTGCCAAAAGGGCACAAAGCCAATGGAAGAAGCCAATCATAAAGGAAAGGTCATCGTACGGCCCTAATTCGCTTGAGCCGTAACCCCAATGGGTGGAAAAAAACATTTGCCTTAAAGAAACAAAATGGGCCAAATAATTAAAATAGCCATAGGTCATCGTTTCGACATGGACATAACCTTTCTCAAAGATCGCCGGCAAGACAAAAAAGGCTGCCAGCCCAATACCCAAAACTGCACCCAGGGCAAGCTTCGGCAACAGGCGCACTTTTTTGAACCATAAAAGAACGAGTACGCCCCAGACCGCTGCCACCGGCGTGAAAGCCAGGGAAGTAATATTATGAGTGGTTAATAGCCCTGCGTATGCCAGGGCTAAATATAAAAGATACTTAACTTTTTCTTGTTTGGTAAATTCTAATATTGCCCAAAGAATCAAAGGTAAGAAAACAAACGACCAAAACTCCCCTACCGCTCCCCGGCTATATATATCAGAGGCCCGATAAGGGGCGTAGACGTAAAAAATAGCGCTGACTAATCCCCCCAAATTCCCCCAAAGGGACCGGCCCAAAATAAACATGGCCAGGCCCGAAAGAACAACGCTAAGCGCAAACCCGGCCTTCACGGCGTCAATGAATTGCCATCCTTCTAAATGAAAACCTTCCATCACATAATAAGGAAGCGGTCCGTAGTAAATAAATTGGGGGTATCCATAACCATAACCCATATCAGGAACCCAGCGACAAGGAAACTGACCGTCCTTTAAGCACTTATCAATCTGCAAAACCCTTATCACTTGGATGTCATCGTGCATGGGGAAATAGCCTGGCTTCAAGAGACTATGATAAGAAAAAAAACTAAGGACAAGAACTGCCAGAATAGGAAAAATTTTCTTAGCGTAGTACTTCATAGAAAAGGAGTTTTTCCTGCTCCCCGTTTGGCTTAATTGCTTTTGGATACGAAGCTATCAGTTTCACTCTTTCCAATTCATCACCAGCCAAAATTATTCTCGAGCTATTCGCTAGCAAAAAAACCCGACTATCGATTAGTGAGTTTTCCAGCTTTTCGGAAATCTTACTGATCGGATATCCAACCCCAAGAATAGTGATATTTGGCGCTTTTTCCAAATAAATCTGTAGGCCATCGGGCAAGGTACCGAAATACCCTTCTGTGCCAACCAGGATTTTCTGCGATTTTGATTTCTCCCTAAGGTAATTGGCTACCTCTTTTATCCCGTAGCCAGACGTCCACTCCTCAAGATATCCCGATCTTTCTCTTCTTGGCAAAGGCGCCGCCTGGGGATTAGCCAAAAACTGGTAATCAAGTTTTAACGCTCCGACAGCAAACGTGCCCAAAAGCAAAACACTCATTAATGCATCATATATTAATATATGATGCACAACTCTCCGGGATAAAAATTCGTAAATTGCAAATAGTCCAATTGCCGAAAAAACCAAGACGAGCGGAACAGAGAAAAAGATATAGCGGGCGGTAAAGACTTTGGCATATTCTGCTTGAACCAAAAGCGGTATTAAGAGCCAGACAAGCAATAAAACTGTTTCCCTTCTATATTTTCTAAACCCTATCAAGATCCCAAAAAAAGAAATCAAAAATATCGGCCAGCTTAAAAGCGCTCCCAGCCATTCCCATATTTCTTTTAAGTGGAATTGGAAAGGATCAAAAGGATTAGTCAAGATATGATTTAGGGGGAAAACATAGTCCTTGTTGCGAAGAGCGATCATCTGGAAATTGGGGCCTAGACGAAGAATATTAAAAATTCCAAAGGCAAAAAAATAGATC
>Ga0194113_10002500_pt1 | contig 25118 bp, 17 predicted proteins | sample TA2MahC200mmetaG_FD_146193 | JGI IMG/M metagenome (GOLD analysis project Ga0194113, IMG submission 146193) | Freshwater microbial communities from Lake Tanganyika, Tanzania - TA2015017 Mahale Deep Cast 200m | ecosystem: Environmental > Aquatic > Freshwater > Lake | place: Tanzania: Lake... | reverse complement strand
TTATGTTCGCAAGACACTTTCGTTTTCCAAGAACGACGCGTTTCACTACATCGTTACCGAGTGGTTCATCATTGACCACAATCTCGCCATGAAACAACTCGCATCACTTACTTTGTGACCACTACCCCAGAAAAAGTATCTGGTTGCTTACGGAAATCATCGGGCCGGGATATGACATCCCTGACCCCTATGGAGGGACTTTGGAGGATTTCGAGGAAACGGCCGCCGAATTGGAACGGATACTTGATCGGGGGATAGATAAGATTATCCAACACATCTACCCTTAACTCCTCGTCAGTTAGCAATGAGGGGTAGTTGAAAAAAGTGCACCCCACTTCTCGAAAAGTGGGGTGCACTTTTTATTCGAAACAACCCGAGAGCTAGTTATTCCACACTACCCAATATCCATTGCGAATATATTGTTATTTAAGGATTATTTGATATAATATTCATTGGCCTTCACAGTCTTCTCTCTGGATGACTGCAGAACGCAGTCGAGGTAGTTTGAGCTACTGTAAGCTTTGCTGCGCCTGATGGGGTCCATTGATTTTGGGAAGGATGTGGTATGTTCTACGGTCGTCGAAAAGTATTCCTTCCATGTATTCAGATCATCCTTCTGATGTCACTGGTTGTATTGGATCATTATTCTCCTGCCTATGCTCGGACACGTGACTTTGAATCGACTCGCGGGGTAGAGTTCTCAATTCAAGAAAGCTCAGGAAAGCACGATTTCTCTATCTATGGCAACGGCGTCTCCAGCGCGATCCTCATCAACGAAGTAGACGCTGACACGCCCGGCACCGACGTGGCGGAATACATCGAACTCTACGACGGCGGCCACGGGAATACCGACCTGAGCGGCCTGGTGCTGGTGGTCTATGACGGCAGCGACGATCTCAGCTACAACCTGGGCGGCCAAGCTACCGCGATCGACCTGGACGGTTATGCCACCGATGGGGGCGGCTACTTCGTCCTGGGGAACGCCGCCGTGGCAGGGGTCAATCTCGTCTTTAACAACAACTCGCTGCAGAACGGCGCCGACGCCGTTGCGCTCTATATTGGAAACGGCTCGAACTTTCCCAATAATACTGCCCTGACCACCGACGGCCTGCTCGACGCCATCGTCTACGACACCAGCGACGCTGATGACCCCGGGCTGTTGCCCCTGCTGAACGCTTCCCAGCCACAAGTCAACGAGAACGGCAACGGCAACGGCGATAGCGAATCCAACCAGCGTTGCCCCAACGGCGCCGGCGGGCAGCGGAACACCGTTGCCTACCTGCAGCGCACTCCCACGCCAGGAGCAGCCAATTACTGCCTGCCCGAAATGAATGTCCAGGGGCAAGGGGTCTCTATCCCTGATGGGGATACCACACCCTCTGCTACCGACGATACCGACTTCGGCAACGCGGCGGTGGATGGCGGCACGGTCTCGCACACCTTCACCATCCAGAACACTGGTAGCAGCTCGTTGACCATCACTCTGCCCATCGCCATGAGCGGTGCGCACGCGGGCGACTTCAGCATCACTGCGCAACCCTCCTCGCCGGTCGCGACAAACGGCAGCACCACTTTCCAGGTGACTTTCGATCCCACTGTCGAGGGGCTGCGCACGGCGGCAATCAGCATCACCAATAACGACAGCGACGAAAATCCCTACGATTTTTCCATCCAGGGCACGGGGGTGGACAGCGATCCCCCAGGCCTGCTCTCCTTCACCCGCCAGAACCCCGCCGCCAGCCTCACCAACGCCGATACGCTGGTCTTCCGGGTTATCTTCGATGAAGATGTGCAGAACGTGGATGTGGCGGACTTTTCCGTGGATGGCGCCACCACGGCGGGCGTGACGGACGTGGTCGCAGTGGTGGCTGCCGCCGAATATGAAGTCACTGTCTCTGGGGGTGACCTGGCCGATTTCGACGGCGCAGTGGGGCTGAATATGGCCCCCGTGCAGAATATCAGCAACCTGGCAGGAAATCCCCTGCCCGTGGGGGAACCTCCCACCGATGAGAGTTACACCCTCGACAACACCGCCCCGGCAGACCCCTCCGTGAGCAGCGCCAGCCACACTGTCAGCGTGTGGTCCAACGACCCCACGGTAGACCTCAAGTGGTCGGGCGCTGACGACGCGGTCAGCGGCCTGAGCGGGTACTCCTACGAATGGTCCACTGCCGCTGATACCCTCCCGGATACGGCACGGGATATGGTCCACAGCACAGACCCCCACACGCTAACCAGCCCCACGTTGGCCGAGGGCGGCTCTCACTATTTCCACCTGCGGACCGGGGACGCGACAGGCAACTGGACTGACACCGTCCACCTGGGGCCGTTCCAGATCGACCTGACTGCGCCCTCTACGCCAACCGGTTTGACCCCGGCTAATAACACCTATACCAACGATCTTTCGCCAACCTTTTCCTGGGATGCCTCCGGCGACAGCGGCGGCAGCGGCCTGCGCACGAACGGTACGTACCGCGTCGTCATAACCGGTACGCCTGCCAAGGACTACTACACCGCTAACACCAGCTACACTCCCACACTGGCCGAAGGCGTCTTCACCTGGAAGGTCTACGCCCGCGACAATGCCGGTAACAACAGCGCCTGGTCGTCCGAATACACCCTGACCATTGATACCACTACCCCCGGCGTTACCATCAACCAGGCGGACACCCAGGCCGATCCCACCAACGCTTCTCCGGTGAACTTCACGGTTGTCTTCGATGAGCCGGTCGCCCCCGCCACCTTCACAGATGCCGATGTGAACGTCGGCGGTACAGCCAGCACCGGGGCTGTGGCGATCAACGAAATTGCGCCCTATGATGGCACGACTTTCAGCGTATCGGTGACCGTCACCGGGGATGGCACGGTGATCCCCAGCATTCCATCTGGCGGCGTGGAAGATCTGACCGGAAATTCCAATAACGCCTCCACCAGCACAGATAACAGTGTGACCTATCACAGCCCCACGCCAACGCCGACCGATACGCCAACGAGCACACCGACTCACACGCCGACGCCGACCGATACGCCAACCGAGACCCCCACCGGTACGCCGACGCCGACTCACACAGCGACGCACTCCCTTATCGCCCCCGAAATGGATGTGCAGCGCCCGGCAAGGGTTTCCATCCCCGATGACGGCACGGATGACATCGGCGATCAGGCCCTGGCCACCATCCACCTGACCTACACCGTAGATAACAGCGCCGGGATAGACCAACTCATTGTGACGGATGTCACCGCCGACAACCTCGTTAATGTTTGCAACTTTACCCTTTTCACACCCGCACCCGTCACTGTTGCCGCCGGTGATAAGGCTAGTATCGACATCTCCTTCGATGTCAACGCCCCGGGCGTCTTCAGCCTGGATGTTCATCTCGCCAATAACGACCTGGATGAGAACCCCTATGACATTCAGATCACGGGAAGCGGGGCGGCAGTTCCGGCTGAAAGCGGTGATGGCGATGAGGATGGCGAAGAAGAACCCCAAGAACTGCTCGCCGGTGTGGGCCGCGATGGCGGCGAATTCAACTTCGAACGCATACGTGTGATGGTTCCTGTGGGGGCGCTAGCAAACCAGAGCAACTGCCAGTTTGCCATCAGCGGAAAAGCTGGCGGCAATGGCTTCTCGCTGGGTGGTCCGGCCTATGATGTAACTATCACCTGTGAGGGCCAGCCGCCGTCCAATTTCGACGCGCCGTTGGAAGTCTGCCTCGAGCCTACGCATTCCCAATTGCAGGCTGCCGGCGGGAGCTTCACTAACCTGGTCATCTTCCACAGCCACGCCGGGAGCGAGTGGGGCCCGCTTTTCGATACCTACGAAGAGGAGGGTTATTTGTGCGTGAAGATGTGGGGTTTGAGCTACTTCACTATCGGTGTACTGGAATTGCCCGCCACGGGATTCGCACCGCAGGTGTTGACTGCGCTCGAAAATCAGCCTGCCGGGAGTGTATATTCTGCATTGGACGACATCTGGCTGAAGATTCCCGTCCTGGGGGTAGATCTGCCCATCCTGGGGATCCCGCTGACCCCCGAAGGTTGGGATGTGACCTGGCTTGGGGCGGCTGTTGGCTATCTCGAGGGCACAGCTTTTCCCACCTGGAAGGGCAACACCGTCCTCACCGCCCACGTCTGGGGCGCGGACAACAACCCCGGCCCATTTGTGGATTTGGATACTCTGAGCTATGGTGATGAGATCATCATCCATGCCTGGGGCCTGCGTCATACTTACAAGGTACGCGCTGTGCAATGGGTAGCACCGGATGACCTATCCGTTCTCACCCACGAAGAGAACGATTGGTTGACCTTGATCACCTGCCGGGGGTATGACCAGACAGCCCAAGGGTATCAATGGCGGGTTGCAGTGCGGGCGGTATTGATGGATGTCGAGGCAGAGGAGTGATAGATCAACGACCCCGGCTGCTTTGATCCATTTGATCAACCCGAAGCACGAGGGTTTTCATCGCTTCCACTGCCTGGCCAGCGCCCGCCCACCCATGCCCGCTGCCAGGATTACAGCAAGGGCAAGTCCAGGGTCATATCCCCGTAACGCATACTCATATTCAGCGTGGCGCGGATCAAATTGGCGTCTTCGGGGTCAGGGGAGAAAAACGCCTGAGTGGACGTGTTCGCCAGCGGCGACTGTACTACCGACTCGAAACCTTCAATCCAATGCAGCATGGAAAGCGATTGCGCCAGGGCAAAGACGCGCGCCCCAACCTTCGCACCCTCGCAAAGCAAATACTCCAGCCACATCCCAGCGACGATTTCCTGAGTCTCGTCGATGACGAAATAGAACGGCTGCGGATCATACAGTGTCACTTTACGGAAGCCAGCATTAAACACGTTATTCACCACCCCCGCAGTTAAGCGAGCGCCCTCACGTCCCATCTTCCCAGAAGGCAGGCGAATCACGACCCAGGCTCTATCTTTGATCCATCTTTCCATGTCCACGAAACGGTTCTGGTGCATGGCAGCGAACAGCCAGGGGGATAGCTCTAAGGCCCTGGCTTTGGACATGATGGGGCTGACCACCTCGGTGACCCAGCCCTGGCTACAGTTGCCATATTTCCCTGCCAATTGCCCCAAGGGCGCATCCTGACCGTGCTCGGTGGATTGCTTGAGCAGCACGTAAACGAGTGACGATTTCCCTGTGCGGCTGCCTCCAGCGATGACACCATGCCCGTCCGGGTCTACACCGATACGCTCTCCGGTGGCCACGCTCTCACCGATATCGAATGGAGCTGACACCAACGACGGAGAGGGTGGCGGCGCGGGCACGTCCTGTAGCACTCACTACTTGAATCCAAGGAGCATTCAAGATGTTTCCCATGTCAATCAGAACCTTTTTGAGAGCGTTCGCGCCCTGGCAGGTGCCAGTTTGCGTGGCTTATGTCAGGATGCCATATTCTTCAGTCAGGGGTAAAATACCGCGCCGAGGCAATTGGAGAATCATCATGACCCAAGATACATGGCTACACCAGCGTAATTTTCGCCACCTGGCGCTGGATACCTTATGGTTCGGCGGCCTGCTGGGCAGCAGCATGGCATTCCTGACTGTGTATGCCGCCCGCCTTGGAGCCAGCAGTCTGTTGATTGGCCTGTTTACAGCAGGGCCAGCGGTGGTAAATCTGTTCTTCTCCCTCCCGGCGGGGAGGTGGCTGGAAGGCAGATCTTTTCCGAAGCAGACCTTTCTCTCCTCCCTCTGGCACCGTCTTGGATATGTGTGCTTGATCCCCCTGGCCTGGCTGCTCGACGCCCACGGCCAGACCTGGGCGATGGCGCTGATCACGCTGCTGATGGCTATCCCAGGCACATTGCTGGCGGTATCCTTCAATGCCATGTTCGCAGCGGTTGTGCCTCCCGAACAACGCGCCCGGCTTGTCGGTGTTCGCACGGCGGTGATGGCTCTGGCGGTCATCCTGACCACCTTGCTTTGCGGCCAGATCCTGGATGCGATCCCCTTTCCGGTGAATTACCAACTCGTCTTCGTAATCGGCGGCATAGCCGCTGCGATGAGCAGTTTCCATCTGGGGAAAATCCGTCAAAGCCCCGGCGCTCCGCCAATGCGCCAGGTTGGCCGCCCGATCCGCGACCCGGCCCGGCCTGGCGGGCTGCGATTCGGTGATGAGCTGCGCAATACCTTCGGCCTGCGTTTTCTGACGCGCGCGGGCGACAAATCGTTGCTGCGTTTCGATTTGCTGCACACGCCCTTCGGCCCCCTCCTGGGCGCATACCTCGCTTTCTATTTTTTTCAATATATCCCTATCCCGTTGTTCCCGCTTTTTTGGGTGCGCGAGTTGAAACTCACCGACGCGCAGATCAGCATTGCCAACGCCTTGTTCTATATCACCTTGATGGTCGCATCCCTGGGGGTGCAGCGGATCAGCGCCTGGCTGGGAAATCATCGCCTGTTCGTCCTTGGGGCCGTGCTGTATGGCATCTATCCGTTGTTGACCGGTCTGGCATCCGATCAGTGGCTGCTGTATCTGGCTTCGCTGATGGGAGGCACCGTGTGGGGTTTGACCAACAGCGGTCTGTTGACGCGCCTGATGGAACGCATCCCCGAGGATGACCGCCCCGCGCACATGGCCTTTCACAACCTGGCCTTGAATATCGGCATTTTGACCGGATCGTTGGTCGGCCCGTTGATGGGGGATGCCCTGGGCTTGAGGGGGACCATCATCCTGGCGGCGGCCCTGCGCCTGCTGGGCGGTGTGCTGATTGGGATTTGGGGCTGATCCAATTCGATGGAGTATTGTAACTGCTCAGTCATCAAACGGATTAGCCCGAAAAAAGGGTGTGCGTGGGGGTGCTGCGCACCCCCACGCACACCCTTTTTTCGGGAATTTCTCCGTTTGGCTGAGTAGTTCTAATAATGATACAGAAGAGGAGATGCAAAAATGGGCACATTACTCGTCAAAAACGCTGATCTAATCATTACGATGGACAGCGGGAGGAGTCGGATTCGGAAGGGGAGTATCTTTGTTCGTGACAATGTCATCGAACAGATTGGCCCCGCCGATGAACTCCCCTCGCGGGCTGATGTCCTTTTGGATGCGGCTGGGATGGTGATCCTGCCAGGCCTGATCAACACGCACCATCATTTCTATCAGACCCTGACCCGGGCCGTTCCTGGATCGCAGGACGAAGAGTTGTTCGACTGGTTGGTGCGGCTGTACCCGATTTGGGGTGAGATGACCGAAGAAGCAGTCTATATCAGCACGCAGACCGCGATGGCGGAGATGATCCTCTCAGGCTGCACCACCAGCAGCGATCACCTGTACCTGTACCCCAACGACGCCACCGCTGATGCGCAGGCGCGCGCGGCGCGGGACATTGGGATGCGCTTTCACCTGACGCGTGGTTCTATGTCCCTGGGGCGCAGTAAAGGAGGCCTGCCGCCCGATCATGTGGTGCAGGAGGAAGATGAAATCCTGGCTGATTGTCAGCGCGTCATCGAGGCCTACCATGATCCAGCCCCCTTTGCGATGGCGCGCGTCGCCCTTGCGCCATGCAGCCCCTTCTCGGTCACGGGCGATTTGATGCGCAAGGCCGCTGAACTGGCTCGATCTTATCAGAAGGTGATGCTGCACACGCACGTCGCCGAAACGCGCGACGAAGAAACCTTCTGTGAACGCGAGTTTGGGGCGCGCCCGGCCATCTATATGAAACAACTCGGTTGGGTTGGGCCCGACGTGTGGTGGGCTCATGCCATCTTCCTGGATGACGACGAAATCAAGATGCTGGCTGAGACCGGCACGGGCGTGGCGCACTGTCCTTCATCTAACATGCGCCTGGGATCGGGGATTGCCAGGATACGGGACATGCTCGACGCGGGAGTGAAGGTCGGGGTAGGGGTGGATGGCTCGGCCAGCAACGATTCGTGTCACATGATCACCGAGGCGCGCATGGCGATGCTCTTGCAGCGCGTCGCCCGAGGCGCAGGGGCTTTCAGCGTGCAAGAAGGCCTGGAATTGGCTACCCTGGGGAGCGCCTCTGTATTGGGACGGGATGATATCGGCTCGTTGGCCCCGAACAAAGCCGCCGACTTCATCGGCGTGAGGCTGGATAAGCTCAGCCTAACCGGCGGCGCAGTGCATGACCCGTTGGGGGCGCTGCTGCTATGCACCATAGACCATGTTGATCTCTCAGTGATCAACGGCAGGATGATCGTGCAGGATGGCGAATTGCAGACGCTTGACCTGGCCGCGCACATCCGGCGGCATAATCAGATTGCAAAGGAGATGGTCTCCAGACACCCGGAGCCAGAGCGTTTCAAGTTGGTATGAGGATAGATATACCTGCAACGGGCATAAAAACGCATTTTTTCGGACACGAGTCAACGCGGATTTTCACGGATTTTCCTGATTATTTGTAACTACTCAGCCAAACGGAGAAATTCCCGAAAAAAGGGTGTGCGCAGGGGGCGTAGCCCCCTGCGCACACCCTTTTTCCGGGTAAATCTGTTCGATGGCTGAGCAGTTACGATTATTTTATCCAATCCGTGTTCATCCGTGGAATCCGTGTCCCATTTCAATGAATCGGAAACGTGCTTTTATGGCCGTGCTGAGTATAACCGCGTCCACATCGCGTGTGGATGGACGCGCGTCGAATTGCAGAACCATCACCGCGCCGCCAACTAGCGTCAATTGGATGCGAAATCCTTTTGCCTGTGCGAGTCGCCAAGACGTTCAAGTCCTTGTTCGATTTCACAGCGTGAGAAAATTGCCATAGCCTTATTTTACGCCAACAAACCCTTTCGAAGCCACAAGCATCCCCACTAACGCATCCACCCCGGAAGAACTGCCCCAATCGAGCAGCCCATGGATCATTTCCCTTTCATCCCCCAAACCCGCCATGAGGTAATCCAGGGCGGCGATCAGACGTTCATCGGCCAGGCCCTGCGCGGCGCACTCGATCAGGTTGGCGCTCAGGGTGGTGGTTTTGGCGTAAGCGGCCTGGATGACTTGCTCATTGAAGTTGAGGAGGACTTGCTCATTGAAGTTGAGGAGGACTTGCTCATTGAAGTTGAGTAACTGCTCAGCCATCGAATAAATTCGAGGCTGGCGCACAAAATCCACCTTCGTGGATTGGGCCCAGTCGAGGATCACTGTCCAGCGGTTGAGGGTCAGCAGCAGACCGATCAGGAAGTCGTCGCCGGAGGGGGTCAGGCCTGCGCCGCGGCCGAGGATGTGGTCGAGTTTCTCTACGGCGGATGACAGGTCGGAAATATCCAGGCTCAGGATGGCTTCCTGGAAGTCCCGGGCGATAACATTCGGTTGATCGTTTTCCCGTGGCAGCTCCAACAGGCGGGGCAGCAGGTCGCTGAGGCCAGCAGCTTTCTTCTGACGATAGGCTCCCTGGGAGAAAGTTTTCAGACGGGTGACACATTCGGCGGGTCGGAAGGCTTGTATGGCGGGAGGGTGGGGTTCCCAAATGGTTGCCTCAGAAGTAGAAACTTGCACGTCAGCCTCGGGAATAGTCAATCCCCCCGGGGTGATTCGAACCAACCCTCCAGGAGTCAGCTCCCTCGAAGATGGGATTTCACCCCTCAGGTTGACGGTCATCGGGCCGCGATTCCCCTCATAAGATAAGAAGATCATCCACTTCGGCTCTGTCTTCAGGAAGATGCCCCGCGAGGTGATCCCCACCAGCCGGGCAGAATCCACTTCAGTCAGAATGCTTTGCGCGATGGTTCCCCATGCGCTCGCGGCAACCTGTCGTAGGAGGGATTCTGCTTGTCTGGTCATCGAAATGGAGATAGAGGATAAATGTAAATTGGGGAGGTGATCTTTGCAACTATGGTTGTCAGACAATTTGCGATACCTTATCTCCGGGTGTGATCATTATAGCGCGATCCGGTTAAGGTGGGATGCCCTCGTAGAAAGTAGATTCGCACAAAAGCGTTGAGCAAGTGCATCCCGCCTTGATCTAGCGGTTTGATTTATCGAAACGAAAGGTTTATACTTATCGAGGTATCATCTCAACAAAAAGGGGAGCGGGGGGTGTGCGGGCGGCTTTGCCGCCCGCACACCCCCCATCTTCCCCCAAGTTATTGGGAAGACACTTATCGAGTTACAATTTGGATCAGGAAGGAGTTTGTATGGCAGTATCCAAAGTAGAGATTCGTACTGGAGCGTATTATGACTCGGTGATTCTGATGCAGTTGCAGCGCTCCCTGGCCGAGCAGCCCGGCGTCATGGATGCCGGGGTGGTGATGGGTACGGAGGCCAATAAGGATGTACTGGCGCAAAGCGGATTGCTTGTATCCGAGGCTCAGCGCGCCAATCCCGACGACCTGGTGATCGTGGTCAAAGGCGAGGATGAAGCCGCTGCCCAGGCCGCTCTGGACAAAGTGGACGAGTTAGTCTCGTCCCGTCGCAGCACAGGGGGCGACGAGGACTACCGTCCCCACGACATGAGAACCGCCGTCAGGATGCTGCCCGAAGCCTCTTGGGTGCTGATCTCGGTCCCTGGCCGATACGCCGCCGGGGTAGCCCGCCAGGCCCTGGAATTGGGCAAACATGTCTTCCTGTATAGCGACAATGTCTCCCTCGAAGATGAAATCTCATTGAAACAAGAGGCCGCCTCGAAAGGCCTGCTGGTGATGGGACCCGATTGCGGCACGGCCATCGTCAATGGCATCGGTTTGGGTTTCGCCAATAAGGTGCGCAAAGGCCCCATCGGGATGGTGGCCGCTTCGGGCACCGGCTTGCAACAAGTTTCTGTGCGCATCCACCAGTTGGGCGGCGGGCTGACCCACGCCCTGGGCACCGGCGGTCGCGATCTCTCTGAAGCGGTCAATGCTATCACCGCCCGGCAATGCCTCGACTTGATGGCGCGCGACCCGGATACCAGGGTGATCGTGCTGGTCTCCAAACCGCCTTCGCCCAAGGTCGCTGATGAACTGGTCAATGCAGCGCGTACGGCAAGCAAACCGGTGGTGGTCAATTTCATCGGTTATGCTACGGCCTCGCGAAGGGTGGACAATATCTTCTTCGCCACTACCTTCGATGAAACCGCCGAGCTGGCCGTGAGCCTGGTCGACTCGGGGGAAGATTTCGCCGTCCAACCGGATATTTCCAAATTTGCCAAAGGTCAACGTTTTCTGCGCGGCCTGTTCTCCGGGGGCACGCTGCAATATGAAGCCCTGCTGATCTTGCAGCATTATTTCCCGGTGGTCTATTCCAACGCTCCCCTGGATAAGAAAAACAAACTCGAAGACTCGCTGGTCAGCAAAGAGCACACGGTCATTGACCTGGGCGAGGATGAGTTTACTGTCGGACGCTTGCACCCGATGATGGACAACGACCTGCGTATCCGCCGATTAGAGAAGGAGGCAGCAGACCCTGAAGTGGCGGTGATCCTCCTGGATGTGGTGTTGGGTTACGGCGCCCATGGCAACCCGGCCAGTGAGCTATCACAGGCCATCTACGCCGCCCTCCAGACGGCCAATGAGGCTGGCCGCCATCTGAAAGTGGTGGCGGTGGTCTCCGGCACAGACGAGGATCCTCAGGGTATGAAAGATCAAATCGCCATGCTCGAGGAAGTCGGCGTCAGGGTCGAGACCAGCAACGATGCTGCTGTCCGTTATGTGGGCAGGCTATTACAGGCTATCGAGCGTTCTCATCAACCCCCAACAGAAGACAGGATGAAACATGTTGACCTGGAGCCGCTCAAGAAGCCCCTGGCTGCGATCAATGTCGGCCTGGAGTCATTTACCGAGGCGCTGACCGACCAGGGATCTCAAGTTGTACACATGGACTGGAAGCCCGCGGCTGGCGGCAATGAAAAGCTGGCTGGGATCCTCGAGCGTATGAAGCGGAAATAGATTTGGAGGCACTTATGGATATCGAAAAAGCCAATGCTGAAGCTACTGATCGGATGATGGAAGCCCGCCCGGTGGTTGTGGGGATGGGCAAGGCCATTGATGTCGTCCCTGGCATGCGCGAGGACCTGCTCATGCACGCCGGGCCTCCCATCACCTGGGCGCGCGCCTCTGGCCCGATGAAAGGGGCGATCACCGGCGCGCTGATCTACGAAGGCAAGGCCAAAAATATGGCTCAGGCGCAGAAGCTGGTCGAGTCTGGCAAAATCAAGTTGGAACCCTGCCACCACCACCAGTCTGTTGGCCCTATGGCTGGGGTGACTTCGCCCAACATGTCGGTCTATATCCTCGAGAACAAGACGCATGGCAATATGTCATATTCGAACCTCAACGAGGGCTATGGCAAGGTGTTGCGTTACGGCGCATTCAGCGAGGAGGTCATCGAGCGCTTCAGTTGGATGGAAAACGTCATGGCCCCCGTTTTGGGCAAGGCCATCGAGTTGAGCGGCGGCGTTGATATACGCGCCATGTTGGCCGAAGCCCTGCACATGGGCGACGAAGGGCACAACCGCAACAAGGCCGGTTCGGTGCTGTTTACCAAGGCTCTGGCGCCCTACATCGTCAAGGCCGCCAATGATGCGGATGTGGCCTCGGATATCATCAAGTTCATGGGCGACAACGCCCTGACGATCCTCAACCCGGTGATGGCGGCCTGCAAAGCCATGGTAGATGTTGCCCATAATATCGAGGGCAGCACGATCGTCAGCGTGATGGCTCGCAACGGCACCGATTTCGGCATACGCGTCAGCGGCCTGGGGGATCGCTGGTTTACCGCCCCAGTGGGCATCCCCAAGGGTCTCTACTTCCCTGGCTTCACCGAGGCTGACTCCAGCGGCGATATCGGCGACAGCACCATCACAGAGACAGCCGGCATCGGCGGCTTTGCTATGGCAGCAGCCCCGGCCATCGTCACTTTCGTCAGCGGCACACCCAAGGATGCGATCAACGCCACCCTGGAGATGTACGAAATCTGCTACGCCGAGCACAAATACTTCACCATCCCGCCGCTCGATTTCCGCGGCACCCCCACCGGCATTGATATCCGCAAAGTGGTCGAACTGGGCATTACCCCGCGCGTCAACACCGGCGTCGCCCACAAGGACCCTGGCGTTGGTCAGGTTGGCGCGGGTCTCGTGCGACCGGAGTTGAGCATGTTCGAGGAGGCGTTGGCAGCGTTTGCGGAGAAGTATGGGATATGATGTTGGAAGTTGGATGTTAGATTGGATATTTGATATTAGATATTGGGAGATGCCGTGGTTCTTAAGTTCGAGGATTTGAGAGTACTGCGGGCTGCCGAATCCGTAGCAGATGATATTTGGCGGCGGGTTGTACGGTGGGATCAATTTGCGCGTGATGTGGTTGGGAAGCAGTTGGCCCGCGCAGCGGACTCGATTGGTGCGAATATCGCAGAAGCTTACGGTCGTTTTCATTATGGTGAGAAACTTCATTTCTTGTATTATGCCCGAGGTAGCCTCTTCGAAGCAAAATATTGGCTGAATCGTTCTCTTGAACGGGATTTGATGACGTCAGATGAGTCAGAAGACTACGCGTCTCGGATGACTGATCTCGCCCGCCGGTTGAATGCTTTTGCCAGTGAACTGAAGTCTCAACGCGGTGGAAAACAGGGGAATACGAAAACAATTCGTGAGGAACCCGCAGAGTACATAGCTGATTGGATCGACGATTCCTTGGCACCACTATTTACTAATGAAGATCTCGAGTGGATGCAAACCATCCCCAATATCTAATACCCAATATCAAAGGAGTTGAAACATGGATCGCGAAAAATTCATTCAAACTATCGAATCTGCCAAATGGTACGACCTCACCCAGGCCATGAGCATCTTCACGCCGCCGTACCCGGGCGAGATGCCTTTACAGGTGCACTTCTTCAAACGCCTGACCGGTTCTTACGGCGGCGGGGCGGGCGCCAATGGGCAGATTATCGAGTGGAGCAACAACACCGGCACGCACCTGGTTGGGCCGCGTGCCTTCCATTCGGGGATGCGCGCCATCGCTGATATTCCTCTATCCGACCTGTATGGCGAGGGTGTGGTCGTGGATATCTCCGACGCCGTCGAAGATTACGGCCTGTACACGCCTGAGATGATCACCGGGCGCGTGAATGTCAAAAAAGGCGACATCTTGCTCATCAACACCGGCTATCATAAACACGGCTGGGATCAACCCGATACCCCTAACCCGGCCTGCCAGGGCGGAATCGAGAATAAAGAGTTCGGCTATTACCTGCGCCATCCGGGACCCTCGCCTGAGTTCTTCCAGTGGGCGTTGGACATGAAGCTCAAGTTGATCGGCGTGGATTGCGGCTCGGCTGAGCATCCCATGAACACCAACCTGCGCTATATGCACGCCCGGGAGTTCGATAAGGCTGAAGCCAAACTCAAGGCGCAGTACGGCAAAAGCTGGGATGAGATGTTCCCGGTGGAGTGGTACCATAAGCTGACTCATATCACCATGCCCAAGGCGGGGCTTCTGCTGGTCGAATCCCTCGGCGGGCAGATCGCAGAGTTGAACAACCAGCGTGCCTGGGTCATGGTTAATCCAATTCCCTATACAGAAGTCGAATCCGCGTGGAGCCGGGTGGTGTCTCTGCAGGCGCCAAAGGGCATGAGCGAAGCGGATTTCTTTGCATTCATGAACGACGCCGAAGTCCTGGATATGACCCTGCCCTTCAGCGTGCAATGTCCCCAGTGGGCCAACTACGAGCCGATGAGCGTCAAGTACACCAAGCGCGTCGGCGGGCAGTATTTCGGCCTGGGGCGCAACAACGCTCACTGCCGGGCCAGCTTCCACCTGGCCACGCACATGGACGGGGAAAAGCACTTCCACGCCGCCGGGCGCACGATCGGTCAGATCCCCTTCGAGAAGTGGTACGGCCCCGGGGCCGTAGCCGACATCTCCGAGTTCGTCAGCGATACCAGCGTCTACACGCCCGCCATGATCGAGAAGGTCGTCGAAGTGCGTAAGGGAGACATCCTGGTCATCAAGACCGGCTACGGCAAGTACGGCTGGAACAGCCCCGATTCGGACGAGTTCCGCTACATGATCCGGCACCCAGGCCCCTCGCCCGATTTCGCTGATTGGTGCATCGAGAAAGAGATCAAATGGCTAGCCGTGGACTGCGTTGCCATGGAGCATCCCATGAACACCATCCAGCGCATCTGGCATCCCAAGACTTTCGAAGAAGCCAACCGGAAGTTGATCGAGCAGTACGGCGCCGATTGGGATACGATCTATCCCCTGGATAAGTTTTACCAGGACATGCACCTGAATCTCTTCCCCCTGGGGATCATCCACGCCGAGAACCTGGGCAGCGACCTGATGGCGATGGAGAGCGGCCGCTACTTCCTGGGCTGCTTCATCCAAAAAGGCATAGAGCTGACCTCCTGCTGGGCGCGCTTCGTCGCTTTTAGGGAGAGCTACTGACTTTCCTCGAACATATTATCACATGAATTTACCGCAGAGACACAGAGAGCGCAGAGATAAATTTTTTTAATTACTCAGCGAACTCTGCGTCTCTGTGGTGAAATATACATTAAAGGTAACTACTCAGCCAAACGGGGAAGTTCCCGAAAAAAGGGTGTGCGAAGGGGGCTGCGCCCCCTTCGCACACCCTTTTTTCGGGCTAATCCGTTCGATGGCTGAGCAGTTACCATATAAAGAAAGGATCGTGTTATGCTCGAAGCACATCCAGGTTTGCCAGAGTTCGACTATATCAAGCCCAAAACGCTGGCCGAAGCAAGTCGGTTTTTGGCGGATCACGCCGGTGAAGCGCGCCCCCTCTCCGGGGGCACCGACATCTTCGTGCGCATGCGCGACGGGGTCTGGAAGGATAAATACCTCGTTGATATCAAAGGGTTGGATGGCACTGATGAAATCGTCTACGACCCTTCCAAAGGCCTGACCATCGGCGCAGCGGTGGCCATGAACCGGGTCAGCGCCCATCCAGACGTCAAAAAACACTACGCGGCGCTGGCTGACGCCGTTGATAAAGTAGCCAGTTACCAGCTAAGAAACCGGGCGACCATTGTCGGCAATATTTGTAATGCTTCCCCGGCCGGAGATACCATTGGGGCCTGCCTGCTGCTGGGGGGCGCGCTCGACGTTCATGGTGTGGATGGCGCGCGCACGGAGCCGCTCGCCTCGTTTTTCGAGGGGCCGGGTTCGACGGCTTTGAAACCCGGGGATGTAGTCACCTCCCTTCGACTGCCTCTCCCGCCCAAAGGGTTGGTGGGGAGATACTATAAATTGGGCCGCAACAAATCCAGCGATTTGTCCATCATCGGCGTGACGGTGGTGGGCTTCCCCGATAAACGCGCGGCCTCTGGCTATCGCATAAAACTGGCTCTAGCTTCGGTAGCGCCCACGCCCCTGGTCGTCGCCCAGGTCGAAGAGATACTCGCTGCCAAACCGGTGACTGAACAGACAATCGCCGAGGCCGCTCAGGCGGCCATGGATGCCTGCACGCCTATTGATGATGTGCGCGCCAGCGCCCGTTATCGCAAAATGATGGCCCGGAATTTATCCCAAAAAGCATTGACAGAAATCTGGAATCAACTCGGGAGGTAGAAGAATGGCATACCATAAAATTACCCTCACGATCAATGGCGAACCCGAGCAGGTTGACGTCCCATCCAATATGACATTGTTGAAAATGCTGCGGGAGCGATTAGGCAAGACCGGCACGAAAAATGGCTGCGCGGCCGGAGAATGCGGCGCCTGTACTGTCATGGTCAACGGAGAACCTGTCAACAGTTGTATGATCCTGGCTGTCGAGTGCGATGGTTCGGAGATCGTCACGGTAGAGGGATTGTCTGATCATGGCAGCCTTGCGCCTATTCAAGAAGCGATCATGGAATCAGGCGGGGTTCAGTGTGGATTCTGCACCCCGGGCATTTTGATTGCCTCTCAGGCATTGCTCAACCGAAACCCCAACCCCAGCGAAGCCGAAATCCGCGAGGCGTTGGTCGGCAATCTTTGTCGCTGCACGGGATATGTGAGAATCATCGAGGCAGTGCAAGCCGCCGCACAGATGGTATAGGAGACTGCTCATGACAACTACTGTAGTCCACGAAAGAATCCCAGAACCTATCGGCGAGAGCAAACCTCGCCTGGATAATCGAAAAAAGGTAACTGGCGCGGCGACCTATGCGGACGATATGCAGTTCGGAAGCGGGCTGCTCTATGCGCGAATTCTCCACAGCCCTCATCCTCACGCGCTCATCAAATCTATCAACATCAGTAGAGCAAAAGCGCTTCCCGGCGTGAAGGCCGTCGTCACCGGCGAAGATTTCCCTGGATTCATCGGCCTCTATCTCCAGGACCGGCACATCTTCTGTCGCGATCGTGTGCGCTATGTCGGCGATCCAGTTGCCGGCGTCGCAGCCACCAGCGAAGAAATCGCTGTGAAAGCTGTCAACTTGATCGAGGTCGAATACGAAGTGCTCGAGCCGGTGGTGAACCCCGAATTCGGGGCCAGCCCCGATGCGCCCCTGGTGCATCCCCAATTGAGTGAATACAAAGTAGTGCCATTCATCCTCCCCCAGGCCGGAACGAATATCTCCAATCTCTTCAAGGTCCGCAAGGGTGATGTGGGGGCTGCCTGGGAAAAGTGCGCCGCTATCGTAGAGCGTAAATACCGCATCCCCCATATTCAACATGTGCCCATCGAACCGCACGTCGCCATCGCCCAGGTGGACGAGACCGGCGAGGTCACCCTTTGGGGCAGTTCACAATCCCCGTTTGCCCAGCGCAACCTGATCGCCCAGGCCCTGGGCATCTCCCAGAGCGACATGCGCGTCGTCGCGCCCTACGTGGGCGGCGGATTTGGCAGCAAGGCCGGAGTCAGCATGGAAGCCCTGGCGGTCGCAATCGCCACGAAAGTTCGGGGACGTCCAGTCAAGCTGCGCCTGACCCGTGAAGAAGAGTTCTATACCGCCTTCGTAAGGCAAGAGCTGATTTCCTACTTCAAGATGGGCTGCGACAAGAACGGCAAGATCCTCGCCATGGAGAACAGATTCTATTGGGGCGGCGGCGCCTATACGGAATACGGCGTCAACGTCACCCGCGCAGCCGGATACAGCAGCACTGGGCCTTATGAAGTGCCCAATGTCAAGACCGATAGTTACTGCGTCTATACCAATCACCCGGTCGGCGGGCCGATGCGCGGCTTTGGCATGCCCGAAATGCACACCGGCCTGGAGCAGTGCATTGATGACCTGGCTCACGAAATCGGAATCGACCCTGTCGAGATTCGCCGCCGGAACTGCATCAGAGAGGGCAGCATCCTGGTTACGGGTAGCAAGATGCATCCCACCGGATTGCCGCAGTGCATCGAGGAAACTGCGAAGGCTATCCAGTGGGGACAGAAGGCTTCACCCAGCGCCCCCAACAAACGGCGCGGCAAGGGCACAGCCATCATGTGGAAAGCGCCGGCCATGCCGCCGAATGCGGGTTCCAGCGCCTGGGTAGAACTGGCCGAGGATGGGACTGTCACGGTTGGACTTGGCGGGCAGGACCTTGGTCAGGGAACATTCACGGTATGCGCCCAAATGGCCGCTGCCGCTTTGGGCGTACCTTACGAATCGGTGCGCATTGCTACACCGGTAGATACGCGCTTCAGCCCCTATGAATGGCAGACGGTAGCCAGCCGCCTGACCTGGAGTATGGGCAATGCGGTTGTCAGCGCCGCCCAGGACGCCAGACGCCAGATTTTGGATCTGGTATCCGAAGCCTGGGGCGAAGACCCCGAAGACCTGGATATCCGCAATGGCGTGGTCGTCTCGTATAAAAGCGAGCAGGAGATCCCCCTGAAAGACATGGTCATCTACGGTTTGCCCAAACCCAACGATTCGGGCTGGATGGGCGGCCCTATTCGAGGGCGCGGAAAATTCATGCCCACCTATGTGACCAGCCTCGACCCAGAAACCGGACAGGGGGAACGGGCTGTGGTTCACTACACGACCGGCTCGCAATCTGTCGAGTTAGAAGTGGATCTGGATACAGGCCAGGTCGAAATCCTGCGCGGCGCATCTTCCTTCGACGTCGGCAAGGCCATCAACCCCGAGATGGTCAAAGCGCAAATGGAAGGCGGCTTTGTCCAGGGTTTGAGTTCAGCGCTGTTCGAGGAAATGAAGATGGTGGATGGCTACATGCAGAATCCCAGTTTCGTGGATTACCGCATAGCAACCACGACAGACGCTCCCTCAGACCTGCAATCGGTGATCGTCGAAGTGCCGCAGGATGACGGCCCCTGGGGCGCGCGCGGCATTGGCGAGCACTCGATGGTAGCAACCGCCGCCGCAATTGCAAACGCCATCTTCGATGCGGTGGGCATACGCATGGAAGGCCCGCCATTCAGCGCTGAAAAAATCTACCTTGCCATGCTGGATGCCGGGATTGTAGAATAGATCGCATATCAGGAGTTGATATGTTATGAAACCACCTCCCTTCGAATATTACGCCCCTACTACTGTGGAGGAGGCTTTGGCGCGCCTGGCCGAACACGGCTATGACGCCAAACCCCTGGCGGGCGGCCAGAGCCTGATCCCGATGATGAATTTTCGATTAGCCCAGCCATCTGTTTTGGTTGATTTGAATAATATCCCCGATCTATCCTACATCCGCCCGAACGAGGGAGGCGGGCTTTCGATCGGCGCAATGGCTCGCCATAGTATGGTGGAGAAAGACGCCCTGGTTGCCGAACGCGCCCCACTGGTTCACGAAACCATGCCCAAGATCGCCACCACGCAAATCCGCAGCCGCGGCACATTCGGCGGCAGCCTGGCTCATGCCGACCCTTCCGCAGAACTCGTGTGTGCCAGCGTGGCATTGGATGGAAAATTCAAAGTGGTCAGCCAACAGAGGGAACGCTGGATTCCCGCGAACGAGTTCTTCCTGGGCCTGTTCACGTCGGCGTTGGAGCCGGAAGAATTATTAGTCGAAATCCAATTGCCCCCCTTCCCGAAACGGACCGGCTGGTCGTTGATGGAGATTGCCCGGAGGCCGCATGACTTCTGCTTGATCGGCGTTGCTGCCACCCTCACGTTAGGCAAGAAAGATCAATGCAAGAAAGCCAGGTTGGTTTACTTGAGCGCCGGGGATGGGCCTATGGTAGGCCAGCAGGCAGCCAAAGTCCTCGAAGGGCAGAGTATCAGCCCTGAGCTTTTCGAGGAAGCCGCTGAGGTCGCCTCCAGCGCTGACATTGATCCCAGCAGCGATATCCACGCAACGGCTGAGTTCCGCCGTCATCTGGCGAATGTATTGACCCGCCGGGCATTGGAAGAAGCTTACAAGAGAGCAATACCGAATATCTAGCTTCACGAAAGATGATCCAAGACCCGTCTGCGGGTCGCCCGGGGACGGGCTCCTGATCGTTTTCGTGAACACTGATTATGAGTCCACTGAAAAAACTACGAGTAGAGGATTCGGGGCGGCAGGAGATTTTATTATGAGTGATTTATTCAACGTGAACGTTACCGTCAATGGTACATTGTATGAGCGTGAAGTCGAACCCCGTATACTGCTAAGCGACTTCCTGCGCCACGATCTGGGGCTTACCGGCACGCATGTCGGCTGTGAACATGGCGTCTGTGGAGCCTGCACAGTATTATTCGATGGCAACCCGGTCAGGTCTTGCCTGATGTTTGCTGTCCAGACGAACGGCCATGAGGTAACCACCGTGGAAGGGCTTGGCGACATAGATGATCTGCACCCCATCCAACAGGCCTTTTGGGAGGCGCATGCCTTGCAGTGCGGGTTCTGCACCCCTGGCTTTCTAACCACCTTAGTGCCCTTCCTAGAAGAGAATCCTGATCCCAGCGAAGAGGAGATCCGCAACGCGATTTCTGGCAATCTCTGCCGTTGCACCGGATATCAACACATTGTCGAGGCTGTTCAGCTTGCAGCAGAGAAGATGCGAGCGTAAGAGGAGGAGAGCCATGACCTACAAGTTCATTGGAAAAAGGATCAAGCGCAACGAAGACCCGCGCCTGCTGACCGGGCAGGCTCTATTTGTGGATGATGTTGATATCCCTGGCATGTTGCATGTGGCTTTCGTGCGCAGCGATTACGCCCATGCGCGTATCTTGAATATCGAGACAGAAGCAGCCAGGCAACATCCCGGCGTTGTCGCTGTCTACACAGCAGAAGACATGGGGGATGAGTGGGCGCCAGGCCCGCCGCTGGTGTCTCCGCCGCCCACCCTTGCGGGCGTCATCTTCAACTCTCGCAGGCAATCTCCTCTGGCAAAAGGGAAAGTGTATCATGCTGGCGAGGCCATCGTCGCCATCGTTGCTGAAAGCCGTTATATTGCCGAAGATGCCGCCGATGAGGTCAGGGTGGATTACGAACCTTTACCGGTGGTGGTAGACCTGGAAAAGGCCATGGGGCCTGACAGCCCGCGTGTTCACGATGATTTGGACACGAACCTGGCTGCTCACATGTTTCAGAAAAAGGGTGATTATGAAGTTGCCAGAGCGCAGGCTGATCTGATCATCAAGAAGAAATTCTTTCTAGACCGCGGCGCGGCTGTCGCCATGGAAAATCGCGGCGTTGTGGCTCACTGGGACGAGAAGAGTCAACAAATGACGATCTGGGATACTACGCAGGCGCCGATTCCGATCCGCAATGGAACTGCAGCCAGGCTGGGTCTCTCCCAAAAACAGGTCAGGGTGATTGCTCCCTTCCTCGGAGGTGGTTTCGGGCCGAAAGCGATGATGTTTTACCCCGAAGAGATGCTCATTCCATGGCTTTCGATGAAACTATGCCGACCTATCAAATGGATCGAAGATCGCCGGGAAAATTTCTATGCCACGACCTCCGAGCGGCAACAGGTACACGAAGTCGAGATCGCCCTGACCAACGATGGGCGCGTGCTGGGGTTGAAGGATGATTTCTTGCACGATACAGGCGCATTCGATCCGTATGGCCTGACTATTCCCCTCAACACGCAATGTCATGTGACCGGCCCATACGATATCCAAAACATCGCTTCGAACTGCACCGCAGTGTTCACGAACAAACCAATTGTCACGCCTGTACGTGGGGCGGGACGCCCGCAGGGTGTTTTCATCATAGAACGAATGATGGATTTTGCCGCCAGAGAGTTGGGCATGGAACCGCTGGAACTACGGGTGAAGAATCTCATCCCACCGGAAGCATTTCCTTACGATAAGGAGATTATAGACCAGGCATTTGCCAAATTAATTCTGGATAGCGGCAACTACCTGCCCGTAGTCGAGAAAGCCAGGGAAATGATCGGCTACGATCAATTCATCAAGGAAGAACAGCCGCGTCTGCGCGCTGAAGGAAAATTCGTGGGGATCGGGATTACCCCCTTCATCGAGACTACCGGAGTAGGCCCTTATGAAGGGGTCCGCATCCAAATAGAGCCTAGCGGCAAAGTCAATGTAGCTACCGGTATCGGCACTCAGGGGCAAGGCCACTTCACCTCGTTTGCCCAAATTGTGTCTGAACAACTCGGTGTGGCAGTCAGCGATGTGAGCCTGGTTTCTGGGGATACGGCTGAGTTTCACTGGGGCACAGGGACTTTTGCCAGCCGTGGAGCAGTAGTTGCCGGAAGCGCCACCCTGGCCGCGGCGACATCTGTTCGAACGAAAGTCTTGAAACTGGCAAGCAAAGTGTTAGAAACCCCCGAGGAAGAACTCGAGCTCGAGGATGGCGTCGTGCGGGTAGCCGATCTACCTCACCGCTCGATCAGCCTGGGTGAATTGGCTGCGCTAGCCAACCCCCTGCGCGGCGCTGTCGAACCAGGCACCGAACCCGGTCTAGAGGCCACCGATTACTTTGGCCCGGCATACGGAGCCACATCTTTTGGCGTCCATGCCATGATCATCGAAGTTGACCCTGAAACCATGATGATCGAGTTCAAGCGCTATATCACAGTGGAGGATTGCGGCACCGTGCTAAACCCGCTGATCCTGGAAGGCCAGATCCATGGCGGCGTTTCTATGGGCATCGGCAATTCGTATTATGAGAAGATGCACTGGGATGAGAATGGGCAGTTGCTCAACGCCTCATTGGCCGACTACCTGATCGTCACCGCCCATGAGATGCCAAATCGCATCGAGGTTGGTCATCTGGAAACGCGCTCACCATTCAACAAATTAGGCACTAAAGGTGTTGGCGAAGCTGGCGCTATCCCTGTGACGGCATGCTTTACTCAAGCGCTTGAAAATGCTCTCGAGGAGTACCATCTGGAAATCCTCGAATCGCCGCTCAGCCCAAATCGTCTATACGAGTTGCTGCGTAACTTGACAATGTCAACTTACGGACGAGAAGCCCGAAAATAGGGGCTGGCAGGGCTGCTCCGCAGCCCTGCCACCCCCTATTTTCGGAAATTCTCGCAAAGTCGAAATAATCAGGAGAAATAACCGTGAAAATAGAAGGTGAATACACTTTTACAGGCCCCCGTGAGAAAGTTTGGGAGATCATCCGTGATCCTGAAATCCTGGCGACGGCTCTGCCAGGAACGAAAAAACTGGAGTTAGTAGGCGAGAATGAATACGAAGGCGAGATGCAGGTGCGCATCGGCCCGGTTGCTGGCGTCTTCGGGGGGAAGTTAATCGTTTCCAACGAGGTCGCACCCGAAAGCTTGACCCTGACCGTAGAGGGCGTCGGTAAAGTCGGCTTCCTGAAAGGTTCGGGTGATATTGTGCTAAGAGATCAAGATGGAAATTCCACCTTGATGAAGTACAGCGGCGAGGTGCAAATCGGCGGCAAAGTGGCCAGTGTGGGGCAACGTCTATTCGATGCGGTGAGTAAGAGCATGATCAGACAGGGCCTGGGTAAGCTAAACGAGGCCTTGAGGGTTTGACAAGCTTAGAATGTTTATGTACAATCAGTAAGTCACGAAATAGATCCAAAGCCTGTCACTTCGACGACGCTCAGCGTAAACCCCGGGCGACCCGAAGCCTGTGCTGAGTGAACTGAAGCAACGGGTCTCCGATCCAGTTTTCGTGAAGCGCCGACATGGTTGGTGTTTTTCAAGGGGGATATCGTGAAACGTATTAGTAGAGTAGAAGTATCTGCCAACGCATCGTTGTACGCGTCGGATATTATGATGAGTGAAAGGAGGCTACCTCTCGAAAAAAAACTGAAACCACCCTGTTCGATTATCCTATCCATTTAGATCATCTCCTAAGGAGGATTTGATGAAACACAAAAGCTTTATTTGGACCCTGATCACCCTGTTGATCGTTTCCTCGATGCTGCTGGCGGCCTGCAAACCCCCTGCGCCGGCAGAGGAAGCTGCGCCAGTCGAAGAGGCTGCGCCTGCTGAAGAGGCTGCGCCCGCCGAAGAGGCTGCGCCGGTCTTCAAGGCCTGCCAGGTGACTGACGTTGGCGGCATAGACGACAAGTCGTTCAACGCCACGGCCTGGAAAGGCATGGAAGACGCCGTGGCGGATCTGGGCATCGAGGCCAAGTACCTCGAGTCGCAGCAGCAAACCGACTACGAAGTCAACATCAACGCCTTCCTCGAAGAGGGCTGCGACCTGATCGTCTCGGTGGGCTTTCTGCTGGGCGACGCCACGGCTGCGGCTGCGGCGGCCAACCCAGAGCAGAAGTTCGGCATCGTGGATGTCAACTGGCTGGAGTCCCCCAACCTGTACGGTTCTGGCTTTGCGATCAACGAGGCCACCTTCCTGGCTGGCTACCTGGCGGCTGGGATGACGCAGACAGGCGTCGTGGCGACCTTTGGCGGCATCCAGATTCCGCCTGTGGAAGTGTTCATGGACGGTTTCGTGCTGGGCGTGGATGAGTACAACGCCGTGCACGGGACGGATGTGCAGGTGTTGGGCTGGGATCCCTACGCCCGCAACGGTCTGTTCGTGGGCAACTTCGAGAGCACGGATGACGGGCGCACGATGGGCGAGAGCCTGATGGACGAAGGCGCAGACATCATCATGCCTGTGGCCGGGCCTGTGGGCGCCGGCACGCTGGCGGTGATGGAAGAGCGCGGCGCAGGATGGATCATCGGCGTGGACAACGACTGGTCGGTGCAGTTCGCCGAGCAGGCGCAGTACGTGCTGGCGAGCGCGCTCAAGAACATGGACCTCTACGTCTATGAAATGATCCAGGCTGCCATGGACGGCACGTTTGCCGGCGGCAACTACCTTGGCACGCTGGCGAATGGCGGCGTCGGCCTGGGCTACGGCGGCGTGGAAATCCCCGCAGAACTCAAGGC
>Ga0194113_10002499_pt1 | contig 25124 bp, 24 predicted proteins | sample TA2MahC200mmetaG_FD_146193 | JGI IMG/M metagenome (GOLD analysis project Ga0194113, IMG submission 146193) | Freshwater microbial communities from Lake Tanganyika, Tanzania - TA2015017 Mahale Deep Cast 200m | ecosystem: Environmental > Aquatic > Freshwater > Lake | place: Tanzania: Lake... | reverse complement strand
CCCGAAGGGCCTCCGATCTGCGTAGGCGCCTGGGACGAGGCGTTCCCCTGCTTATGCGGCAGTCAATCCGTCTATGTCTCAACATCTCAAGCACTTAAAGTGCCTTCACACTTTTCGGAGAAGAACCATTTATTCGGATCTTACGCATAATGCCTTCGACGGAAGCAGTCCACACGAAAGCTTTCGGATTTTGGTTGTGGTTGTCTATGTAGGCGTTGATAGCTTTAATTAACGCCCGCTCACTTTCAAAGGTTCCGCGACGCAGTCGTTTGTCGGTAATCTCCCGAAACCAACGTTCGACCATGTTGAGCCAGGAACTGGAAGTTGGAATAAAGTGCAAATGGAAACGAGGATGCCGCTGAAGCCAAGATCGGACGCGATCATGCTTGTGGGTTCCGTAGTTATCCACGATCAAGTGCAGGTCCAGCATCGCTGGCGTGTCTCTATCGATGTGCTTCAGGAAGCGAATAAACTCCTGATGGCGATGGCGGGGCATGCAGTCCCCGATAACCTTGCCATCGAGCATGCTGAGCGAGGCAAACAAGGTCGTTGTTCCATTTCGTATATAGTCATGCGTCTGACGAGCCGGGATCCCGGGGCGCAAGGGCAGCAATGGCCGGGTCCTGTCCAGCGCTTGGATCTGGCTCTTCTCGTCCACACAAAGGACCAGCGCTTTGTCCGGAGGATTCAGATACAGCCCCACAACGTCGTGAAGTTTTTCGATGAAGCGCTTGTCTCGACTGAGTTTGAAGGTTTCGACGCGATGCGGCTGCAGACGATGTTGTTTCCAAATCCGATGAATCATTGGTTGGCTCAGCCCCTGGGCTTTGGCCATGGAGCGTGTGCTCCAATGCGTGGCCTCCGCCGGTGTAGTGTGCAGCGTAGCTTCTATAACGGCTCTGACCTTCCTGGCAGAAATGCGCGGACGGCGTCCCGGACGCGGAGCATCCTTCTCCAGCCCTGGAAGTCGCAGTGCCAAGAACCGTTGCCTCCACAAATGCACCGTCGGGCAGGAAACGCCAACTTCTCGCGCCACATCCTGGTTGCGCATCCCTCCGGCAGCCAATCGGATAATCCTGGCTCGTTGGACCATCCGCAAGGGCAAGCTCCGTGCTCGTTCCCAGGTTTCAAGCGTAGCTTGTTCTTCAGGCGACAATACGATTCGCTCGGCTATTCTCATGGGAAACATCATACAACTCCCATGCGAATAAATAAAGCTATTTATGAATCACAACACTAGGTTGAAAGATGGCGCACCAGGGATACGGCAATGAAAAGCAGGATGAGCGAGATGGCAATAATGCCAAGCGTTCGCTGCACGCGCCGCGCGTCCGCGCCGTGGAGCCCGAAATAGCCGGCCAGCGATTTGTGCCTTTTGCGCGTCGGGAGAACAATGAGGCCGCCGGAGAAACCAAAAAAGCGCGCGTGGCATTCCTTGCAGCGATAGGGGGCGAGGAGGAGCAATCTCATCAGGAGGCCTTCCTTGAGCCCGCGGCGCATGGAGGTTCTGACTCTATCCGAACGGCATTGGGGGCATTTCATACCGTCCGCAATCTATCATGCGAGTTCGCGTCCGCCCAAGGATATTTTGCGTGAAATTGTGGTGGGGGGCTCTCCAGATGCGCCCGCTCAGCGCCGAAGGCGCGCAATAGAACAGCCCGGGGCGCAAGCCCCGGGAAAGGAAGTGAATGATATCAGCCCTGCAAGGGCGGGATAGATTTTATGCACACAAATTCCTATTTCGCCCCTGCAGGGCTCATTGCTGACTCAATTTCCACACGGGATTCCGGCCGCTGCGCGGCCTCCACCCCGGGCTGGCCTATTTCGCGCCTATGATTGTGCAATATTGCGTGTTCAGGTAAAAAGGAAAAGAAAACCTTATAGTTTGGGAGTGGAAACCCGGAAGGAGCCCGGAGGGCGACTGGAGGGTTTCCACTCCCAAACTCATCGCGCGGATGCGCTCGGCAAGCACAGCCATACATACTGAAGGCGCCCATGATCAATAACACCAATTTTTCTCACTGGAACAGACTCCAAGCGAAGAGCCTTGACGCTCAATTTGTCAACGAGATGATTACCGGCCTGAACTGCTCTCCTTTTGAGGCGGAAGCGATTGTAGAGAAAGTTCATGAGGTTTACGTGCCGCTGCTGCAAACAGCGCAGGGGCTTAAGCCGGGTCAGATTCAAGTAACTGTGATTGACGCGTCGGTGGCACCTAATGTGCCATTGGCTAAGGCCAAGCAGAGGCTTGTAACCCTGACCCTTCATGCAGGTGCCGAAGATATCGAGACTCGCAAAAAGGGATCGGTGCCCGCTCTTCGTCAAAAACGATTGTGCCGTATGTGCCAAGAAGCATTTCAGCAAGGAGGATTGTTGACCTTGGAGGATCTGGCCAATCTGTTCAATTGCGGCGTCCGCACACTGGTGAACGACCTGGCGGCCTTGCGCAAACAGAAGATTGTGCCGCCTCTGCGCTCTACAACCAAGGACATGGGCCGCGCAATTACCCATCGCCAGTTGATTATCACGCTCTGGATGCAAGGGCTCGAGTACTCCGAAATCGCTCGTAAGACCAATCACACCATCGACTCTGTGGCCAACTACGTGGACAAGTTTAAGCGCTGTGCCGCCCTGTTTGCTTCTGGATTCGACGTGGATACGGTTGCCCTGATGGTAAAACTTTCGACGCCTCTGACCAAGGAATTTCAACGCATCCACTCCGCTTGCCACGGGGTTCCTCACCGTCTTCGGGAATTGGAAGATTTCCTCAAAAAAAACCGTATCCAAAGCCTGCGCGGGAGGAAACGGCCATGATTGCGCAATCGGAGGCTCAAAAACAGTTCGGCTCAGCCCGGAAACGCTTTCTGAAGTCTTCCATCGAAAATTTTCTAGACAGGGAGTTTCCTCGAACCTTCGGGCCAGTAATTCGAGAGAAAATGGCGGAAAGGATTGTGGCTCTTGTCGACCAACAACTACCCCCCAAGGATCATCTGCGCCCTGGGCAGTGTGTTTGGAATGCCGTATCAATCGCGACCCGACCGGACAGCCCCAACTGTCGTCTTGTCCCCATAGTTTTGACGCTTGTGGATTCTTCCGATGCCGAGCAGCTGGCTCGTGGGACGCCCATGTCCAGAATAGCCCAAACGTCCATCGCCCGGGTCTGCCGTGAAGCCTTTGAACAAGGAGCCTTGCTCTCGATGCGCGATATTGGCCTCTTAGTCTGGCGAGATAATGCCCCCATCTCGCAGTTCCGGAAAAAGTGGGAGGCTGAGCAGCAAACATCGTTGCCTCATGTCGGAACCATTCAGGATTTCGGATCATGCATCACTCATAAGGCACTTATTGTGCGCAAGGTCGTTTACGAAGGGAAAGATCCCCGTCGTGCCGCTGATGAAACCAAACACTCCCAGAGAGCCGTCGATCGTTACCTGAAAGATTTTCATCGAGTAAGAACGTGCTTCGAACATATCCAAGATGTTGAATTTGTTATCAAAACAACAGGTCTATCCCGGCAGCTGGTTAACCAATATGTCAGAATCATCATGGAAAATGAGAAAACGTTTCCAAAAGAAAGCTTGACAGGCAAAATTGCCTAAACTTCGGCGCTGGAGATTCTGACGCTCTCTCTGAGTTTTGAGCCAAGCTCTGGAGAGCCGCCCCACATAGAGGATTCGGAGAGAGGCATGCAGGCTAAGCTGATATTTTTTCTGGCACTCCTCGTTTTCAGCCCGGAAGCGGCCAAAGTGGTGATCGAGACCTCCGTGCCGGAAGCGGATTTCTTTCTCGACGGCAATCTGGTCGCCAAAACCGATGCCCGCGGCAGCCTGACGATAGAGAATTTTCCCGCCGGTTCTTTCCGGTTCTCGATAAAGAAAGAAGGCTACCTTCCGTATGAGGGGTCCTTCACGGTAACAGAGGGGAAATCTGATACCATTCGCGTCCATCTGCTCCCGATTGAGCCGGCGAGCGCGGACGCGGCAGACCGCCGTGCTCAGGCTCCCGGAAATCCGTCATCTGTCCAGAATCGCCCGCTCGAAGGGAAGACGCCGGCGCCTGGTGCCGCGCGTGCCGTTCCGGCCACGTCGCCCCCTCCGGCAGCTCCAAAAAGAGCCGCCAAAACAGTGGCGCCTGCGGGGGAAATGCAGGCCGCTGAAAACGAGACTAATGATTTTTCCGCGGTGCTCTGGACCATTGCCGCCGGACTGGTGATCCTGCTTGTGCTGGTGTTCATGATCACCAGACGCAGGCCACGGCAGGTTCCAATGGAGCCGCAGCCCGAGTCAATGGAAGTCGTTGAAGAGCCTGCCGGCGTGCCCCTGCCGCGCATGAAGCAACCCCCTGAATTCGTGGATCAGCTGAGACGGCGGGAGGAACTGATTCAGGCGGGATTAGTTTCGGTCAAGCCGGCAAAGGAAGTCGTGATCGTGCTTCCCAAGGAGGCCTACACCTCTTCTGAAGAGGAGGAATAGGATGCAAGCCACGGATGGCACTGATTACACGGAAGAAATATAGCATGCGCGTGGGGCTTTTCAGTGTAATCCGTGAAATCCGTGGAAAGTTTTTTCTTTTTTTGCAAACCGCTATGATTAAGATAACTATAACAATAATCCTATCCCTGCTGCCCGCCTGGCTGCAGGCGCAGCCCAGGGACTTCAGGATCTCCGCTGTGCAGGAGAGCCAGGTCTGGATCGAAGGCGGCCTGCTCGACGGGCTCTTCGAGGGGATGCAGGGCGACGTTTTTTACGAAATCACCGTTGCCGGCCAGTCGAAGCGCATTGTGCCGGCAAGGGTGATGCTCTATAAGGTTGAAGATCGCCAGGCAATTGGAACCCTGAAGGAGCAGACCGGCACCGTCAACGTGGGGTATCGCGCCTGGATTTCTCCCCGATCCCCGGCCGCGGACATGCTCACCCTGTTCCAGAAACGCGCGCGCGATGCTTTTGCCGGCGGGGATTTCAACCTGGCAAAGCAGTTTTATAACCGCATACTCGAAATCCTGCCCTCGGACCCTCTTGCGGCCCTGAAGGTCAAAGAGTGCGATGCCGAGCTCGAGAAACTGGCTGCGCTCGAGCGCGAGAAGAAAAATCTCCCGTATTACAGGCAGGCCATCGAGGCCTCGATGACCGAAAAAAGCGGTGAGACCGTAAAACTGGTATTGGCCTACGTTGATAAGATTCTCGCGGCCGCGCCGGGCGACCCGGATGCGCTGAGATATAAAAAATGGGCTGAGGAGCAGGGGAAAATAGCAGTTGAGGCGAAACCGGACCGGAGGATTGTTGCGGGCACTTCAGAGGCCCGGCAATCCAGCCCACCGGCACCCCCGACTTCCGGTCCTCCGGCTCAGCCGGGGCTGCTCAAAGACATGATTCTGATCCCGGAAGCAGACGTGCTGATCGGGTCGGAGCCGGAAAATACTCCCTTTGCCAACGAAACGCCACGCCGGAAGGTCCATGTAGAGGCATTCTACATCGATAAATACGAGGTCACAAACGAAGACTATAAGCGCTTCTGCGATGCCACCGGCCGCGCTTACCCGGGATATTTCAAAGAGGGAAAATATCCGGAGGGGAAAGGGCGCCGCCCGGTGGTAATGGTCAGCTGGCTCGATGCCGAAGCCTATGCCCGCTGGGCCGGCAAGCGCCTCGTGACCGAACGCGAATGGGAGGCGGCCGCGGCGGGTGCCTCGGGTTACACATGGCCCTGGGGAGATGCCTGGAATCCTAATCTGGCCAACACGCGCGCGGCCGGCTCGGGGGAAACGGCGGATGCCGGCGGCTATCCGGGCGATGTCAGCCCATCTGGGGTCTACGACATGGCGGGCAACGTTTCCGAGTGGACCGCGGATTTGTATCGGCCCTATCCTGGAAATACGCGCAGGGAGAAGGAATACGGGCAGCAGTTCAGAGTCCTGCGCGGGGGCTCATTCCAGGTGTCGAAAGACTTCGCGCGCAGCCAATTTCGCGCCCGCCTGCCCGACAGCTACCGTTCAACGGACCTCGGCTTCCGCTGCGCGGTATCCCGCCCGTAAAGAATGTCGGTCTTGTTTTGCGGCGCGGAGCGCCGCTTTCGGAGTGCGGGAGCTTGCTCCCGCTTTAAGAGTTTTCAAGAAAGACACAGATATTTGCAATATCATATATCCTGTTTCGCGCTTTCAGGTCTTCTTCCATCCCGGGCTGATCTGTTGCGCGCCCTCTTCGCTCTTCTGATGCGCTGGTTTCATCAAAAAAACCGCCACAAAAGTAAGGCGCGTGGATAACATACAAGATACCATTTCTAATATTTCCCCTCGTTTTTCATGGTCCTTTTTTCCCCCGTTTTTTAATTTTCCTGTTTTATATAATTGGTTAAATGATTTAATAAATTGTTTGTTGACATCGGGTTGCAAATATCCTATATTCGGGCCCGCATTAAGTCTTTTCTTACTCGCGCAATTTTTTTTGATTAACTCGGTCATTTTTTGTCTTTCGCTTGCGCTGTCTCCTCCTGTAAGTGAAGAGGCGGAGCTGTATGGTCCGCGCTCGATAACCAATTTGCGATTCCCTACCATAGAAAAGTCACCCTGATGAACGAAAACGGCGAAGTTCAGCAATCTCTCGTCCGCGCACAGGATTCTGCCCGGATGCTGGCTACCTACCAACCTGCCCCCGAAGCACCGGAGTACGCCCGACCGCAGGATGAGGACTCCATCAACCTGCGGGATTATTGGCGGGTGCTTGTCAAAAGGCGCTGGACGATTCTCGCGTTTACTTTTGCGGTTGTGATCATAACCGCAATTGCCACGTGGAAGGCGACTCCGGTTTACCGCGCGGCCATCAAAATTCAAATCGATCCCGAACAGCAGAATGTGCTCCCTTTCAAGGACGCGCAGGAAGTGGGCAGCACCTATGCCCAGAGCCAGGAATACCTGCAGACGCAGTTCAAAGTTCTCGAGAGCGAGACGCTTGCCGAACGCGTTATTCGGGTACTGAGCCTTGACACGAACCCGGTGTTCGTCGAAGAAGTTAAACCGGCGGCGAAAAGCAGGACAATGGAGTGGATCAGGAGCGTCTTCGGGCTGAATGACGGCGACAAGACCGACAAAGTAGCCGATCCTGCAGTTGCCGAACAGCGCAGGCTTGCGGTGTTTCTCAAGCGGTTTGGATTAAACCTTTCGACCAGCCCGATCCGGAACAGCCGCCTCGTCGATGTAAGCTTTGACGCGCGCGACCCCAACTTGGCCGCGCAGGTGGCCAATGCGCTCGCGGAGCAGTACATCCGGATGAACTTCGAGACCAAGTTTGCTTCGACCACCTCGGCAGCAAAATTTCTCGAGGAGCAGATCACGGATCTGAAAGCCAAAGTCGAAAAATCTGAAGAAGCGCTGGTGCGCTTCAGCCGCGAGCACGACATCTATGCGATAGGCGATAACGAGAACGTGATCCTGCAGAAGCTTGCCGACCTCAACCAGGTCCTGACCACGGCTCAGGCGGACAGGATTCAAAAAGAATCCGTATGGAAGATCGTGCAGGCGGCCGGGCCGGCCAACTTCCCGGACGTGCTGCGAAATAAGCTGACCGAGGAGCTCGAAAAGAACCTCGCCACCCTGAAGGTGCAGCAATCCAGGCTGGCGGCGTCCTTCCGGCCGGGCTGGCCCGAGCTTGACCAGGTGACCGGGCAGGTGGCCGAAGCTGAAGCTCAGCTGGCTGCCGAGCAAAAAAAATCCATCCGCAACGTGGAGACCGAGTACCGCACCGCCCTGCAAAGGGAGAAACTGCTGGCTGACGCGCTGGCCGCCCAGAAAATCGAAGCGAGCAACTTTAACCAGAATTCAATCCAGTACAACATCCTGAAACGCCAGGTTGATACAGACAAGCAGCTGTACGACGGCCTGCTGCAGCGGATGAAGGAGGCGGGCGTTTCGGCAGGTCTGCAGTCGAACAATATTCACATTGTGGACAGCGCCAAGCCTCCGCGGCTGCCGCACCGCCCGAACAAGCCCCTGAACATGGCGCTTGCCCTGGCGATCGGCCTGTTGGGTGGCGTGTGCCTGGCATTTTTCATCGAGTACCTCGACTCCAGCGTGAAGACGCCGGATGACGTCGACCGCTTCATCAGGCTCCCCTCGCTGGGCATCATTCCCGGCAGGGCGTCCTTGTTGCCCTCGAGCCGCAAACGTCTGGCCGCCGCCGCGGGTGGCAACGGGTCTAAGGGCGCCATCGCTGCGGACTTTATCGAGCTGATCACGTACCACGACACGAAATCGCTGATCTCGGAGGCTTACAGGAACCTGCGCACCTCGGTGCTCCTGTCGTCGGGCGCGGGCCGGCCGCCGAAATCGCTGGTGATCACTTCGAGCCAGGCGGGCGAAGGCAAAACCACCACTGCGATCAATGTGGCGATCACCCTGGCGCAGACCGGGGGCAAGGTCATTTTGCTGGACTGCGACATGCGCACCCCGCGCGCACACCGCATCCTCAACCTGGAGAACAGCGGGGGGATGAGCACGTTTCTTTCGGGCAATTCGGATCTTTCCTCGCTGATCCAGCAGACGGACGTTCCGAACCTGTTCGCGGTGGCCTCGGGCCGGATTCCGCCTAACCCGGCGGAATTGCTGAGCTCGCACCGCATGAAGCAGGGCCTGGTGCTTCTGCACGAGTATTTCGATCACATCGTGATCGACACGCCGCCTGTGCTTGCGGTCGCCGACGCGCGGATACTTGGGACAATGGTGGACGGCGTGGTTCTGGTGATTAAGGCAGGGGAAACGCCGAAGGAGGCTGTCCAGAGGACCAAGCGTCTGCTGCAGGAAGTGCATGGCCGGGTGATCGGGACGCTGTTGAACAACGTGGACGTCCACTCGGCGGATTACTACTATTACTCGCGCTACTACGGCTACGGCAAAAAGTACGGCTACGGCCAGGGCGCCAAAGACCAGCCCCCACCCCGTGAAGTTTAAGGCCGCTTTGTTTTTCACGCGCCGAAGTTTAGGCGCTTTCGGAGTGCGGGAGCTTGCTCCCGCTTTAAGGCTCTTCGAAAAGCACCAAAAGCACCCAACAGAATCACGCATATCGATTTCCATAATTCATCATTTAGCCATTTTTTAAAGGAGCGCGCGCTATGATGCGTTTCCATCTGTCCCTAATCTTTATATTCTTGTTCGCGGCCCTGCTGCCCGCCCAGGAGCGCAGGCACATCCCGATCAATGTCGAGGATATCGTCCGCCAGCAGGCTGCGGGCGCCTCAGCAAAATCGCCGGTTGACCTGAACGAGCGCCTGCGGGCCATGACGGGCGCCGCGCGCTTCTCCCAGGACTATCTGCTCGGGCCCGGCGACATCATCCAGGTGACCGTATTCGGAATCGACGATCTGAAGCAAAAAGAGCTGACGCTGGACTCGGAAGGAAGAATCTCGCTTCCCTTTATCAATGCCGTTCAGCTGATGGGGCTTACCCCGCGCGAATCCGAGGTCAAGATCGGTACGCTCTATGAAGCCTCGGTAATGAAAAATCCGCAGGTGAGCGTTATTGTCAAGGAATACCATTCTCAGTTCATCAACGTTCTCGGAGCGGTTTTCAAGCCCGGGACCTACCAACTGACCCGCCGGGCCTTCCTGGTGGACGCACTTGCGATGGCCGGCGGCCTGCTGGCCGAGAAGGCCGAGTTCAAAGCCTATGTCCATCGCGCCAGCACACAGCCGGGAGGGAATGCGGGCGCCGTGCCTGCCGGCGAGGCTTCCGCCGGGAAAGGAACTTTCGAGATTGATCTGGTTCAATTGCTGGAAAAGGGCGATGTCAGCCTGAATATCCCGGTCTATGCGGGTGACGTCGTGTCGGTGCCGGAGAGGGTTGAGCGTTACTTTTATGTGCTGGGGGACGTGAACAAAGGGGGGGCGTTCGAGATCAAGCAGGGCGAGCGCGTAACCTTGACCAGGGCCCTGGCTTTTGCCGGCGGTCTTATGCGCACGGCAAAATCATCGAAGGCGGCGGTGATGCGGGCGAATCCAGACGGCACGACAAAGCAAATTCCTGCCGACATCAAGAAGCTGTTGCAAGGCAAGTCTCCGGACATGGAGATTACGCAAAACGACGTGGTCTTCGTTCCCGGCTCCACGAGCAAGACGATCGGCCAGGGATTCCTTAACAGTCTCGGCGGCATTCTGGGCAGCGTAATCTACGGCGGAATGGTAAGGTGACCAATTCTGGCAGCAATGTGAGGGAATTTTCGAGTGTCTTCGTAATAAGTGAGTCGTTGTGTGTAATGCATGTAATAAGACCTGAAGAATAGAGAAGAGCTGTCAGATAGCAAGTCTTTCCGTTTTAGTAAAACCTTTTGAGTCTCAATCAGCTAACCAATAAAAAACTATGAGCGCCTATGGACTGGTCTAAACTCTCCGTTCTGATAACCGGAGGCACCGGATCTTTCGGGAAGAAGTTCACCGAAATCCTACTCCGTGAACACAATCCAAAGAAGTTGATCATCTTCAGTCGTGACGAGCTAAAACAACACGACATGCGAATATCCGGATTTGATGACAACCGTTTGAGATATTTTATCGGTGACGTTCGAGATAAAGCAAGGCTGCGTCGCGCAGTTAATGGCGTGGACGTGATCGTTCACGCCGCCGCATTAAAACAGGTCCCCGCTTGTGAGTATAATCCGATAGAGGCCATTGCTACTAACATAGAGGGCGCCAAGAACGTTATTGATGCGGCGCTGGACATGTCGGTTAAAAAAGTAATTGCTCTGAGCACCGACAAAGCCGTCAACCCCGTAAACCTGTATGGGGCCACCAAACTCGTTGCCGAGAAGCTTTTCGTACAGGCGAACTCATATAGTGGTACTGGGCCAACGCGGTTCTCATGCGTTCGCTACGGGAATGTGGTGGCAAGCAGAGGCAGCGTGATCCCCTTGTTTCTTGAACAACGCAAGAACGGCACAGTCACGATCACTGATCCACGGATGACCCGCTTCTGGATCACGCTTGACCAGGGTGCCCGGTTTGTGATCCGTTGTCTGGAGGGGATGTATGGCGGCGAAGTATTTGTCCCGAAAATTCCCAGCACGAGCATGCCCGATGTTGCCGAAGCCGTTGCTCCGGGATGTGAGATTAGGGTGGTTGGTATTCGTCCCGGCGAGAAGATCCACGAATGCCTTATCTCCGAAGATGAAGCCCGATCTGCCAAGGAACTGGGTGACTTCTACGTGATTCAACCAGCTCATCCTGAGTGGGGGTGGGGAGTCAACTGGACTGAAGGGAACGATTTGCCGGACGGTTTCCGCTATGCCAGCGACACCAACAAAACTGTCCTCAATATCAAAGAGATTCGAGATTTGGCCGGTATTCAGTCACCGGCCGAGCCTAGCAAACCCAACCAGAAATCGTGTGGTGTCGCCGTTTCTACATGATACTCGTCGTCACTGGCGCATGGTTTTCTGGCGGATTAATCTAGTTGTAGCCTGGATATTGCTGAGAACCGTGCTTCGTTTGCTGCAATTCCAGTCGTGATTTAGCCCTAGGTGACCTGTGCGAAGGCCGAATTGATGATGATTTCAAGCCCAGAATGATAGAACTTGTATTTAGCAAATGTTCAATAGGGCTCGGATTCGACGGGCAAAAAACGGAAATTGTTAACTCATGGAGTAACACTTTTGAGTTATACAAAAGAGCAGGGGTATGCCAAGTTTAGCAGCGCTGATTATGATGCTATTGGAAGGCAGGTTGCGCTCAATAGGCAATTAACCACCCATTATTTGCGTGAGGCGTCACTCAATCGTATTCTGATTGCTGGAATGGGACAGGGCATCGAAGCAATCAGTGTTTGTCATCAATTTAGTGCATGGTCGGTGGGAATTGATATCAATCCCCTTGCGGGACAATTGTTTGCGAGCGATTTCCCAGTGATTACTGGCGATGTAACCCATTTGAGTTTCAAAGATGATTCCTTTGATTTTGTCTATTGCAACCATGTCTTGGAGCACGTGGGAGACGCAAGAAAGGCGCTTCTTGAAATTGGCCGTGTCTTGAAAAAGGGGGGCTTGCTCTTTGCTGGGTTTCCGAACAGGCGAAGACTTGTTGCGTATATTGGGACAAGTGATTGCCATTCATTTTTCCAGTTCCTGGCCTGGAACGCCAGGGACTATGGGTTTCGCATTCGAGGCAAGTTTCGAAATGAATGCGGCGCCCACGCCGGATTTACCACCAGAGAGTTCATGAACATTTCCGAAAACATCTTTAGCCGCAATAGCGAACTCACCGATAGATATTTTGAGCTTAAGTATCCACGTTTCCTGAATCTCATCCGTCTTATCAGCAGATTTCGGCTGGGAGAAATGATTTTTCCCTCAAAGTATTTCATCTGCATTAAATGAAAAACTACGCGCCGATGGGATCCTTTAGCTTTTCCTTCACCTGCCTCTTTAGTCTGGACTTCGTCAATTGCGCCATGATGATAGCGGGGCAGGACAGGTCCGGGAAGAGATCTCCAGGGGCACCGTTCAAATTTCAGGTCAGCAAAGCATTTGAAGCCTTTTCGTACTACTGGAATTTGAATTGACCCGCGGACTTTACAAACGAAGCAAAATATAGCCAAATGGGTTGACGACTTCACATGGGAATGATTGCCGCAATAGTTCAAGCAAGAACAGGATCTGTAAGATTTCCCAATAAGATATTTCAAGATTTGAGCGGAAGGCCCTTAATATGGCACGTTTTCAACAGACTAAAACCGTCAAAATTTATTATTAACCGAGTACTTGCAACAACGACGAATCCCAATGATGATGTTCTGGCAAAATGGGCTCAGGAAAATGAAATCCCCTGTTGCAGAGGAAGTGAGGCGGACGTCCTGGGGCGCTTTTATCAATCAGCAACAACTTTTGCGGTGGACATTATCGTCAGAATTACCGCGGATGATCCATTTAAGGACGCTGCTATTATTGATGAAGTGATTGCTCTCTTTTTAAGCAAAAAACTGGATTTTGCCTATAACAATAACCCTCCCACGTTTCCCGAGGGATTGGATGTCGAGGTATTTTCAAGACGCGCATTGAAAGAAGCGAATGAAAAATCAATTGATCCTTTCGAACGAGAGCATGTGACGCAATTCCTTTACAGACATCCCGAAGCATATAAGCAGGATTGTTTAGTGTACCGTGATAACCTTTCTCATTTGCGCTTGACAGTAGATACTCCAAAAGATTTAGAGATGGCAAGGATTATTTACAATAAGCTTTTTCAAAGTAGCGAATTTTTTGCCATGAAGGATATTCTCGAACTAATTGCACGGGAGCCCGAAATCGCTGCGATTAACTCTGCAATTGAACGAAGCGCAATGTATTCTAAGAAAAGTGAAGCCTATGCAAAGATTCACTGAATTGGAAAAACAATATGCTCTTGAAGTGCTAAATAATGAATTCAGCACCTCAAAGAACGCACTATTTAGTAATCGTCTCGAACAAAGATTTTGTGAAATTTTCGATGTGAAATATGCAATCGGGCATGCAAATGGCACGCAAACCATGCACACTGCTCTTGCTGCCCTAGGAGTTCGGCCAGGCGATGAAGTCATAGTTCCTCCGCTGACTATGTCAAGCACTGCATTAGCGGTATTGCACAACCAATGTATTCCTGTGTTTGCGGATGTTGACCCAAGAACATTTAATATTAATCCTGATTCGATTGTGAAGTGCATTACAGAAAAAACCAAAGCCATTATAACTGTATCGTTATATGGACTTAGTCCTGATTATGACCGCATATTGGATATCTCCAGGCGTCACAACCTCTTCTTGGTTGAAGACAATGCGGAATGCTTTCTGGGCAAATATAAAGGGAAATTAGTCGGTAAGTTCGGACAATTTGCCAGCTTCAGCTTTCAGGCGAGTAAACATATTACCTGCGGCGAAGGCGGGATGTTGACAACGAATGACGAAGAACTCGCAGATAATGCCAGACGATTCAGCAGCCTCGGATACGCCGGCATTAGTGCGAGAAAGGGAAAGATATCCAGAAATGACATTCAGGATCCCAATTACAATCGCCATATTGTTTTTGGATTCAATTATCGCCTTTCGGAATTGAATGCTGCGGTTATTTTCGGCCAGCTGGAGCGTGGTGAAGAGCTAGTCGAACATCGAATCAAGGTTGCACGTATTTTCGATAAAGCTATCGAAGGCGCCGATTTGCTGACAAAACAGGCTGAACCCGAAGGATATAGGAATTCATACTGGACCTACAGTGTAATACTCAATACCATAAATCCTCGACGGGATTGGCATCACTTCCGCAACCTGTTCCATAAAAACGGGGGCGATGGATATTATGCCGCCTGGAAGCTTTCTTATTTCGAGCCGTTCTTCATAGACGTCGTTCAAAATATGCCCGGTGTATGGCAACAGTATCAACCTGGACTTTGTCCCGTGGCGGAATTTTTGCAGCCGAGGATGATTCAACTGAAAACGAATTATTGGGATTTGGCTGAAGCTGAATGTCAAGGTCGCATATTAAGCAAAACAATAAATATGATCAAAAAGGTGAACTGCTATGAGATCGTTTCCAAAACAAATTAGGATCGGGCCGCGCATCGTTGGCGCAGGGCATCCAGCTTATTTGATAGCAGAAATTGGCGCAAATTTTGATAAGAATTATGATAAGGCGAAACGGCTTGTCGACGCTGCCAAAATGGCCGGAGCTGATTGCGCCAAGTTCCAAACTTTCCTCACGCCCAAAATAGTCTCAGAGGGTGGTTTTTCCAGGATGAAGTTGAAGGGAGTGCACGGTTCGTGGGGAAGGACCGTGAGTGATGTTTTCAGAGATGCAGAATTTCCCCGTGAATGGCATGCTGAAATTTCGGATTATTGTAAAAGCGTTGGCATGGATTTCTCAACATCCCCCTATGATTTTGATGCAGTTGATTTGTGTGAAAAGCTCGACGTACCGTTCATCAAGATCGGATCGGGAGACATTACATGGCTTGAAATGCTGGAATATGTTGCTAAAAAGGCAAAACCGATGATGCTCGCCACGGGGGATGCGACCTTGTCGGAAATTGATGAAGCGGTGAGAACAATAGAAGCGACGGGAAATAGAAATCTTATATTGATGCAGTGTATTACCAACTATCCCTCAAAGATAGACAGCGCCAATGTCAATGTCCTAAAGACATACCAGTCGGCTTTCGACATACTGACCGGATATTCGGATCATTCGCCTGGCCCAGTGGTGGCGTTAGCATCAGTTGTTTTGGGGGCATGCGTGATCGAAAAGCATTTTACTTTAGACAAAAATGACAAGGGACCCGACCATCCTCATTCCATGAATCCTGGAGAGTTTAAATTGATGGCCGACTATGTGCGGGAACTGGAACGCGCAATGGGCGGCACTCGGAAGGAAGTTGTCGAGGAAGAGGGAGAAACCGTTTACGTTCAGAGGCGATGCCTTTATGCAAAGCGCAACCTTACAGAAGGGCAAATTATTACGGAAGATGACATTGATGTATTGCGTCCAGCCTTGGGGATTCCTCCGAAATATAAAAAAGTAATAATTGGGATGCAGGTCAGAAAAAATATTGCCAGAAACGACCCGATCTATTGGGATGATCTTATGGGTAATCAGCAGAATAACTAATCGAGATTAGTGGGAAGAATTCTCGCGGCGTTTAGATTGAGCTCCGAGCCGCTCAATGGCGGTGCAGAGCTTCGCATGGCATGATCAGCGAAAGAGAAATAATCATTTCCCTGGTGTCGAATGATTGCATTCGCAAATCAGATGCAATAGTCCTTTTGGAGGGCGACGGTTTTAACCGCCTGCGCAAAGCAGCGCGATTATATAAAAAGGGGCTCGCCGAGAGAATAATATTTAGCGGTGGGGCCATTGACAAGAACTACGGAAGCTACCCGTTTGAAGAAGTGCTTCCCCGGCTTCTTCAAATGGGAATTCCCGAGGAAGCAATAATTTTTGAAAAGAAATCGCGACATACTCAAGAACAAGCTAGAGAAGTGATAATTCTCGCCATCGAGAAGGGATGGAAGCGATTAATACTTGTCGCCTCTCACGAACACCAATGCAGAGCATATCTCACTTTCCTCCGAGAGATCATAGACACTCATTGCGGAATCCTTCTGTATAATGCGCCCGTGAGAAACCTTCTGTGGTTTTCAGAGAGCAAGTGGGGCGTCCGATTTGACAGACTCAAGGCAGAATTTGCCCGCATGGAGACTTACTTAAAAAAGGGCCACCTTGCAACCTTCCAAGAAGCAATAGAGTATCATAAGTGGAAAGAATCTGCTCGATAGAGGAAGCAAAAGAAATTTTCGGCGATAATTTTATCGGCGTAAATGAGCTTGCACAGTGTGCGGGTATGATGGGCGGGTTAGCTTTTCCGAGTGATATCCCTCCAATCCCGTATAGCAGCGATGCGCTGCAAAAGGGCAAGGATGAGTACCTCCTGATTTTAGGTGTGAGCAAAATGCTGGATGGCAGAGAAGTCACTATTATGTCTCTCCGAGAGCGCTTTGGGACTGATCCCCAGATCATGGAGCCATGTTTCTATAATCAGGATTGGTACCTGAAAGAGGAATTTGTCCATAAAACGCTGGCTCCGACATGGTATCTGATTCGAAATAAGGTCTATGCGGACTCCCGGGCGGTCATGCCTGATGTACTGGAAAAGCGGTTTGGTTTTCCGGCCGCGATTCAATGTGCATATGCTTTTATGACTGCGTGGATATGTCTGAAGCAAACATTGTGGGAATACGATTATGTCTGGTGCTCCGATCGCGATCATAATGGCGACAGAATTTATGTGGGGAGATACCGTGATAAGGACGCCGTAAACAAAAATGGCTTCAGCATTCACCGAAATTTATCAATCAGAGAATGCTATGCAGGCATTAACGTTCTCTAATTATAACTTTTTACCGCGATGTTCTTCTAAGCCCTGCCCGAATATGCTGTGGGACCATATACTAATCTATTATGTTTAAAGATGTGTACGTGCACTTAGCTCGAGAAGGTTTGAGCTATGGTTTTTCGAGCGCTTTTGGTCGTTTGATAGGTGTGATCCTAATTCCAATAATGACCTCCGTATTTTCGCCAACGGAATTTGGAATTATTGATGTTATTGTATCATCGGTAACTCTTATAGTTGCAGTAGTTAGTCTTAATTTGGAATCAGCCTTGCAACGGTATTATTTTGAATATGAGAAGCAGGAAGCCAAAAACGAATTTTTCTCAACGATTATTAATTTCACAACATTACTTTCAATATCCACAATCTTTATTATATTCTCGTTCAAGGAGCCACTAGCTCACGCAATAGCGATACAACATCAATATTCATACATGATTGTGGTAGGGGTAATTATCGCCCTGATTCAATTTATTTTGGCGCTATTTTTAATAAATTATCGCTTGGAGAATAGCGTCTACAAATATGTGATTTCAAGTATGAGCGTTAGCTGTTTGAATGGCTTACTTCTTCCATTTTTTCTTCTGGCGCTAAAGAGAGGAATGCAAGGTTATTTTGATTCAATGCTTTATGCAAACATAATTCCGTTGGTTGTAGTTTATATGTTTGAACGAAAAATGTTAACATTATCAATGAATTTCACACTTCTTAAAAGATGCATGCGGTTTTCTTTGCCGGGGCTTATCTCAGTATTAACCAACAACATAATGCTGATATTGCCCCGCTATCTTATATTATTTATGAGCAATTTCAACTCTGTTGGTTTATATGCATTTGCGATCAGGCTCAATTCACTCTTATTATTCGTGACGTCTACATTTCAAATGACGTGGACTCCCTATGCATTGAAAATTATGGACAATGATGATTCTCGAACTATATATAATACCATTTATAAGCACGTTCTATTTATTGTAATTATTGCTGCGGGAGCCATAATTGCATGTTTTTCTTTATTATGCAGATATTTGGCCAACTCTCAATATTATGAATCATTGCCATATTTAAAATGGTTGCTTTACACAACGGTGATTGGATTTCAACAGATGTTTTTTCATCTACCATTTACGATTAAGGAACGCACGGTATATTTGTCTGTGGGACAGATTGTTGGCGCGCTTGTTACTATTGTAATTGGAGTTCTTTTGGTAAGAGCAATCGGCCCTGTAGGAGCACCGATCGGGCTGGCTATCGGAACTTTATGTCAGATGGAATATCTATATTTATATTCAAGGCGAATATATCATATTAAATACAGCATAATTCGAGCCAGTATTGCAATTCTATGTTTGGTAATATTTGGTGAAACCTCAAGTCTGTTTACCGCTAATTATACTGTTATAATTACAGGATTATTGGTGTTTGTCTGCATTCAGGCTATGCTTCTTCTTAATTATACCGGAAATATGCATCCCAATAGCTGGAAACGACAATGATTGACCCTCCGTATCCATCAATTTGTTCTATTTACTATAATGCGATCCTTTAGGTTCGCCATGATTATAATAAAAGCATAAATGATAACTCTGATTATATGGTTTTGTTTTCTTTTTGAGCTGATACCACCGGCTTTATTTTATGGTAAAAGCTCGCCCAGTGATTACCGGGGAATTACAGCTATTGTAATTATCATTCTTGGCTTTTATTCAATCGGGTCGTTGAAAAGCAAATATAGGTCGATTTCTGCCCTATTGCTATTATGTGGATTATTTTGTTTATTTTATTCAATTGTTGGTGTTCTTAGCGGTTCATCAATTACGAGTGTGCTCTGGGGAGTAAAGCTTCTTATACAGTATCCGCTGGTCGCTTTAATTGTATTCAATAATCCTAATATATTCGAAAAAATTCGTGTGAATATCAAAGGATTTCTTTTTAGTCTTCTTGTGATTGAAATCATGATTCAATTATACCAATATCATATTTTAAACGAGCAATGGGACAACATAGCAGGTACATTCGGAGAATCTGGTACTGCTAAGCTCAATTCTTTTTTGGTGTTTGTGCTTTGTTTCTTCACATCATTAACATTGTATCGTTCGGGAAAAAAGTCATATGGATTGTTGTTGCTTGTTGCAGTGCTTTGCTTTTTTAGTAGCATTCTAGGCGAAATCAAGGCATTCTATGTAATTGGTCCCATAATAATGGTTGTAGGGATAACAATATTGGCGATAGACAATAAGAAAATTGGCAAAAAGGGTGCTATCGGTTTAATAGTTGTCGCTGTGGCTATCATGATAATGTACCCCATTGTCTACAGTGCAATATATGGCGAAAATATAGATTTATATTATGATGATCTATTAACACCTAATTCAGTCATAACATATAGCGGAAGATTTGCCAGAAACGCCGATGGAACCTTAGATGTCGGACGCGCTGTTGCGCTATCAATTGCAATGGATGACTTATTTATAAATCCAATTGCCATTATATTGGGTTATGGAATAGGTGCACGATCGGAAAGCAATTGGTTGATGGCATCAGGGGTGCTTATAAGAAATAGCTTATTGGAGAGCAACACCGGATCATCAATAGTTGTGTTTCTTAGCGAATTCGGACTTTTGGGAATTCTTATTCTAACAATTGCTTGGTTAGCTACGATTCGATATTTATATAAAACTAGACGATTGCAAAATGAAAATAGTGTGCTCAACTACACGCTATTAATATACACAATTGTCATGATTATATTGCTATTCTATTCAAACGCGTGGATTCATTCGATAGCTATGATGCTTTATTGGGGTCTACTTGGATTTGTGGTCAGAAGAAATGTTCAGCTGCAAAATAGGGCAGGAATACAAGCCGGGTCTTACAATATGTCGAAATGCTTATCACAATCGAGCAATTTGGCGCGATAGCAAAATGGCTCAACAAGCTATTTGGTGAAGAGATAGATTGTTGAGTCATTGATACAATCGAATTCAAAGATTATGCTATGGTCCCGAGATATCCAAAAACATTATAACCCGTGGCCCAAAGCTTTCATAAGAAAACAGCTTGTTTTAATGTCTATGAAGAGGAAATTATGTTTCTAATGAAGGTTCTCGATTCTTGCATAAATAGGGCTATATAAACTATCATGGATGATTCTGGAATATCGGTAATAATTGCTCATTATGCACCTGGACACAATTGCGCAATGTACCGCAATCTATTGAAGGAAACAATAGAATCGGTTCGGCGGCAGATTGTCACATTCAATGCAGAAATAATAGTTTGTGATGATGGGTCTTCCTGGAGCGAGGATCTTGCGCTAAAAGATGAAATAACAGAATACGGTGTTCAGGACATTCACGAGAAGAAATCACTGTCCGATTTGAATGTGGATCGATTTCTGATACTTCCGGATGTCGGGCTATATAGAGGCACTGCATTAAAGCACCGCGCCATGGAAACCGCCAGGTTTGAAAAGATTGTCGTTCTGGATGATGATCATCCATTTATTAGAACTGATTCGCTTTCTAGGTATTATGATTATCTTGAGAAGTTCGAATTTGTCAGGGGGAGAGTTATAGGTCTTACCGGCATACCCCAATTGTATTATTCGCAAAATGCACAGGGCACCAATTATGGCCTTCGAAGGAAACTTTATAGACAGATAGGAGGCTTTGGACGGTACCTGTTTTCAAATGGTTATGGTGAGGATAATGACTTACTATGGCGAATTTATCGTGAATTGAAAGCGGATGTATCAAAGCCAAGGCGCGCATGTTATGCTGGGGAGATTGTAACAAAAGACAAGGCATCCAGCAGGTGGTCTGCGCGTTCTATGAATAATGTGCCCAACGTTTTGTCTTCATTGGGTCCTAATGGAAGATATCCATCATTTGTGGCCGATTTTGTGAATGAATATGGAGTTCACCCGTCGAAGAATGATGCGCGGAGAAAATATAAATGGGTTGAGATCCCTTCAGGATCCTCTTTTATCAGCGAAATCATATATAGCTTAGTATATCTTAGGCATACGCCGCAGGTTTTCAGGAAGAAATTCGAAGGTTTGATACGGCATATTAGATCAAGATTGGAAACCGGTAATAAGTGACAGCCCAGATATCGATAGAACAATGTGGACGCAGAATAGAGGCGTTATGCCACGATCTGGTTGGAACCATATTCTCTGCAATCAAGATAGTTGTGTGGTTTCATTTGCCGGCTGGTTTGACTGCCAATAATACGAAAAAGAAAATGAGCTTTGTGATGGGCAATGGTCCATCATTGAAATCGGATTTTCATGTTATTGAAAGAGTTCGTTCAGGAATCGATCTTTTTGCGGTAAATGATTTTGCGTTATCACAAGAATTTACCATATTGAAGCCTAACTATTACATTCTCAATGACCCCTTTTATTGGATTGAAGGCTTGGCTCCGGATTTAGAGCATAAAAGGTCAAAATTGTTTGCTGCTTTATGTGCGGCCAGTTGGGAAATTACATTATTAGTGCCGCTTGAAATGAAAAAGGCTGCTGCGGTGATTGAGCCGAAAATAAGCGATAACATGATCAAGCCTGTGTATTATAATCGAACGCCATTAACGGGGTTCTTATGGTTTCAAAGGGCTGCAGCTGGAATGAATTTGGGTTTGCCGTCAGGCCAAAATGTCCTATTGGCGGCGATATACCTTGCGATAAGATTGAAATATAAAAAAATTATCATTTGGGGCGCGGATCATTCCTTTCACGAAGAGATAAGGGTGACTGAAGATAATGTGCTCAATCTAAAGCAAGAGCACTTTGACGACATGGATAATTGCGAGGCGAAGCCTTATTCTCGATGTTTCGTCAATATCATACCACTCCAGGTTCATGAGTTATTTTCAGTATGGGCGCGGGCTTTCAAGGGATATTGGGATCTTTCAGCCTTCGCTCGAAAACAGGGATGCGAAATATATAATGCGAGCTTCAAATCATATATTGACGCTTTCCCCCGGCTGACAAATAGCGAGGTTTTGGCTTTATTCCAATAGAGCTCAGCGCTGCACTTCCTTGACCTGCCTATACATTGAACGTCAGGTCTATTTTTTCTTCGTATTGGCTCAATTTCCATTCATAGAGCGACTGATGACTACAAGATCGAGAGTATGGAATAAAAAAAGAATTCTGGTTACGGGTGGGGCTGGATTCATTGGCAGTCGATTAGTGAATGAGCTCACTAAATGGGGCGCGGAAGTGAGCGTCATCGATAACCTGTGGCGTGGCAATATTGACAACCTGAAGGATCGGAAGGGCGCATTCATGATTGACATGGAACGGCAATTCATCCAAGCGGACCTTGCCGATTACGAAGCCTGTCTTGTTCTGATCAAGAGTTTCGATCTGGTATACCATCTCGCTGATATCGTCGCCGGGATCAACTATGTGTTTGGCCATGAATCCTTCATATTTAATAGAAACGTCTTGATCAATACCAATACTCTCAATGCGTGCATCAATAACGGGATCAGGGATTACATCTATGTCGGGACCGCCTGCAGCTATCCGAAACATCTTCAGATGCGCGATGGGATCGTGCAGCTGAAAGAATCTCAGACCTATCCTGCAGAGCCCGAATCGGCTTACGGATGGAGCAAGCTGATGGGGGAATATGAGGCTCTTCTGGCTGAAAAGGAGGGGAGGATAAGGCTGGGGTTGCTCCGTTTCCATAACGTCTACGGCCCAGGCTCGGTCTATTCCGCAGAGATGTCGCAGGTTATTCCTTCGCTGATTCGGAAAGCTATCAATTATCCACGGGAACCTTTCATCGTATTCGGAAATGGTAGCCAGTACAGGGACTTTGTTTATATTGACGATATAATCGAAGCACTATTGCTTGTGGCTGAGAAAGGGATAGGAAGGGGGCTGATCCAGATCGGAACCGAGAAGCCCGTGACAATCAGCGAGGTGGCGGAGACGGTTGTAACTGTTTCGGGAAAACAGATTCCGATAGTCTTTGATGAATCCGGCCCTACCGGTGATCGGGGAAGAATCGCCGATTGCGCTTTGGCAAGGGAGGTGCTCGGTTGGAAACCCAAGACCGACTTCCGCCGCGGTATAGAAAATCTCTATGGTTGGATTGCGGAGAAGATCCGGGAAGTCGAAGCCAAATCATGATGTCGTAGAATGAGAAATCCTGTTCTGCGAAAGATGAATATCCTGTTTGTTGTTCATTCGGTATCGTGGAAGGGCGGAGGTGCTTTTTTTCATGCCCTTCACCTGGCAAAGGAACTAGTCCAGTGCGGTCATGGGGTCTCGATCCTGGCCACTTCACCACATAATCATTTCTGGATTTCGGAGGAAATGGTTGGTGGCGTCCGGCTCATCGAGTCGCCTGACCTTCTCAAGGGGGCTGCCCGGAACGGATGGGATCCATGGAATACGGTCTGCCGGGTGATCTATCTTATCCTGAAAGGTCGGCAGTTTGATGTTGTTCAGTGCCTGGATTGTCGACCCGTTGTGATTTTTCCCGGCTTGATTGAAAAATACTTGCATGGTTCAAAATTGGTCCTTGAGTGGTTGGACTGGTTTGGCAAGGGAGGAACCGCAACCGAGCGGAGGCAGCCGGTCAGGTTCTTTATGGTTCCTGTGGAAACTTTTTTTGAGGAACGGTTTAGGGAATTTGCTGATGGAACAATTGGGTTGGGGAAACCCCTGACCGACCGTGCTGTTGATATGGGGATAAGGACAGACATGCTGACGATTACCCATGGATGCGATACAGAAGAGATAATGCCGGTTCCGCATGAGGATGCTCGAAAACTCCTTGGGCTCGATCCCTCCGGTTTTTACATCGGCTATACGGGGAGGCTGAGAGAAGATGCAGCAATTCTATTTATTGAAACGATCCGGTTGTTGCGGAAGGAATTCGGCGAAAAGGTGCAAGGCCTCCTTATTGGCAACACGGCGTTTGATGTGGGCAATCTTCTGGATAAATCCTGCTCCTGCGGGATTATGCAGACGGGATGGATTGACTACGAAAAGGTGAATCTCTATCTTTCTTCCTGCAATGTCATGCTCCTGCCATTCTCTAAATCGGTTGCCCGCAACTCGATCTGGCCTTCCAAGGTAAATGATTATCTGAGTGCTGGGCGACCAATTGTCTCCACGCGGCTTGATGTACTTTCACCACTTTTTTCCGGCAACCAGATAGGAATATTGTGTGATCCGGTGTCCGCGGATTTTACGCGCGCCTGTTCAACCCTTCTTCGGAACGAGGCGCTGGCGATAGAAATGGGGCAAAAATGCAGGGAACTGGCCGAAACTCAATATGCCTGGAAACAAATTGGCACCTCGGTTGAAGCCTTTTATCAAAAATTGATGCAGAGAAGTGTTTGATATCGGCAGGAAGAGACGATTAATCAAAACATTAGTTTTGGTGAATTGTTCTTAATGTGCCGAAATGAAATGGGTTAAACCCAAAACACTTAATGCATTGACCCATCGATAGTTTTACATTCTTAAATTGGATCATCTCAAGGAATCGGATTTGAGTTATTTGCCCAGCAACATTTCGAGTATCCTGTGATTCCAAGACGGTTCTATTGGCTATTTGATTTGATAGCGCTGAGCACTGTATTTTTGCTCAGCTATTGGTATATGCCGTACTTTCAAACACTTATTGCTCTCAGCGGTGTTTTGCATTTGCGTTGGATTGAGATGTTATCGCCACCACTTGATCAGGCCGGCAGTTTGCAGCCTTTGACTCATATGCTGTGGATTCTGGTCGTTTCAATTCCGCCAACAATTCTGACCTTGGACGCGGTCAGCAGAGGCGGCCGCTGGGTTGAGATTTCACTTTCAAGAATGCTGATTGCCGGCATGGCAACTCCATTCGCGGGGCTTGCCATTATCTCTCTTGCGATGTTTGCCCTTAAGATTCCCTCCCAGAGCCGGATTTTTCTTTTTTTGTTTGTCCTTATGAGTGGATTTGCCCTCACGTTATACCGGATGATACTTCGCAGTTACATCAACCGTCGGCTGAAGATGGGTTATTATGCGAAAAACGTTATATTGGTTGGGTCTCCTGCCGGCATCCAATGGATGACGCAATACTTCTCGGAAAATATTTCCCAAACTCAATTCAGACTCTTCGGCCAGCTTCAACTGCCCCAAAATGGGACGCCAATTGTTTGTGAGCGGTTCTCTGCTGGTGGCCGGGCATCTAATGGGTGCTCGATTAATACGCTGCCTGTTTTGGGGAAAGTG
>Ga0194113_10002497_pt1 | contig 25129 bp, 18 predicted proteins | sample TA2MahC200mmetaG_FD_146193 | JGI IMG/M metagenome (GOLD analysis project Ga0194113, IMG submission 146193) | Freshwater microbial communities from Lake Tanganyika, Tanzania - TA2015017 Mahale Deep Cast 200m | ecosystem: Environmental > Aquatic > Freshwater > Lake | place: Tanzania: Lake... | reverse complement strand
GCCTCCACGTGCATCCCACTACCCACGCGCAGAGCGCGAGGGACACCACGATGAGAGTCAACGTGACGGCGTGCGCGCGGTCCACGTCACGCCCCCCGCTTGGCGGCCAGCCGCGCCGTGATCCACGAGATCCAGCGGTCCATCCCATCCCCCTTGAGCGCCGACAGGCGGAGGATCTCGCACCGCGGGTTCAGGACCGCGACCTCGCGCTCCGCCTTCGCGATGTCGTACGCCAGGTGCGGCAGAAGGTCGATCTTGTTGAGCACCGCGAGCGAGGACTCGTGGAAGACGGCGGGGTACTTCATCGGCTTGTCGTCGCCCTCGGTCACGGCGAGCAGCACCACCTTCGCGTCCTCGCCGAGGTCGTACGTGGACGGGCAGATGAGGTTCCCGACGTTCTCGATGAACACGACGTCGGCCGACGCGAGGTCGAGCCGCCCGAGGACGTCGGCGACCATCTGCGCGCTCAGGTGACACCCGCCGCCCGTGTTGATCTGCACACCGTCGCCCCCGCGCGCCTTCACGCGGTCGAGGTCGCGCTCCGTGCTCACGTCGCCCTCGATGACGAGCGAGCGCAGGCCCGCCGCCGGGAGCCGGTCGAGCGTGGCCTCGAGGAGCGTCGTCTTCCCCGAGCCCGGCGAGCTCACGAGGTTCAGCACGAGCGCGCCCGCCTTCGCGAACGCGGCGCGGTTCTGCGCCGCCACCCGCTCGTTCTCCGACTGGATCCTCTCCTGCACGCTCACCTTCGCCATGCGCCCTCCCTAATCGTCGATCTCAAGTTCCCTCACCGAGAGCTCCAGGCCCGACTCGATGTCCACGCTCGCCGACCCGCACGCGGGGCAGCCGAGCGCGATCTCGCGGTACTCGAAGGCCCGCCCGCACGAGCGGCATCGCCCGGCGAGCGGGATGTCGTTGATCACAAGCTCCGCGCCCTCGTACGGCCCGCCTGTGACGAGCACATCGAACGCCTCGCGGAGAAGCTGCGGCTCCACCGTCGAGCCGCGACCGACGTCCGCGAAGATCCGGAGCAGCTTCGATCCCTCGTGCGCCTTCATGGCGCCGTCCACGACGCGCAGCATGCTCTGGCAGATGGAGAGCTCGTGCATCAGCAGATCCTCGGAAGCTGCGCGCCCTCGAGCATCACGAGAGGTCGCACGCCGCCCACCGCGGTGCGGACGTACACGCCGCGCCGCCCGCCGACGCGCCCGATCACGGCCGCCTCGCGCCCCAGCGGGTGCGCGCGCATGGCCGCGACGACCGCTTCGGCCGCGTCCTCCGGGACGATCGCAACGACCCTCCCCTCGCACGCCATGTAAAGCGGGTCGAACCCGAGGATGTCGCAGACGGCGCGCACGCACGGCCGCACGGGGACCGCACGCTCGTCGAGCGTGATGCCGACGCCCGCCGCGCCGGCGATCTCGTTGAGCGTGGTCGCAAGGCCGCCGCGCGTCGGGTCGCGCATCACTCGCGCGTCGGGGCACGCCGCGAGCGCCGCGCGCGCGACGCCGTGCACCGCGGCGCAGTCGCTCTCGATGGTCTCCGCGACCCTAAGCTCGCCACGGGCGATGACGATGGCGGTCTCGTGGTCACCGACCGTGCCCGACACGACGACCGCGTCGCCCTCGCGCACGCGGTCGGCACCGAGCGAGACGCCGTCGGGGATCACGCCGATGCCCGCCGTGTTCACGATGAGCCCGCCGACCGCCCCGCGCTCGACCACCTTCGTATCTCCGGCGACCACCGCGACGCCCGCCCCGCGCGCGGTCGCCGCCGCCGAGTCGAGCGCGCGCTCGAGGTCGGCCACGGCGAACCCCTCCTCGATGACGAGCGCGAGCGTGAGGCACGCGGGCTCGGCGCCTTTGACGGCGAGGTCGTTCACGGTGCCGGCGACGGCGAGCTTCCCGATGTCGCCGCCGGGGAAGAAGAGCGGCTGCACGACGTACGAGTCCGTTGTGAACGCGAGGCGCCCCTGGTCGAGCCGGCGGCCGGCGATGTCGGGAAGCTCCGCGGCGTCCTCGAGGCGCTCGAGCGTCTCGCCTCCGAACCTCGGCACGATGACGCGCGCGACGAGGTCGTGCATCGCCGCCCCGCCGCTTCCGTGCGCGAGCCTGATGCGGTCACCTGCCATCCGCGCCTCCGGACATCTCGTACCTGTGGAACGCCGCGCACGCGCCCTCGCTCGAGACCATGCACGGGCCGACGGGCGTCCGCGGCGCGCAGCGCGTCCCGAAGAGCGGGCAGTCCGGCGGCTGCCTGAGACCGAGCATGATCTCACCGCAGACGCAGCCGCTCTCGTCCGGGACGCGCGTCTCGGGAAGCCCCAGCCGCGCGACCGCGTCGAACGCGCGGAAGCGCTCGCGGAACGCGTACCCGCTCCGCGGGATCGCGCCGATCCCGCGCCACTCCGCGTCGCAGACCTCGAACACCTCGTCGAGCAGCCGGAGCGCCGCGGGGTTCCCCTCGGGCGTGACGGCGCGGCGGTACTGCGTCTCGACCTCCGCCTTTCCCGAGTCGTCCCGCGCGCGCTGCGCCTGCGCGAGGAGCATCGCGACGCCCGCCAGGATGTCCACCGGCTCGAACCCCGCGACGACGCACGGGATCCCGAACCGCTCCGCGACGGGCTCGTACGCCCTCGCGCCGATGATCACGCTGACGTGGCCCGGGCAGAGGAACCCGTCGAGCGGGCGCCCGGGGACGCGCGCGAGCACCTCGAGCGCCGGCGGCACGAGCTTGAAGAGCGGAAGCACCGAGAGGTTGCGCACGCCCTCGCGCTCCGCCCGGACGACCGTCGCCGCGATCGCCGGCGACGTCGTCTCGAACCCGACGCCCACGAGCACGACCTCGCGCCCGGGCTCAGCGCGCGCCGCGGCGAGCGCCTCGAGCGGGCTGTACACGATCCGGACGTCGGCGCCGCCGGCGCGCTCGCTCTCGAGCGAGGACGACGAGCCGGGCACGCGCATCATGTCGCCGAAGGTCACGACCGCGACGCCCGGGAGCCTGGCGGCCGCGATGGCGCGGTCAATCCCGGAGACGGGCGTGACGCACACCGGGCACCCGGGCCCCGACAGCAGCCGAAGCTCCTGCGGCATGAGCGAGCGGAGCCCCCAGCGCGAGATGGCGACGGTGTGGGTCCCGCACACCTCCATGAGGGAGACCGGCCGGTCCACGAGCGCGCGGATGCGCTCGACCAGGGCGCCCGCGACCTTCTGCGAGCGCAGGACGTCGAGGCCGGCGGGCGCGCGCGTCACGGGCCGTCGTCCCCCAGAAGACCGGTCATCTCGTCGAGGATGAGACCGATCTCCTCGGCGTCCTCGGTCTCGATCTCCTCGATCGCGAAGCCGGCGTGCACGAGGACGTAGTCCCCCACCGTGACGTCGGGGACGAGCGTGACGTCCACCTCGCGCGTCACGCCGTTGAAGTCGGCCTGCGCCGTGGTCCCCTCGATCGAGACGATCCTCCCCGGAATGGCGAGACACATCAGACACCCCCGTGCGCGAGCTTCCACGCCGCGACCGCGGCCTGGCCCAGGGACACGCCACCGTCGTTCGCCGGAACCTGCTTGTTGAGGAGCACGCGGAACCCGTCCGACTCGAGCGCGCGAACCAGGCTCCGCAGGAGGAACCGGTTCTGGAAGACGCCGCCCGCGAGCGCGACGCTCCCGATCCCGCGGGGCCGCGCGATCGCCGCCGCCGCCTCCGCGCAGAACGACACGACCGTGTTGTGGAACGCCGCCGCGCACTCGGCGACCGCCGCGCCGGCGAGCGCGTCCTCGGCGAGCGCGCGCACGGCGGGGGCCGCGTCCACGACGAGGCGGCCGCCCTCGACGCGCGTCTCGTGAGGATACGCCCGCGTCGTCCCGGCGTCCACGAGCGACTCGAGCTCGATGGCGGCCTGCGCGTCGTAGGTCACCTCGCGGCACACGCCGAGGATCGCTGAGGCCGCGTCGAAGAGCCTCCCCGCGCTCGACGTGTCCACGCAGTTGACGCGCTTCTCGACTTGCTGGCGCACGAGGTCAAGCTCGGCCGCCGGGACGTCGCCGAAGAGCGGGAGCGCCGCACCGATCAGCTCGTCGCCTCCGGCCGCCCGCAGGTGCGAGAGCGCGACCCGGTACGGGCGCCTCACCGCCGCGTCGCCTCCGGAAAGCGGCACCGACGCGAGATGCCCCGCGCGCTCGAATCCCACGAGGTCCGCCACGAGGAACTCGCATCCCCAAATGGTCCCGTCAGTCCCGTACCCGGTGCCGTCGAGCGCGAGCCCGACGACTGGTTCGGTCACGCCGTTCTCCGCCATCACCGACGCGATGTGCGCGTGGTGATGCTGGACGCCGACGGCCGGGACGCCGCGCTCCTTCGCGAACGACCGCGCGAACCTCGTCGCGAGGTAGTCGGGATGCAGGTCGCACGCCACCGCGCGCGGCTCGGCCCGCAGCCACCCGATGAACTTCGCGACCATCTCCTCGTACAGCTCGAGCGTCGCGCGGTTCTCCATGTCGCCGATGTGCTGGCTCACGTGCGCGCGGCCGCGCTGCAGGAGCGTGAAGGTGCACTTGAGCTCGGTGCCGCACGCGAGGATCTCGGGCGCGCCTTCGACGCCGCAGTCCAGGTCCACCGGATACGGCGCGTAGCCGCGCGACCGCCGCGCCATCATCGTCAGGCCGTCCTCGACGAAGACGACCGAGTCGTCGTTGCGGTTCTCGATGCCGCGGTCGTGGGTCAGGAAGGCGTCCACGATGTCCCCGAGCTTCTCCCGCGCCTCCGGGAGCTCCGCGACGATGGGCTCGCCCGAGGCGTTCCCGCTCGTCATCACGAGCACGGCGAGTTCGTCGTCGAAGAGAAGGTGGTGCACGGGCGCGTACGGCAACATCACGCCGAGGTACGCGTTCCGCGGCGCGACGGCGGGCGACAGCGCGCGGGCCGGGCGCGCGCGCCTCGCGAGCAGGACGACGGGCGCGGCCGCGCTGAGAAGAACACGTTCCTCCTCGGGGCCGATCTCGGCGATCTCGCGCGTGACCTCGACCGAGCGGCACATGAGCGCGAACGGCTTGGCGGGGCGCCGCTTGCGCTCGCGGAGCGCGCGCACCGCGGCGTCACTCTCGGCATCCGCCGCGATGTGGAAGCCGCCGAGCCCCTTGACTGCGACGATCCGTCCCGCCTTGATGAGCGCGCGGCCGCCCGCGGCCGGGTCGGACGCGGGATCGGCCGCGGCATGGCCGACCAGCATGAGCGCAGGCCCGCACACGGGGCACGCGTTCGGCTGCGCGTGGAAGCGCCTGTCGAGCGGGTCGTCGTACTCGGCCCGGCACCGCGGGCACATCGTGAACGAGCGCATCGTCGTGCGCGGGCGGTCGTACGGCGTCCCCTCGATGATGGAGAACCTCGGACCGCAGTTCGTGCAGTTGATGAACGGATAGCGATGGCGGCGGTCGCGCGGGTCCAGGAACTCACGCAGGCAGTCCTCGCAGACGGCGGCGTCCGCGCAGATGATGGTGCTCTCGCCGGACTCGTCGAGGCTCGGGCGGATCGCGAAGTCCCGGGCGCCGGCGGGCGCGACCGGCTCGCGCCGCACCTCGTCCACGCGCGCCAGCGGCGGGGCCCGAAGGACGAGGTCCCGCTCGAACGCGTCGAGTGCCTCCGCGGCCCCCTCGGCCTCAACGACGACGCCCCGCGCCGAGTTCGCGACGAAGCCCGCCAGCCCGTGTTCCTGCGCCAGCCGGTGGACGAACGGCCGCATGCCCACGCCCTGGACCACGCCGCGGAGGACGAACAGCGCGGCGTCCGCGGCGGTATCCCGAGTGTCAAGTGCGCCGGCCTCTGCGCCCTTCGAGGCCGGTCCGCGGGCTGTGGGTTTCGTCGGCATGAATGTATAATACTACGCGCCGACGTCACCCCGGGCAACCGTCACACGGTCAGCGAGGCGCGTCTGCCGTGCGCCGTCCCGCCGGACACGCCGCCTGCGGCCGGCCGGGCGCACAAGGGTCCGGTACGAGGTCCGAGAGGGGAAGAGGGGAAGCGAGGTCTTGAGGGTGAGGTTCGTGATCTTGCGAAGCACGCGGGCTCCAGCGCCTACGATCCGTGTGGACAACCGCTACCGACAACTGCCCGAGTGACCTCGCACTTCGTACCCACGTCCCCGACTGCCTCCTGACCTGCGCACCCGAATCCTCGTGCTGCTGCCGCCCGCGCCTTCGACACGGCTCTCGCTCGTACTCGCCCCCGGCCTGCGCTTCCTGCCAGCGGAGTGTTCGCCGTGCCGTCTGTGGCCGGGGCTCCGTGTCTGCATCCGGGCCCAGCTCCGTGGATCGGGTCAGATCGACAGGAACCAGCAAGAGCACCCTGAGTCGTCGTTCACGATACACCAGTGAGTGCGGCGTTGAGTTGATGGAGAATCGGGAACGGAGTACACTCGCTACAGAGAGGCGTGTAGCAGTGCCACGCGAACGGCGAGTCCGGTGGTCTGCTGGCCCGCCTCACCGGCACGTTCAGGGCGGTTCGCAGATCATCTTGGCCCGCGAGATCCGTCGCGAGATCGGAGGGGGGCGACATGCACTGGCGGACTCACCCTGCGTACGCTGTCCGCACCTCAGCACTCGCAGTTCTCGTCGCGCTCGCAGCTGCGGCGATGGGCCACTCGGCCGAGGTGGTCTTCAACGGCCTGGACTACTTCAGCGAGGGTGGCCAGTGGTTTGTCGCGTACGGTGGCGACACATTCCGAGTTGCGCCGCATGCGATTGACGTGAGGTTCCGCGATGGCGTTTCTGCGGCTGCTATTGACTCCGTGCTGGCAGTCGCTGGCGTCACGCGCATGCGTTCCGACCGGCGGGGGTTCCACTACCTGCGGCTCCCGGAGAGAATGGACGTCATGCAGACGGTCATGGGGCTCTCCGAGTTGCCCGAGGTCGAGCTGGCAGAGACTGGATTCGAGATCAAGCTCCTGAGCAATCCGAACGACTCGTTCTTCGACTACCAGTGGTACCTTCACAACACCGGGACGGTGCGCGGCGACACGACCGCCACGGAAGATGCGGACGTCGATGCCCCTGAAGCTTGGGAGATCGAAACGGGCGACACGACGGCGATCATCGCCATCATCGATACGGGGATCGATCGGTCCCACACCGACCTGTCCCGGAGCGTGTGGCGCAATTGGGATGATCCGCTCGGCAACTGCATCGATGACGACGACAACGGCTATGTCGACGACTTCTGGGGCTGGAACTTCGATCAGGGGAACAACAACACGCTCCCTGACTCATCGGACAGGCACGGGACGATCGTCGCGGGTGTGGCAGGAGCGACCTCGAACAACTCCAGGGGTATCGCCGGCCTGGCCGGTGGCGAGGGGAGCACTCCTCGACGGTCCTGCCTACTGATGGCGATTCGCTGTGGTGTAGACGACTCCGGCACCATCGCAGGTGCGATCGACTACGCAGCCTTCAACGGGGCCCGGGTCGTGAACATGAGCTGGTACACGGCTCCGTCTCAGTGCGTGTCGGAGGCCATCAGTCACGCTTACAGTCACGGGGTCCTGCTGGTTGCGGCTGCCGGGGCCCCAGGCGAGTCGTGGCCCGCGGCGCACAAGGACGTCATGGGTGTCGGCGGAACGAACTGGAATGACGGGTACGGCGGCTACCAGAAAGGCGCTGAGATCTGGGCGCCAGGGTTTGCGGTGTCTGGCCATCCATACTCGAGGATCTACACGACGGACTACTCAGGAGGGCCTCCTGACCAGTACGAGTACTACGAAGGCACCTCACTGGCGGCTCCTCAGGTCGCAGCCATGGGCGCCCTCCTGTTTTCGAAGCACCCTGAGCTGACAGCCGAGGAGTGCCGGCAGTTGATCATTGCCGGGGCGGACAGCCTGGGGACCATCGGACGCATCACGGTTCGCCGCGCGAACGCGAGGGGTGCGCTGGATGCTCTCTGCGATGCGTCACGGATCGATCCCCACCTGTCATCGGTCACGTTGTCCGATAGCTCATGCGTGGTGCTTTGTCCGGCCTCGGACCTTGACACGCTGGTTGTTCAGATCACCCTCAGGACTGGCTGCGGGGAACCCATCGCGAATGTCCCCGCGAACAACATCACCGTCTCTCTTCTGTTGAACGCGCTCTACGACTTCCAGCTCTGCTGTGGAGGCAGCCCGGGCGAGCTGAATGCGGATGCACCCACGGATACCAATGGAATGACGACCGCGACCATAACGGCGGGAGCTGGTGTTGATCCTGCCGTGGTCGTCAGAGTCACAGCTGCCGGTGTGGTTCTCGATGATGAGCCAGTCGTCGATCTCCGATCGGTCGCTTACGACGGGCAGTGCGTCGTTCCGGATCCGGAGGAGGACGTCTTGCCGGACCTGGACTGCGACGGGATTCCGGATGGTCTGGGTGACCACGCACTGGTCGAGGCGCACTACAATCACCAGTGCCCGTCCCGCGGTGAGGGCGACCGCGCCGTTGAACCAGAGAGGGTCGCCAAGAGGCTCTCGGCATCGCATGCCTTCCCCAATCCCCTCTCGTCCGCGGGCAGCGTACGGTATGAGCTGCCGTGCGACACGTACGTAGAAGTCTGCGTCTACGCCATGACTGGCCGGCGTGTGAGGGTGCTGGAGCGAGGCCGTCGAACGGCCGGATCTCACAGTGCGACGTGGGACGGTCTGGATGAGCATGGCCGCCCCGTAGCCTCCGGCGTGTACTTCATCAGGATCTCCACTCCGGAGGAAGATGTCAGCGTCGGTGTTAGAAGTACCGGGATCGTCGGGTTAAGAAGTCCCCCAAGCGCCGCGCATTTTGTACCTTCGTGTTGGTCCGCAACAGGGAGGTACGGATGCTGGGCAAGGAGGACTTCATCGTGATTCAAGCACTGGCGAGGCGTGGTGTCTACCTCCGTGACATCGCCGACGAGCTCGGCGTCCACCCGAAGACCGTGAGCCGGGCGCTCAGGCGGGGAACCGCCCCCAAGGGCCTCCCGCGCAGGCGGGGCAGCAAGCTTGAGCCCTACCGGCCGACGGTGGACCGGCTTCTTGCCGACGGGGTCTGGAACTGCATGGTCATCCTCAGGGAGATCCAGGCCGAGGGCTACCGGGGCGGCATCACCGTTCTCAAGGACTACGTCAGGCCCACGCGGGCCATGAGACCGAAGCGGAGCACCGTCCGCTTCGAGACCGAGCCGGCGAGGCAGCTTCAGAGCGACTGGGGTGAGATCCGGGTCCCGATCGCTGGCGTGCCGACCAAGGTGCACTTCATCGTGAACACGCTCGGGTACTCCCGGCGCTTCCACTTCTGGGTCACCGACAGCGAGGACGCCGAGCACACCTCCGAGGGCCTCATCCGCAGCTTCGAGCACTTCGGCGGCGTGCCCGAGGAGGTCCTGCTCGACAACCAGAAGGTCGCCGTCCTCGAGCACCGGCCGGGCCACGCGGCGCGGTTCAACGAGCGGTTCCTCGACCTGGCAGCGCACTACGGGTTCTGCCCCAGGGCCTGCCAGCTCAGCCGGGCGCAGACCAAGGGCAAGGACGAACGCAACGTCGGCTACATCAAGCACAACTTCTTCGTCCGCTACCGGTCGTTCGAGAGCCAGGCGCATCTGAACGAACTCGCCACGAAGTGGCTCAGGGAGGAAGCCGATCCCAGGATGCACGGCACGGTCAGGGAGGTGGTCGCCGAGCGGTTCATCCGGGAGGCGCCCTTCCTCAGGCCTCTGCCGGCGTCGCGCTACGACACGTCCTACCGCGGGACACGCCAGGTCGCCTGGGACGCCTACGTCGACGTCCGCGGCAACCGCTACAGCGTCCCCGACCGCCTCGCAGGGAAGCGCGTCGCCATACGTATCTCGCTCGACGGAGAGCTCTCCGTCTACGACGGCGAGACCCTCATGGCCGTGCATCGTCTCCGCAGGATCAACGAAGGCTGGGCTACCGTGCCTGAGCATCACGCTGCCCTCTGGGATGAGACCCTCCGTGTCGACAGGAGGCCCCTGGCCGTCTACGAGGAGGTGGCCGCATGGAACTCGTGACCCTCTTCGAGAGGATGAAGCTCGAGCACCTGGCGGGCCAGATCGACGCCGTCTGTGAGCAGGCAGCCAAGCGCGACCTCGACTTCAAGGGGTTCCTCACCGAGGCCCTGACCACCGAGTGGCGGGGCCGGTCTCTCAAGGCGATGGAGACCCGCCTCAAGTTCGCCAGGTTCCCGTGGATCAAGACCCTCGAGCAGTTCGACTTCGAGTTCCAGCCCTCGATCGACCGCAAGATCGTCCGCGAGCTCGCCGGCACGAGCTTCGTGGAACGGGCTGAGAACGTCGTGCTCCTCGGGCCTCCCGGCGTGGGCAAGACCCACCTCGCCGTGGCGCTCGGGGTCAAGGCGGTCGAGGCCGGATACTCCGTGCTGTTTCTCACGCTCGAGACCCTCATGGCGCGCCTGAACCGCGCACGCCACGAGAACCGGCTCGAGAGGATCCTCCAGCAGCTCGTCTACCCGAAGGTGCTCATCCTCGACGAGGTCGGGTATCTCCCGCTCTCGCGCGACGAGGCAAGTCTGTTCTTCCGTCTCCTCGCGCGCCGGTACGAGCGGGCAAGCCTGATCCTGACCAGCAACAAGAGCTTCCTGGACTGGGGTGAGATCTTCAACGACCAGGTGCTGGCGACCGCGATCCTCGACCGGCTGCTCCATCACGCGACGACCATCAACATCAAGGGCGAGAGCTACCGGCTCCGGGAGAAGCGCAAGGCGGGGTTGCTGGGAAGAGCGGTCCCCCTCCAGCCTGAGGAACTGGAAGCCACGCAGCAGGCTTGACCGGTCCCATCCCCAGGGGACAAGTTGAACGACGTTCATGGGACATCTTAACCCGACGTTCTGGGGACAAACAAAGCCGACGTTGACAGAAGACGTACTGAGAACGGGGGTGATTGTGAGATGAGACGGCTTGTGTCAGGCCATGGTCGGATCAGGTCCGACGACTGCTCCCCTAGCCGAGGTCACGCCACGCGACTCATGCTGTGCGGGCTGGTGCTCCCGCTGCTTGGGCACGTCCCCGTGGCTGCCGGCTCGCTGAGCTGGGAGCAGCTCGGGCCCGATCTCGAAGTGAATGTCGTTGCAGTGGCTCCCGCGACCGGAGATACGATCCTCACAGCGGCCTTCCTGGACGGCACCCGGCGGGCATATCGGACCGATGACGGGGGCTCATCCTGGTCACCGCTCCCTGAGCTCGCGGGCATGCATGACGTCGTGGTCGATCCCCGGCGTCCGACGTTCATGTATGCGGTCGGCGGGGCTGTGTATGTCTCCAGAGATGGCGGGGTCACCTGGGAACCGAGGACCGCAGACATCGCAGCGACGGTGATCACGCTGGATCCCGCGAATGGCAGGCGTCTGTATGTCGGGACGAATCGCTGGAGGGGGGCGTTCGGCACGATCCTCCGAAGCGAGAACTGGGGGAGTACCTGGAGTGACATCGGGGTGAATCTCCCGTTGGGGTACAATGAGGGGATCTCGGACATCGTGGTTGATCCGACCGACAGCAGCACCGTGTTCGTGTCGACCTACGATTATGAGCCGGGGGGAACGGGGGTCTACAAGACGGAGGACTCCGGAGCGACCTGGGAGTGGCTTGGGTGGCCGGGTGACGAGGGCGTCCCGCCGGGTCTCATCCGGCAGGTCTCTCGCCTGCACATCTCGGCCGTCGATCCCAAGCGGCTGATTGCCGGATCAGGCGTGTACTTCGGCGCCGCTGTGACCGGTGCTATCTACGAGACGGCGGATGGCGGGGGAACATGGAACACGCTCTGTGTTTCCGGGGTGCCCGACATCACGTACCTCAGGACGAAGGCGCTCGAGCCGCTGTCTCTGAGGCAGGACACCGTCTTCCTCGGAGTTGACCACGTGTACTGGCCCGATTCCGATCAGCTCTTCTACAGCCTGGACTCCGGGCGAGGGTGGTGGCCGCTCGTTGACGAGATCCTGGACGGCAGCAGGTACGGCTTTGACATCGCCACGGACGACTCGATGCGCGTGTACTACACGACCCAATCCGGCATCGTCAGATCGAGCGTCCCCAGGGGACCATCCGTCGTCTACGCAGGGTGCGTGGTCGATGACTCCGCCGGGGGCAATGGCGATGGGCGGGTCGACCCGGGGGAGGCTGTCTCCCTCGAGGTCGAGTTGCGGAACCTGTTCGCCCGTGCCTCCGCGGTCTCTGCGACGCTCTCGACGGACGACGTCTTCGTCTCCGTGACACAGCAGTCTTCGGCCTACCCCGATCTCGTCTGGGGTGAATCAGCCACATCGCTCACACCCTTTGGATTCCAAGTCGATCCAGCGCGTCCCCCGGGCCCGCTGGAGCTCACCCTTCAGATCGTGGCCACGGGCTTCTCTGCCTCCGAGACCTTCTTCGTCGAGCCGAGGATCCTGCTCGTCGACGACGACGACTTCTTCGGTCCCTACGAGACCGCCTACGAGCAGTCGCTTAAGGAGAACCACCTTGCCTACCGCACGTGGCACATCGTGCCCGACGGCGCCGTCACGGCGGACCTTCTCGCCGAGCATGACGCCGTGATCTGGTTCACCTCAGCGACGCGGCGGGGCGTGCGCGGGACGACATTGAGCCCCGAGGAAGAGGGTCTGCTGTCCAGCTATCTCGACGGCGGCGGCAGGCTCTTCCTCTCGTCCCAGGACTATCTCAGTGAGGCGCCCGTCGGGGTCCCGGACTTCGCCGCCCGGTACCTGCACGTCAGCGGGAGCTTCAAGGACTCGTCCAAGCCGGGGGTCGCGGGGCTGCCGGGAGACCCGATCGGGGACGGCCTCGTGTTCAACCCGCTGGAGTATCCCTTCACGAACCGGTCCGACTCCGTCTTCCCCGACGGCCTCGCCGCACGAGTCATGAACGGCGTGCCGGGGCCGGGGGCCGCTGCGATTCGCTACCCGGCGGAGGTCGACACCTCCGCGTTCAGGACCGTGTTCTTCGCGTTCCCGTTCGAGGCCGTTCCGGAGGGCGGGGAGCCTCCATGCACCCGCGCAACGCTCATGAGGCGCGTCATCGAGTGGCTGGTGCCTGAGGGAGGTCTGGTGTCGACGGGAGTAGCGGCCCAGCCCGCTCCAGCCGGGACCGCCGGAGGCCCCACGCTGCTCTGCAGCCCCAACCCCGCCCGCGGTTCCGTCCGCCTGGACATCACATCGCCAGGCGATCGCGGCGACGTGCGCGTCACGATCTACTCAGTTGACGGCAGGCGGATCTGGGGACCGTGCGTTGCGGGGACGAGTTCGGAAGGGACAGCTTCGGTGACGTGGGATGGGTGCTCGGAGGCCGGGACTCGAGCGGCGTCCGGTGTTTACCTGGTTCGCGCATCTGCGGGCGGTCGCCGCACCCACGGGAAGCTCGTCCTCATCGAGTAGCTCCCACGCAGCGCGGTCGCCGCTCGTCGCTCTGGCCCGGTTCCGGTGGAAGTGCGTGGTCCGGGCGCTCGTGGAGGGCATCACGCTCGACGCGGCGTCGGGGAGCGAAGAGATCAGCATACGGAAGCTCCCAGAACCTGGCATTGCCGGCGCTGGGAGCTCTTTCCAGGCGGTGGCGGGGGACGAGTCCGGCCCAGCGACCGAAGAGGGTGACCCATGACGATTCCCGATGAGCTCCGCCGCGCCGCCGAGTTCCACACGCACCTGGGGCCCTTCCTCGTGGTCGGCCTCCGCATGGGCCGCGTGGTGACGCGAGAGCTCGGGTGCGAGCCCTTCACCATCAGGATCACGGCCAACACGGGGCCCGTCCCGCCGCACTCCTGCTGCGTCGACGGCCTCCAGCTCTCGACGCCGTGCACCGTCGGAAACGGCGGGCTCGCCGTCGCCGACGCGCGCGACATGAGCATCGAGGCCGTGAAGGACGGCGCGGTGCTCACCATCCGGCTGCGCGAAGACGTCTGGCGCCGCATCGAGAACGAGTGCACCGAGGAGAACCAGGAGACGTTCGCCTGCGGCATCTGGGAGATGCCCGAGCCGGACCTCCTCGTCGTGACCCGCGGCGCCTGAGTCCGCCGGCCCGGCTGCGCGTGTTCCGACGGCGACGGGCCGACGCGGCCGCCGTGAAGTCAGCCTTTCGCGACCAATCTTCAAAAAGACCTGTTCCCCGCACAGCCGACGGCCTATCATCGTGAGGCGACGGCGCGGATGCCCGCGCCGCCCCGGTCCGCCTGAACGCCTCACCCTGCTCTCGGGACCGGGACGCGAGCCGCGCGTGAGGGCCGCCCATGATCGGCGAGACCGTCTCCCACTACCGGATCATCGGAGAGCTCGGCTCCGGCGGCATGGGCGTCGTCTACAAGGCCGAGGACACGAAGCTCGGTCGCACGGTCGCCCTCAAGTTCCTCACCAGAGCGCTCACGAGCGACGCCGACGCGAAGGAGCGGTTCCTCCGCGAGGCGCGCGCCGTCTGCGGCATTGACCACCCGAACATCTGCACGATCCACGAGGTCGACGAAACCGACTCCGGCGCCACGTTCATCTGCATGGCGTGCTACGAGGGCCGCTCGCTCAAGGAGCGGCTGAAGGCGGGCCCCCTGCAGATCGCCGAGGCCATCGAGGTCGCAGTCGGCATCGCGCGCGGGCTCCGGGCCGCGCACGCCGCCGGCATCGTGCACAGGGACATCAAGCCGGGCAACGTCATGCTGACGGAGCCCAGCACGCCGCGCATCATCGACTTCGGTCTCGCCAAGCTCTCCGGTCGGACGAGCATCACGGCTGCCGGAAGCGCGCTCGGGACGATCGCCTACATGTCCCCCGAGCAGGCGCGCGGCGGCGAGGTGGACGCCCGCACCGACATCTGGTCGCTCGGGGTCGTGCTCTACGAGATGGTGGCCGGCCGGCCGCCGTTCGAGGGCGACCACGACCAGGCCGTCATCCACTCCATTCTGAACGCGGTCCCGCCTCCGCTCTCGCGCGAGCGGCCCGGCGTGCCGCCCGAGCTGGACGCCATCGTCAGGAAGGCGCTCGCCAAGGACCCGGCTGCCCGGTATCAGAACGCGGCCACGCTCGTCGACGACCTCCGCGCGCTCACGCGCGTTCTCGACTCGGCCGCGGACGCGACGGCGCGTACCTGGGGGTTCGCGGACCCGAGGCGGCGCGCGGCGCTCCGCGCCACCGCGGTCGTCGCGCTCTGCGTCGCCGCCGGAGCCGTCGCGTGGGGTGCCCTGCGCGGCAGGGACGGCGGCCCGATGCCTACGGGAAGACCGCTCCGAGTGACGGCCGCCTCGGGATGGGAGGACCAGCCCGCGGTCTCGCCGGACGGCGCGAGAATCGCGTACGTCTCCGACGAATCGGGGAACTACGACATCCACGTGACCGACGTCCGCGGCGGGAGCACGCTCCGTCTCACCGACGATCCGGCGATAGACGACTCGCCGGCGTGGCTTCCGGACGGCACCGCGATCGTGTTCGTCTCGGATCGCAACGGGCGAAGCGACGTCTGGAAGGTGAGCCAGTTCGGCGGAGGCGCCACGCTCCTCGTCGAGGACGCGGAGTTCCCAGCGATCTCGCCCGACGGCGCACGCATCGCGTTCGCGCGCGTCGGAGCGTCGGGCTGGAGGCGCATCCACGTCGCGCCGCTGTCGTCTCCCTCGTCCGCCGAGGCGCGGACCGGCGACAGCGACGGCGTGTGGGACCACTACGCGCCCGCGTGGTCGCCGGACGGCCGGACGATCTGCTACGCGACGCGCCACAATCTCTGGACGGTCCCCGCGGACGGCGGCGCGCCGCGTCCGCTCACCGACGTCGGCGCCGGCGACGCGAGCCCGGCCTGGTCGTCCGACGGCAGGCATGTGTACTTCTCGTCGAACCGCGGCGGGACCACGGCCCTCTGGCGCGTGCCTCGACGGGGCGGCAGGCCGGAGCGGCTCACGGCCGGCTCGGGGTTCGAGGGGGAGCCCAGCGTCTCCAGGGACGGCTCCAAGCTCGCCTACTCCTCCGCGACCACGGAGACGGACATCATCGTCGCCGACCGAAAGACCGGTGTCGCGAGCGAACTGCCCGTGCTCAAGGGGACGTGCATGGGCGCCTTCGTGCCGGGAACCGAGGACGTTGTGTTCGTCTCGACGCAGTGGGGCGCGCGCGCCGAGCTCGGCGCGCTCTCGCTGCGCGGCGCAACGCCGACAGGGACGCCGCGGCGCCTGACAGACCAGCCGGGTGAGGCCTCGCAGCCTTCGGTATCGCGCGACGGCAGGTGGATCGCCTACTACCGGATCGTCGGCGGGGAGCGGGATCTGTGGGCCCTGCCTGCTGGCGGCGGGGCGGCCGTCCGTCTGACCGACGACCCCGCGTCTGACATCCACCCCGCGTGGTCGCCCGACGGGAAAGCGCTGGCCTTCGCGTCCGACCGCGAGGGAACGTGGGACATCTGGGTGCTCCCCATGTCGAACGGGCGGCCCGGCGGCGAGCCGAGGCGCCTGACGCGCGGCGAGGTGTCCGCCTACGCGCCGGCCTGGGCGCCCGACGGGACCGAGATCGTGTTCATCGGCGCGGACACCAGCGAACGGGATGTCTGGAGCGTGACCGCGGACGGAAGCGGTCCCGCGCGGCGAGTGACGGCGGGGATCGGCGCGGTTCGCGTTCGCTGGGACCCGACGGCGACGAGGCTTCTCGTGAGCGCGCTGAACGGGACCGACCGCGTGACGCTCTGGTCGCTGCCGCCGACGGGTGGACGGCCAGCCGCCGTCGAGCCCGTCGTCGACTTCGGCCCCATGAGCGCGGAGGCGGTGTTCGATGTCTCGCAGGACGGCGAGCGCGTCCTGTTCCAGAGACAGACCCTGAGAGGCGACGTCTGGGTGCTCGAGGCGAAGAAGGGGACGTACTGACGGGTTTCCGGCGCTGCCGCGCGTCACGCGGCGCGGCCGGACCGGAAAGGAGAAGGACCATGCCGCACCTCACCGTGGGAGAGGTCAGGACCCACCTCGCTCAGTGCAGGGCGAACGCGCAGGCTCTCCTCACCAAGGTGCAGGCGCTGCCGCCCGGGAGCCGCGTGACCGGAATCGTCAGCGGCCCGGTGCCGCTGCCGATGGCCATCTGCAAGACCGTCACGGCCCCGTACCTCGTCGCGGCTGACTACGCCGAGGGCCTCGCGGGCATCATCCAGTGGCTCGACGATCTGACGGCGACCCTTCAGGCGCCGGACAGCGGGCCTTTCGCGCAGGAGAAGCTCGCCTAGCGCCTGCGCGGCGAACGTGCGAGCCGGCGATGGCCTCATCGGAAGCCGTTGAGGCGCTGCGCGTCGTCCTGACGGCGCGGTGCAACCTCCGGTGCGCGTACTGCTACCAGACCGCGCGCCGGCCCGGCCGCATGTCCTGGCGGACGCTGCGGACGGTCGTTGACGTCCTCTGCTCGTCGTCGGCAGCCGAGGTGGAGCTGGCCTTCCTCGGCGGCGAGCCTCTTCTGGAGTTCGAGCTGCTCCGACGCGCAGTGCTCCGCGCCAAAGAGCGCTTCGGGGAGGGGCGGCGCGTTCGCGCGTCGGTCCAGACCAACGGCACGCTCATCACCGAGCGGATCGCGGAGTTCCTCGCGGCCGAGGACGTGGAGACGCAGTTGAGCTTCGACGGCGTCCGACGCGCGCAGCGGGGGCGACAACCGGGCACCTTCGACGTCCTGGACCGCCTGCTCGACCGCCTGCGAAAGCGCCGGCCGGACTTCCTCCGGGACCGCGTCGCGGTCTCGCTCACGCTCACCCCGACCAACGTGAGGGACCTGGCGGCGTCGCTCGCGTACTTCGCCGACAAGGACGCCCGCCGCGTCGTCGTGACCCCGCTCATCACGCCCGCGCCCGAGTGGCGCCTCCGGGACATCGAGGAGCTGGACCGGCAGTTCGCCCTCATCGCTGAGGACGCGAGGCGCCGGCGGCAGCCGGGCCGCGGCTCGCCGCTCGCGCTCGCGGCAGGGCCCCGCCGCGGGGCCGCGGACCGCATGATGTGCGACATCCGCACCGACGGCCTGGCGGTGGACGTGGACGGCGCCGTGGTCGCGTGCGGCGCGTTCGCAGCGTCGTGCCAACGTCCCGCCACACCGCTCATGAAGGCGGCGGTCGCGGCGGCGAGGATCGGGCGCCTCGGCGACGGGGACCTCGGGCGGCGACGACTCGAGGCGGCGCGCGCGCTCGAGGGGTTGGGCGCGTTCACGCGCAGGGAGCGCAAGCGCTCCGGCTATCGCGCGTGCGCGGCCTGTCCTCACATCGAGCGGTGCGCCGTGTGTCCGGCTGCCATCGCGCACGGCGGAGACGACCCCGACCTGGTCCCTGACCTCTGGTGCGCCTGGAACCAGGTATCCCTCGGGCACCCCGAGGCCTTCGCGGCGACAACCGCGCGCGAGCGAATCCGCGGAGCGCGGCACGACCCGGCGCGCGCGGGATGGAGGCACCTCGCCGCGACCGCCGCCGTCGTGTACAATGGACCGACGCCCAGCGAGGAGGTGCAGCCATCGCGACAATCCGCTCACGAAGAACGACCACCCGAACGCTGACCGCGACCGCCGTCCTCCTCGCGCTCGGCGTGATGCTCCCCATCGCGTTTCACGCGGTGCCGCTCGGCGGCCGCATCCTCCTGCCCATGCACATCCCGGCGCTCATCGCCGGGCTTCTTCTCGGCCCGGCCGCGGGCCTCGTCGTCGGCGCCGGCTCGCCCGTGCTGAGCATGCTGCTCACCGGGCGCCCCACGGTCTTCTACATGGTCCCGATGGTCTTCGAGCTCGCGGCCTACGGAGTCGTCGCAGGCGTCGTCAGGCCGCTCATCGGGCGTGCGCTCGCGCGCCGGCCTTACCTGGCTCTTGTCCTCGCGCTGGTCGCCGCCATGCTCGTCGGCCGGATCGTCTGGATCACGGCCGTCGTCTGGCTGGCCCCCGTTCTGGGCATCCAGGCGCGGACGGCCGCCGCCGCGCTCGCCGCGCTCGGCGCCGGCTGGATCGGGGCCGCGCTCCAGCTGGCCGTCATCCCGCCCATCGTGCGCGCCGTTGAGCGGCCGCGCGCAGCGTGATAGAATGACCACGCACCACCGGGCGGCGCCGGCCAAGGTCCGGCGGCCCAGCGGTCCGCCCGCGACGCGTCCCGAGAACCAGCGACACCAGACACCGAGACACCGACCATGCGCATTCTGCTCATCCACGCCGGCCGATTCAGCTACCACGTGACCGACCGCACCGCCGCCGTCTCGTCCGCGGCGGCGCTCGACGCGTCGCTCGAGAAGGCGTCGCTCGGCGACGCGCTCGTCGCGTTCATGGCGTCCGAGAAGACGGACGAGAAGGGCATCGAGTCGGTGGCGCAGCAGGCGGCGGCCGCCATCGTCGAGCAGGCGAAGCAGGTCCGCACGAAGGCCGTGATGCTGTACCCGTACGCGCACCTCTCGAGCGACCTCTCCTCCCCGCGCGTCGCCACGAAGGTGCTCGACCGCGTCCGTGAGATCGTCGCCGCCGGAGACCACGGCCTTAAGGTCCACCATGCTCCGTTCGGCTTCTACAAGGGCTTCGAGATCGAGTGCAAGGGGCACCCGCTGTCGGAGCTCGCGCGCACCATCGCGCCCGCCGAGGGCGGCGCGCAGGCGGGGGCCGGCGGTGACGCGCCGGACGCTGCGGCCTCGGCCGCGCTCAAGGCCGAGAAGGCGCTTCGCTCGGAGTGGCGCATCCTCTCGCCGGACGGCACGGAGCGCCGCGCGGCGGAGTGCGACCTGTCCGGCAACCACCGCTTCCAGTGCATGTACGAGTACGAGATGTCGGGCACGCGCGTCTCGACCGAGCCGCCCGCGCACATCGAGCTCATGAAGCGCCTCGAGCTCGTGGACTACGAGCCCGCGTCCGACCCGGGCAACTTCCGCTGGTACCCGAGCGGCGAGCTCGTCAAGCGCCTCCTCGAGGACCACGTGAGCGCGCTCCTCTCGCGCTACGGCGCGATGCGCGTCGAGACGCCGATCATGTACGACTACCAGCACCCGAACCTCATGAGCTACATGAACCGGTTCCCGGCGCGGCAGTACGTCGTGCTGTCGGACAAGAAGGAGTACTTCCTGCGGTTCGCGGCGTGCTTCGGCCAGTACCTCATGCAGCACGACATGCAGCTCTCGTACCGAGCCCTTCCCTCGCGGCTCTTCGAGATCAGCCACTACTCGTTCCGACGCGAGCAGACCGGCGAGCTCTCCGGGCTCCGGCGCCTCCGCACGTTCACGATGCCCGACCTCCACACGCTCGCGCGCGACCGCGACTCCGCGCGCGAGGAGTACCTCCGGCAGATGGACCTCGCGATGGAGTGCATGAGGGACTTCGGGCTCGAGTACGAGGTCGCGGTGCGGTTCGTGCGCGAGTTCCTCGACGAGGACCCGCAGTTCGCCCGAGAGATCGCGAGGCGCGCGGGGAAGCCGGTCCTCCTCGAGATCTGGGACGAGCGGTTCTTCTACTTCGTCTCGAAGCTCGAGTTCAACTTCATCGACGCGCAGGGCAAGTCGTCGTGTCTCTCGACCGTGCAGATCGACGTCGAGAACACCGAGCGGTTCGACATCAAGTACGTGGACGAGGACGGGCAGAGGAAGCACCCCATCCTCATGCACACGTCGGTCTCCGGGTCCATCGAGCGGGTCGTCGCGGCCATCCTCGAGGAACAGGCGATGAAGATCCGCGACGGCAAGACGCCGTCGCTTCCGCTGTGGCTTTCGCCGACGCAGGTCCGCGTGATCCCCGTTGCGGAGCGCCACCACGCCTTCTGCGAGGCGCTCCTCGCGAAGCTCCCGTACCGAGCGGACTTCGACGACCGCGACATGTCCATGGGAAAGAAGATCCGCGAGTCCGGGCGCGCGTGGGTCCCCTACACGCTCGTCGTCGGCGACCGCGAGACACAGGGCACGGAGCTCTCCGTCAGGGTCCACGGCGGCGAGCAGAAGTCGCTGACCGTCGAGCAGCTTGTCGCGATCATCGGCGAGGCGACCGCCGGAAAGCCGTACGCTCCGATCAACGTCCCCGTCCGACTCTCCGCGAGGCCGATCTTCGTCGGCTGAGGGATCGAACATGGCCACCGACCGGCCGGGACTCGGGAACCCCGAGGTCGTCGACTTCCAGAACGGCGTGCACGCCGTGCTCGGGATGGAGACGGTCGACGGGGTGCACGCGGCCAACGTCGGCGTCATCACGACGCCGCGCACCATCGTGTTCGTCAACTCGGGACAGACCGAGGCGCAGGCGGACTTCGTGTGGAGCCTCGCGCAGAGCCGCGCGCCCGCGCGAGAGATGCTCTACCTCGTCCTCACGCACCATCACCTCGACCACTGCTTCGCCGCGAGCTTCTTCGACGAGCGTCACGCGCTCATCTACGCGCACAGGTCGTTCCTCGAGTGCATGGCCGAGATGCGCAAGCACCTCGGCGCCGCGGACTACCAGGAGATGCTCTGCGCGTTCCTGAAGATCGACGCCGACAGGTGCCGTCGCATCGTCGGCCCCGTCCACCCCGTCACGCCGCATCGCCACGTCGGCGAGGAGGTCTCGCTCGCGATCAACGGCGAGGAGGTCCAGATCCTGCACCTCCCCGGCCACGCCCGCTGCGAGCTCGTCGTGTACCACCCGAGGACGCGGACGCTCTTCGCGGGCGATGCCGTCAACGAGAAGGCCGGGCCCGTGACGCTCTTCGGCGACTCGAAGGACTGGCGGCGCTGGGTCATCGGGCTCGAGAGGCTCAGGAAGCTCGAGATCGAGAGGATCGTGCCGGGCCACGGGAAGGTCTGCGGCCCCGGCGTGCTCGACGCTCACATCGAGACGCTGGAGAAGAGGATCGCGGCGGCTGGATAGGCGGCGCGGGCGGCCCCGGGGGGGCTCTCCGCAGGCCGCCGGCCGGTCCCAGGCAGCGGTCACGCGCACTCATCGCGAAGTGAATGACATCGGCGAGGGAACCGGCCAGCGGCTGACTGCCCCGGCGGCGCGACGGCCTGTCGCGCCGCAATGCGGCAACTGAGGGCGGCGCCGGGGCGCGCGCGATGCGCGCTGGTCCCGCGGAGGACGCGGGGGATCCGCGCACCCCGGCCCGCATGCGAGTCGTCCTCGGCCGCCGTGTCGCGCTCCATCGCTGTGCTTCTCGCTGCTGGTCCGCGGAGCGCGGAAGGCGCTGCTCTCGCGACGCCGCACCATCGTCGGGCCGACGGCCCGGGGGTGTCCGGCGTCAGGCGGCCTGTCGGACCGGACGCGCCCGTTCGGGGGCGCCGCCCGGGCGACGACTCACCTCAGAAGAATCATCTTCCTTTCAAAGTGCGACTCCGCGCCGACCATGCGGACGAAGTACGCGCCTGCCGACACGTCCCGCCCGAGGTCGTCGCGGCCATCCCACACGACCCTGAACGAACCCGCCTCGAACTCCCCGTCGGCGAGCGCCGCGACCCGGCGTCCCGCGACGTCGTACACGGCCACCGACACGCGGCCGCCGCGCGCGAGGACGAACGCGATCTCGGTCGAGGCGCCGAAGGGGTTCGGCGCGTTCTGCGCCAGCGCGGTCACACGCGGCGCCTCGCCGGGCACGTCGGTCGTCGCCGTGATCGCGACCGTCGAGGCGTGCGGGATGTGGTTCTGCGCGGTCACCACGACCGTCGCCACACCGGCGTTGTCCGTCGGGAACGGAAGGAGCACGGCCCCGCCCGCGTCGGTCGCCCCCACTTCGTAGATGCCGAGCTCGGGCGACGACACGCACACCGTCGCGCCCGCGACCGCCGCGCCGCCGCTTCGGACCTCGACCGAAAGACCGCCGCCGCACCCGATGCTCACGGCGTCCGGGCAGACGACCGACAGCGGCGCGGGCGCGTCGGTCCAGATCGGCATCTCCGGGTCCCCGAGCAGGTTCAGCACGTACATCGCGTAGCGCATGTAGTTGTCGGTGCGCGCGACGCCGACGTACTGGTGCTTCGCGTCCGCGTGCACGAGGCCCGCGTGCGAGAGCCCCTTCACGAAGAGCGAGTTGGCGAACTGCTGGCTGTAGAGGTCCGACACGCACTGGCCCGGGTAGCCTGGGCAGCCCCACCCGTACCGCGAGTTCCCCACGTACGCCACGCCGCCGCCCTGTGGGTTCGTGATCCAGTGCTCGCCGAACGTGTCGTGGTCGATGGCCGCGGACCAGCAGCCGACGGAGTACCACACGCCGGCCCGCGGCGCGTTCCTGAGCGCGTCGAGGTGCGGGATGGTGAGCGCGTCCGGCCCCACGCTGGCCACGCCGATGCTCGCGTGGCCCTCGTGGAACACGATGCCCGCGCCGGCAGAGAGCTCGTCCGAGGCGAGCGCCGCGCTGAGGTTCCCGCGGCTCTCGTAGAGCTTCGTGATCGGGCTGAACCGCGGCGGCACGTATCTGCTCTCGATGAGGTCGAGCGCGACGCCGCCGTCGGTGTACGGGCTCGGCGAGTCCCACAGGACCTCGCCGAGGAACAGCATCCGGAGCTGGTGGTCGGTCGGCATCCCCTCCAGACCGCCCTCGTAGAGCAGGACCTTCTGGACGAACGCGGCCGTCTCCGCCGCGGTCCGCACCGGGGCGCGCCCGACGTACACGTCGGCGTACATGTCCACGTTGTCCTGCGCCACCTCGCCCCAACGGCCGTCGCCGTCGTCGTTCCAGGTGCCGTCCAGGTCGGCGTAGTACAGGTCGGACGGCAGGCCCTGGTTGTAGATGAAGTCGTACGCGTGGCGCGCCGGGACCACGCCCGTGTCCCCGCCCAGCAGCACCCAGGTGAGGCCGCGCCCGGCGCGCAGCGCGGCGATGCAGTTCCGGATCTCGGCCGCGGCGTCCACGCCGGAGTACGCCGGGTCGGCGTCGATGTCCTCCAGCGTCACGATCTCGGCGCGGACGCCCTTCATGGTCTTCCACTCGGCCAGCGGCGCGAACGCCGCAGCCAGGCGCTCCGGGCAAACGATGACATAGTCCAGCGGCTCGCCGCTCCTCGAGGCCGGGGCGCCCGCGTAGCCGGCGAGCGCCTCGGGGTTGACGACCGCGCCGGCCAGCGCCGAGCGCGTCGCCGCCGAGACGGCGAGAGCGGGGATCGCGCGCGCCGCCCCCGCGACGCCTTCGGCGCGCACGCTGATCTCGATGCGGGTGTGAAGGAAGAGCTCCCCCGTCGCCGGTCGGTACTGGAGCGGAGAGACGATGACGGTCGCGATGGAGTGACCGCTCCAGGAGCCGACCCCGGCCAGCCGGACAATCCCACGCGGGTACGGCAGCACCGAGCTGTATGTCTCGGTGTCTCGCTGGGGAATCTCTGCCGCCTGATCGGAGGAGAATGTGGCCGGCCGGGGCGTGGGAGCGATGGCGAAGCGTCCGGGCAGTTGCACGACCGCGCCGCCGTCGACATCCAGCGCTGCCGACGCGGCGCCCGGGGGGAGGAGGAAGCGCACGGTGATCGCCGGGAGCATGGGCTCTCCCGGCTCGGTGGCGACTTCGGCGCCCTCGAGGAAGACCAGATCGAGGCCGTCTCGCTTTTCGAACGTGAGCTGCGCAGGGTCGAACGACAGGGCCTTCGCCGCGGTGATCGCGGCCGAGCTGAGAGCAGGGAACGTGAGAACCAGCAGAAGCGCCCCGATCCGTCCCAGAGTCCTCGCCGCCACGTCGCCCTCCTTCACCGTGCCCCCCACCCGTGGTCGCCTCGCCAGAAAACAAACAGGGCCCTTGACCTCATGTTCCAGGTCGAAGGCCCTTGATCCCCAGCTACTTACTACAGTATCACAGGTTGTTCAGGCTGTCAACAATAAATGCGCACGTGCTCCACGATCACGCAGGACGCCCAAGAAGTGGCCTCTGCCTGCAAGTGGGCCTGTTCACCCCTTGAACAGCGCCTTGATGGCGCCCCAGCTGGTGGTCTCCACGGCAGGCTCGGTGTACCAGGGGGTGTAGATGACCACGCCCTTGATGTTGACGTCGTCGACGTTGTCCCAGATGCTCGCGCGGATCCCCTGGTCCCCAAACTCGACGCTCGTCCCCCACCAGTTGTACTCGGCGTTGATGTACACGAAGCCGCCGCCGTCGTAGTTCGCCAGCCGGACGTTGTACGCACCCCCGCTGCGGTTGTCCAGATAGCAGTCGTGGATCTCCGGCCGCGTCGACTTGAACTGGCACTGTATCCCCGCCACCGTGCAGTTCACGATGCTCGTGCCCGTGATCGACGGGCTGGAGTACTGGAGGTA
>Ga0194113_10002491_pt1 | contig 25166 bp, 17 predicted proteins | sample TA2MahC200mmetaG_FD_146193 | JGI IMG/M metagenome (GOLD analysis project Ga0194113, IMG submission 146193) | Freshwater microbial communities from Lake Tanganyika, Tanzania - TA2015017 Mahale Deep Cast 200m | ecosystem: Environmental > Aquatic > Freshwater > Lake | place: Tanzania: Lake... | reverse complement strand
TCGCGCTTGCTCATCTTGCTCCCGTCCGCGTTCAGAATCAGGGGAATATGCGCGTACTTCGGTGGCGCCACGCCGAAGGCGCGAAACAAGGCCATGTGCCGCGCCGTGTTCGTGAGGTGATCCTCACCCCGAATCACGTGCGTGATCCCCATCTCGAGGTCGTCCACCACGTTCACCAGGTGAAAAACCGGCTGACCGTCGGACCGGACGATCACGAAATCCGGGTCTTGCGCCTCGCGATCGGTCAACTCGCGGCGCACCTCCCCCACAATCAGGTCCTCGATCAGCACCGGCTCGCGCGTCATCCGGAACCGGACGGCCCCCTCGTGTCGGTAAGCCAAATCGCGCGACAATAACGCCTCGACCCGCCGCTCATAGTTCTCACGGCGCTGGCTCTGAAAATAGGGTCCCCGCTCCCCTTTGCACGGACCCGTGGCCTCCCCGGTCAGCGGCCCCTCGTCCCAAGCCAACCCCAGCCACCGTAACCCGCCCAAAATCACCTCGACCGCCTCCTGCGTGTTACGCGCCGCGTCGGTGTCCTCGATCCGCAAAACGAACTTGCCCCCCGTGTGCCGCGCGTAGAGCCAATTGAACAACGCCGTACGCGCCCCCCCGATGTGGAGGAAGCCCGTCGGACTCGGAGCAAAACGCACCCGTACACTCATGAGCTGGCGACCGCGCCTGTCTAGCCGGTCTTGCCGGAAGACCATAGAGCCATCGTTGAGCTCATGGCAAGTGCTGACCCCAAGCTGCTGGGCGCGCATGGGTGCCATGAACCGGTAGGGCGCGACCGCTGGGCGCGCCGAACGACGCGGGTCACCGGGCCCGAGCCGGCCGGCCCGCAGGTCCGGCTCCTCCTGGCGGCTCATCGCAAGGCCGAGCCGGCGCACCACAGAAAGCAAGCGGGCCTTGGCGGGGCGATCGCTCGCCCGCGGCCAAGGCCCGCCGCGCGCGCCCTCGGTAGCCCAGGACGCTGGGTTCAAGGCCGCCTTACTTGCGCAGCCGATAGAACTTGTTGCCGGCGCCGATCGTCACCGTGGTGGGATTCTGCGTCCCCACCGTGGTCCAAGCGGCGTCCGAGAGACTGTTCTTGGACTCGAGCGTGAACCCGACGGCGCCCGCCGGCCACGAGATCGTGAGGTTGTTGCCCGCCCGAACAATCGTCAGCATAGGAGCCGCCCCGCCCACCGGCGTCGTCGGATCGTCCTTCGGATCCGGATGCGTGATCACCGTGTAGAAGTTGAGCTCGCTCTGCGAGGTCTTCCCTTGGGCCGGGTTGTTCTGCAGGTTGATCTCACCCTTCGCCGCCACCAAGATCTGCTTGGTCGTCATCGCCGCGTTCATGCGGTAGGTGCGAATCCCACCCGTCTTCGCCACGTTCACAAACGGGAAGAAACTCGCCGTCAGCGGCGTCACCGACTTGTCCGCGCTGTTGAAGGCCAGCACGCGCGCCACCGTTTGCGGCGCCTCATAGCCCGTGGGCTGCGACTCCCAGACCACTACCACCCGGTTCAAGGCGTCCATCGTCGCCCCTGCCCGGTCCGTCGTGGCCGCAAAGCCCGGCTCGCTCACGTCCCGAGCCGCCACAAACTTCTGGTCGCGCGAATCGAACACGGCCAGCGACACCACCTGCGCGCTGCTGCCGGCCAGCACGATGTACGGACTGTTGATATGTCCGGCAATGCGCGTGCCGTCCCCGCGGCCGCGGTCGAACGTCCGGCCCGAGGTGGCCTGATCGACCTTGCCCTTGAACGTGCCCGCGTTGTCATAGAAGTAGATCTCGCCGCGGAACCGCAGAGCAAAACCGCCCTGGCAAGCCGCCACGTTGGCCCAGATCTGGTCGGAGTTGTTTGGATCCACCGCGAAGGTCTCCTTCACGACCGAACCGTCCGGCGCGATGATCGCCACCGTCGGCGTCCGCAACGGCGCCGTCATGTTCGAGCGGTCGTCAATCACCACCACGAAGTTGCCGTTGTCCAGGCAAGCCACGTCCCCCCCGAATCGGGAGACTTCGCCCGCGTTGCCCGTGAACGGGTCGGTGTAACGCCCGTTGTTCGCGTCGATCGCCTTGCTCAGCGGTGTCGGCGTCAGCGTCGCCAGATCGAGCGAGAACGTTTGCACGGTCCCGTACCGATTGACGTCGCTGTGAATCAGGTTCTTGGTCCAACGATTGTCGGACAGGAATTCAGTGAACCCGTGCGGCGAGGCTTCCGCCCCCACAATGTAATTCACCGCGCCAGGCCGTTTGTCGCCCGCCACGCGCCCCGGGTTACCGTTCTGGCGCGAGAGGTTGATCTGGCCCTTGTACGGCTGGCCATTGTCGGCGTAGAAGCCTTCGACCTGTTTCATCGGCTTGCTGCCATCCGCCGGTTGCAGCGCGACGACGAAACGCTGCTCGGCGCCGATCGGCTCCGCGAACGCGTTGCCCTCGACCAGGAAGGTGCTGGTGCCCAGCACGCTGGCGTACGGCTCCCAGTTCCCCAACGCCGGCATGTCCTGGTTGATGATCGGCGTGTCCGGCACGATCCGCTGCAGGCCCACCGACTCGATGCTGCCCGGCTCGAACAGAATGCCGAAGAACCGGCCCGTCACCACCCGAATCCCCAGCGAATTGATGTCGTTCTGGCTCTCCCAAATCACCGCAAACGCATCGCCCCGCGTGGCGATCCGCGGTCGGCGCGATTCGTAGAAGGCCCAATCGCGCTCGGTATCCAACTCGCTCACATAGAAGCTGCCACCGATCGGGGCGCCGGCCGGGTCGAACATGCGGCCGCAAATGACCCGCGGCCCGGCTCCCCCGCTGGGCGCAGCGCTCCAGACCGAGAAGACCCTACCCTGCGCGTCGATGGCCGCGTCGCAGCGACCGTCCACACTGTCCCAGGTCACGTCGTCGTTAGCCGCCTTCGAGTAGCGCACCGTCCCGTTGGCGTTGAGCACCGTCAGCCATACCTGGGTCCCCGACACGCTCGTCGCCACATAGGCGTCCTTGCCGTTGCCGTGGAAACCCGCGCCGTCGCCTCGACCACCCGTCGCCGCCTGCGCGTTGCCCGTCAGTGTGCCTAAGTCCAGGTTGCCCGTCGTTGGCGCGCCCGCGTTGTCGAAGAGGCGTACCGTGGCCCCGCCCGGCCCGCCGAACCGGATGCCAAAGCCATTGGCGGTCACCCCGACGCCGTGCCACATCTCGCTCTGGACAGGCACTTCGCTCACCAGCGTGACCGGCTTCACCACCGCCCCCGTGGGATCCAGGATCGTGAACACGGCATGAGTCGCCGACGCGGTGCCGCCGTACAGGTTGATCAGGTCATCTCGTTGCCGGCTCTCGCCCACGATCACGATGTTGCCGTTGGACAGATAATCCCAATCACCAATCCGGATCGACCCGCTCCGCGCGGCGTAATCGACGGGTATACCCACCCGAATACCCACCGGAGCACCCGTGTCACTCAATAACTGCACGGCGGGCATGTCGCCCGTGTTGTTGTAGGGGGCCAGTTCCACCACTTCCAGATCCAGGGCCCAGGCCGAGGCTCCCATGCCCATGCCCGTTCCGAACAGGTTGCCCTTGATCTTCGGGCCCCAGGCCGTGTTGGCCGGTATCGCTGAACCGTCGGCCCGGAAATAAGAGAGGAACTTCGAGTCGATCCATCCCCCCCGAAGCGAGCTGATCTTGGTGACCGGCGTGATGGAAAGGCCCCCCGGACTGTAAAGAGTCCAAACCGAGCCAAAATAGCCCAACTCACCGCTGCCGCTTGGGTGATCGTCTTCCCACCCGATGATGACGTTCCCGTTCGAGGCAATGGCGACCCCCAAGCTCTCGACGCGTTGGTTGTTTTGGCCCGTGCCGTCTATGCCTAGCGAGTTCACGTAGAACGTTTCCGTTCGACCCGCAAGTTTGTTGGCCTCGAGCGTCCCGGTCACCTGGGCCATCGCGCCCACGGCGCACCCGGTCGCAGCCAGTAATAAGGTGATAATGCTTTTTCTTCTCATAGGAGGGGTATCGTTCGTCGTGGTTTCAGTGCTCTTTCCCCAGGGCCCAACTGCCCCTGCCGCCATCCACACGAACCTGCCGTTCCACGCCAGTCCTACCCGCACACGCTCGCCGGGTAAGCCGTCAGCTTGTTCGAGCACCGTCAGCCTGAGCAACTGCGACTTCTTCCTGGGGTAACTGCATGTAGCGACACCTGCAAGGCACATCACACGCTGTGCGATGCAAGTGCAAGTACAAGAGCTGGATACCAAACCGCGCGCCGGATTGCAACGGTTTTTTCTGATGGAGGCAGTAATTCTCACGATTCGCAGACCTCACTTTGCCACGTGCCCCTCTGCACGTTGCACCATGCGGCCAATCAATGTGCCAGGGATAAAGACATTGACACCTCAACCTGAAGCGCGACTGCCCTGGGATTTGCCTTCCGTTCCGTTGCCTGTCCCGCCCTGGTACACCGCTCCGCTCGGCCCATCAATCAGTGTGCCAGGGATAAAGACATTGACATCAACACCTCAGCCTGAAGCGCGACTGCCCTGGGATTTGCCTTCCGTCGATTGTCCCGCCCTGGTGCACCCCTCGGCCCAATCAGTGTGCCAGGGATAAAGACATTGACACCTGAACCTGAAGCGCGATGGCCCTGGGATTTGCCTTCCGTTGCCCGTCCCGCCCTGGTACAACTCGCGCCACCATGTCCGTCCTGCTACCCATGGGCTTTATCGGCGCCGGCAAGATGGCCAGCGCGCTGGCACGAGGCATCCTGCGGGCAAGCCTCGCCACACCCGACCAGATCATGGCCAGCGATGTGCTGGAAGGAGCACGCGAACACTTTGCGCGGGAGCTCAATACCCCGACCTCGTCAACCAACGCCGAAGTGGTGCGGTTCGCCAACGTGGTGGTGCTGGCAGTCAAGCCGGACCAAGTCGCTGGGGTGCTCGAAGAGGTCCGTCCGTACGTGACCGACCATCATCTGCTGATCTCGATCGCTGCGGGCATCACCCTCAAGAAGCTGCAAGAAGGGCTGTTCGAGGGCGCTCGCGTCGTTCGGGTCATGCCTAACACGCCCGCCTTGATCGGCGTGTGCGCCTCGGCCTACGCTCTGGGCGAGTGGGCCACAGAAGAGGATGGCGAAACCGCGCGCCGACTTTTCGCGTCGGTGGGCACAACCTTCGCCGTGAAGGAGCACTTGCTGGACGCCGTCACGGGGCTCAGCGGCAGCGGACCGGCCTACGTGTACCTGATGATCGAGGCGCTCAGCGACGGCGGTGTGGCTGCCGGTCTGCCGCGCGAGGCCGCCACCAAACTGGCCGCGCAGACGGTGCTCGGGGCAGCGCGAATGGTGCTGGAAACTGGGCTGCATCCGGGAGCCTTGAAAGACATGGTCACCAGCCCGGCGGGCACCACCATCGAGGGGATTCACGAACTCGAAAAGGCCGGTGTCCGGGGCGCTCTCATGAACGCCGTGCGCGCCGCCACCCAGCGCGCCCGTGCGCTCGGCCAAGGCTAGAACCGAGCTCCACCCCGTCGTTCGGCAACCGGTTGACTCCGGAGAACCATGAAAGGCGCCGATCTCCGCCGATGAGTTTCCCAGCTCCCAGCGAAAAGCAGGCGCGAGTGATCTGGTCCGCGATTACCGGGTTTGCCGTGGCGGTGCTGCTGGCGTTGTTGGTGGGGTTGTTGTGGGGTTTGGGCCTGGCGATCGGCCGCCTCTCACCCGTGCTCATGCCGCTTGCGGTGGCTGGCGTGATTGCGTACCTGCTGGACCCGGTGGTCGACCGATTCGAGAGCCGCGGCCTGCCGCGCACGCGGGCGATTCTCTGCGTCTTCGCCTTGGCGCTGGTGTTGGTGGTGGGATTATTCGCCAGTGTGGTGCCGCAACTCGTGGTCGAGACCCGCCAACTCGCCCGCAAGATCCCCACCTACGCGCAACGCATCCAGACCCGCGTCGAGGATTGGGTCAGCCATCCCCCTGCGCCCCTGCTGCGATTTCTGCACGTGCCCGTCGAGTCGCCAGGGCTCACCAACGCGCCCCCCGCCGCGAACGATCCATCCTCGACCCCGACGACAACGACCAACCCGCCGCCGGCACCGGGCGATCTGGCGAGCACTAACCAGGTGGGCGCCGCGCCGGCCCAACCCGCGGCGCGCGGCGGCGGGGGTGGAGGGGAGGCGTTGGCCTTCCTGAGCCAGTACTTGGACCCGGACCTTCTACAATCGGCGACGGGTTGGCTGGCGAAGGTGGTGCCGCAGATTGGCTCGTGGCTTTTCGGTCAGGTGAGCAAAGTCGCGTCGTGGTTTGGGGTGTTGGCGGGTCTGGCGTTGGTTCCGATCTACACCTTCTATTTCCTACTCGAGAAGCGCGGCATCGAGTCCAACTGGACCGACTACCTGCCCTTGACCAAGTCGGAGTTCAAGGACGAGTTGGTGTTTGTGCTCAACGCGATCAACAACTATTTGATCGCTTTCTTTCGCGGGCAGGTCCTGGTGGCGATCTGCGACGGCGTCCTCTACACCATCGGCTTCCTGATCATCGGCTTGCCGTACGCCGTGCTCATCGGCGTTATGGCCACCTTTCTGACCATCATCCCATTCCTCGGCGCGATTGTGACCTGCGCCACCGCGCTGATCGTGGCATTCGTTCAGTTTGGCGATTGGCTCCATCCGCTGTTGGTCCTGGCGGTGTTTGCGGTCGTCCAAGCCCTCGAGGGCTTGGTCATCTCCCCCAAGATCATGGGCGACCGCGTAGGGCTGCATCCGCTGACGATCATCATCGCCGTCATGGTCGGCACCACCCTGATGGGCGGCTTGATCGGCGGCATCTTGGCCATTCCACTCACCGCCGCCCTGCGCGTGCTCATGTTCCGTTACGTGTGGCGGCGGCGCGAAACCTGACCGGCGCCGGACCATGCCGAGCCGGCCGAACACTGGGCAACGCACCGGTTCGACACCGCCGGTCCGGGCCGTCCCCCAGGCACGGCCGCTTGACCTATCGGTCGACCGCAGGCATTCGGCCCATGAGGCGCACGTCCACGGCTTTCATGCCCGCGGCACGGATCGCCTGCAGGCCCAAGTCCGTGTCTTCGTACGCGCGGCAATGGGTCGGCGGCACGCCTAAGCGCCGGGCGGCTTCGAGAAAGATGTCCGGCGCCGGTTTTTGGCGGGTCACATCTTCGCTGGTGACCACGGCATGGAAGAGGTGCCGCAGGCCCAGATGGTCGAGCACCTGGCCGATGACGCGGTGTGTGCCCCCCGAGGCGACCGCCATCGGGAGCCGACCCTGATGAGCGCGCACGATGGCCACGACGGCGTTGATCGGCTCGACTTGCTGGATCAACGGCAGGTACTCGGCCTCCTTCTCTTTGGCCACCGCCAAGTGATCCAAGGCTACACCCTGTTCGAGGCTGAGGGTCTTGAGGATGTCGCGCGAAGGCACACCGCCGAGGGCATAGAAGCGGCTCTCGGAGAACTGGAACCCGTGCCGGGCGGAGACGGCCTGCCAAGCTCGCCAATGCAGGGGCATCGAGTCGGCCAGCGTGCCGTCGCAGTCGAAGATCAGGCCTTCGATGGGTCGGGGGTCGGAACGATTCATCGGCAGAGGGTAAGGAGAAGCGGGCCGCAGCCTCGGCCCGGGAGGGCCGGTGGCGCGGGGCGACTCACACTTTGAGCGCGGCGAGCTTCTCGTCGAGTGCGTGCGCCATGAGGGGCTCGATCAAGCCATCCAAGGCGCCGTCCATCACCACCGGCAGGTTATGGAGGCTCAACTCGATGCGATGATCGGTGACGCGGTTTTGGGGGAAGTTGTAGGTGCGGATCTTCTCGTTGCGTTCGCCGGTCCCCACTTGGGCTTTGCGCTGAGCGGCGTAGCGCGCGTTCTCCTCGGCGATCTTCCGGTCCAGCAAGCGGGTGCGCAGCACCTTCATGGCTTTGGCCTTGTTCTTCTGCTGCGAACGTTCGTCGGCACAACGCACGATCAACCCGCTGGGTTTGTGCAGGATCTGCACCGCCGAATCGGTGGTGTTCACCCCTTGACCGCCGGGACCGGACGCGCGGCAGACCGTGACCTCGAGGTCCTCGGGCTTGACCTCGATGTCCACTTCCTCCGCCTCGGGGAGCACAGCCACGGTGGCCGTGCTGGTGTGGATGCGGCCCTGGGCTTCGGTGGCCGGCACCCGCTGCACGCGGTGGACACCGCTTTCGTACTTCATCCGCTTGAACACATCAGTCCCCGAGATGCTGAAAACAACCTCCTTGAACCCGCCCAAGGCGGATGCGCTCGAGTCCATCGTCTCGACCTTCCAGCGGTGCGCCTCCGCATAGCGAGTGAACATGCGGTACAGATCGGCCGCAAAGAGGGCCGACTCCGAACCCCCGGCCCCAGCGCGAATTTCAATAATGGTGTTACGCGAGTCGGTCGGGTCGGGCGGGACCAGGCCCTCGAGCACGCGCTGGCCCAGGCGCTGCGTCTCGGCCTCGAGCCGCGCCACGTCCTCGCGCGCCAACTCGAGCAACTCCGCCTCCGTCTCCGAGGTCAGCAGGGCCCGGTTGGCCGCCAACTCGGCCAAGGCCTTCCGGTAAGCCGCGCCAACATCGGTCAGTTCCTTAAGCCGGGCGTATTCCCGGCCCAACTCCTGCATCCGAGCCGGGCTCTCGAGCACGCGCGGATCGCTCAGCGAAGCCTCGACTTCGCTCAATCGCTGCTCGAATTTCTCGAGGTGAGGTCGCAAGTCCATGAGTCAAACCAACTCGGGGCGGTGAATCAAAAGGGCGTCAGATGGCGCCTCCCGCGACCCGCCGAGGCTCACCTGACTCCGCACTCGGGAGTCCCTGCCAGGGGCGATCGCGCGGCCGAAAAAGACTCCGCCCGCCACGCGGGCAAGCGCGGCGGGCGGGAGTCTGGCCGAAGCTACTTGCGCCGTTTCTTGCTCGAGGCGGCCGCCGCCTGGGCGGCCTGGACCGCCTGGGTCTTGGCCATGCGCTGCTGGAACTTGTCCACGCGCCCGGCGGTATCCACGAATTTCTGTTGGCCGGTGTAGAAGGGATGGCACACGTTGCAGATGCCGACCACGATCACGGACCGGGTCGAGCGCGTCTTAAACGAGTTGCCACAGGCACAGCGGACTTCTGCGACCTGGTACTTCGGGTGTATGTCGGCTCTCATACCAAATGCCAAAGGGCGCAGAAAGTAGCATCTGGCCGCCGCTTGACAAGCTGGAATTTCGCTCGCCCTAGCTCGGACCCCTAGACCCCAAAACCACCCTGTGCACAGACGCCCGACCGCCCTATGAACCGGCCGGCCGTACCGCCGACCTTCCAGCCGGCCCACCAGGAAGCCCGAGCCTGCCTCCATAGAGAACAGGCGGCCGTGAATCCACGGCCGCCAGGCGACTTACCAATCCAGCGGGACGCCGGGTCACTGCAACCCGACGCTCAAGGAGGGCCAAGGAGGAACGAGGGTGCACCCCGCCATGAGAGCGAGGGCGGAGGGGAATACGCGGTTCCTGTCGCCGAAACTTTGTATTCTTTGCATACGCACCTCAAAGAGCACGAGCCATACCAACCGGCAACAGTGGCAGTTCCGAGAATCCCACCGGCCCTGCCGACGCCAACCCAGACGCGTTGGACGCGCCGCCGGCATGCCGCCGGCCCGTTGCCGCCTTCTGTCCACTGTGCCGCGACCTGCCCAGTTTGCCTCAGCCAAGCCACGGTCGGAATTCCTACTCGACCGTACGATCGCGCGGCCCTACGCTCCGGGCCCATCATGACAGATCCACGCTACGCGAAGCTGGCCCAAGTGCTCGTCAAGTACTCGACCGCCCTGAAGCGAGGCGACCATGTCTTGTTGGACATGATCGACACGCCGGACCCGTTCACCGTCGAACTCATGCGCGCGGTGCGTAACGCGGGCGCAACCCCGATCGTCGAGGTGCGGCATCCGCGCGTGAACCGCGAGATCATGCTGGGAACGACGCCGGAACACGCGGCGCTGGTGCGAGACCTCGAGTTGTATCGCATGAAGAAAATGCAGGCCTACATCGCCATTCGCGGCAGTGCCAACGCGAGTGAAACGGCCGATGTGCCAAGCCAACTCCTGGCCCTCTACACCAAGAGCCTGCGACCGGTCCTCGACTATCGGGTGAACCGAACGCGCTGGGTGGTCCTCCGCTGGCCGACGCCGAGCATGGCCCAGGCAGCCAACATGAGCACCGAAGCGTTCGAGGATTTCTACTTCGACGTGTGCACCATGGATTACCGCAAGATGGCCCGGGCAATGAAACCGCTCGTACGCCGCATGCAGCGCGCCGACCGAGTCCAACTCAAGGGCCCGGGCACCGACCTCACCTTCAGCATCAAGGGCATCGGCGCCAAGCCCTGCGACGGCTTGCGGAACATCCCCGACGGCGAAGTCTTCTCCTGTCCCGTCAAGAACTCTGTCGAAGGCGCAATTCAGTTTAACACGCCCACCCTCTACGCCGGCTCACGCTTCGAGAATGTCCGGCTCGAGTTCCGCGCCGGCAAGGTCGTCCAGGCCACCGCCAGCGACACGCGCCGGCTCAACGAAATCCTCGATACCGACCCCGGCGCCCGGTATGTCGGCGAGTTCTCCCTCGGCTTCAATCCTCACATCCAACGGCCCATGTGCGACATTCTCTTCGACGAGAAGATCGCCGGATCGCTCCATTTCACCCCGGGCCAAGCCTACGAGGAGTGCGATAACGGCAACCGGTCGGCCGTCCACTGGGACATGGTGCTGATCCAGCGACCGGATTGGGGCGGGGGCGAGGTCTGGTTCGACGGCGAACTGATCCGCAAAGACGGCCAGTTCGTGCCCAAGGACCTGCAACCGCTCAACCCCGAAGCCCTCAAAGCCCGCTGAAATTGCAGGTCCGACGATCCCGCCCTGCCCCGGGCCCCCCCGAGCGTCACGCCGCCTCGAGTTGGCCGCCGTATCACGAGGCGCACCGGGCCGCGAGCCAGCTTAGCTCTGGCTGAGCCGGACCTGGGGCGCCTCGAACAGCAGGGCGTGAGCCTCGCGCAAGATCCCCACGATTCGGTCGGCAAAGGGACTAGCGGCCACGGCCTGGCGCATGGCCGCGTCGTCGAAGGTGGCAGCGTTCGCGCCTGGAAACCAGTGGTCCCCCTGGCCGAGCAGGTTGTAGCGCATCTTCCCCCAATCCACCAGGTCCAGCGCTCGCGCGTAGGTCCAGAGGCGCAGGATCTCTTTCACGTTGACCTGGCCCGGGAGCCCGACGTATTCGGGAATTCCGTCACCCCAATGCTGGTACCAGTCCGCGCCCAGCGCCCGCTCGAGCTCGGCCCGCAACCGTTGCTCGATCGGAGCCACCGTCGCCGCCAACCGATCCCAATACGCCAGCGCCGCCACGTGCTCGTCGAAATCCTCCGGCCGCGCGGCACCGCAACTGATCGTGTGCACCTGCGGTCGCGCCAGGCAGTAAAGGTCGTTGAACTGCATCGGCGTGAGCGGCGCGCAGAGATCGACCAGCTTGCGCGGCGGGTGGTACAATTTGCCCCCCTTGTCGTTCGGGCTGATGATGAACACCCCCATGTCTCGCGCCTCGGCCGCCACGATCGCCGGCCAGTTCAGCTCGTTCACAAAGTACCAGTGGACATTCACATAGTCGAACTGGTCGCTGGTCACCGCCTCCAGAATGATGTCCGTGGTGGCATGGCTCGAGAACCCAACGAAACGGCAGCGGCCCTCGCGCTGGAGCTTGCGCGCCGCCGCCACACAACCGCCCGGTCGCAGCGACCACTCGAGGAACTGCGCGTGGTTGATCCCGTGCAAGGCGAGCAGATCCACGTAGTCCAAACCCAAGTACTTCATCGAACGATCGAACCTCCGCAAGAACTCCTCCGGATCCGCACTGGGCGCCACCTTGGTTTGAACCAAGATCCGCTCGCGCGGCAACCGCGGCAAAACCTGGCCGAGCTGCATCTCGGAGGTGCCGTACCCGCGCGCGGTCTCGATGTGGTGAATCCCTAATTCCAGCGCGCGCACAATCGTGGCCTCGAGGTTCGCCTGGCTCGCAGCCGGTATCTCCTCGAGCGCCGTGTCCTGCCACTTGTGCTGGTAACGCATCCCGCCGCAGGACAAGACGGGCAACTCGAGTTCGGTGCGGCCAAAACGTCGGTACTTCATCGCTCGGACTCTGACACCCAGCCGTCCAAGACGCAACCCGCCACCGCAAGCCGCCGGCGCATGCAGGTGCCCGGGTGCACGCAAACAGTTTGACCGGGAGCCTCAGGCTCCGCATCTTGTCCCGGCCGCGCGGCCTGCAAGCGCGCCGCCGGCAACGACCGGACAACTCCATGCTAAGTGCCATGACCAAACCCTGGGCGATGAGTGCGGCGCTGGCGTTGCTCCTCGGCTCCCCGTGGGCCCGAGGGCAAGCCGCAGACGAGGCCGCCCGGGCCAATTACCAGACCGGCTACCGCGCCGCGCGCATGCTGGGGCTGGACCTATGGAAAACCCTGTCCGAAAAGGAACAACGCCTGGTCAACAGCGAGCCGGTCTCGGTCGTCACCGACTTAGCACCGTTCATCGAGTTGAGTGACTACCCCACCGAGGGCAAGTCGCTGCGCTTTGTCTTCATCTCGGTCGGGTTCCTGGACCTGGTCAATAACGTCGCCCACGCCAAGGCCATCGACACGCTCGAACCGGGCTACTTCGCCCGCTATGTGGCCAGCCTGGCGCAGGAAACCGGCGAACGTGAACTGCGCCCGCTGCCCAACGTGTCCGATCCGAAGTACTGGACCGAGGCGCTGCTCAACGAACAAATCAGCAACTTCAATCAGATGGTCGGCGTCGTGGTGGGCATCTCCCTCTCCCACCATTACCTCGGCCGCTACCAAAAATACGCCCGCCAAGTGGACGTGCCCCAGGGCCGCCAACTCCCCATCAACGAGGTGCTCACCAACTCGGAGTGGGAAAACGCCCTGCGCGCCGGCACCCGCACCGCCCTCAACGCCGGCCTGGGCGTCGAGGGTATCAAAGCCCTCTTCGAAGCCATCGATCAAATGCCCACGCGACCGGCCTGGACCGCCTACTTCTTGCCCGCCAAAAGCCGTTACCGCGACGCCCGCAGAATCCTCGAGCGAACCGAGAAACAGTTCTTCTCTGGTTTCTGAGCTCAGAACCCAGGCCCCCTCGGCCGAACTCACCCCGCGCCGCGACACCCCCATCCGCCACCATCCACTCGACGCGCGCCTGCGCTTCTCACCCCATTGAAACCACATCTCGCCCGCCACCGCCCCCTCGCTCTCGCTGCCCTGCTCGCGCTGGGCCTGCTGAACATCGCGCCGCTCAGCCAGACCCAGGAGTGGACCCGCTTCCGCGGCCCCAATGGCTCCGGCCTCTCCACCGCCACCCCCCTGCCCACGCAATGGACCGCGGCGGACTACAACTGGCGCATCAAGCTGCCGGGCGCCGGACATGCCTCGCCGGTGTTGTGGGGGCAGCACGTCTACGTGACGGCGGCCGACCCCGCCGGTGGCCAACTCGAACTCCTGGCCATCCAGGCCACCAACGGCGCCGTGGCCTGGACCCGAGCCTTCCCGCAAGTCCGTTACTCGACCCATCGCAACAATAGCCTGGCCTCGGCCACCCCAGCGGTCGATGCCGCCCACGTCTACCTACCGCGTCAGGACGGCCGCAACTACTACCTCACCGCGCTCGACCATGCCGGGCGTCAGGTTTGGGAACTCCCCCTGGGCACCTCGACCACCGAGCATGGCTCCGGCCATTCGCCCGTCGTCCACCGCGATCTGGTAATCCTCGCGGTCGACCATGACACGACCGGGCGAATCCTCGCCGTCGACACGACCACCGGCGCCCTGCGCTGGGAAGTCCCTCGGCGCCCGGGTCGGTCAGACTACTCGACGCCTTGCCTCTTTCCGCTCAGCGGCGGCGCGGAGGCGTTGGTCTTCAATACCCAGGAAGACGGCATCGCCGCCGTCGACGCGTTGCAGGGTCGGGTGCTCTGGCAGGTCGACGGCGTCCTGGACAAACGGAGCGTCAGTTCCCCAATCGCCGCCGGTGGCTTGATCTTCAGTTCCTGCGGCAGCGGCGGCGGCGGCAACTACGTCGTGGCGCTCCGTCCCGACCCGATCGGGAGCCAACCACCCGAGGTCGCCTACCAAATCCGGCGGGCCGCACCTTACGTGCCCTCCCCCTTGGCCCTGGGCGACCTCCTCTTCCTGTGGAGCGACAGTGGCATCGTGACCTGCGCCAAGCTGGCCAGCGGCGAGTTGGTGTGGCAAGAACGGGTCGGAGGCAACTACTTCAGCTCGCCGGTTTGCGCCAATGGTCACCTCTACGGCACCTCGAATACGGGCGAAGTGGTGGTCCTCGCCGCCGCCCCACAGTTCCAACTCCTGGGCCGTAGCTCCTTGGGCGAAGCCACCCACGCAACACCCGCAATCGCTGGCGGCCACCTCTACTTCCGTACCCTGACGCACTTGGCCAGCCTCGGCGGGAAGTGACGCCTCGCCCTGCCCCAGACTGGGCATCGACTCGCGCGACGAGCGACAACCGATCCCGCCGGTCGCGAGTTGGCCATCAGCGACCATCCGGCGCATCGAGCAGCGGCTCCAGCCCCGGCGGCGGCCGGCCAGCCGCTCCCAGCGAGAGAAAGGCCCAAATGGCCGCAATCTGCCGCTCGGCGTCCCCGCCCAATACCGTCGGAATCGTCGCCTCCCCCTCCGGCCAGAAGGTCGGCATCCGCGTCCCGGGCCGCAGCGAGGCTGGATCGAGAAGATACTGTCGGTACCACCCCACCTGAAGCCGGCCCGCCATGCGCGTCATGTCCATCACCGACGAACCCAATGCCGGATGCGGCCCGTAGCGGTGGCACGTCACACACGCGTAAGCCCCCACCCCAACCAACTCCCGCCCCACCTCCGCTTCGGCGGCCACCTGCCCCAACAACTCTCCCCCCGGTACCGCCGGGTCCGCTGCAGCAAACGCCTCCGCCAACCACGTCACATTCTCCGGTCCATACTGCGGCATGCGTGTGGCCATATACGCACGCACCGCACCGCGATTGGTCAACACCTCGCCCATCCATGCCACCCGTAGTTTCCCCCCCACCCCGCTCAAGTGCGGCGGAATCCGCCCTTCATCCCCCAAGTCCGTTCCCCCCAACGCCGTGAAAAAGTCCGACCGACTCGCGCTCGGCCCGCCGAAGCCGTCCCGCGAGTGGCACGCATAACAATTGAACCGAGCCATCGCGACTGCCACCGCAGTCGCCCCAGCCACCGGCGCCGACCACCGCGCCCGGTCCCCCAACGCGCGCCCGAGCCACTGGCGCTGTGGGGCGTCCAACGAAAAGTATGGTCGCCCAACCGCCGGTGTGGCGCTCAAGCAGCCCCCCTCCCCCTCGGCCGAAAGCGACAGCAACGGTCGCGCCGCCAATCCCGACTCGAGCCGGACGCCCCCCACGCTCAACGCGTGGCAGGCCGCACAACCCAGCGCGCCGAACCGCTCGCGACCCCGCTCGACTTGCGCACCGTCCAACGCGAACGCCTCAAACCCCACCGGCGCCATCCGGCGCTCGACCCCCATTGACCCCGGCTCACTCAACGCCTGGTCGCGCAACAAATACCGAGCCAGCGCTCCCGCTTCGTCCGGATTCAGGTTCAACGAGGGCATCCGCCCCCCCGCCCGAACCGCCACCGGGTCCTGCAATACCCGCGCCAGTTCCGAAACCGAGTATTTCCGGGCCAAATCGCCCAATGGCACCGAGGTCTGGTGCAACCGGTTGAGCACATAGCGCACCGCCTCAGGATCCGTCGGCCCCCCCGCCACGCCGCCGCCGAATATCGCCGCCGCAGACTCGAAGGGCGGATGGCAAGCCACACACCCTAGCCGATGATACAGCACCCGCCCTTGCCGCAGCATGAGATCGTTCACCGGTACCGCCTCGACCCGCGCTGGCCCGCCCATCGACACCAAAAAGCGCGTCAGTTCGTCCACCGCCAGACGGCGCTCGGCCACCGGCAACGCCTGCAACATATCCGGCATCGTGGTGCCCGGCTTCTCGCGATGCGGTTGCGCCAAAAACGCCCGGAGATACGCCGGCTGCACACGCCTCCCCACCCCCTCGAGCAGCGGCGCCTCTTTCGGCCGAAGCCGCGCTCGCATCGCCGCCTCGACCGGGTGACAAGCGATACAGTTCAGCTCGCCCAAGAGAACCTCCCCAGGATCGACCCCAGCCGGCGCGACCTCGAGCGCCGGCACGACCATAGCGCTCGGCTGCGCCCACTCGGGCGCAACCGCAGCGCCGTGGCTTACCGCCCCAACCCAACCCACCCAACTTAACAACACCAGCCCAGGCCCCGCACGCCTCGCTGGCTTCCTTCGGATACATGCGCTCATCGAGTCCACTCTCTTGAAACCATTGAGCCTGACGAACGCGCCGCCGTCGAATTCAATCCCCGCGGCTTGACCCGCCGCCACTCCCCCGGTAGACAAGACCCCGCGATTCCATGCCACCGATCAAACTCACCTGGCGCGAGATCGACCAGCTCGCTTGGGCTTTGCGGGACCGGTTCCCCACCCAAGACCCCCTCCGGCTCAGCTTCCCCAAGCTGCACCAGATGATCGTCCAACTGGACGGCTTCGCCGACGACCCCCAGGGCTCGAACGAGGCCGTCCTCGAACGCATCCAAATGGCCTGGTACCACGACCTCACATGACCGCCAAAACCATCGTCCGACCCGCCGGCGCGCCCGCTCCGGTCGGCCCCTACAACCACGCCGTGCGGGTCGGCGACCTGTTGTTCTGCTCCGGCCAAATCCCGCTGGATCCGGCCACCGGCAACCTCGTGGGCGCGGACACACCCACCCAAACCCAACGCGTGCTCGAGAATATCCAGGCCGTGTTAACCCACGAGCGCCTCTCGTTTGCCCACGTCCTCAAGACCACCGTCTTCCTCGTGGACCTGGCGGACTTCGCCCAGATGAACGAGGTCTATAGCCGCTATTTCACCCGCGACTTCCCCGCCCGCTCCACCATCCAAGTCGCCGCTCTCCCCCGCGGCGCCCGGGTCGAAATCGAAGTGGTCGCCCACTACTAACCGCCCAGCACTTCTCCGGCCGCCGTCGCATCCACCCACTTGCCCCGCTCCCGGATCAAGTCCACCAACCGATCCACCGCCTCGACCTCGGGGATGTTGAACTTCACCGGCGTCTTGCCCACGTAGAGGTTGATCTTGCCTGGCGCACCCCCCACATACCCGAAATCCGCATCCGCCATCTCCCCCGGGCCGTTGACGATGCACCCCATGATCGCAATCTTCACCCCCTTGAGATGCTCCGTGCGGCTCTTGATGCGCGCCGTGACCGTCTGCAGATTGAAGAGCGTCCGCCCACAAGACGGACACGCCACGTAATCGGTCTTGAACGACCGGCACCCAACGGCCTGCAGGAGGTTGTACGCCAAGCGCAAGGACGCGCCCGCACCCGCCTCACCCCGCACCAAAATCGCGTCCCCAATCCCATCCGCTAACAACGAGCCCAACGTCACCGCCGCCCGCAACAGCGCCCGCTCGGGCCTCATGGGCGAGGCCGGCAGCCCGAGGCAATCCTTGAGCAGAATCGGGTTGGCACGCCCCAACTGCCGTAACCGGCTGGCTAACTGGCGGAACGCCGCGATCGCCGGCCACCTCACCCCGTCCCGCACCGTAACCAGTTGCTTGTCGTCGCTCACCTCCCAATCGCCCGTAGGGTCCACCTCGCAAATCGCCAACTCCTCATACACCGCCTCAGGCCGAACGTCCGCCCCCGGCGCCACCTTCGGAGCGACTTGCGCCCAAGTGCCACGCGTCACCACCACCCGCACCGGTTGCTCACCCCCGCACCTGACCCCGCCCGCTAACTCGATCTCCACCGTCCGCCGGCGCGCAAATGAGTACGGATCGAACGGCCACTCCCCCACACCCAAGTCCGCAGCCTCACCCTCCGCAGCTTGCGTCAACCCCGGCGTCAACCCAATCAACTCGTCGCATACGGGGATCTCCTGTGGCGAATCCTCCGTAAGCGATACGCGAATCGTGTCCCCCAGCCCATCGCACAACAACGAACCTATCCCAATGGCGCTCTTGATCCGGCCATCCTCGCCTTCCCCGGCTTCCGTCACCCCCAAGTGGATCGGGTAGTCCCAGTCCGAACCCAGCGCCTCCAGGCGCGCCACCAACAGGCGGTAACACTCGATCATGACCTTCGGATTCGAGGCCTTCATCGAGAACAGGAAATTGTCAAAGCCCTCCCCGCGCGCCAACCGGGCAAACTCCAGCGCACTCTCCACCATCCCCGCCGGCGTGTCCCCATACCGGTTGAGAATCCGATCGCTCAGCGAGCCGTGGTTGGTGCCAATGCGCATCGCCCGCCCAAGCTCCCGACACCGCCGTACCAGCGGCACAAACCGTTCCTCCAGGCGCGCTAACTCCGCCGCATACTGCTCCTCCGTATACTCCTTGATAGCGAATTTCTTCGAGTCGGCATAATTGCCCGGGTTCACCCGCACCTTCTCGACCCACCGCGCCGCCTCGAGCGCCGCCTCGGGCTTGAAATGGATGTCCGCCACAATCGGCACCCAGCAATCCCGACGCCGCAACTCCGCCACAATGTGCTCCAAATTCGCCGCGTCCTTGACCGTCGGAGCGGTAATCCGCACCAACTGACACCCCACCGCCACCAACTCCAACGACTGTCGCACGCAGGCCGCCGTGTCCATCGTGTCGCAGGTGATCATCGACTGCTTCACAATCGGGTGATCGCCGCCCAGCACCACACCCCCGCGGGCCGGATCCCCAATCGTTACCTCCCGCGTCTTCCGGCGCCGATACCAGTAGGGTGAGTCACAGTAACGCATAGCAGTGAGACGCGGCCGCCCAGCCAGACCAACCTCCGCGCCGACCCTAAGGCGCCGGCTCCGCCACCGGCTCAGGCGTCGACGCGTTGGTGCGAGCCGGTTGGACGACCTGCTCCACCTGCGACCCTCGCTGGAAAAGGGCCTTGAAAAAACTCAGTCGCCGCACATCGAAAAACGTCACGTACAACATGAACGAAATCAGGAGCACCGCAAAGGCTGTCGTCGTGTACTCGAGAATCCGCACGCTCAGCGGACGGCCGCGAAGCCGCTCGATGATCGCAATGAGGATATGCCCGCCGTCCAGCACCGGAATCGGCAACAAGTTCAAAATCGCCAAATTGATGTTGAGGAACACCAAAAAGTCCAACGCCAACCGGTAATCCGTGTTCACCTGGATGGCCATCATCGACAGAATCCCCACCGGCCCGCTCAAATCGCTCGCCTTGACCCCCGTCTGGCGCGAGTTGAGCAACGCCCCCAACACCGCCAAAGTCCGGTCCCAGACCTTCTTGATCTGCACCCACGGGTTCGGCCCCGGCCGAACCACCTCGTAAACACCCCCGGCAAACACGATCCCCATCCGTCCGCGCTCCGTCTTGGGGTCGTACCGCGGGGTCACCTGGAGCGTCAACCGCTGCCCTTCTCGCTCCACCACCACCGCGCTCTGCTTGCCCTCGCTCTTCTTGACCAGGTCAATCAAGTGCTCCTGGCTCAACACCGGCACACCGTCAAACGACACAAACCGATCGCCTCGCTTGAGCCCCGCGCTCTCCGCCGGCATGCCCGACTCCACCGCCCCAACCACCGGGTGCTCGTGCGGATCCAAATTCAGCCACTTCAACCCCACCGCCTCGTTCACCAGCGCGGTCAGCAGGTGATTCGTCCGCACCCCCTCGCGCTCCACAGTCACCAGGAAAACGTTCGTCCGCGCCAACACCGTGATCAGATTGATCTCTTCCCACGACGTCACCGCCTTCCCGTTCACCGCCACAATCCGGTCCCCTTGCCGGATCCCCAGCTTGCCTTCCGGCGCCTCCGGGTCCACCCGCCCAATCACCGACGGGTTCACCAAGACCGGCAAACCCACAAAATAAATGACCGTCGCCACCGCCAGCGCAAACAACACGTTCATCGCCGGTCCCGCAAACGCCACCAAAATCCGCGACGACGGCGACGCCGGCGGCACCGGGCCGCCCTCCGTCGCACTAACCCCCTCGAGCGTCTCGGAGGTCGTCATCTGCGGCAGCCGCACAAAACCGCCCGCTGGTATCCAGCGCACCGAGTACTCGATCCCGTTCCGAACCCGACTGAAGATGCGCGGCCCCAAGCCGATTGCGAAGGCCTCGACCTTCATCCGCCGCCACAGCGCCACCCAAAAGTGCCCCAGTTCATGCACGAAAATCGACGCGCCAAACATCAAGAGCACCCCGAGCGCTACCCATCCGTAATTGAATGCCTTTTCCATGAAATCGCTCGACAACCGCCATCCACACCGACCCTGTCACTGTCACTGTCAGCGACACTAGTGTTCAATGTCCCCCAGCGCAACTGCGGAAACCGCTCCCCCACCTCCGCCTCCATCCATCCACCTCCCGGCCTGCCGCAGGTCGCGCCGCACAGCCCCAGCTCCCCTCTCGTGCTCTCCCTCTCGCTCTCGCCCTCGCCAGATCGCCGCAACCCGCAACTCCCTCAAGCCCCGCCACGCTAACGCGAACACGCTCAGCCCCGCCCGTGACGGTCCCCACTCAAATCGCTCGCAACTGCTCTCCCTCCCACTCAGTATCATTCTGCCAGTCATAATGACATTGACACTCGTGAAAGGTGGAAGGGGTGTTTGTGGAGCCGGCACGAGAACCTGCTGGTGTTCCGGTTGCCGTGTCTCGGCAAGTCGCACCTTCGGTGCGCCCTCGGCCGCGAGTTGATCTGGCGGCGGTGGACCGCCTAGTGCATCATGCGATCATCTTCGGGTCTGGCGGGGAGACGCGCCGGGTGCCCAGTGCCAAGGACAAGGACGAAGGCTAACCCGATGCGCGCCCGCCAACCCCTTGGCCTCCGCTCCGTATTCAGCACCTGCAGGCGCCAAAGACACCGCTCCGCCCAAGGGGTTGGCCCAGAGGGCTAGCCACAGTCACTGAAGCAATGAAACCCTGCCCAAGGTGAGCCGGCGAAGTGGTGAGTTTCAATTCTCATCGGCCACACAACTCGCCCCACCTTCTCGTGTCCTCAGCTCCACCCTATGCCAATGCCCTACTCCACCTCACCCGACCGTGCCTTGCGCGCCTTGTGCGCTCAGGTGATAGCCGCCACCCTCAAGTCCCGTAACGCGCTCAAGCCCGACAGTGGCGCGCCCCCACCCCGTATCGGCCGCGCCCCACTCCGCCGTTTCGACCCAAACCGCTCCCGATGCGCTAACCACACCCCGTCCACAAATCCCTTCGACCCCAACACCACCCCGTCCGTCATGTGCCGAATCCGCAGCCGTAACACCTCGCCCACATTCAACTCCCCGCCCTTCTGCAGCACCCGCCGAATCTGCTCCCGACTCATCGCCACCTTCCCGCTGCTCCCAGACACCCCTCCCCGCACAAACAACCGCTTCCGATACTCCGCCCCAACCTCCTTCCACTCACGCACCCTTCCCTTCCGCGGTTCCTCGGCCCCCCCTGCAGCCTGCGCACCGGCCAAGAACGGAGCGCGGGCATCTTGCCCGCGGGCCCCTGTCCCTGCCCCTTCCTCTTCCCCATCTGCCCCCGCCGCTGCCCGCGTCGCCTGGCCCCCTCCCGCCCCAACCCCGCTCCGAGACGCCCCCTCACTGCCGCTCGCGTACAGACTCAACAACCCCGACCGCGCCTTCGCATCCCCAGCCACCGCCGCCGCATACCCGCAGTGCCGGTAGTCCTTCGGATCCTCCACCAACCCGGCCCGCACCGCGTTCAAATCGATGTACGCCGACACCGTCTCCAACACCCCCGATTCATCCTCGACCAACACGCTCCGGAACCGTTCCGCCCACAACGTCCCAAACCGCTGATGCCGTATGTTGTACCACTTGCTGAACCGCTGCTTGAACTCCTTCATGAACTCCGACACATCCCCCATCCGCGCCAGCATCCGTTTCCGAATGTCCGCGTCCACCCGACCATGCTCGTGCAACCCCTTCTCGGCCTCATAGAGCAGGCCGGTCTCTCGGGGCTTGGCCTTCCCATAGAGGGCCTTCATGCGCTCGACCAACTCCTCGTCGGTCGGGTTCTGCTCGGCCGGAACGCGGACCAGGACATGGAAGTGATTGGACATGATGCAATAGGTGATGACTTCGAGGCCGCAGAAGGTGGCCAAGCGCCGGAGGAGCCTGACCAAGGTTTCTTTGCCGAGGTCATCCAGGAGGTGTTGCGCGCCGACAATGCGTGAGACGCAGTGGTACACAGCGGGTCGGTCTTTGATCTTGATGCGGGTCTTTGTCATAGAGCTGTGAGGTTATCGTTGAGGAGTGGAGCTGTCAACTTCAATAAGTCATGAATATTAAGTTGGGCATCGCTACTCTGGAGGCAAGGCAATGGAGGCAATGGGGCGGGTGATGCCGTCAACCACCTGGCCAATGCGGCGGCTCATTTCTGCAAAGAAAGTCAGACAGGTTCGATCCCGGACGCTTGCCTGTTCGACGCGCACAGGCCCGGGCCTCGGCTTGCAGGGCCCGTCGCAGGATGCTCAACACCCTGTCTCTCGCCGCCACCGGGTGGCGGACCCGGCAGCGGTCCTCCCGTGCTCACATCCAGTGGAAAATAGTGTGGCGGGATTAAGGTACTTGACACCACTCCGCTGCGCCACAGTGGGAGCCGGAGCGGAGATCTTGGCCTGGCGAGCCGGGCCCGCAACGCTCAACCCCGTTCACCGCTCCTCCTCTTACTCGATGCGGTAGAGGTGGGACAGGGTGCGGATGAGCAGGCTATCGTGGACCAAGGCTGGAGTCGCCATGCACATCTCGCCCAAGGAGTTGACGCGCTCGAGATGGAAGGTGTCGCCTGCGGTGCAGACGTAAGTGTCGCCGTCCTCGCTCAAGCAGAAGACGCGGCCACGGTAAGCCCAGGGTGACGCGGTGAACCCGGCAGCCCCATCAGGCTTGAGGCGTTGTTTGTCGTATAGCTCGCGTCCGGTGTGCGCGTCGCGGGCGCTGAGAAAGCCGAAGTCCCAGAGGACGTAGAACCGACCCTGGTAGACGAGGGTCGAGGGGTTGTACGGGGCCGCGTTGGGCTCGAGCCAAGCGATGAACTGGCTGGCGCGTTGGTCGCCCGGCAAGGTTAAGTCGCCGGTGCCACCCGGTTTGATGGCGTAGACGGGTTTGTTGGGCTGGAGCCGGTCGCCGACATAGCCGGCCGCCAGGTACAGAAGGCCATCGGCGGCGAAAGGGGTTGGGATCGTGATGCTCGAGAGGCCGCGGAGTTCCCAGAGCAGGCGCCCTTCGAGGTCGTAGCTGCGGACCCTCTTGCGGCCTGGGGTGACTAGTTCCGTACGTTGTTCGTGGCTCCAAATGAAGGGGGTAGCGAAGTTGCTGGGTTCATCGCGGGGCACACGCCAAACCTCGCGCCCGGTGCGCGTGTCGTAGGCCGCAGCGAAGGACTCCTCCTCGTTATCGTTCACCACGTAGACGCGGTCGCCCTCGAGCACGGGCGAGGCGGACGTGCCCCAGCCATGGGCCATTTTGCGCGGCGTGAACGGCTGCGACCAGAGGATGTCCCCGGCAGTACTGAGGCAATACAAGCCGAGGTGGCCGAAGTACGCATAGACGCGCTCGCCATCTGTGACGGGCGTCTCGGATGCGTAGCTATTCTTGACGTGGATAGGTGTCGACGGTGGAGCGGCATGCACCTCTTTCGTCCACAAGGTCTTGCCGCTTGCCCAATCCAGGCACAGGACTTGCCACCGATGCCGGTGCGGCGAGGGTTCGGGTCGATCCCCGCCGAAGTAGAGGCCCTTTTTCGGCGGTTCGGTTTCGCCCTCGCTGACGACCGTGGTGAGGAAGACGCGAGATCCCCAGACGATGGGCGAAGACCAGCCACGGCCGGGGATCGAGATGCGCCAGGCGACGTGGGTCTCGGGGCCCCAAACCAGGGGCAAGCGTGGGGAGTGGCCGATGCCACGGGCCTCGGGGCCGCGGAATTGGGGCCAGGTGTCCTGGGCAACGGTGGCGATGGCGAGCAACGGGACACCAGCGAGGCGGAGGGCCCAGGCGCCTTTGGGTTTCTTGGGCACGAACGGCAAAGCAGAGTGGTCGAGCATATTGCACACCTGTTACCGGAACTCGGGGTGGCTTGGCAAGGTTTGTCAAAGGCGAACGCGCCGCGGAACGACGCGGGACCAGACGGAACGAGACGGCTTGCGCGGGGGCGTTGGCTTGACTTATCCTGCCGGCCCGGACGCGCACTTGACGCGAGATTGGAGTCGGAGAGTGATGGGTGCCTGGTGGCCCCCGCGGTCTTCAAAACCGTTGTCTCGGCACACCGTGCCGGGAGGAGTGTTCAATTCGCTCCCTCTCCGCCATCTCCGCCAATCCGACCCAATTCGACGTTGACGGTCGGGGGAGCACCGTTACCATCGCTCGCTCATTGATCGGCGCACGATAAGTCGAACCTGAAAACAGAAAGCGAACAATTATGCCTGTGAAAGTTGCAATCAACGGTTTTGGCCGGATCGGCCGCCTGGTCTACCGCGCCATGGTCGAACAAGGTCTGGTGGGCCAACAGGTCCAGGTGGTCGCCGTCGGCGATATTGTCCCGGCGGATAACCTGGGCTATCTGCTCAAATACGACTCGATCCAAGGCCGCTTCCAAGGAACGGTCGACTCGCGGAAATCAGCTCCGGACAAGCCGGAAGACGATGTGCTGGTGGTCAACGGTCAAGCCATGCAGGTCGTCAGCGCCAAAGACCCGGCGCAACTGCCCTGGAAAGCCATGGGCGTCGACGTGGTGATCGAGGCGACGGGCCTATTCTCCGACGTCGACAAGGCCAAAGGCCACCTCACCGCTGGCGCCAAGAAGGTTCTCATCACCGCGCCGGCCAAGGGGGATTGTCCGACGTTGGTCATGGGTGTGAACCAGGACAAGTATGACCCGGCCAAACACCACATCGTCTCGAACGCCTCCTGCACCACCAACTGCCTCGCGCCGATCGTCTATGTGTTGCTCAAGGAAGGCTTCGGCGTCGAGGAAGGGCTCATGACCACCGTCCATTCCTATACCGCCACTCAGAAGACCGTCGACGGCCCCAGCAAGAAGGACTGGAAGGGCGGTCGCACCG
>Ga0194113_10002481_pt1 | contig 25210 bp, 20 predicted proteins | sample TA2MahC200mmetaG_FD_146193 | JGI IMG/M metagenome (GOLD analysis project Ga0194113, IMG submission 146193) | Freshwater microbial communities from Lake Tanganyika, Tanzania - TA2015017 Mahale Deep Cast 200m | ecosystem: Environmental > Aquatic > Freshwater > Lake | place: Tanzania: Lake... | reverse complement strand
CGGCGGGCGTGCTCCCGTGGGGCAACTACCCGCACCTGGTGGCGGTTTCAGGGACGAAGAAGATCGTGGACGGCCTCAACCTGAACCTCACCTACGCCCGCGAGATTGCCGATGACGGACTGCGCCTGGAGGACATCGATCTGCTCCAGGCGTCGGCGGTCGTCGAGTTCTAAGTCGGCAGTCTAGCACAGACGCAGACCAGGGGCTCCCTTCGGGGAGCCCCTGTCGTTTGTGAAGGGCCCCTTGGGGACGCTATGGACCGATGTCCCTCGCGGCGGCTGCGTAGTCGAGAACGTCCGAGCCTCTCCCAATAGCGTGCGCTGCCGCCAACCCGGCCGCGACGTAGGCCTTCGCCCGCTCGACGGCCTGCAGCATGGGTCGGCCTTCGGCCAGGAAGACCGCCGCCGCACCGGCAAGCGCGCAGCCCGTCCCGTGAACGGCATGCCGGTCCACCCGTGAGCCGGGGAGGTCGCGGCACTCACCCGCGATGCAGAGCACATCCACCGGGTCTCCCGGCAGATGCCCGCCCTTCACCAGCGCGGCCTTCGCCCCCAGATCGGTGAGCCGCCGGGCGCAGTCGCGCATCTGCCGCAGGCTGCGCACTTGCAGGCCGGTCAGCAGTTCCGCCTCGTCGAGGTTCGGCGTGACAAGCGTCGCGATCGGGATCAGCCGCTGCTGAAGGATGATGAGACCGGCGTCGTCGAGGAGGGGGCTTCCACTGGTTGACCGCAGAACCGGGTCCACAACGAGCGGCGTCTCCGGGTACGCTTCGAGCACGCCGGCGACCGCCTCAGCCGTAGCCCCCAGCCCCAGCATACCCGTCTTGATCGCGTCCACCCTCACGTCCGCCAGCAAACAGACCAACTGATCGCGAACGCACTCCGGCGGCACGTGATGGGTCGCGTGAACGCCGCGAGTGTCCTGGACGGTGAGGGCAGTGATGGCGGCCGCGCCATGGCAACCCAGCGAGGAGAACACCTGCAGGTCGGCCTGGATACCGGCGCCCCCCGTCGGATCGGAGCCGGCAATGGTGAGGGTCGTTCGCATGATTCCCTGTTCGGCTCGGACCCCCGTCAGGCCTGCACTGGCCGGACGGGCGCCTGGGCCATCAGGCGGAGGTCCGCGCGCGTGAGGCCATACGCCCGCGCCGCCGCTGCGTCGATCTGCTCCTGCAGCGTGGCCTGGTCGGCCGGGATGACCGCCTCGAACCGCAGCCGCGCCAGCTCCGCAAGCGGCCCGATCCTCTCCCGAGGTACCGGGAACTCCGCGAGCCAGGCCATCGGCGTCCGCAGCGATCCGCGCGGGATGCGCGCCATTGCGAGTTGATGGTAGTGAAGCCACGCCACCGGCCGACTGTTCAGCAGGCCGAGCACGCTCCAGAGCAACTCCTCATCGCCCCAGACCCCCCACACCGCGACGAGCAGCGCGCCGGGCTCCGGGCACCAGGCCGCCGTGGGCCGCGGGCCGACGCCCTTGACCACCATCTTCGGCCGACCGAACAGGCGCCACAGGGCCTCGTTGATCGCATCGGGTCGGGTGGGCAAGACGGGGTCGCGCCATCGACGCCCCGCGAGTCGGACGGGCGCACGTGTTGGTAGGCGGTAGGCGCGGATGTTCCCGGGAGTTAGCACGCGCATGGCGCCCAGGTCCTCCTCGCCGTCCACCAGCGCCTCGCAGCAGCGCCGGTAGTCGAACCCGCGAAGCCCGCCGCGGACTTGTGCGAGGGAGCCCAGAGATCTTGCCGCCGCACCCGTCATTCTCGCGATGATCTGCAGCTCCGAGGCCGAGGCGCGAACCGCTGGCCATCGCTCGCGCAGCAGCTCGACCTGCAAGCGCGAGGAGGACGCTCCGCCAGCGGCCAGCGTCGTGGGACGCAGAACCTGGACCCGGTGCTCCGGCGGTGGTGGATGGGCGACCCCGACAAGCAGCACCTGATCGACGAGCGCGCCGCACCGAGCCTCCTCGCAAGCCTCGAGATCGATCACCCGCCTGAGCGCAACCGAATCGGCAAGCAGCCGCCGCAACCCGCGCGCGTACTCCGCAGCGAAGAGCTTGTTGGTCGTCAGGATGGCGAACGAGCCGCCGGGCTGCAGGCAACGCACCGCCAACTCGACGAAGGGCACGTGCAGGTCGAAGGGTCCTGTTGCCGTGGCGAAGGCCCGCCGGATATGTCTGCGGTCGGCCGCTGTGCGGACCGCGCGAACGTAGGGGGGGTTCATCAGCAGCCAATCCGCCGGCTCCCGTGGAGGCTCAGCCAGGACATCCCGCGCCGTGATGTTGGCCGCCACTGCGGCGCCGACGCGCGCCAGTTCCTCGCTCGTCGCCCCGAGCTTCCGCGCAGCGAGCATGACCGCCAGGCGCGCCATCCACACTGACGCGAGGTCGCAATCGAAGCCCCTCAGGGCCAGTGACGCCACCACAGTGTCGGCCCCTGAACGAGCGTGCACGACCCGCAGGGCCTCGACCAGCAAGCCGCCGCAACCGCACGCCGGGTCGAGGCAGATGGGCAACCCTTCGGGGCGCCACGGAGCAAGAGCCATCGCCTCCTCAGCCATCATGCACGCCAGAACGGGGGGCGTGGCATAGGCCCCAGAGGCCTGTCGCTCCCGGCGCGGCGCCGCGATTGACGAACGAAGGTGCAGAGCCGTGAGATCGTGTGGATCGAGGGAGGTCCAGTCGATTCCCGAGGCGGACAGCGGGCTTGGGTCCGACCCACACTCGCGCAGGATCAGCTCGGCAGGGAAGCCAAGCGCCTCCGCTGCACTCGCAACAACGGATGCGGCTGCGGACGCGCGCAGGGCCTGCATGGCGTCACGAGCCGCTGCCGGCCGTAGGCTTCGCCGGCGCCCCCTGGTCAGGTGCGTATCCCTCGTGACACTGGGCGCACTCCTTCGTAGGGTGCTGCGCCGGAACGGGCTTGCCCCGGATGGCCTGACCCGTCGCCATGCCCTCGTGGCACTGGTAGCACGGGCGGGGCGGGTGCTTCTCCGGCAGCTGCTTGTTCACGATCTGCGTCCCGGGCGGCGCAGGACGCTGTAGGAACGAGGCAACGATGATCCCGCCGACAAGGACCATGGGCAGCAGCAACAGCAAGTACCCGAGCTTCCGGCGGCGCTTGTCGGTCTCCATCGGTAGCATCTCTCCCGCAGAACTCACGATCGAACCGGCCTTCCGTACAGCACGTGCGGCAGCTCCTCCTCACTGACGATCTGCCTCAGCAGCGTCAGGTGCGGATGGAACTCCCCGACCTCCCACCGCCCGTGGGCGTCGCTGCCCAGGGCGATCTTCACGCCATGCGCCAGGCAGCGCTCGAAGAAGCGCGGGTCGGGCTCGTTCGTGTGGTAGTTCACCTCGGCCGCCACGCCGTGAGCCGCGAGCAGCTGGGCGACCGGCTCGTACAGGTCGGTCGGCACGCCGCGGCTGCTGCGGCGGAAGATCCGGAACGGATGAGCGAGGATGTCGATTCCCAGGCTCACAACCCGCTCCGTCTCGTCCATGAACCCCCGGGCCGCCTCGGCATCGGTCGCGCTCGCATCGCAGAAGCTCCGCAAGGCGTGCACGGCGCCAATGAGCACGTCCCACCCCTCGCGGTCCTCGTCAAGGAGCGTCAGCTCGCCGTTGGCGTCCAGCTCGACCTCTAGGCCGACACCGACCCGCGCTGATCGCCATGAGGCCATCTCCTCCCGGTAGCAGTGCATCCGGCCGCGACCGGCCCCGCGCTCCCTCGCGATGAGCGCTGCATCCCGCCGGAAGGCGCCGCCCCAGTAGTCATCGGGCGACAGGTAGAGCTGGCCCGCGTGCTCGGTGAAGTAGATCCGCTGCAGACCGAAGCGCTCCGCGCGGTCGATGCTCGCCTGCGGGCAGACGTTGTCGGCGCAGTAGGCGTAGTGCGTATGGGCGTGGTAGTCGATCAGCGGGAACGCCTTCCCGGGCATGGCCAGCGGCTCCCCGCGTGCCGTGAACGTTCGGCCCTTCACGCTCACCCTCACGAACCGCATCGGCGCCTCGCACAGCGCGGGGCAGGTCAGGTAGGGCACGCCGTTCACGGCCTCGGGCGCCAGGCCGGGATGGTAGTGCGCGCTGATCGAGAGCATCACGTTCGTCGCCTCATACGCGCGCATCACCTCGGCAGCGTTGGTGAGGTTGAAGGGGTAGGTGCTCTCGATCTTCGGGTGGATCGGATTGTGCTGTAGCGCGATGAGGGGCTCGTCCGGGCGCTCGCGAGCTGCGGCAACGACCAGCTCGAGATCCGCTGCGAAACGCGCGGCCTCGTCGTTGGCCTGGTACGCGTCGGCGAACGTGATGAGCTGATGGCCCTTCAGGCGATGCACACCTGTGTGGTCGCCGAAGATGCTCAGCATCCGGTCTGCCGAGCCGTCATGGTTGCCAGGCACGACAATGACGGGCGCCTCGAACTTGCGCACCTCATCGGCCAACGCCTGCAGGTCCTTCTCGACCCCGGGCGCCTCGCCGTTGTCCACGAGATCCCCCATCAACACCACCGCATCAACCGGCCCCCCGCGCGCGACCCGCAAGCGCGTACGCTGCAGTAGCTCGCGCCCCAGCGCCGCCTGCCGCTCGGGGATCGGGCACACATGGTCTGCCTTCCGCACGTAGTGGACATCGGCAATGAGGAGCAGCTCAAGCGCGCGTGGATCTTCTCTTCGCGTCATCAAGTCACCCCGAAAACGAATCCTGGGACAGGCCATTCGGCGAGCGCAAGGGCGTGTCCTTCAGGGCGTGCGCCGCGTTCCCGAGCCCGCCTCAGGCAACGCTCTTGGGGGCTTGCAGACCTCCGCGAGAAGAAATGTCCAGACCCATCCTTGTACAAGAAGGTGATCGCAGCAACGCACAGAAACAACGTTCAGGGGGGAATCTTCTACACATGGCCCGCGTGGCTTCCGGGAACGCTGAGAGGGCCCGTCTGCGTCCGGGAAGCCACGTTGACACTCTCCTCCGGGCGGTGATATACTCGCACTCCACTTCATACCCCATACCGCTCGCCCGTGCTCGGGGCACCGCGGGAAGGAGCGTTGCAGGTGTTGCGCGACAAAGTCGTCGTTGAGGAGTACGCGAAGATCAGAGTGTGCGGGGTGGGCGGCGGCGGTACCAATGCGGTGAACCGGATGATGCAGGCGGGGCTGATTGGCGTGGAGTACATCGCCGCCAACACCGACCTGCAGGTGCTTGACCTCTCGACGGCCGATCGCAAGCTGCAGCTTGGCGCTGAGGTCACCCGCGGTCTAGGCACCGGGGGGAACCCGGAACTGGGCGCGAAGGCCGCCGAGGAGAGCCGCCAGGCGATCACGTCTGCGCTGGATGGCGCGGACATGGTGTTCATCACGGCCGGCATGGGTGGCGGCACGGGAACGGGCGCTGCGCCGGTCATCGCTCAGATCTCGCGCGACTTGGGCGCGCTCACCGTCGGCGTGGTTACGAAGCCCTTCAAGGTCGAGGGTCGCAAGCGCACACGGCTCGCCGTCGAGGGACTGGAGCGGTTGGAGAAGGCGGTCGATACGTTGATCGTCATCCCGAACGACCGCTTGCTCGCCTTGGCCGATCGCGACCTCACGTTGGACGAGGCATTCTCCCTCGCTGACACGATCCTCCAGCAGGGCGTTCAGGGGATCAGCGAAGTGATCGTCGTCCCGGGGTTGGTCAACCTGGACTTCGCCGATGTGCGCGCCGTCATGCAGAGCGCCGGGCCGGCCCTGATGGGCATCGGCGAATCGAAGGGCGAGCATCGCGCGGCCGATGCGGCACAGGCCGCCATCGCCAGTCCTCTGCTCGAGACGAGCATCGAGGGCGCCCGCAAGGTGCTGCTGAACATCACCGGCGGCCCGGACCTCGGCCTCAAGGATGTCGCCGAGGCGAGCGAGATCATCCAGCAGGCGGCTGGCGGCGACGAGGAAGTGGACCTGACCCTGGGGGCGGTGATCAACGAGAGCATGGAGGGCAGCATCCGGCTGACCGTACTGGCCACCGGGTTCCAGGAGCGGCCCGCGGTCCTTGCGGAGACGCCTCCCGCGCCGGAGCCGGAACCGGCGAAGCCGGCGGAACCCGAGACGCCCGCGGACGCTGCCCGCACCAAGCTCCCGACCGACGTGCCGACCTACGACGCAGACAACATCGACATCCCGGCCTTCCTGCGTCGCGACCGGTCCCGCTAGCCGTGGAGGGGCCGCATGGCCCGCAGGGCCATCCGGCCCGAACCGTGCACCAGCCAACAAGGGGCTCCCATCCGGGAGCCCCTCTCTGTTGGTCGGGAGGCGGTGGGGCTACCAGTCCGCCTTCAGATCGAGGTGGACCTCGTCGCTGGCCGGTAGCGGTCCGTAGAGCGCCGACGGCAGCGTGCGCTTGCCGGTGAGCGCGAGTTGGGCCAGCCCGAACTTGCGGGACAGCGAGAGCGACACGGTGGACCCGTCAGGCACTCGCCCGGACGCCGTATGGAGTTGCCCCGCCTCGTACTGCACGTCTACCGTACCCAGCGGCGTGTCCGGCCCGCCCAGTCGCACCCGCAGGCGCTCGCCGACGGTCGGGCCGAGCAGGTTGTCCGTGCGCGTGTAGCCGACTCGCCCGCTGAAGCCCCACAGCAGGGCGCGGCTCAGTTCTGTGCCGTAGGTGCGGGTCATGCGGACCGCATACAGCGCGGGGTCGTAGGCGCGCTCGCTATAGGTCAGGCCCAGCGCTCCGCCTAGCAGCGGCACCTTGACCCCCGCCCCCAACTCCGGGTCCGGGCGTCCACTATCGTCGTGGTAGAGCCCCATGAACTCCCATCGGCTGGGCAGCGCATAGGTCAGCCGGATGTGTATGGTCGGGTCGAGGTCGGCGTTGGGTACGTGCGTCTCAGCGACCGAGGCCTCCACACCAAGGCCTGTGCCGTTCGTCGGCGTCTTCGCCACGGCCACCGAGCGCTGGGTGGTCGTACCGACACCCTCCGTGTCGGTGCTTGTGTATCCTGCGCTGAGGGTCGTGTCGGGCCGCACGCGGATCTGCGAGCCGACCGTGGTGACGTTGGTGTCGGGCGAGGACTCGCGGTCGGTGGCGGTGTAGGCGGCGGACAGGCTGACCTTGCCGGTCGGCGCGGCCGTCAGGTTCACCGTGTCTACGGTGTCCGTGCCCGTCGCCGACGAGTCCGTAACGGAGCGCGACGCAGATACCGTGCCTTTGTCGCTCACCTTGATCGTCGGGGTGCGCAGCGTCATCTGCCTGACAGCGGTCGTGGCCTGACCGACGGATGAGATGGTCTCATGGTACTCTGCGAGTGGGATCGTGACCCCCGCCGGCGCGAGGGCGACATCGTACCGGCGACTGTGCGTGTCGATCTGCGCCAGGCTGGCCGCATCCTCCGCACTCGCCGTGAGGCCGAAGGACTTGCCGAGCCCGAGCGTCAGCGCCGCCCTGTCGCTCCGCGATTCAGTGAAGCCCAGTCCGATTGCCGAGGCTTGGGTGTCGGTGTGGGTGAGGGCGAGCGTGCCCGCCGTCGGTCCGCTGCCGAAGCTCTGGGTGAGGGTCGCCGTGCGCTTGGTGGAACCCATGAGTTCCAGCCCGTGCAACTCGGAGCGCGCCTCGTCCTGCGTGAACTCGAGCGTGCTGCGTGGGCTGAGGCTCAGGCGAATCAGGTTCGTGCCGCGCTCCGTCAGCCCGGTGGAGAACAGGCCCGGCTCGCCGGCACGCACGTATGTCCGCTGGAACTGCAGGCGTCCCAGGGGTACGTCGAGTTGATACTGCTGGGGGTCCATTCCCATCTCGCGCAGATGGTCGGCCGTGACCGACTCCCGATAGCCGTCCGGATCGACGACGGCGCTGGGGGAATCGGCGAGGACCGACTGCGCAGCGAGCGCGAGCAGGATGTAGGCCGTCATGCCGGCCATGCGCCCCAGGCGAAAAACGCGCACCAAGACCACCGCCTCAGGTGTTGCTTCGTTGTATGCTACAGCCGTTAGTAGTTAGACGCATGCCGACCCCGGAGGTTTCGTCAAAGGCCCGGGGAGGGGCCGCATGGCCCGCAGGGCCATCCGGCCCGGGCCGCCCTCAGACGAGCGCGTACAGCTCCAGCGCCGCAGCAATGGCCAGTAGGCCAACGATCAAGGCCAGGCTCTGGGCCACCGGATCCAAGGTGATGAGGCGCTTGACCTCGACACACTGCCACGCGGCGTCGTGCGCCGGCCGTCGCGGCACCAGCCGCCGCGCCAGCCGCAGACCGATGGCGGACGCGAGCACCAGCGCCGGGAGTTCGACGGGAGCGTGCGGCAGCAGCAACCGGCCCATGCTCGCCAGCCCGCCGACCCAGCCCTTGAGCAGGGCCTCGGCCATCCAGAGCCCGAGGACGATTCCGTTCATCGCCAGAGTCAGGAAGGGCACGACGGCCGCCAGCGCGGCGCTCGAACGGGCGGCGAGGTCGTGGCTCTCGTCGCCGAGCTCGGGGAAGACGCAGCGTCCCCCGCGCAGGACCACCCCCGCCAGTGCGAGGGTCACGCGATCCACCACACTCGCGGGCCCCCGCCGTGACGAGCCGTGCGGTCGCCGGCCGACGTTGGCGCGCGAGTTGGCCCAGGCGCCCGCCGGACCGAGCAGCGCCGCGATGAGGGCCGACTTGATGTTGCTCAGCAGGATGAAGAAGAAGATGGGAACGAGATGGGAGAGGTAGGCCGTCGGCCACAGGTTGATGGCGGCGAGAACCCCGAGCACCCGACTCGGCAGCCACGGCGCCAGCGCCCCGATGGTCACCCCCACCACGAACACCACGAGTGTGGTAGCGACGAACGCCCGGGCACACCGCGCGAACGAGCGCCAGTCCCAGACAAACGGACCGACCCACGCCTCCGCGTCAGCTGGCGCCTCGGCGGTCACTGCCCTCTCTACGTCAGACCTCACACCCATGGTTCAGACGAGGGTACCCCGTGCCCTCAGAAGCGAAACTCACGCTGCAGGCTGTCGGCTCGGTTGGGGGAGGCCTTCAGGTGCGCATGGGCCTTCTCAGTGGTCTCGCGACCGCGCTGCGTGCGGCGGATCAGCCCGATCTTCAGCAGGAACGGCTCCACCACATCCTCCAACGTATCCTGCTCGCAGTTCAGCGTCGCGGCGACCGCGTTCACCCCCACGGGCCCCCCGCGATAGACGGTGATGATCGCCGCCAGATACCGGCGGTCCTGCTCGTCCAGGCCAAGTTCGTCCACCCCCAACGCCGCCAGCGCCTCGCCCGCGATCTCCCGCCCGACTCTCCCGTCGCTCTTCACGACCGCATAGTCGCGCACCCGTCGCAGCAGGCGCTTCGCCACGCGCGGCGTGCCCCGCGAGCGACCGGCGATCTCGCGCGCGCCCTCGAGGTCGATCTCCACCCCCAGCCTCGCCGCCGATCCACCCACGATCTGCTGGAGCTGCTCGGTGGTGTAGAAGTCCAGGTGGTGGTAGATGCCGAATCGCTCGCGCAAGGGCGCGGTGAGCAGGCCGACGCGCGTCGTCGCGCCGACCAGAGTGAAGGGCTTGATCGGCACCGTAACCGTTCGCGCGTAGGCGCCCCGGTCCAGGACGAAGTCCACCCGGAACGCCTCCATCGCCGGGTACAGGAACTCCTCGACCACGCTGGGCAGGCGGTGAATCTCGTCGATGAACAGCACTTGGCCTCGCTCGAGGTTTGTGAGGACTCCTACGAGGTCGCCCGCGCGTTCGAGAGCCGGCCCGGAGGTCTGGTGCAGCTTGACGCCCATCTCGTTCGCGATGATGTACGCCAGCGTCGTCTTGCCCAGGCCCGGCGGCCCGTCGAACAGGATGTGCTCCAGCGGCTCCTTGCGCGCGCGCGCCGCCTGGATCGAGATCGTCAGCGCATCAACGAGCTGTCGTTGGCCGACGTCGTACTCCGCGAGGGTCTTGGGCCGGTCCTCGACGAAGGTCGCGACATCCTCGACCTGCTTCTCGGGCCCTACGACCCTCTGCGGCCTTTCCGCCCTATCCATGTGTCGCTCCGCTGTGCCGTTCGCCGTTCACTCTCACTCCTCACTCCTTTCCCCTCACTCCTCGCCGTCCTACGCTCTATCCGCCAACGCCTCCGCCACGAGATGCTCCAGCGTCCCGATCCCCGGGTGTCTCGCCTGCGCATCGAGCACCCGTTGTCGCGCCTCCACGAGCGGATACCCGAGTTGCGCAAGGACCTCGATGGCGTCAGACTCGATGCTCGGCGCGGCCTCCTCGCTGGCGGCGATGGCCTCTTCGGGGGTTGTGGCGAAGTCGGCGATCTTCCCCTTCAGCGCGTTGCTGATGTCGCGCGCCTTGCTTGCGCCAATGCCGGGGAGTGACGCCAGGAACTTCACGTCGCCCAGTTCGATCGCGCGGGCGATGTTGGCTACCGGCGCCACCAGCATCCGGCACGCGAGCTTCGGCCCCACGCGCGGGACCTCCAGCAGGCGCTCGAAGAACGCGAGCTGCGTCGCCGAGTCGAAACCCAGCAGCATCGGCGTCGCGCGCGAGGGGTCCATCGCCATGTAGTAGTAGGTGTGCAGCGAGACCTCGGCGCCCGGGCCGCGAGCCGCAAGTCGCTCGGCGACCAGCTCCGGCACGATCACCTCATACCCAATCCCGCCGGTCTCCACGATCGCGCGTTCGTGGCCCACGTCGATGAGTTCGCCCTTGAGGTAACGGATCACCGTGAGCGTCTCCTAGCCCCGAGAGGCGTCCTGCACGCGCTCCGCGATCGCGGCGGGCAGGCCGCGCCGCCGGCCGACGCGCGGGCGGGCCCTGGCCCTGGTCGGCACACAGTGACACAGCGCGAGCGCGAGGGCGTCGGTGACATCCTCCGGTCGCGGAGGCTCTGCCAGCCGCAGGAGCTGCGCCACCATCCGGCCGACCTGCTCCTTGGGGGCCCGGCCGTTGCCGGTCAGGGAGCGCTTCACCAGCGCCGGCGCATACGCTACGACCTGCGCCCCGGCCTCCGCCGCCGCCAGATACACGACACCGCGTGCATGACCCATGAGGATCGCGGTCCGCGGGTGAGCATACTGGCTGTAGAGGTCCTCCACCACCACCACCTGAGGTGGGAAGCCGGCCAAGACTTCGGCGAGCTGCGCGTGCAGTTGTCGCAGTCGCTCCTCTAGCGGGGCCCCGGGGTCGGTCCTCAACAGCCCGCCCTCAACCAGCGCGATGTCGCCACCGTCGGGCCGAACGACACCATATCCCGTGACCTTCAGGCCCGGGTCGATGCCGATGATGTGCTCGCGCAGTTCGCCCATCAGAGCGGGATTATAAGCGGAAAACGGGACGGAGGCAATTATGGATGCGCGCCCAGAGGTGGGCGCACATCTATAGCTGCCTCCGTCTCATTCTCCGCGCTCGGCGGACCGACGCGCGCCGTCAGCGTCTGCTTGTCGAAGCTCAGGGCTAGCCCAAGCAAGCGACAAAGGTCGCTCGCCGGAACCGCCGTCTTGCCGCGCCACACAACGCCCGCGAACTCCGAGCGCTTCTCGGCGTCCTGGATCGTGAGGCCACCGGTGGGGGAGAACGTGAGCTTGGCGTCTCCCATGTGCGCGATGACCGAGTCTCTGACCGTCTCGACCGTGCAGCCAAGCGCCTGCATGAAGTCGCCTACCGGCACGTGCAGCCGGCTCTGCACGATCGGGCAGGGAATGCGGACCGGCTCGACCGCGAGCGGGTTGTGCACCTCGACGACGGCGACCGGCGGTTGAGCGAAGCCCCAGTTCAGCAGCGCGCCGGCCTCGGTCCACGAATCGGGCGACTTGAGGACCACACACAGCAGCGAGTAGCCGTCCCGTTGGGCCGAGGCGGCCAGGCAGCGGCCCGCCGGCGTCGTGAAGCCCGTCTTCACGCCGTCGCAACCCTCGCAGCGGGCGAGCAGGCGGTTGAGGTTCGCCACCGCCTCGCGACGGTCGCCGCCCCGGCGCACGATGGCCGAGCGCTGCCGGATGATCTCGGCGAGGGTAGGCTGCAGGCGCACCGCGAGCCCGAACACGGCGAGGTCCCGCGCGCAGGAGTAGTGGCCCTCCTCCGTCAGGCCGCTCGGGTTCACGAAGTGGGTGTTGACGGCGCCCAGCTCGGCGGCCTTCGCGTTCATCAGGTCCGCGAACGCGGCCTCCGAGCCCGCGACATGCTCGGCGAGGCACACGGCCGCGTCGTTGGCCGAGGGCAGCAGGAGGGCCTTGAGCAGCTCACCCACGGCAATGGTCTCCCCCTCATCGAGATCGATCCCGCTACCGCCGGTCGCTGCCGCGTGCGCGCTGACCGTTGCCACGTCATCCAGGGCGCAGCGCTCGGCGACTACGAGCGCGGTGACCATCTTCGTGAGGCTGGCGGGGGGACGCGCCTCGAAGGCGTTCTTCTCGTACAGAACGGCGCCCGACTGCGCCTGCACCAGGAAGGCTGCGGCCGCGTCAGTCTGCGGGGGAGAAGGGACGATCTCGCTCCCCGCCGCGCAGCTCAGGAGAGCGAACGCGAGTACGACCCAGAGGCGCGTGAGAGCCTGGCTGCGAAGAGCCTTACTCCTCAGTGACGGGGAAACCGACGATGCCGATGGCATAGGCCTTGGGGTCTTCACCGGGCGGGAGGTAGAAGCCGATCCGGGTCCGGTCGCCCGCCGGCTTCACCTCCAGCAGCTCGTCGCCGGAGTGAGGCTTCGTATCGATGAACACCTCGGCCTCCGGCGTGGTCGTGATCTTCAGAACGCCCTCGCCCGCGCGCTCGATCTTGAGCACCATGGTCTGGTCGCGCCAGGCCTCCGGCGGCGCCGACGGCAGGCGATAGCGGGACTCGGTCGGCTGCTCCCCTTGCACCGCAACCAGCCGGCTCGAGCGGTCACGGTACTGGCCCCGAGGGTAGACATCAAGCGTCACGTCCGCCGGCGCAGTGACCACAAGCTCCTCGCCCTCGAACCGAGCCTCGATCGTGACCCCCTCCGCTCCGGCAGGCGTCCCCTCCGTCCCCTTCGTCGTCCCACCCTCGGGTCCCGCCGTCGAGCCCGTGGTGTCGGTCGCGTTGGCAGATGGCGTCGTGGTCGGCGCGACTGTCGGCCCGCTCTCCTTCGGCACCGTCGCCCGACCCACGAGTAGCCCCAGCACCAGCGACACGACGCACACGATCAGCACGACTCCCAGGCGCTGCTGCCGCTGCCGCGACACGCTCATATCACCACCCCCCGCAAGCACAGGCTCCTCGACGACGACCTCTTCGGTCTCCTCCGGCTCGGGCGCAGGAGCGGGCGCCTCCGGCTCGACCGGCGGCTCCGGTTCCGCCTCCTCCGCCACCGGCTCGGGTGCCGGGGGCGGCGGCTCGGGCTCGGCAGGCGGTTCCGGTTCGGGCTCCTCCGCAGCTTCGGCCGCAGCCGGCTCCTCGGGCTGAGGCTCCAGCGGCGACGCCTCGACCACCGCGGGCGCCGGCCCCGTGGAGAGCGCCGCCACAGTGACGTTGTCCGTCGTGCCGGCCGCAACCGCCAGGGCGACGAGTGCCCGGCAGAAGTCCTCCGGCTCACTTCCGGCGTGGACGACCTCCGCCAGCGCGTCCGTGCCTACGACATCCGTCAGGCCGTCCGTGCACGCCAGGAACACCACCCCGGCCTCCAGCGGGAAACTGACCACGTGTGGGTCAACGGCCGCATCGACGCCGACGGCCTGCGTCAGTTGGTTGCGCAGCGGGGAGCGGGCCGCCTCCTCCTCGGTTAGGTGGCCCAGCCGCACCTGCTCGCCGACCCACGAGTGATCCTCGGTGAGCTTGCGCGCCCCCTCAGAGGTGATCAGGTACACGCGCGAGTCGCCGACATTCCCGACGATCGCCTCCTCGTCCGTGCAGACCACGACGGCGAGGGTCGTGCCCGTATCGCCGGAAAGGTCCTGAGTGACCGCCCATTCGTAGATCCGCTGGTTCGCGCGCTCGAAAGCCCCGCGCACGACATCCACGGGCTCCGCACTCGGGAAGCCGCTGGCGTAGTCCCAGTGGTCTGCGAGTTGGGCCGTTAGCACCTCAACCGTCGCGTCGAGGCCGAGTTGAGCCGCCTGGTCGCCTCGCTCATGCCCTCCCATTCCATCGGCCACCACCAGCACAGTTCGGAAGCCCCACAGGCTCTGCGTCGGGTCCAGCACCTGTGCGAAGCAGCGGTCCTCGTTGTACGATCGCCCGCCCGCCGCGCTCTCGCACGCGGCGGCAAGCCCCATGTCCTTGGGGGCAGCCATGCAAGACCTCGTCTGACGTCCTGTGGTTGCGGTTGGACAATTGGCCGTCGCCTCCCGGAATCCTGCCCTGTTCCGAAAAAGCCTCGCACCGAGTCGTTCCGGCCCCCTGCCACCGGGCAGTCCCGGACACCGGAAGTGTCACGAGGATCACGGTCCGCTTGAGGAGGAAGCCGGCCAAAGCCGGGCGAAAGCGCATTCCCGAATGCTGACGACTCACAGGTGACCGAAGGGAGCAGTGCCCGCAATGAAACCCCTCGATGTCGGCGTCTTCCTCTGTTCCACGGCCATTGAGGACCCGTTCGAGTCCGCAACCAAGCTGCACGAACTCGGGATCAACAACACCCAGATCGGCCCCCTGCCGCCCAGCTTCTACACCGACGAGAATGCGGACCGGCTCAAGGCGCATCTCGCCGACCTGGGCATCACGCCCACGACGCTCTTCGTGGGCTTCCCGGGTGAGAGCTACGCGAGCATGGCGGCGGTCAAGGAGACGGTCGGCTTGGTGGTGCCCGACAAGCTGGAGGAGCGGGTTGCCATCATGCAGCAGGCCATCGACTTCACGGCGCGGCTCGGTGCGCCGCGGGTCGCGCTGCACGTCGGGTTCGTGCCGATCGATCCCGATGACCCCATCTACGTGAGCCTCGTAGAGGTCATCCAGGAGATCGCCGACGCCTGCGCCGAGCAGGGCCTCGGCCTCAGCCTCGAGACCGGCCAGGAGACCGCCGAGGAGCTGCTGGAGTTCATCCACGCGGTGGACCGACCGAACCTCGGCATCAACTTCGACCCGGCCAACCTGATTCTCTACGGGAAGGACCGTCCGATCGAGGCGCTGGAGATGGTCAGGGACTGGGTGGTCAGCTGCCACTGCAAGGACGGCGTGTGGCCGACCGTCGAGGGCGAGCTGGGCAGCGAGATGCCGCTGGGCGAGGGGCAGGTGGACATCCCCGCCTTCGTGGCGAAGCTGAAGGACATCGGCTACCAGGGCCCCTTGACCATCGAGCGTGAGGCCGGCGACGACCGCATCGGCGACATCCTGCGCGCCAAGGCGCTGCTCGAGCGGCTGCGCGGCTGAGGGCCCGTCGCGCGGACGAAGGAGGCGTGGTGCCATGTCGGAAGGCGGGCCGGACGCGCGCCCCCCCGATGACCTGCGGCCTGCATGGCTGTCCGACGCCGTGGATCAGGCCGCCGACCTCGTCTTCCTCACCGATGACCGTGACCGGTTCGTGTACGTGAACCGTCGGGCCATCGACCTCCTCGGCACTCCGCCGACGAAGCTCGTCGGCGAGCCGGTCGTCGCGGTCGTCGCGCCCGAGGCGCACGCCAGGATCCTGGACGCCCTGCAGGCGGCTCGCCTGGGCGACCCGTCGGACACCCAGGTCGTCGAGTGTGCCTTCGTGGCGAAGCACGCGCCCGAGCCGGTGCCGCTGGAGATCACCTTGCGCTGTGTCACCGTCCGCCGGCACCGCCGTGGTTGCGTGGCGGTGGCACGCAGCGTTGTGGCGCGCGAGGATAGCCTGTCTCAGCTCCTCGCCTCCGAGCGCGTGGCGGCGATTGGCGACCTCGCGAACCAGGCCGCCGACCGGATCAACAACCCCCTGGCGGTGCTCGTCACCCATGCGGGCGTGATCGAGCGCGCCGCCCGGGAGGGGAAGCCCGCCGGCCCGGAGTCCCTCGAGCAGATGCGCAACGCCATCACGCGAATCGCGGATGTCACCGAGGAGCTATCCACGATCGCCGATACCTCGATCCAGAAGCTCCTCCTGGGGCGCCCGATCGCGGACATAGGGGCCGCGCCGAACCACGGGGAGCTGTCGCCCTCGTAGGCGGCCGCACATGCAGATCACCCTCCGCTACGGCCGTGACGGCCTTCTCGCTACGCTCCCCTACGACAACGTCCGCCATGTCCTGCGCTTCCATCCCCTGCCGCCCATCGAGGCGCCCGCGTGTGCCTTGGCCGACGCCCTCCGCTCTCCCATCGGCTGCCCACCCTTGCGCGAGCTGGCCCGCGGCCGTCGCGACGCCTGCGTCGTTACCTCCGACATCACGCGCCCGGTCCCGAACGCCGCGATCCTCCCCGCGCTTCTCGATGAGCTACGCACCGCTGGCCTTCCGCCCGAGCGCGTGACGATCCTCATTGGCACCGGCCTCCATCGCGCGAACACGCCCGACGAGCTGCGCGAGATGCTCGGCCCCGATGCTGCCGCGAGCGGCGCCCGCCTCGTGAACCATGATGCCCGCGCTGCCGACCAGCAGGCCTACCTCGGCGAGACGCCTCGCGGCACGCCGGTCTACGTGGACCGGACCTATGTGGAGTCCGATCTCAAGGTCGCCATCTCGCTCGTGGAGCCCCATCTGATGGCGGGCTTCTCCGGTGGTCGGAAGGCCATCTGCCCCGGAATCTGCGGCATGGAGACGATCCGCCGCTTCCACGGGCCCCGCCTGCTGGACCCCGACGAAGCGTGCGCCGGCCGCCTTGACGGCAACTCGGTCCACGAGGAAGCGCTCGCCGTCGCGACCCTCGCCGGCCGCCCCGACTTCACCGTGAACGTCACCCTCAACGAGTCGCGCGAGCTGACCGGCGTCTTCGCGGGCGAGCTGGTCGCCTGTCACCTCGCCGCCGTGCAGCGTTCCGTTGACCAGTCCAAGGTCGCCCTTCCCGAGCCCGTGGACATCGTCGTGACGACGAACGCCGGCTACCCGCTCGATCTGACCTTCTATCAGGGCGTCAAAGGGATGCTCGCCGCCGTCCCGATCCTCAAGCCCGGCGGCACCATCCTCATCGCCCACGAGTGCGCCGAGGGCCTCGGCGGCCCGGAGTTCACCGACCTCATGCTGTCCGTGACCGACCCGCACGCCTACATCGCGAGCACGTGGGAGGAGAGTGTCTTCTGCATCGACCAGTGGCAGCTCCACGAGCAGGTGAAGGTCCTGCGCCGCGCTGGCGAGATCCTCAACCTCAGCGCCGGCATCCCACGCGACCTGCAGGCCCAGTGCTTCGTGACCCCGATCGCCTCCGTCGAAGAGGGTATCGACCGCGCCCTCAGGAAGCACGGCCCCAACGCCTCCATCGCGGTCATCCCCGAAGGCCCCTACGTCCTCGCCTGCCTGGAGGGAGACGCGGTGGACCGGCAGAAGCTCACCTCTCGCTGCACCCGCTGAGTGAGCGCTGCGCGTGAAGATCGCCCAACTCACCTACTCCTACCAGCCCATCATCGGCGGCGCGGACGCCTATGCGGACCTTCTCTGCAGCACGCTGCGCCTGCGTGGGCATGAGGTGTGGGTCTACCAGCGCTCGGCGGAGGTCGCCGACCCGTTCGTCCGGGCCGCGCCCCGCTGGCAGGCCCGATTCCGCCCGCGCGACTTCTGGCTGGTGCCGTACTGGCTGCGTGTGCGGCGCCGCGAACTTGCGGCGATGGACGTGCTGATCGCCCACTACCCGAACTACTGCCGCGCTGGCTGCTTCCACCCGCGCCTGATCGGACTCTCGCATGGGGTGACGTGGGACGACGAGCCCGGCGCGTGGCGCTCGCAGAAGAAGCGGACGATGGCGCGCGAGGCCTTCACGCGGTGCGCGCGCTTCGTCGCGAATGACACGTTCTTCCTGCGTGAAGTGGGCGTAGACATCGCGCCCGGCGAGCGCCCCTTCGAGGAGGTTGCGCCCGGTCGCTGGTTCGTCCCCAACTGCGTGGACACATCGCGGTTCGCGCCGTCTGCGCTCGCCGATCGGCCGCCGCTGATCGTCGTGCCCCGCAATCTGTATCGCAACCGGGGCGTTCATCTCGCGATCCAGGCCTTTGCGGCGCTCGACCTCACGGACCACACGATGGAGGTCGTCGGCGCCGATGGCCAGGCCGACTACGCGGCTGAGTTGCGCGCAATGGTCCGCGACCTCGGCCTGACGGATCGCGTTCGGTTCGTGGGTCCGGTCGAGTGGCACGCCATGGCGCCGGTCTACGGTCGCGCACGCCTGTGCCTCATTCCTTCGACGTGCGGCGAGGGCACCTCGCTCGCCGCGCTCGAGGCGATGGCCTGCGCAACCGCCACCATCACCACGCGCGCCGGCGGCCTGCCCGACCTCCCGGCGGTCCACTGCGACGCGACCGCCGACAGCCTCGCGCAGGCCATCCGCGACGTGCTCCCTCGCTGGCGGGAGATGGGGGAGAGTCAGCGGGCCGCGGTCGTCACGGGCTTCTCCCTCGACCGCTGGCAGCAAGCCTGGTCGCACGTCGTCGAGGATTGGTAGCCGTTGGAGGGGCCGCATGGCCGCAGGCCATCCGGCCCGCCGTAGCAAGGAGCCCCCCATGAACCCCTACCGCGTCGGAATCATCGGCCTCGGCCGGATGGGCAGCACGATCTGCGACGAGGTGGTCGGCTACGAAGCCTTCGTGCTGCCCTACTCGATCGCGGGCGCCTGCGCGGCGAGCGACCGGCTCGAACTCGCCTGCGGGAGCGACCTCCTCCCCGAGAAGCGCGACGCCTTCCGCGAGCGTTGGGGCTGCGAGGCGCTGTACGAGGACTTCGCGCAGATGATCGCGCGGGAGGGGCCGGACCTCGTCGCGATCTGCACGAAGGCCGAGAACCATGCGGAACTCGCGACGGCTGTCGCTGAGGCCGGCGTGCCGATGATCTACCTGGAGAAGGCGATGGCCTGCTCGATGGCCGAAGCCGACCGCGTAAAGGCCGCCTGCGAGCGCCACCGCACGGTGCTCAACACGGGCGTCCTGCGTCGTTTCGGGGATCACTACCAGCGCGTGCGCGCGCTGATCGCCCACGGCGCGATCGGGGAGCCCAAGGCCGTCGTGCAGATGTCCGGCGGCTCGCTGCTACACAGCCACATCCACGCGGTGGACTTCGCCCAGTTCATGCTCGGCGATCCGAGAGCCCTCCGCGTGCGCGGCGAGCTGCTGCCTCGCGACCTCGTGATCGAGGGCAATCGCCTCGACCACGATCCTGCCGCCGTCTACCAGATCGAGTTCGAGACCGGCGCCGGCGCCTGGAACGTGCCGCATGGGAACTACGACGTGGAGATCATCGGCACGCAGGGGATGATCTCGTGCATGAACAACGGGATGGACTTCTCGTGGCGCCGACCCGACGATCCGCCCGCCAAGTGGGCGCGCTTCCGCCAGCAGCCCCTCGACCTCCGCGCCACGCGCAGCGCAACCGTTGCGTGTCTCGAGGACCTCGTCGAGGCTCACGAGACAGGCCGCCCCTCGCTCAACAACGTCGGCGTCGCGCACCACTCAACCGAGATCTGCCTTGCTGTCGCCGAGAGCCACCGCCAGGGCGGCCGCTGGATCGACCTCCCCCTACCCGACCGCGACCTCTACGTGTTCCACGTCTGACACACGAAGTGAGGCGTCAGGACTGTCCACTGTTGGCCGCAGCGTCCTGGAGTCACCTCCGTCATCGCTCCACCGGCCCGCAGACCTCACTGCACTTCGAAGACCGGCCTGAGTTGCGCCGGCCCGACGATCCAGTGCCCGGCCGCCGACAGCTGCTTCTCCGGGGTGAAGAGGCGCGCACCCGGCATCGTGAGGGTCTGACTGCCCAGGCGGAAAGTGAGCGGGTCGTCCTTGACCCTGATCTCGCTCAGCTCGACCGCCGACTGCTCCGGGTCGGGGGTGAGCCGCCAGACGGTCCGGCCGTCCGCTCGGCAGCCCGTCAGGATGAATGGTTGGTGCGCCGGAGTCACGGCCTCCACCAGCGTCGTGCGGTCGCTATAGCCCACGAGGCCGTTGATCTGGTCCATGAGGTCGTCCAGCAGCTGCATGTCCTCATCCTGGCAGTAGTCGGCCGGGTCCTGCGCCTCCTGCCAGCGGTACGGGTTCCAGGTACACAGCGTGTCGGGCGCGCACAGGGCTGTGTGGAACACGACCTCCTGCCAGTAGTCCGTGTTGCCGATGGAGCTGTACGGGGGCCGCTTCCCGGGCGGCTCCTTCTCCCAGTCCGACACGTACCCGCGCCACGCGACCCACGGCATGAGCGGCACCTTCGGGTTGGTGAGCAGAGCCTCGCGGACCTCATTCGTCGCGAAAAGCGCCGACCGGAACGGGCCCAGCCCAAACGGCTTCCCATCCACGACAATCCCGCTCAGGTAGGTGATGACCCCGTAAGGCGACGGCGCCTGATGGGTGCCCACATGCTCCCCGGTCCGGCCCGGGATGTCCCCGGGATCGCGCGCCTGACCCCAGGCGACCAGGCTGGCCGCCGGATGGTATCGCACACCGTAATCGGCGCACTTCACGTCCGGGTAGTACTTGCTGACCACCGCGTACAGCCGGTTGTAGTTCCGGGCGGACAGGTAGTCGCAGTACCGCCACCACGTGTGCGACATCGGCTTGTCGTTGTAGATGTCGGCAGCCGACTCAAGGTGCATCTCCTGCAGCATCTCGCCAAACCGCGGGTCCTGCTCCACCGCCGCCCAACGCTCCGGCGTTGTGATCTCCGATCCCGGTGTGTGCTCGGTATCGAGGATGAAGTAGTCTAGCTTCCCGCCCAGGTCGCGGTACGTGCGGAAGAACCGGTCGTAGACCTGCTCCACGTGCGCGATCCCGTGGTCCCACCACGGCCCGGTGAACGCCTCGCCCCCGGCCGTGGTCAGCTTATCCTCCGGGTGCTCGTACATCGGGCGGTAGACATCCCAGTCGAAGATCGCCCGCCGCCCCTCCGGTTGCTGATCCAGCGCCGCCTTCACCTCCGCCACGTTCCCCACGTTCCCCTGGCTCAGCCAGAAGAGCATCGTCACATTCCGCCAGGGCGAGACCATGCAGGGCTTGTCCCGCCCCAGTTCCGCCAGGCTCCACGCCAGCACGGGGATCGGCCTCGGCGGGACCCCTTGCGGGCTCGCCGCCGACCCGAGCGTTCCGGCGACCACGGTCATGCACCATGTTGCGCGCCTCATCATGCCATCGGCCCTCCGGTGTCCTGCCCTCACCCCACCACCTCCACGACCTCCCCCTCCAGCAGCTCCAACCCCAACCACTCTCCGTCCTGCCTCGACGCGCCCACCTTGCCCGTCACCTTGAGCTTCGCGCCGCTCCCTGGCAGCGCACTCGCCTTCACCCTCGCCTCCGCGTCAGCCGTGGACACGATGCGCAGCGAGCGGTCATCCCATCGCAGCAGCACATTCGCCGCCTGCTTTGCCACGAACTCCAGATCCGGCCCCCGGTAGCTCGGGCTCCCCACGAACAGCGCCCCCGGCGCGCGGTATACGTACCCCGTCCCGATCTGCGTCGGCGCCGCGATCACCTGCAGCTCGCCTCGGTCGCCGCCTGCGTCCACGTACTCTCGCAGGAACCGCAGCGCCCACACGAGCGGCTTGGGCTTCGCCTCCATCGTCCCATCGGACCAGAACAACCCGTACCGGCCCTGCTCGATGTGCGTTGCCACCTCCTCCGGCGGTATCCACGCGCACTGCTGCCGCGACAGGTCCAGAGGATGGTCGGTGAGCGCCCACTTCATGCACCCCGAGAACCCGTGTGCATAGGCGTACAGGTAGTGCAGGAACTCGCCCAGCGCGCTCGTGTGCAGGTCCAGGTATCCGTCGCCGATCCTCATCCCGTTCGAGTAGCCGAACTCCCCCAGCGAGATCGGCCGGTCGGGCCACACCCTCCGCAGCCGGTCGAGTGTCGTCAGGTTCCTGAGCACGCTCTCGTAGTCCGTCGGCGGCTGATATGCGTGGTGTGACACGAAGTCCAGCTGCCGGTTCGCGGGCAGGCAGTCGAAGATCGAGTTGTACCCCACCGTGATCGCGTGCGTCTTGTCCACCGCGCGGATCGCCTCCACCTGCCACCGAATCCAGTCCGCGAAGATGCCGTCCGTAGCGTCCAGCACCGGGCTCCACTCGTCGTTGCGCGGCAGCGGCCCGGTCACGCCGGGGAACGAGGTGAAGTTGCCCGCCATCTGCAGGCCCGCCCACTCCTCGTACTCACCCCACCGTTTCCACAGCGGGTACCGCTCCCCGAGGGCCTGCTCGCCATCCTCCACCGCCGCGAGCTGATACGCATACGGCTCGTTCTGCAGGTCGTAGCCGAGCAGCATCGGCTCGTCCCGGAACGCCTCTGCACACTGCCGGCAGCGCTCCTCCAGCTCCTTCCGCGTCAGCAGATCGGTGTGGTCCACCACGACGATCAGCAGGTAGATGCCGTACTTGCGCGCACACTCCTTGAGCGCCGCCAGCTTCTCGGGATCGGTCCACAGCGGGCCGGCCCCGTAGATCCTCAGGCAGTTCAGCCCCGCCTCGTGCGCCCGCCGGAAGTCGCTCTCCAGCCACCGCAGCCACGGCCCCGCGAAGAACTTGCGGTCCAGGCTCCCGATGTAGTCGCAGCCGATCAGGAACAGCGGTCGCCCATCGGGAAGCGCGAACTGTCTGCCATCGTCCGACCGGCTGAGCGGCCCCGGCGCCGCCGTCTGCAGCGGAACCGACCTCGCGAGCAGCCGCGCGTTGCGCTGCGCGCTCCCCTCGGGCAAGTCCTGCGACGCCACAGCCTGCAGGAAGCCCCTCAGGCAGCCCAGGAATGCCCCCGAACGGTAGAACTCCGGCGTCGTGATTCCCGACAGCAGCCAACACCCGCCGTTGTACGTCCCGCCGTAGTGGATGAGCGCCGAGCACGCCCAACCTCGGTTCCGCCCAAGCCGGTCCTCGGCCCGCAGCAAGGGCACGAGTTCTGACCGCTCCCACAGCGTGAACCCCACCGCCGACAAGCCCTCGACGCGCCCCTCGTACGCCCCGCGGTCAACCACCAGGTCCTGCGGGCAACCGCCGGCCCGGACTGCGTTCCGCAGCACGTACGGTTCATAGTCGTCAAAGCACACCGTGTTCGGTGGGAGGTAGTCCCCGAACGTCGCGCCCAGGTCGTTCGCCGCCGTGCCGACCTCGTCGATCTCGATCACATGGTCTCCGTCGGGATGGTCCGACAGCCCCGTCGCGAGCCCGAACGAGAGGCGGCTCGCCCGCTCGAGGTGCAGGCAATCGCCCGGCCCACCTCTGCCCGCCGGCGAGCCATCCTTGAAGAAACGAAAGCCCCACGCTTCGAGCACGTACCGCCGCCACTCCTTCGTGATGTCGAGCGCCCTGACCCACCGCGATCCATCCGCCTCATCGATCTCGATTGCCACTTGCGGCGTGCCCGCTGGCCCTCGCGCCTGGAGGCACAGGAGGTCCTGGCCTTCCGCAATCGCGGCGGGCACCGACGCGACGAACACATCCCACTGCCACTGCCCCAGCCCCTTCAGCTCCAGCCGCAGGCACTGCCCCTGCGCTCCCGGCGCACTCACCGCGCGCGACGGATGCTCCGGCTTGTTCGTGCTCCTGGTCCATCCCGACCTATCGCCGTCGTCGAACGAGAAGAGCATCGTCGCTGTCGGGGTCTCCCGCATCAACGTCTCAAACCCCCCGCGGTCCCGCCACTGCCCTCGCACCCGGCACATCGGCCTCTCGTACGCCTTCCCCCCGAGCAACACGAGATGCCCTCCCGCCTCCAGGAACCGAGTCACATTCCCTCTTGCTCGCCCCGGGAAGGCTGGGCTGTTCGTCAGCACCAACACGTCCTGCGTCCCTCGCGCGAAGACCCGCTCGTCCGCCAACTGCTCTGCCGTCAGGCACGTAGCCGCGTCGCCTCTCGCCGCCAGCGCACTCCTCGCACGCTCCACCAGCGCATGATCCAGCCCCGGAATGTCATCCTCCAGGATGGCGACGCCCAGCTGACCCGCCGCCTGCAGCGCCGTCAGCAACCCAATCCCAGCCACGCTCGCCCCGCGAGCGAGAACTCGCATAGATGAGTGCCTCCTCGCCAAGTGGGGGGACATTGCGCCGGAGCATTCGGGGGAACGGCCAGGATTCCTCGCCCCCCTACGCCCGCTGCACCACGCGCAGGTCGGCGATGGCCTCGTCGAGGGACTTCAGTTCGCGGTTGAGGGCCTCGATGGCCTGGGCGTCCACGCGCTCATCCGCCAGCTCGCCCTCCTGCGTCGTGAGCCACAGCCTCGCGCCTTCGAGGGCCGACTCGATCTTGGACAGCCTCAGCAGGTGCCGCGCCTCGCCGGCCTCGGCATCGGCGAGGAGCTCGCGCAGCTTCCGCTGCTCGGTGAGCGTGGCCTCGATCTCCTCGCGAACCCTGGGCTGCTCTGCCTCGGCGAGTCGCGCCTCATTCGCCTCGATCTTCCGCCCGAGGTCCTCGCGGTCGATGGACTTCGCCGCGCGGCGCAGCGCTCCGATCTGCCGCCCGAGGTCATGCGCGCCATTGCGCATCCGCGCGACCTGCGACTTCAGCTCCCCAGCGTCCCACCTTCGCGCATCGACTGCTGCCGTCGCCAGTCGCGCCTTCTCATCGATCCGCCGCAGCGACTGCTTGGCGTCGGCCATGCTGATGCGGGGCTTCCGCCACGCATGGGCGATCGCGACGGCCAGACCCACGATCGCCGCCGTGCCCAGCAGCCGCAGGAGCAGCACGAGGGGCCGCGCTTCGGCCTGCCACACTTCCAGCCGCAGATCGCCGCTCAGCGAGTTGCGGACCTCGGAGGGGGTGATGATGAGTTCGGTCACGAGGCGATCCGTGTCCATCCACGCGGACACCGACGGCGGCGGCGGGCCGTCCGGCAAGCGGAACACGGCGACATGCGCGTTGGAATCGCCCGGCACCGCGATGAGCCCCTCGGGCGAGCGCCCGATGTGCGCGGCGTCCGCGCCGTCGTACGTTTGCCCGCTGTAGCTGCAGGCCACCAGCCCTCGCAGCACGACCCGCAGGTCCTCCGCTCGCACGCCCTTGGGCAGCGGCACCGCAACCTCGCGCCCATCGAGCGGCACCGCCGCCTCCGCGACCTTGCGGAAGCCCTCGAGCGAGCCCTGCGCCCAAACGAGGCTCGACGGCAGCAACGCGCAACTGCCCAACACGACCGTGCGCAGCCTCATGCTCATGGCGGTTCGCCTCACCGGGTGCGCTGGTACGCCGAGTACGTGAGCGCCTTAGCCAGGTACGTGCCCAGCTCGGGGTTGGCCGACGGCGATGCCGTCTGACTGATCAGGTCCCTGTACGCCG
>Ga0194113_10002480_pt1 | contig 25218 bp, 24 predicted proteins | sample TA2MahC200mmetaG_FD_146193 | JGI IMG/M metagenome (GOLD analysis project Ga0194113, IMG submission 146193) | Freshwater microbial communities from Lake Tanganyika, Tanzania - TA2015017 Mahale Deep Cast 200m | ecosystem: Environmental > Aquatic > Freshwater > Lake | place: Tanzania: Lake... | reverse complement strand
GCTGTTCCGACAACGAACGGCTGGTGTCTGTCATGTCCCTAGGCTACTAGGGCCCCTATGGCCAATGCAAGCCCTTCTTTCGCTCTTTGCTAGAAATCCGTCATGCACCCACGGTCCGCGTGGCGGGAGCAATGGCTTGACTGGTCCGGCCCGCTGCATGATTCTGTCCGAATGCTTGTTCCGGACCTGAAGGAATACCTGGCGCTTGCGGCGTCGAACGACGTTGTGCCCGTGTACCGCGAGCTACTCGCGGACATGGAGACGCCGGTCTCCATGCTGGCTAGGTTCGCGGACAGCGAGAACGTCTTCCTGCTCGAAAGCATGGAAGGCGGCGAGACATGGGGGCGGTACTCGTTTCTCGGCATAGATCCCGAACCATTTCTCCGTTCGGACCATTCCGTGCCGGGCGCGAAGGGCCTTGAGCCGCTCAGGGAAGTCTACTGCGGGTTGCGTGTCGCTGAACTGCCCGGTCTGCCGCGCTTTTTCGGCGGGTGTGTGGGGTTCATCGGCTACGAAGCTGCCGGCGATTTCGAACGGCTTCCGCCGCCCAGGCCCGGGGCGTCCGAACCGCGCAGCGCCTTTGTGTCGGCCGACAAGCTGATCGTGTTCGACAACGTGCGCCATGCGCTGAAGATTGTGGTATGCACCCGGCCGCGCGGCAAGGACTCGCCGGCCGAAGCCTACGCTAAGGCCGCGACGGACATAGAGCGCATCGAGCGGGTTGTGCGCGCCGGTGCGCCGGCCGAGCAGAACGAGCGTCATCCCCCTGTCCTGTTCCGGCCGAACATGGAACCTGCCGCGTACATGGCGATGGTTGAGAAGGCGAAGCAGTACATCTTCGCGGGCGACATCATACAGGCCGTCTTGAGTCAGCGGTTCGACGCCGAGACGGACGTCAGGCCGATCCAGGTATATCGCGCCCTGCGGCTGATAAACCCTTCCCCCTACACTTTCTTTCTGAAGGTGGGCGGGACGACGCTCATAGGGTCGTCCCCGGAAGTGATGGTAAGGCTCACCGGGCGGCGCGTTGAGCTGCGGCCGATTGCCGGCACCCGCCCCCGCGGGGCGACCGAGCCGGAGGACCGCAGGCTCGCGGATGAGCTGCTTGCCGACGAGAAGGAGAAGGCCGAGCACGTGATGCTTGTGGACCTCGGCAGGAACGATCTCGGGCGCATCGCCGAGACCGCCTCGGTGCAGGTGACCGATTACATGGTCGTCGAGCGCTACAGCCACGTCATGCACCTTGTCTCCCATGTCGAGGCGCAGTTGCGCGCGGACCGCGACGCGCTTGACGTGATTGCCTCGGTCTTTCCTGCCGGCACGCTCAGCGGCGCCCCGAAGATCCGGGCCATGGAGATAATCAACGAGCTTGAACCCGAGTGCCGCGGGGCCTACGGCGGCGCCGTCGGCTACATCAGCTACACGGGCAACATGGACCTGGCCATCACCATTCGCACCCTTGTCGCCGAAAACGGCCGGATGTCGGTGCAGGCGGGCGCGGGCGTGGTGTTCGATTCCGTGCCGGAGCGCGAGCTGGAAGAGACCCGCCACAAGGCGCGCGCGGTGCAGCGCGCCGTCGAGCTGGCCGCGAACGGGCTGGAGATCGCCGGATGATCCTGCTGATAGACAACTACGATTCGTTCACGTTCAACCTTGTGCAGATAATCGCCGGCGAGGGCGCAGACGTGCTGGTGCATCGCAACGACGCGATAACGCTGGACGCGATCGAGGAGCTCAAGCCGCACGGCGTGATTCTTTCGCCTGGTCCCTGCACGCCGGCGGAGGCCGGCATATGCGTGGAGTTCGTCCGGCGCTTCTCCGGCCGGCTGCCGATCCTCGGCGTCTGCCTCGGGCACCAGTGCATAGGCGCGGCGTTCGGGGCCACCGTGGCCGGCGCGAAGCGGATCATGCACGGCAAGACCTCGCAAGTGACCGCCGAAGACACGGACCTTTACAAGGGGATAAGGCAGCCGTTCCAGGCGGGCCGGTATCATTCGCTGGCGATCCTGCCGGACACGGTGCCGGCGGAGCTGGTCGTGGATGCGCGGAGCGATGACGGCGAGATAATGGGCGTGCATCACCGCGAGCACATGACTTGCGGTGTGCAGTTCCACCCGGAATCCGTCCTCACGCCGGCCGGCAAGCGGCTTCTCCGCAACTTCCTTCTGATGGTGGAGAAGGCGACCGGCGCGCCGCAGACCGGCGGCCGCGGGTCAATTGGAGGGCAGGCATGAAGAACCAGCTCCAGAAACTGACCGGTCGCGCGGATCTCACACAGGCTGAGACCGAGGAAGCGTTCGACCTCATCATGGACGGGCAGGCCACGCCCGCGCAGATCGGCGCGCTGCTCGCGGCGCTCCGGACGAAGGGCGAGACCGTGGCCGAAATCGCGGGCGGCGCCGCCTCCATGCGTCGGCACGCCGTGTTCATAGACGCCGGCGGGCTGCCGGTGGTGGACACCTGCGGGACCGGCGGCGACGGCTCCGGCACCTTCAACATTTCCACCACGGCGGCGTTTGTTGCCGCCGGCGCCGGCGTGCCGGTGGCCAAACACGGGAACAGGGCGATAACCAGCAAGTGCGGATCGGCGGACCTGCTGGCCGCGCTCGGAGTGAACATTGAGGCCGCGCCCAGCGTGGTGGAGGAATGCATACGCGAGGCGGGCATCGGGTTCCTGTTCGCGCCCAGGCTGCATCCGGCGATGAAGCATGCCATGGGCCCGCGCAAGGAGCTTGGCGTCCGCACGATCTTCAACATGCTCGGACCGCTCACCAATCCGGCCGGTGCGAAGGGACAGATCATCGGAGTATTCGCCGCGGAGCTCACCGAGCCGTTTGCGGAGGTCCTGAAGGCGCTCGGGAGCCGCCGCGCGTTTGTGGTTCACGGGCACGACGGCATGGACGAAATAACCACCACCACCGCGACCCGGATGAGCGAGCTGCGCGACGGGCGGGTGTTGACCTACGAGTTCGATCCGCTGCCGCTCATCGAGAACTACGCGGAGGCCTCCGGGCTTGCCGGCGGCGATACGGCCGAGAACGCGGGCATCACACGTTCCGTACTGGCCGGCGAGGCCGGAGCCGCGCGCGACATCGTGCGCCTGAACGCCGCCGCCGCGATAGTGGCCGGGGGCAAGGCCGCCGATATCCGTGAAGGCTGGCTGGCAGCCGGCGAAGCGATTGATTCGGGACGCGCCGCGAAGGCGCTGGAGAAACTGGTCGAATTCTCCAACGCGTGAAGTCCGCCGGCGGCGGGCGACGCGGGGCGTTGACGTGGCGGGAGGGGCGGCGCCGGGCTGGCGCTTGGATGAACATCCTTGAATCCATAACGGAAGCCAGGCGCGCTGACGCCTTGAGGGCCGAGCGGCGCGTGCCGGTTGAAGCGCTCCGGGATCGGGCGGAGAAGCGGCGCGAGAGGCACAGCCTTGTGCGAGCGCTGCGAACCGGCGCGCGGTGCATAATTGCCGAGATGAAGAAGGCGAGCCCGTCCGCCGGCCTGCTGCGGCCGCGGTATGCGCCTTCCGTTCTCGCGCGGCGCTACGAGGAGGCCGGCGCGGCCGGGATATCCGTGCTCACCGAGCCGCGGAAGTTCCTCGGTTCGCCGCGGCATCTGGCCGCCGCGCGCGCGGCGTGCGGGCTGCCGGTACTGAGGAAGGATTTCATCAGCGAACCGTACCAGGTGTGGGAAGCGGCGGCCTGGGGTGCTGACGTTGTGCTGCTCATCGCCTCGGTCCTGGATGACGGGACCATGCGCGCGCTTCACCGCGAGGCCGGCAGGGCGCGGCTCGAGGTGCTTGTTGAAGCGCACACCGCCGACGAGCTGAAGAGGGCGCGCAGGCTCGACGGCGCGATTCTCGGCGTGAACAGCCGCAACCTGCGCACGATGCGGACTGATCTCGCGGTTGCGTTCGGGCTTGCGCGGCTTCTGCCGCGCGGCGTGCAGGCTGTGGCTGAAAGCGGGATCAGGACGCGGGACGACATCGAGCGCCTGCGCGACGCGGGGTACAGCGGGTTTCTTATCGGGGAGACGCTCATGCGTTCGGCGAGGCCGTGGGAGGAGTTGATGGAGTTATCGGGCGGAGCATGAGCATGCCGGACATCCAGATAAAGATATGCGGCATCACCAACGAGGCCGACGCGGAAGCGGCGGTCGAGGCCGGGGCGGACTATCTCGGCATCATCTTCCATCCTCCCTCTCCCCGGTTCGTCAGTCTTGAAATTGCGCGGCGGATCGTTGTGGCGGCGCGGGGCGTGCCGGTGGCGGGCGTGTTCGTGAACGCTTCGCCCGGCGCGGTTGCGGCGGCTGTTTCGTACTGCGGGCTGGGAGTCGCCCAGATGCACGGAGATGAGGCCGGGGGCGGTTACGACCGTGTCGGCGCGCGGTTATGGCGCGCGGTGAAGTACGAGTCGGGCCGGTGGAAGCCGGACCCGGCGCGCTGGCCGGCGGAGCGGTACGTGGTGGACGCCGCGGTGGCGGGCATGTACGGCGGCACCGGCAGTCTGGCTGACTGGACGGAGGCGGCGGAGATTGCCGCGCGTCTGCCGGTGATGCTTGCCGGCGGGCTCACGCCCGGCAATGTGACCAGGGCGCTCGGCGCGGTGCGCCCGCTGCTGGGGGTGGACGTGAGCGGCGGCGTTGAGTCGGCGCCCGGCCGCAAGGACAGGGAGAAGATGTTCGATTTTGTGCATGCAGTGCGGGAGTGGGCGAAGAGCGATCGGAGTTGACGGACCCGCGGCGTGTGTGTGAGTTTTCGCCGTTCCCGCCGTGCGCGGGTGAAGGCTGGGATCATGACTGCTGAGAAAGAAACAGGCGCTGACGGGCATTTCGGGAGGTTCGGCGGCACGTATGTCGCCGAAACGCTCATGCCCGCGCTCCAGGAAATCGAATCGGCGTACTGCGCGGCGAAAGCCGACCCGGAGTTTCTCGCCGAATTCGAGCGTCTGCTGCGCGACTACGTCGGCAGGCCGTCTCCGCTCTACCCGGCGCGCCGGCTTTCCGACCGGTGCGGCGGCGCGGCGATCTGGCTGAAGCGCGAGGATCTCAACCACACCGGCGCCCACAAGATAAACAACACCCTCGGCCAGGCGCTGCTCGCGAAGCGGATGGGCAGGCGCAGGCTCATGGCCGAGACCGGCGCCGGCCAGCACGGGGTGGCCACGGCGACCGCGGCCGCGCTGTTCGGGATGGAGTGCGTCGTGTACATGGGCGAGGAGGACATCGCGCGGCAGGCGCCGAACGTGAAGCGGATGCACCTTCTCGGCGCGCGGGTCGAAACCGTGCGGAGCGGAACCAGGACGCTGAAGGACGCCATGAGCGAGGCATTGCGGGCATGGGTGGCCGAGGTGGACGAGACCTTCTACGTGATCGGCTCCGTCGCCGGGCCGCATCCGTATCCGCTTATGGTGCGCGATTTCCAGAGCGTGATCGGGCGCGAGTGCCGTGCGCAGGTGTTGAAGGCCGCGGGCCGGCTGCCGGACCAGGTTCTTGCGTGCGTCGGCGGCGGGAGCAACGCGGCGGGCATATTCGCCGGTTTCATTGATGACGGTGGCGTGAAGCTGGTCGGGGTTGAGGCGGCGGGGCTCGGCATTGAGACGGGCGCACACGCCGCCAGCATAGGCGGCGGCAAGGTCGGAATACTGCACGGCTCGAAGAGCTATGTTCTGCAGGATGCGGACGGGCAGATCCGCAATGCCCACTCCATAAGCGCCGGGCTGGACTATCCGGGCGTCGGGCCGGAACATGCGTTCTGGGCTGACACCGGGCGGGTCGAGTACTGTTCGATCACCGACCGGCAGGCCCTTGACGCCTTTCACACGCTTACCCGGCTCGAAGGGATCATCCCTGCGCTGGAAAGTGCGCACGCGGTGGCTGAAGCCGCGCGCCGCGCGCCGGCAATGCCGAAGGATGGGCTGATTGTTGTGTGCCTTTCCGGCCGCGGCGACAAGGATGTTGACGCCGTGCTTGCCCTGCCGGACGCGGGAAGGAGCGGAAGCGATGGGCACTGACCGCATAGCCCGGAAGTTCGCGGAACTGAAGCAGGCTGGCCGGAAGGGGCTTGTCGGCTACCTCACGGCCGGCGACCCGGACGCGGCGAAGTCGCTTGGTTTCCTGCGCGAGGCGGTGAGGGAAGGCCTGGACATTCTCGAGCTCGGCGTGCCTTTCTCCGACCCGACCGCCGACGGCCCGACGATCCAGGCCGCTTCGCACCGCGCGCTTGCGGCAGGCATGACGCCCGACGGCGTGTTCGGGATGGTCAGGGAGCTTCGTCGCGAATCGGACATTCCGATCGTGTTGTTCGGGTATGTGAACCCGGTTTTTGCGCGCGGATACGAGAAGTTCTGCGCCGACGCGGCGGATGCCGGCGCGGATGCGCTGCTTGTCGTGGACCTGCCGTTCGAGGAAAGCGGCGAGCTTGACCGCGTTGCGCGGGAGAAGGGGCTGTGCCTGGTGCAGCTTATCGCTCCTACGACGCCCGAAGCGCGCGCGCGGCGGATACTGAAGGATGCGCGTGGCTTCGTGTACTACATAATGTTCCGCGGCGTCACCGGCGCGCGAGGGAGCACGGCGGGCGACGCGGCGGAAAGGCTGGCTGGTTTGAGAAGGGCAACGGACCTGCCGATAGCCGCCGGGTTCGGGGTGAGCAGCGCCGAGCAGGCGGCGGAGGTCGCGAAGACAGCCGACGCGGTTGTTGTCGGCAGCGCGCTTGTCCGCGCCGCGCAGGACGGGCGGCTCGGCTCCCTTGTCCGCGACCTTGCGGGCGCGTTGCACGGGGCGGGGCGGCGATGAAGCACGGGCCTGAACCGCGCGTGTTCACCCATTCCATCCGCGTTCCTTACGCGCACGTGGACCAGATGTCCATGGTCTACTACGCGAACTACTTCGTCTATTTCGAGATGGCGCGCTCGGAGCTGCTGCGCGAGGCGGGTGTGCCGTATCCGGAGATGGAGAAGCGCGGGGTTCTGCTGCCGGTGGTTGCCGCGCATTGCGACTACAGGAAGCCCGCGCGGTACGACGACCTGCTGGTCGTCCGCAGCCGGTGCACGGAGATACGCGGGCCGCGGTTGAGAATCGAGTACGAGGTGTTGCGCGGGCCGGAATGCCTGGTCACCGGCTACACCGAGCATGTGTGTCTCTCGCCGGCAGGCAAGGTGCTCAAGCCTGTTCCGGAGATCCGGGGGCTGGTTTCCGGTACGGAACGCGTGGCTGGGACTTAGCCTGGCCGATCTGGCCGAGTGCTGCGCGGGTCTTTCCTATCGAGGCGAGCGCCTCATCCGTCGTCTTGAAGTGGCATTTCACCGTATCCAGCAGGATTTCCGGTCCGCGCGTTTCCGCCAGTTGCGCGGCAGCCTGGCGCACCGCGGCCGAGGCGCCCTTCGGAATGCTGACCCCGGTTGACTTCGACATTTCCTCGAGCGAGACAAGGAATTGCTCCCGCGCTATCACCGAGGCTGCGGCCACGGCCATGTCCGATTCCGCCTTGTGGCGCTGGACCAGCTCGATGCGCTTGCCCTTCTGCATCAGCGCGCGTTCCACCTGGTGTTTTGCGCCGAACTGGTCCGACACCGCGCGCGTGCAGTCGGGGACGGCTTCCAGCAGGTTTTCTATGGCGCGCGCGTGGCCCCAGGCGAGGATGCGGTTCACGCTGCGCATGCTGGAGTAGAGGCGGTTGTAGGCGCGCGGCCCTATCTTGACCACGGCCATGCGTCTGCCGAGAAGCGCCCGCAGCCTGCTGCCAAGGGTCCGCGCCGCCTTGTCGGTCGTTATGCGTTTGCTGTCCCGCACGTTCAGCTCCTGCATCGCCGTGTAGAGGTCCGGGTCAACATAGGCGGCGGCGATGACCAGAGGGCCGAAGAAGTCGCCCTTTCCGCTCTCGTCAACCCCGATGTGCGGGGCGGTGAGGTCGGGATCAATTTCGGTTTCGTAGCCGAGGGTCGCCTGCCCGAGCACTTCCGGCTCCAGCACGAAGCGGATGAAATCTTCCGCGCCCTTTCCCTGCACGAGGCACTTGCCCTTCCTGTAGAGCACGATCGTGCAATCGGGTTTTCTCGCGGCGAACAGGGCGTGCTCGACCTCGATCGGGAAGTAGTTGCCGGTCTTGAGTATCCTTAGAAGCGCTTCCTGTTGGGCGGCGTCGAGCGGATAGGTGAACGATGTCTTCGCTGGCATGCGCGGAACAATACCAGAGTGCGCGAAACATCCGCAACCGGGAGGGAAGGAGGCAGAAACGTGCGCGTTGACATGTCTTCGCAGGCGCATCCGCGGCGTTGCTTCAGACTACCATTGCGCCGTGGAGGGGAAGTGCTAGGATCATGCCCCCTGCGGAAGGCCTGTTGCCGGTGACGGGCGCGCGGGGGTTCCGGCGGGGGATGGCGCATGAAAATCGGGTTCGTTTACGATCTGAAGAACGACTACATGGCTGCCGGGTTTTCGGAGGAAGCGGCGGCTGAATTCGATTCCGCCGTCACGATCGACGCGATAGAAGCCGCGCTGCGCGGGATGGGGCACGAAGTGGATCGCGTGGGCAACTTCCCCGTTCTCTGCGGGCGGCTCCTGAAGGGCGACCGCTGGGATCTCGTTTTCAACATCGCCGAAGGCGTCCGCGGCCGCGGCAGGGAATCGGAGGTGCCGTGCATTCTTGAGCGGTTTGACATACCGTACACCTTCGCCGATCCTCTCGCCTGCGCCGCAACGCTCGACAAGGCTGTTGCCAAGCGTCTTGTGGCCAGCGCCGGGGTCCTAACCGCCCGGCATGCCGTTGTTTCGTCCGAGGCCGAACTGGAATCCGTTGACCTGCCGTTCCCGCTGTTCGCAAAACCGCTTTGCGAGGGGACGGGCAAGGGGGTTGACGGCGCATCCCGCATTTCCGGGCCCGCCGAGCTGGGCCGCAAGGTCAGGAGCCTGCTGGCGGATTTCTGTCAGGCGGTGCTGGTTGAGGAATACCTGCCCGGCCGGGAGTTCACGACGGCAGTACTCGGGACCGGCCGCGCCGCGCGCGTGCTCGGGACGATGGAGATTCTTATCCGGCAGGACGCGCCGACCCGCGACTACTCGCATGACATAAAGGAGAACTGGCAGCAGTACGTGGACTACGGGTCCGTGTCGGAACCGGAGCTCAAGCGCGAAGTCGAGGCGCTCGCGCTCCGTGCCCATACCGCGCTCGAGTGCCGGGACGCGTCGCGCGTGGACGTGCGGCTCGACCGCGAAGGCAGGCCGGCGTTCATGGAGGTGAATCCGCTGCCGGGCCTCAATCCGCCGCACTCGGATCTCCCGATGATCGCCCGCCGCGAGGGGATGTCCTACGAGGCCCTCATCGCGGCGATCGTCAACAGCGCCTGCGAGCGTCTCCCTGCCCGGAAAGGGCGCGGATAGCATCGTGAACTTTACCGTTCTCCTGGCGCACAACGTTCCTGGCGCAGCGTTCGGCGGCGCCTGGCAGGAATCGGACGCGGGTGTGATGGCCGAGGTGGAGGCCGTGAGCCGCGCCCTGTCCACGCTGGGAATCGGGCACGAGGTCCGCGGCGTGGCTTCGGCCGGCGAACTCGCCGGCGCGTTGAGTGCTTCCGGGAGCGGACTCGTTTTCAATCTTGTTGAGCAACTGCCCGGCGGGCCGATGGAAGCCTGCCGTGTGCCCGATATCTGCGCGGCGGCGGGCAGGCGCTGCACCGGCAGCGGGTCCGAATGCCTCGCGCTGTGCCTTGACAAAGGGCGCACTAAGGATGTCCTGGCTGAAGCCGGGGTGAAAGCGCCGGCCGGGCTGAGGGCCGGTGCGGGCGGCGAGCCCGACTACTCGCTTCTTCCCGCCGGAAAGGTGATCGTGAAGCCGGCCGACACCGACGCCAGCGAGGGGATAGGCGCCGACTCGGTTCTCGATTCGCGCGACCCGGCGCTGCCGGAGGTGGTGAAGCGCGTAAGCGACCGCTCGGGCGGCCGTGACGTGCTTGTGGAGTCGTACATAACCGGCCGCGAGGTCAACGTGTCGCTCTTTGAGGATGGCGGCGGGTTGCGGACCATGCCCCTGGCGGAGATAGACTTCTCCGCCTTTCCGCCTGGCATGACGAGGATCGTTGACTACACCGCGAAGTGGAAGACGGACTCGTTCGAGTACCTGAACACGCCGCGTGTGATACCGGCGCCTTTTGAAGAGTCCGTTGCGCGCAGGATCCGCGTGGCCGCCGCGGCGGCATGGCTGGCTGCCGGGTGCCGCGGCTATGCGCGGGTGGATTTCCGCGTGTCCGCGGACGGGACTCCGTGGGTGCTGGAGGTGAATCCCAACCCGGACATCTCGCCCGACGCCGGTTTCGCCGCCGCCCTGAAGGCCGGCGGCGTGGAATACGCATCTTTTGTGGAGGCTGTTGTGAAGAACGCCCTTTCCCCGGACGTCTGATTCCGCGGGGCCGGGCGCGTCTGGAGGCATATGAACAACGCTGTCGTGCGTGTTACGGCAAAGGAAGACAGGGACGCCATAGTGGGGCTGCTTGCGGCATGCCCGATGTTCCGTCCTTGCGAAGTGGCCATAGGCGTGGAGGTGCTTGACGAGGCCGTCAAGTCCGGTCCGGAGGGCCACTACCAGTCACGCACCGCGTTCGTTGAGGACGCCGTGGTGGGCTGGATCTGCTGGGGGCCGACTCCCTGCACCGAGGCGACGTACGACATATACTGGATTGTCGTTGCGGAGCCGCACCGCGGCCACAGGATAGGCGGCAGCATGCTTTCCGCGGCGGAGCAGGAGATACGGGAACGCGGCGGGCGGCTTGCGGTCGTTGAGACGTCGGCGCGTTCCGACTACGCCGCAACGCGCAAGTTCTACGCCCGGCACGCCTATCAGCAGGCCGCCGTCGTTCCCGACTTCTACGCCCCGGGCGATAACAAGGAGATATACGTGAAACCGCTGCAGGGGCTCATACCGGTCTGTGCGATAGCTTCCGCGCCGTCTTTGCAGCCCGAAGTTCATGCCGACGACAGGGAGAAGAAGGCATGAAGGCATGGCGTGTTGTCGTGGGCGGCACGCGATCGGGTACGTAATGCGCCTGCCCCGCGGAGATGAGTTTGACCGTGTGCGGGCGCCGGAACAGGCACAATGGTGAAACGTCGGCAATGACGAAACCAGGCAGACTGCGCGCCGTCGAACACGCCATGTTCCTGCCCACATCGCGGCGGGAGATGGACGAACGCGGCTGGGACCGGCTGGACGTACTCATCATCACCGGCGACGCGTACGTGGACAGCCCAGCGTTCGGCGCGGCGCTCCTGGGGCGATGGCTCGAACACCACGGCTACAGGGTAGGGATAGTTGCCCAGCCCGGCTGGAAGGACACGGCGGATATCGCGCGCATGGGCAGGCCGAGGCTGTTTGCCGGGATAACCGCCGGCGCTTTGGACTCGATGCTTGCCCACTACACCGCGTTCAGGAAGAAGCGGTCTGATGACGGCGGAACGCCCGGCGGCCGCGCCGGCGCGCGGCCAAACCGGGCGACGATCGTCTACTCCAACCTCGTGCGGCAGGCCTTTCCCGGTTTGCCCCTTGTGATCGGCGGCATCGAAGCCTCCATGCGCAGAGCGGTCCATTACGATTTCTGGTCCGACGCCCTGCGACGCCCGATGCTGCTCGACGCAAAGGCCGACCTGTTGATCTACGGAATGGCTGAAACCGTTCTGCTCGAAGTCGCGGCGAAACTGGCGGCCGGCGGCGGCGCCGGTGCCGGCAAGCTGACTGACGTGCGCGGCACAGTGTTCCGCCGCAGAGCCGGCTGGGCGCCGCCGGGCAACGCCGCGTTGCGGGACCTGCCGGACATGGATGCTATGGCGGCCGAGCCGCGCCTGCTCATGGATGCAACACTGGCGATGGAAAGGCAGGTGCGTGACGGAGCGCCGTGGCTCGCGCAGAGGGCGGGAAGTGAGGAAATCGTAATCGCACCGCCCGCCGCGCCGCTGGAGACGGCCGACCTGGACAGGCTCTATTCCCTGCCGTTCCGTCGTGAAGCGCACCCTTCCTGCCGTGCGCCGGTGCCGGCCGAAGAGATGACGCGATTCAGCGTTGTGACGCACCGCGGCTGCGCCGGCGGGTGTTCGTTCTGCTCCATAGCGCTGCACCAGGGGCGTGGTATCCTTTCCCGGTCGCGCGAATCCGTGCTCAACGAAGTGGCGCGGCTTGCCGGGCACCCCCGGTGGACGGGCAGCCTGAACGACGTGGGCGGCCCGTCGGCGAACATGTGGCGTTCCGTCTGCGCGCGCGGTGAGCACCCGTGCACTCGCACGAGCTGCCTCACTCCCCGGCCCTGTCCCTTCTTCAAACCCGGCCAGAAGGAGGTCGCGGCGCTGCTGGACGCCATTTCGCGCGTTCCGGGTGTGAAAAACGTCAGGGTCGCAAGCGGAATCAGGCATGACCTCGCGATGATGGAGCCGGACTACGTGGAAGCGCTCGTGTCGCGGCACGTGGGCGGACAGCTCAAGCTCGCGCCGGAGCACGTGAGCGACAGGGTTCTCGCGCTCATGCGCAAGCCGGGAGCCGGCTCGTTCGGCGACTTCCTGGATGTGTTTTCGACCATAAGCAGGCGCGCCGGGAAGGAGCAGTACGTCGTTCCCTACCTGATGAGCGCATTTCCCGGCTGCACCGACAACGACATGCGTGAGCTTGCGGCGTGGCTCCGGGAGCGCGGGTGGCATCCGCAGCAGGTACAGTGCTTTGTGCCCACTCCCGGCACTGTCGCCACGGCGATGTACCATGCCGGGATCGCGCCGGACGGGACGCGGATTCACGTCGCGAAGACCGACTCCGAACGCATGCGGCAGCACCGCATTCTGACCGGCGGCTGGGGGCGGCCGGACGGCGGGCAATCACCGCGGCGGGGCGGCGAGCTGGAGCGGCGCGGACGGACTCAAGGCCCGGCCAGGGGCAGGGCGGGAAGAGACCGAAGGCAGGGCTGAGGAAGCCATGCTTCGCTTTCCGGGCGCCGGCGTGGTTGCCTCGCGGCAGCGCTCTTGCTTCATCTGTCTTGTCTTGGCCGGCTTTTTTTGAGTTCATTCCGGGCGTGACATCCGAACCGAATACAGCCGGCGAAGCGGCCACTTCCGAACCGCGTTTGAGCCCCGTGGTGAAAGCCACGGGTTTCGTCAGCTTCTTCACCGACATGGGCAGCGAGATCATCTATCCCGTGATGCCCATGTTCCTGCGCCAGATGGGCGCTTCGCGCATGATGATCGGCTGGATTGAAGGGCTCGCCGAAGGTTTGCCGGCATTCGTGAAGCTGCTTGCCGGGACTCTTTCCGACCGTGTGCGCAACCGCAAGTGGCTTGTATTTGGCGGCTATGCGCTGTCCACGGTGATGAAACCGTTCATCGCCATCGCGCAGGTTCCGGCGCAGGTGCTGGGCTTGCGCATGGCAGACCGCGTGGGGAAGGGCATCCGCACCGCGCCGCGCGATGCGCTCGTGGCCGACAACACCGACCCGCGCATACGCGGCAGGGCTTTCGGGTTTCAGCGTGCGATGGACCATGCCGGGGCGGTTTCCGGCGGGCTTATAGGTTTTGTCCTGCTCGGCGTGTTCGGGCTCGGGCTGAGGAAGATGATCCTGTGGTCGCTCGTTCCGGGTGCTCTCGCGCTGCTGACGATAGCGCTGTTCGTCAAAGACAAGACCGGCCGGGCCTCCGCGGCGAAGGCGGGCCGGATGGCGCTTGCCGGCGTGCGAGACCTGCCGGGCGATTACTTCATCTACGTTGCGGTCGCCTCTGTTTTCACGATAGCCAATTCCAGCGACGCCTTCCTGCTTCTCCGGTGTTCCGACATGGGCGTGAAGACGGCGGTGATTCCGTTGCTGTGGGCGGCGCTGCATCTCGTGAAGACGTGGACATCGCTGTGGGGCGGCAGACTCTCCGACCGGATCGGGCGTGTGCCCGTGCTCGTGTTCGGATGGGTGCTCTACGGGTGGGTCTACCTCGGTTTCGCATACTTCGGCAATGTCTGGGCTGCCTGGGGGCTGTTCGTGATGTACGGCGTATTCTTCGGGCTTACCGAAGGCGCGAGCCGCGCGGTGATCGCGGACCTGGTGCCGGAAGGGAATCGCGGGACCGCGTTCGGGTTCTGGGGCATGGTCGAGGGAGTTCTTCTCGTCGTCGCCAGCATCATCACCGGCTGGCTGTGGGACAGGACCGGTTCTGCAGTACTGCCGCTTTCCATCTGCGGGGGTTTTGCCCTGCTTGCCTCCGCTGTGATGGGTCTGCTCGGCCTCCTGCGCTGGCGAAACGGCCTGCGGGCATCGGCCTGAGAGAACGCCCGCCAAGCGTTCGCAATGAAGGTGACAGACTCTCTTCCGCGAGAAAGGTGTCATCCTGTGGCCGCGGTGCGCCAGCCTTCGCTCGCCGTTGACGCGGCGAGCTACGGCTCGGCACGCATGGCTGCGTTGCCGAGGGGAGGGGGCGCCCCTGCGCGGCTTGGCTGCAGAAGAGGATGTCGCTCTGCCATGGAACGCTCAATAGCTCGGGTCGCCGGCCTCCGTGCGGGACGAATTGAGGTCGTCTCCATACGGGTCGAACCCGAACCATCCCACAAGGAAATCCAGTATCTCGCCCGGATTGACGCCCAGCCGGACTGACAGGCCAAGCGCCGCGACGGCTTCCATCTGCGTGTAGTAGTACTTGCAGGCGTTTCCAGATTCATCCGTGGCGTTGTGGAAGAAAGGTCCGTACACGCGGTCGGGCGCGGCCATGAAAGTCTTGCCCCTTCCGCGGCCGGCGCCGCCGAATATTTCGAAACCCGTGATAAGGACCTGGCAGTCGGCTTCATAGGGCATGCCGTCGCGCGGCAGGGTCAGCGTCTCGTACAGGCGTCCGCCGCGCAATCCCGCCCACGGCAGATCAAGCAGCAGTCCGGTCTGGATCGGTCCGATCCTTGCCTTTGCGCCGAAGCCGCTGCCGAGGCCGACTGTCGCCATGTCGGCCGCGTCGCGTCCACGGTCCATCCAGTAGCCGCGGGTTGAGGCACAGCCGGTTCCCAGAAGCAGCAGAAGCAGGGCTGTCAGTCCGGTCGCTTTCATGCGCGGGCTGCCCGGAACAGATCATTCACCATCAGTTCCACGTCCTCCGGTGAGACGTCGCGGGGATTCGCCTTTGTCGAACCGGAAGCGAGGGTTTCGGCGACGATGCCGGGCATGTCCGTGACCGCGCGCCCGGCGAACGGGGAGGAAAGGCCGGTTTCCTCGAGGAGGCGTCGCGCCGACGCGACCGGGTCTTCGCCGAAGGCGGAGGCAAGCGCGGCGAACTTGCCGCCCGCGGCTGGCCTGTTGAACTCGAGCACGGCGGGAAGGCAGAAAGCGCATGCCAGCCCGTGCGCCGCGTGATACCGCGCCCCGAGCGGGTGTGCCAGCCCGTGCACCAGTCCCAGCCGCGCGTTGGAGAGAGCGATGCCGGCGAGGTAGCTGCCGTGCATGAGGTCCGAAGCCGCCGCCGCTTCGTAGCCGCGCAGCATTCCGGGAAGTGAAGAACGCACCAGGCAGGCAGCGCGGATCGAGATGGCGTCCGTGAACCATGTGGCGTGGCGGCTGAGGAAGGACTCCAGCGCCTGCGTGAACGCGTCCATGCCCGACGCGGCGAGGACGGGCGGCGTGCAGGAGGAAAGCAGTTCCGGGTCGAGCAGGACTTTCCTGGCCATGTGCGATGGGTGCCGGATGGACTTCTTCACGCCGGTGGCGGCGTTTGTGAGGACGGAAACCGTGGTTGCCTCGGACCCGGTCCCGGCTGTTGTCGGCACGGCGACGAACGGGAGCGCCGATGCCGGAAGCGCCGCGCCGTCATGATACGCCTGCGACGGCAGGCGCGCGTCCTTGAGGCCGGCCGCGGCCTTGGCAACATCCATGACGCTGCCGCCGCCTGCCGCCGCTACCCATTCGGCGCTCTGTTCCCGGAGGAGCGCGCGCAGTGCCTCGACGTGGTCAAGTGTCGGCTCGCCGCCCGGATGCTCCCATGTTGCGGCGGACATGCCGGCGGGGCTTGCGGCGAGGATACGCGCCAGCCGGCCTGATTTCCTGAACGACGCGCCGTGGACGACCACGCCCCGCCGGCCCAGCTCCGCGCATTCGCGCAGCAGCGCGGCTGAGCAGCCGTGGCCCGAGACGGTGAACGGGGGGAGAACCAGCTCCGGCGGCAATGATGGTGCGTTGCGCATGGCGTACAGCTAGTAATTGATTATGACTGCGAACATGCGGAGGTCCTCGCTGCCGTCGTTCTCGACCGCGTGCGATGCGCCGTTGCCGGTGAGCACCGCGTCCCCGGCTTTGACGCGGGTCCTGGCGCCGCCATCGTCAAGAATGCCTGAACCGGCCGTGATTATGTATATCTCGTCCTCGGCCGCGTGTTCGTGGATGCCAATGCCTGCGCCGGGCGGGATGACCAGTTCCGCGCACAGACGCGTCCGGGCTGTGATTTCCTCCTTCTGGAAGAGATGTCTCACGGTGACGCTGCCTCTGCCGCCGCGCATGTTGGCGCGCACTTCGGTCTGCATGTCATCAGGGCGGTGTATCATGATTGCGAGCTCCTTTTTCCCGGCCGGGCATAACGTTCCCGGTGCGGGCATTCTGACTTCCGCCGGCGGTCCGATCAAGTCCCGGCGCCGGACATGTTGCGGGTCGAACAGGCGTTATTGACGGTGCGGGGCATGTTCCATATCATGCGCCCGGATTCAGCGCATCTCATCAGGGCGATTAGCTCAGTTGGTTAGAGCACTTCCTTGACATGGAAGGGGTCAGAGGTTCGAGTCCTCTATCGCCCACCACGGTGGGATCAACGGATGGTGGTGGTTCAACACCATTAACGGGGGCAACCCCGATCTGAGCTAAGCACACATCACTCTTACCCTGAGCTTGTAGTTGTTGAAGTTCCTGAACCTCAAGGCGGAGCCCGGCCGCATCGCGCGGCAGATTCCGCGTAACCGCCTTCGCTCCGTAGAACAGGTTCATGCAGGTGGACATCAGGAAGGCGCCCGGGCTCAGCCGCCGCGCCGAGCGGGCAATCCTCAACAGCGTACGGCGCAGGGAGAAGGAGCTCTGCCAGAGCAGACGGTGCGCTGCAAGCAGTTCATCCGGACTCATGTTCCTGGGTCGGAACGCAACGTTGTAGCCGTCGTAGTACTCCCACCCGCGGCCAGTCAGTATGCGGCCTTCACGCTCAAGCATCTCGCGCAACACCGTTCCCTTGAACGGTGTCAATACGCTGACGAAGGGAACGTCCACCCCAACCGCCGCCATGCTGTCGGCCATGGAAACGATACTCCCGGACGTGTCGGAATCGAATCCGCCGATGAAACCGGCCATGACGCATATGCCGCGCCTGTGGAACTCCCTCACCGCATCGCGGTAGCGCGATACGGGGTTGTGCTTCTTGTTCGCCTGCCGCAGCGAGAGCGGATCGAAGGACTCTATTCCCAGGAACACCCCAATGCAGCCGGATTCCTTCATCAGGTCGAGCAACTCTCCATCACGGGCAATATCCATGCTGGCCTGCGTCAGCCACCACCGGCGCATCGGAACCATCCGGCTGAACAGCTCCTTCGCATACGCCCTGTCGGCAGTCAGGTTGTCGTCCCAGAACCACACTACCTTCCGCTGCCACCAGTGCGGGAAGTTGTCATAGGCAACGTCGCGGAGCACCTCATCCACCGGGCGCGTCCGCCAGCCGGGATTGATCCCCGGCACGGAACAGAACGAGCACGAGAAAGGACACCCCCTCGTCGCCTGCACCACGTGCGGGACGAAGAACGCGCGCGAGAGCAGGTCATACCGTGGCGCCGGCAACCCGTCGAGCGGACGCGGGCTTCCTTTGTACGTCGGCTTCAGCCGGTGCGATTCCGCGTCACGCACCACCTCCGCCCATACGCCTTCGGCTTCGCCTGTCACCACGGCGTCGAAATGCCGCGCTGCCTCGTCGGGAGAGAAGGTGGCGTGCGGTCCGCCAGCCACTGTTTGCTTCCCGAGTCGCCTGAACATGTCGCCCATCGCATATGCGGATGCCGTGAAGCCGGTCTGAAACGAAACGGCGACAAGGTCCGCGTCGGTGTCGTAGTTGACTGACTCAACTTTCTGGTGAATCACCCGCACCTCGTGCCCCGGCGGAGTCAGCGCTGCGAGGTGAATACCGGTTATCGGCGGCACAAACGTCTTGAAGTGCCCCTTCCTGTACCGCGCCCTGTAAGCAACAACTATGTCTATCTTCATTCCAGTACCTCCATTTCTCCCGTCCGCCGGACAGGCGGAACCCCTGTGAACAACGACCACGCGACGCTTGACGCGATCAGCGCGGCAATCCCGGACGCCGCAAGGAACCCTGAGAACCTCCTGAAGTCCGAAAGACTGCCGACCGGCCAGACGCGGGCGAGCGAGTAAGGCACGGCAAAGGCCGCAGCCGCACCCGCGATCATCAGAACCGCGGCGGCTCTGCCCGCCCTGTTCCACGCGCCGCTGCACGGCATCTCCGCCCGCCCGCCGCCTCTTCGACGCGGAAGACAACCGGCAACCATGATCGTCAGGCCCGCAACCGAACTGCCCGCCTGCGCGACATCGCATACGCGAACCGTTTCCCCGGCCACGTCCAGCAGCGCAGCGCCAAGAACCGGGAACACACGCACCCCCGCCCCGTGCGGATGCGTGAAAGCGTCCCACGCAACGTGGCTGATGGCGCCCGCCGCGAGCGACAGGACCACGCGCAGGAATCCCGCCGCCCCGCCGAACCGGAATTCCGCCAGGTGTCCCGACAGCCCTTCCTGCGCCTTCACGGGCAGCAGGTGAAAAAGCGGCCGCTTGAGCACGCGGTGGAAGACCAGCAGCGACACAACGCCGACGGGAACGCAGAACAGAACCACCCCGGCCGGCGTGTGCCCGAACCCGTTTCCCATGGAGAGCAGCAGGAAATAAGGAAAGTCCGGCATGAGGCTTCCGACGATAAGCGCCGAAGGCGAAAAACACCTGTACCTCATCAGCGGCAGCACGGCCGCCGGGTGCGAAAACGTGAACGGCATACTCCCTGTCCTTTCGCTGCGTTTGCCCCGCCGCCTTGAAAGGCGCGCAATCAGAACACCTGCCTCACGGCTTTGAACATGTGTTCGTAGAAGTTCCCCTGCCTGTACATGCGGCTGACCATGTGCGGAGGGAAGTTTGGTTTGCACAGGAACGGGCTGAACAGCCAGGCGATCTCGCAACCGGCGAAACCGGTGACCAGCGTCCAGACGACAACCAGCGCCGCCGCTTTCCTGCGTGTGCCTTCGTGCATGGCGAGCATGCGATACAGCCGCAGGTACCCGGCCGCGCCGGCAAACCCCATCGCCGTGACGTGAACCAGCAGAAGCCTCCAGAACACCCGCATCGAGGCGACAACCCGGGCATCGTCAAGCGGCAGCCCTTCCGTTCGCGGGTCCGGCGGCGGGACAACAAGCGCAACGTAGGCCGAGACAGGACTGAGCGCCCCGAGTATCGCGGCGGTTATCCCCATGGCGACCAGCAGCGCCAGTGCGGTTTCCTTCCACGTTATCCTCGCGCCCATGAGTTGTCCGAGCATCGCGTTCACCGGCGTACACATGGCCACGGTCGCCAGGCATACCAGCGGCAGCTTTGCCGCCGCGTAGAGCCCCTGCACCGGCGCGCGCCACAACCCGAACGCGAACCCGTAGGCGCCCGCTCCGGCCGCCACCGCAACCAGCGCCGCCGCGCATACCCGGCCGCGCCCCGCGGGGTCGAACACCTCCGCAACGAGGTCGCGCTCCAGCCTGCAGAGGCGGCCCACGCCATGCCCTTGACCTGACTCAGGCCTGTTCACCGCATGCAATCCGTCCAATGCTGGAGGAAGAACTTCCGGCCCATGAGCCCGGGCCCCCTGTACTCGCTGATCAGCGGCCGTAGCGTGACGGACATCTGGAACACCACCGCGAGGAACAGCACGGCCCACAGCCGCAGTCCGCCTCCGCCTCTCGCCCCGAAATGCCGCAGGGCAAGCCGCAGCACACGCACCGACCACGAGACGGCTATCGTCCAGAAGACAACGTGCATCGCACCCATGAAGGCGGCGCTGCGCGTAGCCTGCGAAAACACCCAGGCAATCGGCGCGAACCCCAGAAGAAGAAACGCGCACAGGGCAAGCATCTGCAGCAGCAGGCCGAGCGTCTGGCGCAGAGTCTGCCGCCCGCCGGAAAGACACGAGAATATGTACAGGCTCGGCGCGCATATCACGGCCGCCGCAAGAAGACCGGCAACCGTCTTCAGCGGCGTGGCCGCGTATTGCCATCCCCCGGAGAACCCGCCCATGATCGCGCCGTACCCCGCGAGGCACGCCGCGGTCACAAGCAGCAGCCCCGCCCAGACTACGCCCCCGGGCCCGTCGGTCACCGCGCGACTCACCCTTCCGGGCCGCTTGAGCAGATCATCCAGCATCCCCAGCGCCGTCCACCCATCCGCCCCAAGCTCGTAGTCATCCGCAAACGCCATCTCGCCCGCCCTCGGCACCGGCGGCGGCGCCGCCGGTCCCTCCACCCTCGCCCCGTCATTGTTCATACCTGCATCCTCCTTATCTAACACATCGCGCCAAGTACTTTGTACCGCCAAGTGCAACTGCAAAAAAAGGGGAGTCTATGCCCCCGGCTCTGTGTCGTGTTGTGCCCTCCTTTCACTCATTTGCTTCCTCCGCGGTTTCATGCCCTGTTCAGTCTCGGCCGCGCAAGGCCGGATGCCGCATCCCGCGCCACGGCCTGGCGCGCGGAGACGAGGACCTTCTCAAGCGTCTCAAGGTACGAGGCGAACTGACGCATGCCGTCGGATGTTACACGGATGGTGGTTTGCGGCTTGCCCCGCACGAACGCTTTCGTGATCTTCACAATTCCCGCCTCTTCCAGCGCCTTGAGATGCCTGCTCAGGTTGCCGTCCGTCAGGGCCGTCAGGTGTCGCAGCTCGGTGAACACGAGCCCGTCGCCGGCAGCGCAAAGCGCCGAAACCACGCAGAGCCGGTTCGGCTCGTGGAATATCCTGTCCAGCGCATCACACGGCCTGGTCCGCTTTGCGGTCATCGCATGCTCTCCTCGTCGTTTCCGTCACAGTCCCTCGTTTCCGGTTCCGCCGTCGGTTCACTGTCGCCAGTCTGACGTTTGTAGAGAATGACTCCGCTCACCCATTCGCCCGCGAAGAACGCCGCCCCAACCGGCCAAGGGTTCAGGAACGACCCCTCCGCAAACGCAAGGTAGTAGATGCCGGCGGCCACGTAACACAGCCCCACCTTGTGAATGCCTGGCGGCAGCGAGTTCCTGTACGCCGTCTGCGCAAGCCCGTAGAGACTGAGCCATGTTCCGAACAGCAGGTCGTAGGACTCCCTGGCCACCAGCGCGAGCGTAAGCACGGCGCCGGCTGCCAGCGCCGGCACGGCGTCGAGCGCGGGCTTCAGCAGCCGCGGCCGTGTGCGCACTTCCTGATGCCGGATGAACCACCAGCCCAGGGCCGCGTAGTTCACGGTCAACGCCAGCCCAAGCACCCCGGCCCATGCCGCAAGATGCGCTTCCGGCCTCGCCGGCATCCACCGCGCCGACAAGGCCGCGCCGGCGAACAGCGCGGCGGCCCCGGACACCATGCGCGCCACGCCCGGATACCCGCGGAACAGGCGCCTCTCCAGCACCATGTCCTGCATCCTGCGCACGGATTCAATCGCGTCTTCCACGCGGTCATTCACGGCAGCATCTCCCTTCACCGCGCCACAGTGCCACACAACAGAGTCCTTTGCAACACAAAGTTGCGTTCACATTTGGTTCAAAAATAGTTGGATGGAATCGCTTGATTTCTTGCGGGCTGGTGGCAGTTTGTGGGCCGGTGGGAGAGTTGCGGCGCATGCGTGGGGCATGTGCCGCAGCCCCGAAGAAGGGAGGCCGGGGAAGTGGGGCGGGGTCCGATGCCTTGTGGCGCGCTGTTTCGCGGCATGCTTCTTCATGTTGCAGCCTGCGCCGTCTTTCTGTGCGCCATGCCGTGCTCTCATACCGCGCTCGCGGACATGGAAGAGGGCTGCGGCGACGGCAGGCTCGGGTTCTTCTTCTACGTGCAGGGGTGCCCTGGGCCGGAGAGTCCGGCGGGCGATGACGGGGACGCCGACGGACTCTCCGATGCCTGGGAAATGACTCACTTCGCCTGCCTCGACCTTGACGGCAGCGACGACCCCGACGGCGACGGGCTTGTCAACTCCTCCGAGGAAGCGCTCGGCGCCGACCCCAACGCGGCGGACTCTGATGCCGACGGTGTGCCGGACGGCGCGGACAGCTCGCCCATCGCGGCGGCCAACACGGATGGCGATTCCCTGCCGGATGACTGGGAGAACTTCCTGCTTGGCGGCCTTGCCCACAACGGCGACGGCGACCCGGACGGGGACGGAACGCTGAATGCGGATGAATGCGCCATGCGCCTTGATCCACTGGCGGCGGGCACACCGGACACGTTGAACATCACTCTTCTCACCGTGACGAGGCCGGCAGCATGAGCCAACGGCGACGGATCATTCTTCTCGCGAGTCTCTCAGCCGTGCTGGGTGTGGAGCCGGCGCGCTGCGTCGAGCACCAGAGCATCGCGCTGATCGAACCGTACAACGAGCTCGTGCGCATGGTGTACGCGCGGTGCGAGGCGGCCGGCGTGGACTGGGGGCAGTACGCGAACATCACGCTGAAAGACCCGACCGGCAAGGACCCGTACAACCGGGTGGTTAAGCAATCGGACTTGAACAACATCCGCTGCCGGGTAGTCCTGCTACTCAAGGACTGCTACACATCCCCACCGGAAGACGGCGATCACACATCGCCGGACATCGCCGTGGCGTTCCCGCCCGGCTATCCAGCGCTGATGGATGGCCTAGGCAACAAGTGCGGGCTTTTCACCAAGGTGCCGGCCAGGCACTGCAGCGGCGGACAGGGCGTCTACTCGAACGACTTCATAGACGTTCCTGTCTTGCCCGTTCACTTGAAAGAACTGCACTCCGTGATGACCCGTATGCGCTACGCGCGCCGCATCGGGTCCTGGCGCTCGGAGGGCGAGCCAAACACAAGGGGTGGGCAATTCGGCGGAAACCAGACTTCGTGGCAGGATGCCGTCAACCTCGCCGAAAGCATCTACGCCGCGGCGCCGTGGCCCACCGACGGCAGCCCCTACGCGCGCGCGACCGCTTGGAACAGCACCTATCTCTATCGCGCGGGCCTCTTCCGCCGCTGCGCGCGCTACAGGCTGGATGGGCTGCCGAAGGCGTGGTCCCGCTCGATCACCTTCTACTCATACGCGATTCCACCCGCAGACGGCGACTGGAGCGCGAACGGCGATGCGGACCTAGAGCAGAACCGCTGGACCGCGTGGCACACGGCGCCGCCTTCGACCAATGCGACGGTCGTGTCGGATGCCCTGGGCAGCATCGAGGCGAGGCCGGATTGGTGCGATCAGCCGGCGGACGAGTCCACCGCGCGCGGTTACGAAGTAATCAACGCGGTCGCCCTGCTCCACTACGAGTCCCTTCCCGTCGGCATCCTGAACATCCCCGAGGATCTTGATGAGTATGACTGCGGGGGACCGGGCAACGCCTGCGGCACGTGTGACCCGGGCGTGAAAGTGCACTGGAATGGAGCTTACCCCGTGGTCGAACTCCCGGCGGGTTCCTCGGACGGACGCCAGACGGCGGGCGCCAGCCTGGGAACCTACCACGCGGAATGGTTCATCGAAGGAGTGCCGCGCCAGACCTACGGGCCCGACACGAAGGTGATCGCGCACCTGTTCAACGATGCGGAGGGCTGGGAATACGTCACCATCCTGCGCCCGACCGGCGCGGAGGTGAGCTTTGCGATGAAAGGCGCGGCGCCCGGCATGCCCGTGGAGCCATACCACAACCGGGGCTACCGGCTCGTCGAGGCAGGCGGCATGGGTGTTGAGTCCGAAAGCACCGGGTTCTCGACTCAGAACACCGGCTGGGTTCTGCGCCTGAACGGGCACAGCGGCGCGTCGGTGGGCTATGACCTGCTCGGGCAGTTGAGTGAAATGCGCGTCACCGCCGCCGGGAGCGACATCACGACCGCCGCTGCGCCGGACGACTGGCTGGGTGTGACAACCACGCGCGACCCCAAGAGCAGGAGACCAATCTACACGTGGTCGCCTTCGCTGGTTGCCGGCTACACGGGCGGGAAAGACGGCCTTGTCAACCGCGTTGATTACTGGTCGCCCGACATTACGCCGGTCGGCCATGTGGAACTGGGCTGGACGAACGGCATGCGCGTCTACCGCGAGCGGACGCCCGAAGGCGCCGTGAAGCGCGAGACCTATATCAGGACAAGTCCACAGCGAACCGAGGTCTGGCGCGGGAAGATGGAGAGCAACGGGTTCAGCGGCACGAGGGAAATGCGCTTCACCTGCTACGATCCCGTGTTAAACAAGATAACCGTCGTTGTAACAAACGAGACCCTGGCTTCGTCCATTCCCACAAGCCGCGGGATCACGATCTCACAGCGCACCGGCACGCCATGGGGCTACGAGGAGACGCTCCGCGTCGAAGGCGGTACGGACGAGTACGTGCCGTTCACGTTCACGGAGTACCATCGCGCCACCGACTCGAACGGGCTTCCGGCCATCGTGAAAATGACGCATTCGAGCGATGGGCACTGGACGCGGCACACAATGAACCGGTGGAACCGGACGAGCATCCTTGCCGAGCCGTTCGGCAACAGCACAAACGGCGCCCCGCTGGCCGAATGCCGCGTAACACGCTTCTATTACGCCGGGGACCCCGCCCTCGCCGCGCTCGGGTTCGACCCGATGGACAGGCCCGTGCCGCACGACGCGCGGCCGCGTCTCACCACCACCCGCGCGCTGGGCAGGGAGGTGTCACGCACCTGGCACGCCTATCTGCCCAACAAGACCGTGGAAAAAGTCTGCCTGGAACCGGACGCGCGTTATGACACCGGCAACGCGCTGGTCACGACCACATACTACCGCCAGAACGGTGACTTCGCCGGACGGCCGGACCATGTCGTGCACCCGGACGGGACCATCACGCTCTACTACTACACCCTCAACCCGGCGGATAACTCGCTCACGGTTGATGTGCGCACCGGCGCGGCCCACGACGTATTCGTCACGAATGGAACACGCAACGTGACGGTCCAGAACGCGGCGGGCCGCGTGGTGCTGACGAAGACCCAAGACATCGAGTCAGGCCTCGTCCTCTCCGAACAGAGGAACTCGTTGG
>Ga0194113_10002477_pt1 | contig 25234 bp, 17 predicted proteins | sample TA2MahC200mmetaG_FD_146193 | JGI IMG/M metagenome (GOLD analysis project Ga0194113, IMG submission 146193) | Freshwater microbial communities from Lake Tanganyika, Tanzania - TA2015017 Mahale Deep Cast 200m | ecosystem: Environmental > Aquatic > Freshwater > Lake | place: Tanzania: Lake... | reverse complement strand
CGCGGCGTTAGCCCACGCCTGGCGGCAACCGACGGCGGGCCGCGTCGCGGCGGCGATGGCCGCCACGGGCATCCTGGTGGTCCCCGGCTGGCTGCTTCTTGAACTGGGACTCGTGCCGGAACTCACCAAGTACGGCATCACGTTCCCGGCGGCGCGGTTTCTGCTGGGGCCCGACCGGCAGACGGTCCTCTCGCAGTGGGACCTGTTTCTTCGGTGGGGCATCGTGCAAACGGCCGCCGTGGCGACCCTCGCCTGGGGCGAGTTGATCGCCCTGCTCCTGGTTCCGGCATACGCGGCGGCGCCGGCGGCGCACACCTCGGGCGCGGCGGCTCAGGAGAGCCGCCGCGCGGCGGGTCTCCCGACCCGCCGCGGGCCTGCCGAACCGCCGGCCGGCCTCGCGGGCGAGCGGGCGTCCGGCCTTGCGGCCCCTGGCCGCGCGTACGGCATCCTGCTGATCGCGTACCTGGCGTTCGTGGTTTACGGGAGCCTTGTGCCGCTGCACTTCCAGAGCAGGCCGTTCGGCGAGGCCGTCTCGCAGTTCCTGCGGACGCCGTACCTGTCTATTTTCGTCGGCGGCCGCGCCGACCTGGTGGCGAACCTGCTGCTTTTCATTCCGCTGACGTTCTTTGCGATGGGCGTCCTTACGCGGGAGAACTCGCGGCGGCGCCGCTGGGCGATCGCCCTGTGCACCGCGCCGGCGGCGGCCGCGCTCAGCGTGGGCATCGAGTTCACGCAACTCTACTTCCCGGCGCGGACGGTTTCGCTCAACGACATGCTGGCCGAATCGGCCGGCGGCGTCATAGGAATCGTCATCTGGTTCCTGGCGGGCGCGCGGGTCACATGCTGGGCCCGCGGCCTGTGGCAGGAACACGTGCAGGAGGAGCGGGCCGCCAAGATTCTCAGCGGGTACGCCGTGGCGCTGGCCCTGTACCAGTTGCTGCCGTTCGACCTGACGATCCGGCCCAGCGAAGTCTATCATAAGTTCAGCGACGGCCACGTGAACCTCATTCCGCTGGCCGATGCGGCGCGACTGGATCTCTACGGCGTGCTGTCGGATGCCGCCCTGATGGCGCCGATAGGATACCTCATCGTTCTCCTGGCGCGGGGAAGGCGGCATCCGCTGCGGTTGGCGGCGGGCTGGGGGCTGCTTTTCGCCGCCGCCATCGAACTGCTGCAACTCTTCGTGGTGTCGCGCTACCCCAGCGCCACGGACGTGGTGCTGGGCGCAGCCGGCGCAGGCGCGGGGGGATGGCTGGCGATGCATTTCGGCCCGGCGGCGCGGCCGGGCGTCTGTGAGACGCCGTTCTGGGCGCGGCACGGCGGATGGATCAAGGCCGGCCTCCTGCTGGCCTGGACGGCGGGGATCGTGTGGACGAAGTGGTGGCCGCTGGAGTTCGCGTGGCCGCCGGACGGCTTGTGGCAGGGCGTCATCCGGTCGGTCCGCGTGCCCCTGACGGGCCTCTACTACCAGTCGGAACTGAGCGCGGCCGGACAGGTGGCCCGCGAGTTCACCGCCTTCGCCGTGATGGGATTGCTGGCGCGAAGCCTGGCGGGGCCCCGCGAGGAGTCGGCCCGCGCATCGGCAGCCGTTGCCGCCATAGCGGTTGCGGCGGCGGCCGTTGCGCTTGAGGCGGGACAACTGTTTCTGCCCGCGGGGGGGGCCGACATGACGTCGGTCATCCTTCCCGTGGCGGGCGGCATAGCCGGGGTGCTGCTCTACGGGCCGTTCGTGGACACGTTCGTGCGGGGTTCGCCGATGCGGGAAGAGAACACGTCGCCCTGGTCGGCCACGTGACGGCCGACTGCCGAACTACGATTCCCGATTCCCGTAACTGAAGGTCTCCGTCGGCGGGACTTCCAGTATGCCGCACCCCTTCACGCATGAGAAACGGAACTCCGCAAGAAGCCGCGCCAGTTTATCGGCCGTCCCGCGAAGGCCAACGCGATGGCGCCAGCGGGACAGACGCCCCACCGGAAGGACGGGCTGGTCGGGGTCAAGTTCCCAGGGATGCAGGTAGAGCATCCCCGGCTCGCCAGGGCGACGCCGTGGCAAGCCCGGCCACCCGCCGCGAGCGGAAGCGCGCAGGGCCGCCGCCACGAAGCGGACCGGCAGCAGGCGAAGGTACCCTCCGCCGCCCACGGGCCAGTTGGCCCCCGCCAGGCGAACGGTGAGGGGCGGAATCTCCAGGATGCTTCCTCCCCCCGGGCCGACGGCACGGTGGGGGCACACCGGCGCATCCGGAACGCCATAGCGGTCGTGGCGGATGGGAAAGACGGAGGAGTCGTACGCGAACCCCGCCTCGGCCAGCATGTCCAGCGCCCAGGCCGTCTTGTGGGTGATTGAGAACGTCGGCGCGCGGTAACCCATCACAGGTTGCCCGGCGATGTCCTCCAGGAGGGCGCGGCTGTCCAGCAGGTCGCGGCGGAAATCCGCCGGCGTCAGGCTGCCGAGCATCCGGTGCCCCCAGCCGTGCGAGGCGATCTCGTGCCCTGCCCCGGCGATGCGGCGGACGACGTCCCGTTCGTGCCGCGCGACCCAGCCGAGCACGAAGAACGTGGCGGTCGCCGCGCGGCATGCCAGCATCTCAAGAATGCGGTCAACGGCGGTCGGGAGTCGCTTCGGAGTGGAGTCCCACCGGTCGCGCGGAATGACGTGGGCGGCAGCCTCGACCTGGAAGTACTCCTCCACGTCGAAACTGAGCATGTGCGTCCTGTCCGCGGAGGGCAAAGGCGTGCCGGCGGCAGCAGGATTCTCCGGGTTCACGACTTGGGCTGTTCCATCTTTGCGAGGGCCTCGCGGGCGGAACGCACGGCCTCGGTTACGCCTACGGCCACCGTCTTGTCGCCGGCCTTCTGCTTCTCACCCAGGCTGACGGCCGCGGCAAGGTGCCAGCGGGCCAGTTCCTTGCGTCCGATGGCGGCCTCGACGGCGCCCAGGTGGTAGTGCACTTCGGGCGAGTCGGGCAGCCCCTTGACGGCCCGCCACAGTTCGGCCGAGGCTTCATCGTGGCGGCCCCGCAGGTGGGCGATCCAGCCCAGGGTGTCGCGGAAGGCCGCCGTCTGAGGGGATGCCTTCACCGCGGCCTCGGCCCATTTCTGGGCATCGGCCAGCATGGCCGCATCCTGCGCGTGCAACTGGGTCGTGAGGTAAGCCGCGTTGTTCGCCGCGGCCGGGTTCTGCGTGGCCTCCCAGACCTGGCGGTAAAGCGGAAGGGCCTCTGCCAGGCGTCCGGCCTTCTCAAGTGCCAGCCCCTGGTTCATGAGCGATTCATGGCGGTGTCCAGAGTCGGCCTGGGCCACGGCGGCCCAGATTTCCGCCGCCTTGTCATATTGCTTATCGTTGAAGGCCAGGGCCGCCTGGATTGTCCGGGCCAGGGGGCAATCGCCCGGCTGGAGCGTCCCCAGGACTTCCTGCGACATCGCGGCATCAGGCCTGGTCTGCATGACGAGGGCCGCGGCCCACTGGCATGTGGGACGGGCCTTCAGCGCCTGCATGGCCCACTTCTGGGCCAGGAGCGGGATGCCCTGGTCGGCGGCAAGGGCGGCGCGAAGCAGCCTGGCCGCCTCCTGGGGGGCCTTCGGGTCGCGGCCGGCCGCCGCCACCAGTTCGGCGGCGACGCCGCGGCTGACGCCGGTGATGGCGGGGACCTTCGCCAGTTCAGCCTCGGCCTCGGCCTTCGACCCGGACGCCAGGGCCGCCAGCACCTTGTAAGCCGCCGGCAGCGGCGGGGCCGGGGTCGTCTGCCCGGCACTCTGCTGAATCTGCGCAAGGCGGTCCTTCCAGGGGGCCGTCGCGCCGCCCGTGTGGGAGGCCACGGCCAGGCCGAGCAGCGCCTCATAGATTCCCGCCTCGCCCACCGGCGGCAACTGGGCCTTGGCGACTTCGGGCCTGTCCTCGGCCAGGAGCAGTGCGGCCAGTTGCCGCCACCTGGGCCTCTGCGTGTCCTCGGCCATCTGGAGCACGAGGTCGGCCGCGCCCGCGAGGTTGTTCGCCGTGAGGAGCGCCTGGGAGGCCAGGAAAGGCGCCTCGTCTGCCAGGGGCTCCCCGGCGGGCTGCTGGGCGATGAAGTCCTGGTACCGCTTTACGGCGTCGGCCGGCCGCTTGGCCAACAGGAGGATGCTCATCTCCTGCACGAGGACGGAGGGGCGGCCTGGCTTGGCCCGGTCGATGCTGCCCAGGACTTGAAGTTTGGCCTCGTCGGTGTCCTCCAGGTCGGCCAGCGCCTGGCGTGCCGAGACGTATTGCGATGCGTATTCAGGGATTTTCTCCAGGATTTCCCGCGCCCGGTCCTTCATGCCGAGGCAGGCGAACGCATGGCCCAGGGCGCGCTGGAGCCGCGGGTCGCCCGCGTAGCCCAGTTTCGCCAGTTGCTCGAAGCAGGCGGCGGCGTCGGCCTGAACGCCCCATCGCGTGAACATGTCGCCCTGCTCAAAGAGGGCGATGGCCCGCCCCGTCTGCCCCATCGTTTCCAGGCGCTTCAGGGCTTCGACGGCAAGAAGGGGCTTGCCGTCGGCGTCAAGCGTCCTGGCGAGCAGAAGATGGATGCGGAAGTTCCCCGGTTGCCTCTCGATGGCCTTGCGGTAGCACTCGGCGGCGTCCTGCAACTTGCCGGCATCCGAAAGGACGGCGGCCCGCATCAAGTAGGACCGCACGTGGTAAGGCAGGAGTTCCTGCAACCTGTCGCACGCCGCCAGCGCCTCGTCGATCTGGCGAATCTGGACGTGAAGCGCGGCGATCTGTTCCCACATGCGGCCGCTCTGGCTCTCAGCGGCGATCTTCTGGAGGTCCGCCAGGACGGCCGCGGCCTCCTTGCCCCGGTCGGACGCGGCCAGCAGTTGCGCCTTGCCCAGGAGCGCCTGGCGCTGCCAGGGACGGCTGGCGGCCAACAGGTCCAGTTCGGCCAGCGCGCGGTCCACGCGCCCGCCGCGAGCCAGCGCCTGCGCCCGGAACAGCCGCGCAAGGTTCTGACTCTGCTCCGGGGCGCCCTTGCGGCCGGCGAGACGGCCGTAGGCATCGGCGGCGGCATCGACGCGGCCCAGCCGGTCGAAGAGCCAGCCCATCGCCATGTCAACCATGTCCTGCCGCGCGCCGGGCACGGCCGCCAGCGCGGTCTGGACCTGCTCCGGCTTCGACCGCCGGGCCAGGACGACCGCCAGCCGCAGGTACGCGGTCAACTGGTCCGGCGACGCCTTCACGAGCGCAGCCCACTGCTCGATGCACTTGTCGTCCTGGCCGAGCACGAGGTATGCCTGGCCAAGCAGGACGCGGGCGTCGGCGTCGTTCGGCTTCTTCTTGAGTATGGCCTCGCAGATTTCGACGCAGCGCCCAGGCAGGCCGTTGGAGAGGTAAATCTGCGCCAGGTAGAGGCCGGCCGGCGCCTCGGGCCCGGCCTGCCGAAGCATTTCCTCGATGTTAATCTCGCCGCGGATGAGCCGCACCTGGCTGATCAGCCGCGGGGCCAGCGTGTTGCTCGGGTCCCGGCCCAGGATGGCCTGACACTGGCTGAGGCATTCGTCCAGCAGGCCGGCGTCAAAGAGCGCCCGGGCCAGGACTTCCTGATAGGTCATATTGTGCTCGTCCAAGTCCGCGGCGGTGCGGTATTCCTCGATGGCCTGGAACGCGCGGTCGGTTGAGGCGTAGAGGCGGGCGAGTTCGAAGTGGAGGCGGGCGTCCTTAGGGTCCCGGGCAAGTTCATCGCCCAGCAACTTCTCGGCTTCGGACACCCGGTCCGTCAGCACCAGGGCGCGGGCAACCGCGAGTCGTTCCACAAGGTTCGCCGGCTTGCAGTCGGCCGCGCGGCGGGCCGCGTCCGCGGCCTTGTCTCTGATGCCCAGAAGGCTGTACCCATCATAGACGGCCAGCAGCATGTCGGCCCGCGAAGGATGGTCTTTCAAGGCTTTCTCGATGGCCTGCTGGGCCAGTCCGGTCTGGCCGGTCCCCTCGGCGGCGCGCACGTAAAGGCCGAGGGCCACAGGGTCCTCGGGGTGCGCATCGTAGTAGGCCTTGGCGTCCGGGAAGGCCTCGGGCGCGAATCCGCCAGCCAGGAGCGATTCCGCCAGGTATCGGCGGGCGCCCGCGTGCGCGGGGTCGAGTTTCGTCACCGTTCGCATCGCCTCGCGGGCCAGTTCCTTCTTGCCCGTGGCCAGTGCCGCGATTGCATAGGCGTAGTGGGCCGCGGCCAGACCGGGGGATTCGGTTTTCAGCGCCAGCATCGCCCGCTCGGCGTCGGCCCATTTGTTCAGGGCCATCAGGACGCGGGCGTTGATGAACCTGGCCCGGCCCTGCTGGTCCTGGGCCGGCTTGGCCTCAATCACCTCTTCGCAGAGCGCCTGGGCGCGGGCGAAGTCGGAAAGGCGCAGGGCCGTTTCGGCCCGCGCCAGTTTCGCCTCGATGTCTTTCGGATGCCTGCCGAGGATGGCGTCGAGTTCGCGGGCGGCCCCCTGGAGCCTCTGGGCGTCTTCGGCGGTGGTTCGTGTGTCGTCGGCGGCATGTGCATCGTGCATGATGAGCAACACGGCGGCCACAACGGGAGGGTCGGCCTGGGACATGATCGCCTGGCGGACGGCGGCCAGCATCTGGCGGTCGTTGCGGCTGATGCACTGCTCCACGAGCGCGCGGGCGGCCGCGCCGCGTTTCGGGTCGCGTTTCACGACGTCCAGCAGGACGTCCACGGCGGCGCCGACGGATGCGTTGGACTGCGCCAGGGCATCCTGGGCGGCCTGGCGCTTCGCGTCCCGCGTCTTCAGGTCGCGGGCAACCTCGGCAACATCGGCCTCCTTGTCCAACCTGTTGCTCAAGGCGCGCTGGGCTGAGCCGATCAGGATCAGGTTGAGGCCGGCGGCCTGCCGCAGGTCCAAGACGTCCGTCTCGTCCCTGGCCTGGACGCCGGCGAGGAAATCGTTGGCCTGCCGCAGGCCGCTGATCGCCTGCGTCAGGCTCGCAACGCTGACCGGAGACTCCGCCGACGCCAGCGACTGCCGCGCGGGCATGGCGTGCGTCTCGGCCACGGCCAACTCGACGGTCACGCCGGTGGGGCCGTGCTTTGCCGCCTCCCCTAGCGAGGCGCGGGCCTCGTCGTACCGTCCCAGGTGAAGACACGCCTGGGCCCGCTGGTAGTGGCCCATCCAGTTCGCCGGCTCCTTCGCGATAACCGCGTCGGCCAGTTCCATTGCGCGATCGTACTGCTGGCCGCGCATGGCCAGTTCCGACCGCGCGAGCAGTTTGGCAGTGGTGCCCTGGTGCAGGTACCAGGCGATAGCCAGGGCGAGCCCGCCCAGGACGCCCAGGATGATCAGGATCAGAAGGACGCGTCGCATATGACCTCCTCCTCCGGATTCACGGCAGTGCGCGGTCCAGGTATGGAAGCGCGATGCCAAGCATCATCATGGTTCGGCGGTTGGCGGCCTCGGCGTTGTCGTCGGCCGACGTGGAGACGCGGATGAGCGCGCCGCTGGCGCTGCGCCCCAGCAGGCCGTTGGCGAAAATGGCGAACTGCTGCCGCCAGAAACTGGGCGTGTACTCATCTCCGCACTTATAGACATACAGGAAATGCTGACGGCTGGTCCCCGTCTGGACGACCAGGGCGCGGCAGCGCACTTCGCCGCGTCCCTCGACGTTGGGGAGGACGACGTCGCGCTTCTCAACGATGTCCTGGCCTCCGCCTTCGAGGCAGAGGTCGGGCGGATGGGTGCCCTTGCGGTTGTCGCGGCTGAAGATCACGCAGAAGTCCACCGGCTGCAAGCCGGGGCTGAAATAGCGGCGGTAGAGATAGTCGCGCGTCTCGAGGATATCCAGCGTGCGGTCGTCCATGACGAGGTCGTAACTCTCCCAGCGGCGCCCGTCCATCTCCAGCGCCGTGGGCATGGCCGCGCGGGCCAGCGCCTGGTTCCACACGGAAGGAACAGAGCGGTTCAGCGCCAAGGTGACGCCGCCGACGACAAGCAGAAGAGCAACGGCCGCCGCACCAGCGCGCCCGCCCACGGCGTGGGCCATGCGCGGCCACTGGTCGTCGTCCCCCGGCCCGCGAAGGACATCGTGGAACAGCGGTTCGACCGTGGCCGGTTTCCCAACGGCCTTCCGCGCCCACAGCACGAGGCGCTCGATGCCGAACATCATGGCGAAGGCGACGGGGTAGATGAGAATGCCGGAGGTGTCGTGGTACCAGCCTGCTGCCGTCGGGACGTCCCAGACGTCCGCCACGACGATGAGGCCGACGATTCGCAGCGAGTTGCTGGCCACCGCCACGGGCACCGACATGGCGAACAGCGCCAGCCGCCACCATCCCCTCAGTTTACAGACATACGCATATATGGCCCCGAAGCCCAGCAGGCTGATCAGCGTCCGGAGGCCGTTGCACACGTTCGCAATGACGAACGTCTTGTCGCCCTCCAGCAGCACCTGGTTGCCCGACCGCTCGACGATGACGCCCAGCGCGCCGGCCAGCGACACGCCCCAGTCCGCCGCCAGAAGTTTCAGGCGGAAGTTGAGTTGCGCAATCGAGACCTCCGGCAGCGGCACCATGAACGCCAGCAGCGCAAGCGGAAACCACAGGCGGCGAAGGGCCGGCGTGCCCCAGACGATCAGAATCAGCCCGGCCAGCACGCCGATCAGGCTGAAACCGCTCACGAAGTTCACCCGCGCGAAGCACGCCGCAAGGTGCACCGCCAGGCTTGCGGCCAGCACCAGCAGGCCCAGGAGCCGCTGCGGCCGGACGGACAAGCGCGTGTGGCGGATGAGCAGGATGGCGATGATGAGGCTGACCGGCGGCACAACAGGGCCGTGCGTGTAGTAACTTTCGCCGCCCACGATGCGGTCATAAAGGCCCAGGTGCGCATGGTGCCAGGCGGGGAACCACCGCCGCCACATCTCGGCGAAGGTCTGGGCGTAGGTTGCCGCCAGCCCCGCCAGGAGCAGCAGCCAACCCGCCGCCGTCAACCACCTCTGACGCCCAGCCGGATGTGCAGTTGCCATAGCATGTCCTGAACGGCGGCAGCCGACCCCGGGAAGCGGGCTTCCGGCCCTCCCCCGGTTGCGGGCGCCTTTCCCTGACGGGGTGCGGCTTTCGTGCCCGGACGTCTCATGAGTAGCGGTAAAGGTAATTTGGAATGTAGTACTTCTGGTGCGTCAGGACCAAGCCGACCGGCTTGACGTTCGCGGCGTGAAGGAGGCGTATGGCCCTGTCCACCGATTCCCGATGTGTCTTGTTCATGCGGACGACGAGGATGGCTTCATGCGTGGCCCGGCCCACCATGCCGGCATCAGACGCGATGCTGACCGGCGGGGTATCGAAGAGCACGTAATCGTAGCGCCTGCGCAACTCGTTGACGATTTCCTCGAGTTCCGGGCGGCCGAGGATTTCACCCACCTCGTCTTTAGCCGCCTGCCCGGCCGGAACCACGAACAGGTTGCGGTAGGGGGTGGCCTGGGCGACGTCGTCCAGCCGGGCCGTGCCGCGAAGAAGGTCGGCCATGCCCGGCGTATTCTTGACCTTCATCAGGGCGGCGACGGTGCGTTTTCTGAGGTCGCAGTCCACGACGACCGTGCGGCGTTCCTGGCGCTCGGCCAGGACAAGGGCCAGGTTCAGGCACGTGACGGTCTTGCCTTCGCGCACCTCGGCCGAGGTCACGACCAGGCAGAATCGCTCGTCGGGATACTGTGCAAGCAGGTTCGTGCGGAGCCCGCGGTATTCCTCGGTGACCCTGCCGCCGCGGTCATGATGGGCAACCAGGGCCGGCGAGTAGCCGTTCAGAATGACCTGCCCGAGGGCCGTCCGCCCGCCGGCCTGGGCGGCGGCGGGGGGCCGACCCTGCCCCGAATCGGCGGCCGGGGCCTCATCCCCGGGCGGCTGCTGCGGCGCGGCCCCCGCGACCTGCTCGGCCTGGTGCTTCTTCATGGCGTCCCAGACGTTTGCCACACGCTGCTCCTAATCGCTCGCCAGGGCCGTCGGCTGCGGCGCCGGTTCCGGCGTTCGAAGGCCCCAGCAGGTCATGTCGCGCAACACCTCTGAAATGATCGGCCTGTCGACGGGCGATGCGCCCTTGGCGTACCCGACCAGCAGGGCGTTGTCGCAGAGGATGTTGATGAGGCGCGGAATGCCGTCGGTGGCCGCGTGAATATCTTCCATGGCCGCCATGGTGAACTCGGCCGCGCACCCCTCATCGGCCGCAACCCGCAGGCGGTGCGCTATGTAGGCGGGCGTGTCTGCGGCGGAGAGGTGCCCCAGGTGATAACTGAGGACGATGCGCTGCCTCAGGGCCTCCCACTTGGGCTCCAGGAGCCTCTTGCGGAGTTCAGGCTGCCCGATGAGGATGATCTGGATGAGGCGCTGGCCGCTCTGTTCCCAGTTCCACAGGAGGCGAAGTTCCTCCAGGCTGGTGGGCGTGAGGTCCTGGGCCTCGTCGATGATCAGGGCTGCCAGGCGGCCGCGCGCGTGCAGGCGCGCCAGGTGCTGCTCCAGGTCTTCCAGAAGACTGATCTTGTCGGCCGAGGCGCGCACGCTCATCCCGATTCGCCTGGCAAGGCTGACGATGAGTTGCTTGCCGGACTGCGGGGGATTATTCATCATCGCGGTCTGGCAGCCGGGACCCAGTCGTGCGCCGAGCATGTTCCCGACGAACGTCTTGCCCGCCCCGACCTCGCCCGTCACGAGCACCATGCCCTTGCGCTGCTGGACGGTATACATCATGTTGGCCAGCGCCTCTGTGTGGACGGCGCTTTCGTAGAAGAACCGCTCGTCGCACGTGATGGCGAACGGGAACTCCCGCAGTTTGTAGAATTTCAGATACATTGGCCGGCATCACCCCCGCAGTTTGTTCTTGAGGCCGTCCACCACCTCGGCGGCCTGGTTGCAGACGAAGGTCACCGGGGCGGCCCTCCATTCGTCGTACTCGCTGCGCGACTGGAGCCACAGGACGATGTTCAGGGCCGCCGCCCCGACAAGGAGCACGGCGACAACGAACCCGACCGGCCCCAGGACCCAGCGAAGCACTTTCTTCCGCGTGCGCTCGCGAGGCGTCACGATCTCACCCACGACGCCGTACACGGGCATATTGAAGTGCCGTACGGCCTCCTCGGTCGTTGCGATGGAGCGGTCCATCATGTCGGCCAAGAACACAAGGCCTCCGCCAAAACCGAGCGCCCCGACAAGCGCGAAGGCCAGCACGTACAGCAGTTTCGGAGAAGACGGCTGGAACTGTTCCTGGGCCAGTTCGACCTGGTTCAGGTGGGTGCGGCGTTTGGCGGCCTCGGCCGCGAGGGCCATCTGCACCTCCGTCAGGCGTTTCTGCCAGCGGTCCACTTCCGCCTGCTGGTCCTCGACCTCCTTGAGGATCTGGACGTATTCCTGCCTGACAGGGCCGAACCCCATCATCATTTCCTGGAGTTTGGCGAGGCGGTTCTGAAGGCGTTCCATTTCATTGGTTGTGCTCTCGATTTCCGCCTGGATGCCGGCCATGTCCATGCGCAGCAGCGCGTCGCGCAGTTGCAGGTCTCTCTGCCGCTGCTCCTCGCGCAACTGCCTTTCCCGCAGGCCCTCCTCATCAACGACCACGGGCGTCCTTGTAACATAGACCTCCTGGTTGACGAACCGCGGGGTTTGCTGAAAGCGGGTCTCCAGTTCGGCGACCTTCTTCTTCAGCGCGACGACCGTGGGATGTTTGTCGGTCATGTACGACAGCACCTGCGCATCGGACAGCGCCCGCTTGGCCTGCCTGAGTTCTTCCTCCACGCGAGAAAACTCGGGGTTCGGCACCTTGATGATCTGGTCGGGCGTCAGGCCCGCGGTCAGGTCGGCAGGCGGCGACACCTTGGCACTCAGGCTGCTCTTCTCCTGGGGCGCTGCCGCCGGGGCGCCTTCCTTCTTGGGCGGAGCCGCACCGCCTTCCGTCGTGGGCGGGGCTGCCGCGCCTTCAGTCACAGAAGGAGTCACACCGACTTCGGTCGCCGGTGGGGCCGCCGCAGGAGCGGCCAGCGGGGCAGCCGCAACAGCAGCCGGCGCGCCCGCCGCAGAAGCGGCAGGCGGGGCAGCCGTACCGCCTTCCGTCTTGGGCGGCGCTGCGGCGCTGTCCGCAGGCTTCTCGCCACCCGTCACCGCCTGAAGACGTTCGAGCCTCTGCTTTGCAACGGTCTGCTGGCGGCGGACCGTGTCGATGTCGCTGCTGACGCGCTGAATCTGGTCGTAAAGCGCACCGGGGTTGTCCGGCAGCATGCCGGCGTTCTTCACCTCGAAGTCGGTCTTTCTCTGGACGATTTCCGTATGACGGGTCGTGGCGTCCGTGACCTTCGACTGGAGGAAGTCGCGGCTGGCCGTCAGGTTCGTGATGATTTGCTCGCTGATGCGGTTGATGTAGTTGGTGACGAGGGTGTTGGGCATCTCCTGGGCCAGGCGCGGGTCGGGGTGCGTGAACGTCACCGAAACGAGGTCCACCTGGTCGGAACGCACCTCGAAGTTGACCTTGAGCGCCGCCTGCAAAGCGGTGACGAGTTCCTGTTTGGCCCTCACCCCGTCGGCCGCGAGTCTGCCGTCCGGGCCTCGCGGCAAGGGGGCGTCCAGGCCCATCTCCCTGAACAGCCCGCGCTTCTCCAGGTCGCCAACGGCCCGCTCGACGGCGTTCAAACCCGCCAGTTCGTGCTGGAGGGTCAGTTTGAGCGAGTCAAACGACTCGCTCTTGCCGCGAGTGATGTCCTCGGAGGCAGGGTCGGCGCGGCGCTCAAACTTCGCCATGCCCGTGTACTTCAGGGGCCACCAGCAGGCACCCACCAGGGTGCCGAAGGCAAAGACGGCGATGCCGACGATGAACAGATACCGGCGGCGGAACACGATCCGCAGGAAATCCCGAAGCGTTTTCTGGGTCTTCTCAGGCACGGTTCGTCTCGCAGTGGTTAGGGCACCCCTGCCGCCCCGTAGGTGACCGCCCGCGCGGCGTAGGCTGGCGTGGTAACCGTCTCAGCCGCCGGACGAATAGGCATAAGGATCTGCTGGATCGCCAACCCGATCGCCGCGAGCGGGTTCGGCGGCACGTAAACAACGTCGTTCGGTCGCAAGAGGACGTTCTGAGACAGGTCCCCCTTTTCCACCATTTTCATCATGTTGACTTGCATGATGGCTTGCTTGGCCTCGGCCTTCCACACCTCCTGACCGCCGCCTTCCTCGGGCGGCTTTCCCGGCTCCGCGGCCGGTTCCTTCTTCTTATCTCGCTTCTTAGAAGGCAAGTACCCGCCCTGCTGCGGCGGCTTGCCGCGGACCACGCTGATCTTCTCCGGCCAGGACAGCGTGGTCGGCTGGACCTGGGCCAGCACGTCGAGCAGCGTGTCGCACCCCGTCCACGGGATCGGTCCCGGGCGGCCCACCTGGCCGAACACGTATATCTTCTGCGAGTTGTAGCCCACGACGCGGACGGTCGCATCGACCTGCTCGTAGTACTCGCGGGCGGCCTTCTTCAGGACGTCCTCGATCTCTTTCGGCGTGAGATCGGCCACGTAGACTTCGCCGATGAGGGGAAGGTTGATCTTGCCGTCAGGGCGGACACGCTCCGTGACGTTGTTGATGTCCGGCACGTGCAGAGACGAGATCGTGAGGATGTCGGGCGGCAGGACGCGGTACTCGGTCGCCGACACGGGAGACCGCGGCTGCTGAAGGAACGCCCTCAGGCGTTCCGCACTGCTGCCGCAGCCCAGCAGCAAGGCACAACCCACCTGAACCGCCACCACAGCGGCCAGTCTGCCTGGTTTTATCATTATCGGCATCCCCCGGACCGTAACGCGCGGCTGGGTCTTGCCGCGCCGGCGGTCCTTTGCCCGCCGCGGCGGTCGGCAGTCATCGCGGTTCCACGGATTCCTGCCCTACGGTTGCACGGCAACGCGCCAGAACCCCGGTCCGGCCCTGACGGTCGCGGACGCACGCCCGGCCATGCCTGCCATCGCCGAGTATTATACGGCAGATTCGGGCAAATGCAAACATGCCGCCCCCTGCCGATGATGCACAAAGGCAACCTCGGCACTGTTATTATCGGCATCATAGCCGCCACAAGTTTCCAAAAACGGCCGCACCTGCCGAAAACCGTCAACGCCGGGCATGCCGGCGTCGCTCCTCATCAGTGCCGCGACCGTAAGGGAGCGGTGCCGTTGCCGTGCCGCGACCGTAAGGGAGCGGTGCACTTGCCGTGCCGCGACCGTAAAGGAGCGGTGCAGTCAGGTGCCGGTTCCCGCCGGTGGGCGCTTCAGGCCGGATGGCGGCAGCGATAACGGACGACGGAAAGGCTCGACGGAAAGCCCCACGGCATGGGGACATCGCCCGTGGCGTCTTCCAAGAAGCACAGCGAGCGGCCTGGCTACGCGCCGGCCGCCCGCCGAGGCGATTCTCTTGCAGCCGCCCGGGAACTCATCGGCCGCGCCGACGCAGCACAAGCGCTGTGACCGCTCCCGCTGCAAGCAAGAGCACGGTCGCCGGCTCAGGCGCGGGCACGAGAACCGGAATGCGGTCGCCGCTGCGACCGCTGTCCTGCACGGTGGCCCCGGCTGTGCTGTACACCGTCGCATCCGTCTCCACGTAGAACCATGAAGACGTCTGACCCTTCTCCAGCAGCCGCTCAACTATCTGGTAGTTCCCGTTCACGCCCTCAAAAGCAAACGCCAGTTGCGGCGCAGTGCCGTCGGTCCTGGCCAGCCAGAGGATGTCGCCTGCATCGTAGGCGAGGTCGCCGCCGTAATCCAGTATGCCCGAATCTATTACGCTGAACTCCGAGCCGTGCCCCACAACGTTCCCGCGGCGGACCTTGGCGTCGTTCCCGTTCACGACCTGGTAGGCGAACAAGAGATGCCCGTCGGCGTGCTGCCACACCTGCGAGTTTATGGTTACAAACATCGTCCCCATGCCGGGAGTGCCCGCGAGCGACGCCAGCAGGCTCCAATCGGCCGGCATTGCGGCGTCCGTGAAGACGTTGAAACCGGCGCCCATAAGATTCAGGCTGGGGTCGGGATGGCACCGCCAGTCGCTCGTGGCTATGGGCGCAGCCGGCGAAACAAGAGGCGTATTCGCCAGGGCTGCCGCGGGCGCCAGCCCTGCGCCGATAACAAACGCGCACGCCAAGACCGCCGCGGCGCGCAGCAACATGTGGGCTTGCTTCACGGTCGTCCGTCCTTATCCGCCCTCCGCCCGACTTATCACAGCGACTACGGCCGCCCCGCAGCGGCCCCCCACGCAACAAACAAAAAGGGGGAAACCGGCTTCGTCAGCCGATCTCCCCCGGCGTGAAGACCGAGTTGTACTGACCTACTCCCGCGCGGCCGGACTGCATGCCGCGCCAACCCTTGTGCCGATAATATACACCAGAAAATCCCCCGCGTCAAGTTGCCCGGCCGATTTTTTTTGGCAGGCCTCAGTTACTCGCGCCGAGTCGCCCTCACTAGCCCCCTGCGTAAGCAGGGGGTTCGCCGCGTCGCCGAGCGCCGGCCGCCTGCCGCCCCCCGCCTTGCGGCGGGGGCTAAGCGAGGCCGACGGAGTTTATCCGAAGCGCGGCGTCAGGCAGCCGGCCCGCTCCCCGTCAGGGCCGCAGGCCCGATTGAACTGTAGCCAGGGGCGCAAGCCCGTGGGAAAACGTCGGCGCCGCCTTGTGTTCTTTTGAGCCCCGTCAGGGGCGATTGAACCGTGGACCAGTCGCCCCTACGGGGCTGGGCCGGGGGAATAAAGGACCTGGCGCCCCCTTCGTCTCCACGGGCTGGCGCCCGTGGCTGCATTCAGTCCGCCCCTGCCGGGGCGGTGCTTGCGCCCGTGGCTAGTACTACAACGCCAGTTGGCGCGGCGGCTGTCCTTAGCCGCCCGGAAAGGGAAAAGCGTCGGCCCATCCATAAACACCCCTAGCGCGGCCCACCGTTGGCGGGCCGCGCTAGTGGCAATGCCAGTAACTGGCAACCTGTAGGCAGAAACCGCCCGACCTCTTAGGCCAGGCGCCTTCTGCGGATGTAACACCCTACGCTGCCCACGCCCATCAGCAGGCCGGCCATCGTCAGGGGCTCGGAAACGCCGGTCTGTACAAGGTCGAACGAGAGGTCCGCACCCTTCGCAGCGTCGAAGTCACTGCTGAACAGGAACTTAACGTGGTCGATCTTGGTGAAATCGACCCCCGTTGTGACGGGCACGAAACCCACGTATGGCGCGAACACCACCCCGGCCCCGTTAACGGCGGCAATCGTAGCCTCGTACTTCGACTGGTTGGCACCCTCATACACGTCGATCCGGAGGTCCCAGGGATGGTTGTCTGAGGTGAATTTGACCACAATGCCGCTCGTTGTACCCCCATCCGTAAAGTCGGCCACGTACGAGCCGGTGTAGTCCAGCAACAGCGTCCCCTTGATGGCGTCGTCTTCATCCCATGTGAGGATGCCGGGGCTCGTCAGAACTATGGCCGTCGCATCACCGTACTCCCGGTACGTAACGGTCAATGTGGCAGCGCGCGTCCCGCCTATGACATCCGTCAGCGAGGACTCCGAGGCCGACGTACTTCCGACGGAGGCCTGGGTTAGGGATAGCGTTCCGTAACTAAAGGTGTCGATCGTCAGCGCCGCTGCGGGCTGCGTGAGCAGAATGAGCGCCGCGGCCGCAAGGGGCACCAGCGCCGCCAAAGGCGGGCCGCGGGTTTCTCTGCAAGATAACACCCTTCTAGGCATAGTCATGTTAACTCCTTTCTGAAGCCGTAGTTGCTGCCACCTGTTGGGCCACGCGGCGCCCCTACCCTCGGGGCCGCGTGGTCGGCCCGGCGGTGCCGGGCGCAATCTTACCTGCCATGCGGTTCGGTTTTCGCTCTCCTCCTTTCTCCGGGACATCCCCTCTCACCGGTCAGACAGCCAAATCGAATGTTTCCTATTCGGGAACTCATGCCCGGCGGCGGGGACGCGGTCCCACGCGCCGGGCCGACGCCTTCCCGCCTCACGCCTGCGAAACTGTCAGCAAGATATCCCCACGCGGTCAGCCCCGGCGACCGCGCGGCCACCGCTCCGCAGCCGGAATCGGACGGGCGCCCGCACTACCGCGCCGTCCGCCGCCTTGCCACGTAACCCGTCAGGCCGCCGATGCCCAGGAGCATGCCCGCCATCGTCACGGGCTCCGGCACCGGGATGAGCACCGGGATGGGCGATGCGCTCGCCCCGCTGTCCTGGACCGTGGCGGTGCCGATGGTCCACGACCAAGCGTCGGTCTCGAAGTAGAACCAGGACGACGTCTCGCCCGGCATCAGAAGTTTCTCCATGAACGGGTAGTACGACTGGAACGAGAACCCGAACTGCTGCGCCTGACCGTTCGTCCGCCACAGGTTCAGAACATCGCCCTGGTCGAACGCCACGTCGCCGCCGTAGTCCAGGATGCCCGAGTCCAGGAACTTCCAGCCCGACGCGAAGCCCGTTACATTGCCGCTCCGTATGGCGGCATTTCCCGAGACGCCGGTGTTCGCCACCCTGTAGGCGAACAGCATGTGGCTGTCGGTGTACTGCCAGGCCTGCGAATCCAGTCGCCCGTACATGTTGGAATTGGCGAAGTTGACCGACAGCGACGCCTGTAGCGTCCAGCCGGCCGGCAGCGCCGCACCCGTGTACACGTTGAAGTCGGGCCCGGGCAGGCTTAGCGCGGGGTCGGGATGGTCCCTCAGGTTGCCGACGACCAGCGGGGCGTCGGTCCAACTGGGTACGCCCGAGATCGCCCCCGCCGGCGCCGCCGCCGACAGGATGAGCGCCGCGGCCGCAACGGGCATCAGCATCGCCAGCGCCCGCGATCGGCCTGATGGATTGCATGCCCGGACGCTCCTGAAGACACTTCCCTTCTGTTTACCCCTCATGGTTTTACCCCTTTACTGGTTCATGTCCTGGGACGCTGGCGAACATCCGTGGGCGCGCGCCCCCCGCCAGGTCCCCTGTTCGCTCTCAGGCCGCATCCGCCTCAGACGCGGCCACCCGTCAGACTTATTCCATGCCCACCTCCCTTAAGGAACTCGCCTGGCCGCCACGCGGCCGAGGAAGTAGCGCGCAAGACCGGCCACGCCCAGGATAAGGCTCCCTGCCGTCAGAGGCTCCGGAATCGGCACCTGCTGTTCGGGAGGGGGCGGCGTAGGGGCGAACCCCTTACGCGCCAAGGCGTAATCCTGGTAACTTGCGTTCGTCAGCGCGAACACGTTGTAGTCAAACCAACCGGCATCGCCGGTCAACTGGCCCAGCCACAACTCCGCGATGTCGTGGGCATTGCCCGACCCGTTTGAGTCAAGGCCGTTCATCTTCAGGCGCCCCGCCTCCAGGTCCCATCCGTTGGCCGCCTTGTCCTCAAACACGATTTCCCATATGCACGCCGCGAACGCCTCGTCGGTAACCAGGCTGTTGACGCTGCCGTAGAACCTCCCGAACAGTTCCCGCAGGGCGTCGGCCTTCGCGGCGGTCATCAGGCCTACCTGGTTCAGCGGCGCATCCTCCAGAGGTCGGTTATTGTGTAGGTCCGATACGTCCACGAGGCGACCTGGATGACGTCAATGCAGTATGCGCTGAAGGTCGGCGCCAGCAACTGCTTTGCGAACTCGGACGTGTTCGGAGAGTTCATCTTCATCTTGAAGTTATAAGCGCCCGTGTACACGCTGTTGTTGTAGCGCACCTCGTAGTTGCCGTCACCGTCGGTGTCCCACCACACGCCGGCCACCCCGCCGTAGGTGGGTGGGGCTGGAATAGGCGATGGAAGCCGTGCCGTAACTCTCTGCGTATGCAGCGCCGGCAAGAGCCGTGCACGCGACCACCCCCAGGAGCAGAAGCCTTCCGATTGTCATCCGCATTACCTCTCTGCCCCGGGGCCGCTCTCGCAAAGCCGCCCGGGCCGGCGTTCCTGGTTCTTCCGCTCCCCCGCCGGTATCCATCTTGCGGCACAGGCGCCGAGCCTGCGCCGGTAATGCACCCGCCGGTGCTAGTGAGCCGCGCTGTCCTTGAACTTGGCGACCGTTGATGCCAGTATGCCGAGTTCCACGCTCCAACTGCGCCGTTCAATGTATTCCAGGTCGGCCTTCAGTTTCAGCCGATACGCATCCACCGTCGTGTCGTAGCCGTTTCTTATCTGCGCCAGGCCGGTGATGCCCGGACGGACGGCCAACCGCTTCCGGGCCTCCGGATACGCCTTCTCAAGTTTGGCCATGATCGCGGGCCGTTCCGGCCGCGGACCGACGAGCGACATGTCGCCCCTGATGACGTTGAGCAACTGCGGCAGTTCGTCAACGTGGCTGACGCGCATCCAGCGGCACGGCGGGACGACGCGCGGGTCGTCCTTCGAAGCCCACACGGCGCCGCTGGCCATTTCGGCATCGGTGTACATGGTGCGAAGTTTGTACATCTCAAAGGGCTTGCCGTCCTTCCCGAGCCTGGTCTGCTTGTACAGGACAGGCCCGCGGCTGGAGACCTTGATGATCAAGGCGCAGACGGCCAGAAGGGGAAGGAAGAGCACCAGCGCCAGAAAGCCCAGGACGATGTCAACCACTTCCTTGGCAACTTCGAAGTACCGGCGCGCGAGGTGGCTCGTCAGGGCCAGCACGCCCGCGCTTACGCCCACGATCGTAACAGGTTCTGGCATGGCCACCGTCCCCTGCGGCCCGGGTGCTGCCCCGGGCGGCATTTCTCTTGACTCTAGGACGGTGCGCCGGATACAATGATAGTGTCGGCGGCCGGGCGCCTCTTGCCCGGCGCACCGTCCCGGGTGGACCAGCGCCACCGGCTAGGGTCGACTGCTGGTCCACCCGCGTCCTTTTTACACCTCTGCTGTCAGAGTTCACCCCTCCGCGTCGCTCTCAAGGTCGGCCCGGGTTGCGTCCCTGTCCCGGCCCCGGGCGGAACCGCCCCTTGCAACGGCGCGTCCTTCTGCCCGACTTCCGTCAGCCGACAAAAAGGGGCTACGCACGGTAGCCCCCGGATCAAACTGCGTCACTGCAACTGTCCCCTCGCCGCCGACAGGCCTGCGGCACAACCGCGTGCACGACGCGCACTCGCGAGCCCGCCGGCCTCGACTTGGCTCGACCCTGTTGGCACAGCCTCCGTCCCCCTGAACATAGCGGGCATAACTCCCCAAGTATAAACCAAGAAACCGCCGTTGTCAAACGAAAGTGCCGCAATTCGGGGTTCTCTCCCACGAAAACCCGAATAGCCGCATATTTTGGGATACGTGCCAGTATTATAGTATATACGCGGGCGGCGTTTCCCCCCCGCCGGCCAACCATCTGCCGGTCCCGCCCGCAGGCAAGAGGAATCCCAGCGGCTGGGCCCCGTTCCTCCGCATCCCTCACGACGCCGACAGACTGCCCGGGAACGATCCCGCACGCGCTGCAACGGTTGACAAGGCCCCGCCCGCGCCGTAGATTTGCCTGGCGCGGTGGTCGGGCATCCACCCCTGCGCAGCAGGCGTGTATGAAAGTTGGCAGCCATGGGGCCCGGTAGCCCAAGTTACGCAGGTGGAAAAATTCTTGCGGCATTTTATGGCAGGTAAGCCGCTTGGGAGGGGCGTGGGGCGGGGTTCGGTCTGAGAATCGCGTGTAGTGAAGACCTTGCCTCTTGCGGGCCGGGCGTGTGATTGGTGTGGTACCCGTCAGCCGATGACCTGACGGGAGAGAGGGATGTTCGTCCGGCGATGCGAGCGCCGTAACGGTGGTACGCCCGGCAGGACTCGAACCTGCAACCTTTGGTTCCGTAGACCAAAGCTCTATCCAATTGAGCTACGGGCGTACGCGGTGCAATCAGCGCGGCAGATACTTTATCCGGCCGCGGGCCGACTGTCAAGCGCGCTGCCGGGCTCGCAGCGATGAAGAACCTCGCGCCTATGACACGGCGGGACTGGGATGGGACCAGGTTGAGGACGGTCGCGGCGCATGGGGGGCGTGGCGGCCGGTTGGCCGCGGGGCGAGGGGGCGAACGGGCGGGTTCGCGCGGGAACACGCCGACGGCGGGCGGGGCTACGAGGTATCCGGCGAACGGAGGCGGATTGGGATGCGGGCCGCTGCGGCAAGGTCGATGGCATCGGCGTCAATAAGGTGATGGCGCAGGCCCCGCCCGGCCGGCAAACCCCCGCCCGAGAGCGGCCCTGCGGGCCTTTCTTCGCCTCGCCGCGGGTGCGACAAAAAAATCATTCCTCAGGGCTGAATGGCACCCCCGCGGGGATGGACGGGGCGCCGGGAGGTGCATGCTTTCGCAAAGGCGCGAAAGCATGGCACCCCGGGCTTTCGCCTCTACGGAAGCGTCCCAGTCCTGGTGCCCGCCTCTTCCACCCGCGCAAGGCATTCCTCGCGGCCGAGGACCTCCATCGTCTCAAACAGCGGCGTGCTGACGCGGCGGCCGGTGACGGCCACGCGAAGGACGGTGAAAAGGTCGGCGGGTTTCCAGCCGAGGCGCTCGGCCAGGGCGCGGGCGCCCGCTTCGAGGGCGGCGGCGTTCCACTCCGCCGCGCACGCAAGCACGGAGCGCAACTCGGCCACGGCTGCGCGGACCTCGGCGGCGGCCTTCAGGGGCTTGCCTTTCTTGTCGGGCACGAGCAGGGCCGCCTCGTACGGCAATCGCGCAGCAAAGTAGGCCGCGGCGTCGGCGAACTCCTTCAGACGCTTCAGCCGCTCCTGGAGCAGCCGCACGGCCCCCAGGAGGCGGTCCTGCGGGAACCCCTCCGGCACGAATCCTTCGCTCCTCAAGCGCGCGGCCAACTCGTCCACCGGCAGCCGCCTTATCCACATTCCGTTCAGCCACTCGAACTTGTCCATGTCGAAGACCGGGCCAGTGGTGTTGACGCGCCGCCACGAGAACTCGGCGCGGAACTCATCCAGCGTAAAGACCTCACGCTGGTCGGGCATCGAGTGGCCCAGAAGCCCCAGGTAGTTGACGACCGCCTCCGGCAGAAAACCCTCCTGCCGGTACCACAGGACGTTCGTGGGGTTGCGGCGCTTGGAAAGTTTTGAGCGGTCGGGGTTGCGGATGAGCGGCAGGTGATAGTAAAGCGGGGGCTGCCAGCCCAGCGCCTCGTAAAGAAGGATGTGCTTCGGCGTTGATACGATCCACTCCTCGGCCCGGACCACGTGCGTCACGCCCATCAGCCGGTCGTCCACCACCACGGCCATGTGGTAGGTGGGGTAGCCGTCGCTCTTGATCAGGACCTGGTCGTCAATGGAGCGGTTCTCGATGACGATTTCGCCCCGCAGGCCGTCGGTGAATCGCGTCTGTCCCTCCGGCGGCACGGCCAGGCGCACGGTGTGAGGCTGGCCTGCGGCGGCGCGCCGGGCGGCGTCGGCGGGGTCAATCGCGCGGCAGCGGCGGTCGTAGCCGGTGACCTCGCCCTTCTGCGACTTGCGGAGTTCCGCCAGCCGCTCGGCCGCGCAGAAGCAGCGGTACGCGCGGCCGGATGCAAGCAGGCGCTCGGCGTGCTCGCGGTAGATGGCCAGGCGCTCGCTCTGGCGATACGGGCCGGCCGGGCCGCCCACGTCGGGGCCTTCGTCGTGCGTCAGGCACAGCCACGCGAGGGCCTCAAGGAACATCCGCTCGGCGCCCTCGACGAAGCGCGCCCGGTCGGTGTCTTCGATGCGCACGATGAACCGCCCGCCCGACTGGCGCGCAAACGCCCAGTTCACCAGGGCGACGTACATGTTGCCGATGTGCGGGTCGCCCGTCGGGCTCGGGGCGATGCGCGTGCGGACGGTCTCGGTCACTTTGGCGTGTTCCCCTGCGCCGGCGGCTCGTTCAGCCGCGCCCGGCCCGGCGCGCGGCTTCTGCGGGGCCGGCGGCTCGTTTAGCCGCGGCCGGCACGGCCGCGGCCGTCGCCGTACCGCCGACGGCTTAACAACGGCAGCGGCGTCGCGCGTGTTTAGCCGCGGCCGGCACGGCCGCGGCCGTCGCCGTACCGCCGACGGCTTAACATCTCGCGCAAGCGCTCCGTCATGGCGACTTTTCGGGCGGCGGCGCCTTGACGGGCGGCGCCGCGCCGGCCGGGCCGGGGTCCGCCGGCGCCGGCGGCCGGGGCGTGGGCCTGATGAGCAACTCGATGTCTTTCTGCGATTCCCCGCCCGAGGAGGCCGGCGCCGCCGGCACGAGCGGGCTCGACCACTGCGCCACCTGCTCCTTGACGGGCGGCTGGTCGGGGTTCGTCTCCAGGCTCGCGTGCCACTCATCCAGCGCCTGGAGCCGAAGACGGTCGATCTGCGGATGCCGCAGGTAATAAATCATGTAGATGGCGGCCAGGGAGTTGCGGCCTTCCCAGTCCTTCGGGTCCATCGCCAGGGCGGCCTGGAGTTGCTCGATGGCGGCCCCGTACATCTTCTGCTTGCTGTAGGCGTAGGCCAGGCGCTTGCGGACGACGGGCGAGTTGGGTTCCTGCCCCGCCGCCAGTTTGAACTCCTCGATGGCCTTGTCCAGGCGGCCCTGCCTCAGGTACGCCGTGCCCAGGTTCAGGTGCACGGGCCCCTGGCTGGGGTCAAGTTCGATGCTCTTCTGGTAGGCCGTGACGGCCCGGTACGAATCGCCGAGGGCATCGTACACGGCCCCCAGGTTGGACCACGCGTAGCCGTGCTCAGGGGCAAGTTCCACCGCCTTCTCGCACCGAGCGCGGGCGCCGGCGAGGTCGCCCAGCCGGAAGTACACCACGCCCAGGTTTATCCAGGCGGGGGCGAACGCGGGGTTAAGGTCCACCGACTTCTCGTACGTCCGGGCGGCTTCCTTGTCGCGCTGGAGGGCCTGGAACACGCGGCCAAGGCGGTAGTAGTAGGTGAACTCCATCGGCATCAGGGCGATGGCCGCCTTGTACGGCCCGACGGCCTTCTCCAGGTTGCCCTGCTGGCGCAGGACGTCGCCCATGCCGGCGTGCGCGAAGGCCAGACGGTCATCCATTTTGATGGCCGCCTCGAACTCCGCCATGGCCTTCTGGAGTTCGCCCTTTTCGAGGGCCAGGTACCCCGTGCCGTAGTGGCGCAGGGCCTGCTCCGTCTGGCAGCCGCCGACGGCCACGGCAAGAATGACCAGCCACGCACCCGATTGCTTCATGTTCCCGCGCGCCTCCCAGGAGTGTTGTTGGAACGGGCCGATTCTACCGGCCGCGGCGCGACGTGTCAAAACTTCCTCGCGCCCGGCCGGCCAAGCCGTTACGGCTTCTCGCTTTTTATTTGCCGATTTGCCTTCCGTGATGTATAGTTCGGGCGTACCCGTTGCGGCCGCCGGGTCCAGGGGGTCTCGGCCGCCGGAACGTCAAAGCCCGGGGGACTGGGCGTCCTCTCCCCCGGCGCGCAAAGGGGCGCGCCGTGGGTCCGCTCAAGCGCCTCAGCATCATTGCCTCTGCCGCGATGTGGCTTGCATGCGCCGCCCAGGGTGCGCGCGGCGGCCTGTCGGTGGGCATCAACTTCGTCGGCAAGGAGAGCCTCTCTTTCGCCACGATGGGCAGCAGCGAATGGGCCGGTGTTCAGCCGCAGACCTTCTGGAACAACGCCACGGGCGGCAGCGGCAGCCTCTCCTCGCTCCTGAACAGCGCCGGCGGCGCCACGGCCGTCGCCGCCTCGTGGCGCGGCGATTACGGTTACCTGGCCATCCCGAACGACCCCGGCAACCGGCGGCTGATGCGCGGCTACATATGCAAACTGGGCGCGGACCCCGCCACGGTCACCCTGACGGGCCTGGCGGCCGCGTTCCCGGCCGGCTACGACGTCCTGGTCTATTTCGATGGCGCGAACCAGGGGACCGCCTGGGCCGCCGACTACGGCATCGGCGCCGCCGTCGTTCGCGGCACGGACGCGGCAAACACGGACTTCGCCGGCGTTTTCGTCCGCGACTCGGGCGCGGGCGGCAACTACCTGCGCTTCGAGAACCTGTGGAGCGATGCGTTCACGCTTTCGGCCTCCCCGCTGGCGGGGTCGGGCGCGCCCATCAACGCCGTCCAGATCGTGCACACTCCCGAGCCGGCAACGCTGGGCCTGGCGGCCGCGGGGCTGGCTGCCATCCTCTCCCTCCGCCGCGCAGCACCCTCTTGCCGCCGTCGCGGTTAGCCGTTTGCCGTTGCCGTTTCCCGATTCTCGATTCCCGATTCCCGAATCCCGACTCCCGCCTTTGCGTTACCTGTGGATAACTTTTTGACCCGGCCCGGCGCGCCCCGAAAATGCCCGTTTTGACCCCCTTCGGAGGGGCAAAACGGCCCTGGCGCTAGCGCCAGAGGGGGTGGAGGGCGAAAATGTTAAGATGGGTAAGGCAAAATCGCGCGCTTTTTGAACGTTTTTG
>Ga0194113_10002472_pt1 | contig 25252 bp, 14 predicted proteins | sample TA2MahC200mmetaG_FD_146193 | JGI IMG/M metagenome (GOLD analysis project Ga0194113, IMG submission 146193) | Freshwater microbial communities from Lake Tanganyika, Tanzania - TA2015017 Mahale Deep Cast 200m | ecosystem: Environmental > Aquatic > Freshwater > Lake | place: Tanzania: Lake... | reverse complement strand
CCTGCGACACGTGCCTGGCGGAGCCGGTCCAGGAGTGGCTGGCGGCGTGGATCGGGGCGGGCGGGCGAGCGGTCGCCATCGCGCCGCCCGGCGTCTACGACCCGTGGGGCCGCCCGTCTGGGAAGCTGCTGTCCGTCGCGTTCCCGGGAGTGCAGTGGTCCGAGCCTCGGCCCGGCGAGTGGGAGCCGCAGGGCGCCTCGGCGCCGGCCGCCGCCTCGCACCCCGTGCTGGGCAGCCTCTGCCGCGCTCGGTTGGGCAAGGGCGAGCTACTGGTCTTCACGAAGGTGGACAACAACGCGAGGCCTACTGCAGAGCCCGCCCTGCTCGACGTCATCAAGAGCCTGATGCCCCGTCAACCGTTCTACGCAGCCGACAACCGATTCGAACTCACGCTGCGCCGCGATGAATCGGGCGGGCGCTACATCCTCACCGCGCTGAACGGTGACCTGAGAGCGTCTGCCGAGGACGAGGTCCACCTGCGTCTGCCGGTTCGGGAGGCGCTGGATGTGGAGATCGGCGTGCCGCTACCCATGCGGCGCGTCAACGACGAGGCCGTCATCCCCCTGACTCTCGCCCCGGGTGAAGGCGTGGTAATCGAGCTGCGGGAGTAGGTCACTACTGCGCTTCGTAGAAACACGGGAACAGTGGGGCGGGCATTCTTGCCCGCCACAGCCTCTGGCGGGCAAGAATGCCCGCCCCACTGTTCCCGTGTCTATCCGAGACTCAGTAACGCCGCGCCCACGCCTCCCGGTGGAGGCCGTAGATCGCCACGGGGTTGTCGTAGAACCACCGCTGGGCGATTGCCGTCGCCTCCGGCACGTCCATCTGCCCCCGGTCGATGCGCTTGGCCAACGCGCGTGCCACGCATTCCTTCGCCATGACGAGATGCCCATAGACCTTCTCAACCGCTATCCGGTAGTCGGCGCCGAACGCGATGAGGTTGTTGAGTGGTACCATGTCCAGGCACTCGTCAAGCATCCGAACCGTCAGCTCCGGTGATACGACGGCGTTCCAGCACAGGTTCAGCGAGACGTTCGGGAACATCTTCCCCACCAGCACGGCCTCGCGCACGAAGGGCATGCCGAGGTGGAAGAGGTCGAAGCGGACATCCGGGTGCGCCATCGCCAGGGGGATGAGATGGCACGGGTGGCTCTCGCGGAAATCGCCCCAGACCCCCGAATGGACCGCAACCGTGAGTGAGTGGCGCCGCGCAAGCCCAAACGCTCGGTCGCAGACTGCAGCGAGAAGAGGGGTGCGATCCGTCCAAGACAGGCGGGCTTCGCGCTCGGGGTCCTGCAGCGCCTCGAGGACCGCCTCCGCCTCGTCGGCCACCGGGCGCGAGTAGGGGAAGCTGATCAGCTTCAGCCCGAACGTGCCGACCTGCCGCAGTTCCTCGCCGCGAGCGCCCACCCAGTGGAGGTAGCCGTCGAGTGTGCCCGCGCCTCCCGAGGCGAGGTAGGCCCGCACGGAATGTCCGAAGGCCAGGTCCGTGACCCGCCATAGCGGCCGCAGCAGGTCCATGTCGTACTCGGCATGGTGCTCGGCGTTGTCCACCAAGGCCGACTCGATGTGGCACCTGTCCCGCAGGACTCGCTCATACAGACCGGCGCAGTTGGCCTCCTGCAGCCGCTTCGACACCTCGCCGCAGTTCGCCGCAGTGAGGTCGTCGAAGCCCAGGACTTCCTTCAGCCAGATTCGCGCGGGCCGCGCATAGGAGCCATGCCGGACCATGGGGTAGTACGGCTCGAACAGCCGCCACTTCTCCTCGGCCGGCATCTCCTCGTCGTCCTGCAGCCTCCGGTATGTGTTCGGGCTCATGCCGGCGGAGGCGAGGTCGGCGGCGCAGTAGTGGGAGAACAGCACGAAGAAGTCCACCTTGCGCGCGGTTCGCACCGCTTCGGGCACGAGGTGCTCATGGGCATCGATGACCCGGATGCCCCTGATGGCCTCGAACAGCTCGGTCTCGGTCGCACTCAGTCTCATGGTCCGCCTCACTCCGCGTGCAGCTTGGGGCAGGGGCACCCGGAGTCCGCGCAGGAAGCCCCCGTGACACCGTGCCCGCCGCTTCGCCCTCTGAGCAGCGACACCCTTCCGTTCCGGTCGCCAAGGAGGCTCGCGACGCCTTGCCGAACCTGCTATCTGCGCCGACCGCCCGGGGGCACGCGACCCCTGGCCGGTTGTCTGTGTAGCTGGGACCTCACCAAGGTCCGCGCCGACAGGTCGTTCCCGTCCATCTCCTCCGGAGAGAGCCATGCGACCCGCCTCGCTCCTTCGCTCTGCTCTTGCCTTCGCGGCCCTTTCCACGGCTGCGCACGCGCAGATCGACAAGCCCCTCATCGCGCACTGGAGCTTCGATGAGGTGATCGGCTGGGACTGCCTCGATGCGAGCGGACACGGGCTCAATGCGTCGCCGCAGGGCGCGCCGAGTCTGCTCCGCGCTCCGGGCGTGCTCGGTAACGCGATGGTGTTCTCGGACAGTCACATGCTGAGCGTGCCGGGCAAGCCCAACCTGGACGGGCTGCGCGCGGTGTCCTTCAGCGCGTGGACGCTACCGACGGACCTCGGCACGTACCGCGAGATCTTCCGCAAGGAAGACGGCGACACCCGGGTGCTCTTCTCGTACCAGAACGACGGGACGATCCTGTCGCTCGGGCTCAACGTAGGCGGGTACGTCGAGTGCGACGCGAAGATCGACCCCGCACAGGTGCTTGACGGGCGTTGGCACCACTGCGCGGCGACCTTCGATGGCGAGACGATGCGCGTGTACGTCGATGGGAGGGAGATCGGGTCGCTGCCGCGTGTGGGAGCGATCTCGGCGGGCGGCCTGGCACCCGGCTGCATTGGGTCATCGAACGGCGGCGAGTGCTTCCAGGGCGCGCTGGACGACCTGCGCATCTATGCAGCGGCGCTCACCGCTGACGAGGTGGCGGCCCTGCACCAGGAGGGCGTGCAGTCACTCGACAAGCTGGCCCAAAGCAACGCAGCGGATGAGCCGCAGATCGACCGGCCACTGCTGGCGCAATGGACCTTCAACGAGACCGGCCTCGGGCCGCTCATCCGCAACAGCGCCGGCAATGCGGACCTGGACGTGGACGCGAAGGCGCTGCTCGTGAGGACGCGCGGCGTTCACGGCAGCGCGCTGAACCTCGCCGGCACGCACGCGCTGCGCACGAACGCCGGGCCAGGAGTGGACGGCCTGCCGGCGATCACGTTCTCGGCGTGGACACGCCCCACGGACCTGCGCGGGTATCGCGAGATCTTCCGCGAGGAGGCGGGCGACAGGCGCCTGCTCTTCTCCTATCAGGCCGACGGGACGATCCTCTCTCTCGGCCTCAACATCGGCGGCTACGTCGAGTGCGATGCACCCATCGATCCCGCGCAGGTCACGGACGGCGCCTGGCATCACTGCGCCGGGACCTTCGACGGGCAGACGATGCGCGTGTACGTGGATGGCCGTGAGATCGGCTCGCTCGATCGCCCGGGGACGATCGCGACCGACCCCGCCGTCCCCGGGTTCATCGGCTCCAGCAGCGGCGACGGGGAGCACTTCCAGGGCAGCCTCGATGACCTGCGCATCTACCGCGCCGCGCTGTCACCGCAGGACATCGCGCATCTGTATGACGCCGGAAGGCAGGCCCTCGACCGGTTCGCCCGGCAGCTCGACGAGCAGATCAGCGCCTTCTACTCGCCGGAGCCGACCTTCGCGCAGACCCTCGCGAACGCGCGCCGGCAGATGGTGAGCAAGGGCATCGCGCTGGACCTCGACCTCGCCGGGGTGCTGCTGGGCAAGCTGCGGTCGAGCTTCGGCGAGGACTACGGCAGCTTCGCCGCGTTCACCGGCGCGAGCCCCCTGGAGTACCTGACCGCTCGTGCCGACGCCTTCCAGGTCAGTCACGCCGAGCGCCTCATGGGCTTGCTGCTGGAGTACAAGCCCCTCACGGAAAGCCAGAAAGCGAAGCAGACGCCCGAGGAGGTCCGCAAGTGGGAGGAAGCGGATGCCATCGCGCGGCGCTTCGAAGAGCTGAAGGCGCGCGGCGAAACGGCGCGCTTCTCGCCGGAGTGGATCGACGTGATGCTCGAAACCGGCCATCGCATCGACCTGCGTCCGTACCAGTCCGAGGCCGTGGCGCCGTACGTGAGACCCGAGACCCCGCCGACCCGCGGTCTTACCCCCGCCGAGGCACGCGCCGCCCTCGAGCGCGACTGGCTCCATCAGGCCGGCGGCAATCCCTCGCCTGAGCGCATCCGTGCCGAGATCGGTTGGGCTCGCCGGCTCGCTGATCGCGGCGCAAGTTCTGTCGCGGAGCGCGCGAAGCTCGACGAGCTGCAGAAGCAGGCCGAGGCGCTCTCGGCGCCTGACCGCGACCTCTACTTCCGCGTCCGCGAGGTCAAGCGGGCAATCATGTTCGCGGACCCAGTCATCGACTTCAGCAAGGTCCTGTTCGTGGACATGCCGTTCCCGCAGGGGTCCGAGTGGGCGCACGAGACGCGACATCGCCTGGGCTACATGGCGGTGCCAGGCGGGCGGCTGCTGGTGCTCGATGGCCTGTCGCCGGAGGGCAAACTCACCCAACTCATGCCGCAGGCGCCGCTGCACGGGTCGTTCTGGCGGCCGGACGTCTCGTGGGACGGGCAGCGGGTGCTCTTCTGCTTCAAGCCGCACAACGAGAAGTCGTTCCACGTCTACGAGATCGGGGCTGATGGCTCGGGGCTCCGGCAGATCACCGACGGGCGGTACGATGACTTCGACCCGATCTACCTACCGGACGGCCAGCACATCGTCTTCTCGACAACAAGGGCGCACACGTACGTCCGCTGCATGCCGCCGACGAACGCCTACATCCTCGCGCGCTGCGACCTTCAGGGGCGGGACATCTACCTGATCTCGGGGAACAACGAGCCGGACTACCTGCCCTCGGTGATGAGCGATGGCCGCCTCATCTACACGCGCTGGGAATACACGGACAAGCCGCTCTGGCGCGCACAGAAGCTCTGGACCGTCAACCCCGACGGCACGCACGTGAGCCTCTATTGGGGCAACCAGAGCGTGTGGCCGGACCTGCTGAAGGACGCGCGCAGCATCCCCGGCAGTAACCGGGTCATGTTCACCGGCAGCGCCCACCACAACTGGTTCGCGGGCTCCGTGGGCATCATCGATCCCAGCAAGGGCCTCAACTTCCCGAACGGGCTCACCAAGGTCACCGCCGATCTGGAGTGGCCCGAGGTAGGCAACGGCCCCGTCGACCCCGTCGAGTCGCCCGAGTACCATCCGAGTGGCGCGTACGCAGCGTACTACTCGCCCTATCCGCTGAGCGACCGGGACTTCCTGGTCTCAGCCAACCGCGGCGGCAAGTTCGTGCTCTATCTCATGGACATAGACGGCAACCGCGAGCTGATCTACGAGGGCGTCAACAACATCCTGCACGCCATCCCGCTGAAGCCGCGCGAGAAGCCGCCTGTCGTCCCCGACGCAGTCGCCTGGCCCGACCGCGCTCACGGCGACCAGCCGCAGGATGGGATCATCTACAGCAGCAACGTCTACGACGGCGCCCCCGAGCAGCTGCAGGGCAAGGCGAAGTTCCTGCGCGTCATGGCTATCGACGCAAAGACGTACACCTACTGGTACAAGCGCCCGTACATCTCGACCGGGCCGGTGGTCTCCATCGTGCAGTCGGAGGGTGTGAAGCGGATCGTCGGCACGGTGCCCATCGAAGCAGACGGCTCCGTGTCCTTCCTCGCGCCACCGGGCAAGTCGCTGCACTTCCAGCTGCTCGACGAGCAGCAGCGGGCGCTGCAGACGATGCGGAGTTTCGTGAACGTCATGCCCGGCGAGCGGCGCGGCTGCCTGGGCTGCCACGAGCTGCACTCGACGGCCCCGGCCTACGAGAGCGCAACGCTGGCACTCTCTCACAGACCGCGCAAGATCACGCCGCCGCCGTGGGAGGACACGAGCGTCAGCTACGAGCGCTACGTCCAGCCCGTGCTTGACCGCTACTGCGGCAAGTGCCACCAGGGAGACGGCGAGGCGCGCAAGACCCTCGACCTGACTCGCCGCCCGGGCTTCCTGATGTTCGACGAGCCGTACGTCACGCTCACCGGCCACCCATCCTGGGGCGCGCCGTACCAGCCTCCCGACAAGCCGCCGCCGGGCTTCGGAATCGCCATGCCGCTCATGGTGGAGGGCTACGCCCAGACGGACCCCGCCGCCTACACGACGCCCGAAGCCATGTCGCGGCTCTCCTACAAGAGCCCGTTGATCGACATCGCCTCGAGCGGCAAGCACTACGATGTGAAGGTCGACGAGGAGAGCCGCCTGCGCCTCATCACCTGGGTCGATGCGATGTGCCCGTACGTCGGTGACGAGGAGGTGCGGCGCGAACCGGACCCGCAGTTCCAGGGCGTGGACTGGCTGGCGATCCGTCCGCGCATCGCCACCGCGCCGGTGATCGACCGGCCGGGGCCGTTGGACTAGCCCCGGCCGTTCGTGCCTGCGGCTCACCAGAGCCGCGACGTAAGCCGGCTCACAAAGGGGAAACGATGAGCAACCTCGCGCTGTTCGGTGGACCCAAGACGATTGGCGGGGAGCATGACCTGCGCTCTACGTGGGCGCACAAGAGCCTCGAGCAGGGCTTGTGCGAGTACACGGGGGCCAAGTACGCGAAGTGCGTGTCCTCCGGCACGGCGGCGATCATCTCTGGCCTGTTCGCGGCCGGGTGCGGCCCGGGGGATGAGGTGATCACGGTTGCCTACACGTGGGTCGCGACGGCCGGCTCGATCCTGCGGGTGAACGCCGTGCCCATCTTCGCGGACATCGACCCGCGCACGTTCACCATCGACCCGGACGACGTGCGCCGCAAGATCACGAAGCAGACGAAGGCCATTCTGGCCGTGGACTTCTACGGTCACCCCGCGCCGATCCCCGAACTGATGGAGATCGCGGAGGAGCGCGGGCTGCTCGTCATCGAGGATGCGTGTCAGGCCTCGACTGCCGAGATCAACGGCGTGAAGGTCGGCAACATCGCGCACGTCACGGCCTTCAGTTGGTCGGGCAAGCCGATCTACTCACCCGGCGGAGGCGGCGCCTACCTGACGAACGACCGGAACCTCTACGAACGCGGGCTGCTGGCGGGGCAGCACCCCACCGTGATCCAGGGCCTGGGGACAGACCCCGAGATCCTGAGGTACGCCTCGATGGGCGGGACCGGCGACAACATGCGGGCGGTGTACACCGGCGAGGCGTTGCAGCAACTGCTCGACGCGGACGTTCGCACCGACGCGCGCATCCGCAACTGCGAGTACCTCAGCGCCAGGCTCTTCGAGACTCCCGGCGTCACGCCGCCCTACGTGCGGCCCGGCTACAAGCACGTGTATCACATCTACAACTGCCTGTGGGACCCGAGTGTGCACGGCGTCTCGCGGGATCGCTTCTGCCAGGCGCTCAACGCGGAGGGCGTCTACGCGGTGGGGTATGTGAAGGACGCGAACTACCGCTTCGCGCCGGAGAGCCGGCCCATCGAGGCGGGCGGGCCGATCCACCTGCGCACGATCTTCCAGGAGCGCAACCTCTACGGGAAGGGCTGCCCGTTCCTCTGCCCGCACGTGGTGAACCCTCCGGTCTACCGCGAGGGCGACCTGCCCGTCTCCGAGGAGCTGTGGCAGCGCGAGTTCGGCATCTTCCAGCCCGACCTCTCGCCACCGAACGACGAGCGCGACATGGACCTGATCGTCGCCGCGGTGCAGAAGGTCGTGGACCATATCGACGAACTGAAGGACGATGCCCCATGACCGGGACGCCCCTCACCCGCCGCAGCTTCCTCCGCACAGGCGCCCTCGGCGCCGCCGCCACGGCCGCCGCGCTCCGGGGCCTCGCTCAACCCGTCGGCGGCCGCCGGCCCAACCTCGTGTTCTTCCTCGCCGACGACCTCGGCTGGCGGGACCTCGGCTGCTACGGCAGCACCTACCACCACACGCCGAACATCGACGCGCTCGCCGCGCGCAGCCTGCGCTTCACACAGGCCTACACCGCCAACCCGCTCTGCTCGCCGACCAGGTCCAGCATCCAGACCGGCCTGTACCCCGCACGCATTGGGATCACCTCACCCGTGTGCCATCTGCCGGAGGACGTGTTCGAGCAGACGCTCGAGACGAAGGCCCCTGCCTTCCGCAAGGCGCTGATAGCGAACAGCGTCACCCGGCTGAAGCAGGAGTACTTCACCCTCGGCGAGGCGCTGAAGGAGGCCGGTTATGCGACCGGCCACTTCGGCAAGTGGCACCTCGGCCGCGAGCCGTATGACCCGCTGCACCAGGGCTTCGATGTCGACTTCCCGCACTGGCCCGGCCCCGGCCCTGCGGGGAGCTACATCGCGCCGTGGAAGTTCCCCGAGGACCTGCTCAAGGGCGAGCCGGGCGAGCACATCGAGGATCGCGTCTCCTCCGAGGTCGTGAAGTTCATCCAGGCCCACAAGGACGAGCCCTTCTTCGCGAACTACTGGTGCTTCTCAGTCCACAGCCCGTGGGACGCGAAGCCCGAACTTGTAGAGCACTACCGCGGCCTGCGCGATCCGAACGCCCCACAGCGCAACCCCGTCTATGCCGCGATGATCCACAGCATGGACGAGGGCGTCGGGCGCGTGGTGAAGGCCATCGACGACGCCGGCCTGGCGGACAACACGATCTTCGTCTTCTTCTCGGACAACGGCGGCGTGAACTGGTGGGAACCGACGATGAAGGAGCGCTACGGCATGGACGACCCGCCGACCAGCAACCTTCCGCTGCGCGGCGGGAAGGCCACGCTGTACGAGGGCGGCACGCGCGTGCCGTGCATGATCGCCTGGCCGGGCGTTACGAAGGCCGGGGCCCAGACCGACGCGCTGATCCAGAGCGTGGACTTCTACCCGACGCTCCTGCCGATGCTCGGCCTGCAGCCGCACGCAGACCTGAAGCTCGACGGGATCAGCTTCCTGCCCGCGCTGAAGGGCGGCAAGTCGCAGCGGGACACGGCCTTCTGCCACTTCCCGCACATGTGCGTTGACAAGACCGGCCCGGGCACCTGGGTGCGGAAGGGCGACTGGAAGCTCATCCGCCGCTACGCCGACAATGACGACCAGACAGACCGCTTCGAGCTCTACAACCTGCGCGAGGACCTTGGCGAGACGCGTGACCTCGCTGCCAAGCGGCCGCAGAAGGTCAAGGAGCTCAACGCGCTCATCGACGAGTTCCTGCAGGACACGGGCGCCATCGCGCCCAAGCCGAATCCCGACTACAGTGCAGGGGCGGCAGCCCTCGCCGCGCTCGGGTGGAACGTGGGCAAGGAGTTGCAGGTTTCGTTCGCGGACGGGGCCCTCGTCCTGCAGTCCTCGGGCGGCGACCCGATCATGCAGACCCGCGACGTGCCCTCGGCGCCGGGGCCGTTCACCGTCGAGTTCCGGATGCTGTCAGACAGCAAGGGCAACGCGCAGGTCTTCTGGTCCACCGGCCCGAGCGAGCCATTCCATCGCGACCGCTCGACCATTCTGTCGCCGCAGCATGACGGGCAGTGGCACGAGTACCAGGCGAACCTGCCGGTGGACAAGCCCATCGTCGCGCTGCGGATCGACCCGAGCGCTGCACCGGGCGAGATGCGCATCGAGTGGGTTCGCCTGAAGGACAACGCAGGCACGCTGCTCAAGGAGTGGGAGTTCATCCGATAGGCTATCAGCCAACAGCTACGGAGAAGAGAGATGGCTTCGCTCAAGGTCGTCGTCACCGACCACGTCTTCGAGTCCTTCGCCGCGGAGGAGCAGACCCTGGGCGACATCGGCGCTGAACTCCAGGTCCTGCAGTGCCGCTCCGCGGCCGAACTCATTCCGCACGTTGCGGGTGCGCACGGCCTGATGAACACGTACATGCCGGGCATCAACGCGGCGGTGTACGATGCGGCGCCGGAGCTGAAGGCAGTCGTCCGCTACGGCATCGGCCTCGACACGATCGACATCCCCGCCGCGACCGAGCGGGGCATCCCCGTGGCGAACGTGCCCGACTACTGCATCGACGAGGTCGCCGACCATGCGCTCGCGCACTTCCTCGCCCTCGCCCGCAAGCTGCGTCTGTCCGACGTGAAGGTGCGCGGCGGCGAGTGGTCGCTCTCGTACCTGAAGCCGCTGAAGGCAATCCGTACCATGCGCGCGGGCATCATCGGCTTCGGGCGCATCGGCCGCGCCATCGCCGAGCGCCTCGCGCCGTTCAAGCTGGAAATCGTCTTCTACGACCCGGTGCTCTCCGGGGAGATCGGCGGCGCTTGCCGCGTGTGCCTGGAGGAGCTGTGGGGGACTTCTGACGCGATCTTCGTCCAGTGCCCGGCGACGCCCGAGACGAGACACCTGCTCGGCCGCGAGGCCTTCGAGAAGATGCAGAAGCAGCCGGTCATCATCAACTGCGCGCGCGGGGAGATCGTGGACACCGACGCGCTCGTGTGGGCGCTGGGGAACGGGAAGGTCTCCGGCGCGGGCCTCGACCTGCTGGAGGACGAGGACGCGGTCGTGAAACACGATCACCCGCTGAAGGGCTTCGACAACGTGATTCTCACGCCGCATAGCGCTTGGTTCTCAGACGTCGCGATTCCGAACCTGCAGCGCCGTGCGGCCGAGGAGATGGCCCGCATCCTGTCCGGCCAACGCCCGACCTCCCTCGTCAACCCGGAGGTCTATGGGGAAACAGGATAGACACGATGAGGCAGGATACGGCCCCGGCCGTCATCCTGCCTCATCCTGTCCATCCTGTTCCCATCGCCCGAAGCCAGGAGACGTTCCATGCAGAACCAACGCGTGATGGTCGTCGGCGCGACCGGCAAGATCGGCAAGCACCTCGTGCCCAAGCTCGTGAATCTCGGCAACGAGGTGCATGGACTGGCGCGCTTCGGCACGCCGGGCCAGGAGGATGCCCTGCAGCAGCTCGGCGTCGTCACGTACAAGCGCGACGTAACGAAGCCCGATGCCTTCGAGGGTGTGCCGGGTGACTTCGACTACGTGCTGCACGAGGCGGCGCTGAAGTTCGGCTCGGAGGGTGACGCGGACTACACCGTTGAGATGAACGTGCGCGCCGTCGGCCGCGCGATGGAGCACTTCGCGAAGACCAAGGGCTTCCTGTTCGCGTCGAGCGGCAACGTCTACGAGGACAGCGTCGATGGCGCGACTGAGGACACGCCGCCGCTGCCGCCGAGCCTCTACGCGATCACGCGCCTCGGCGGCGAGTGGATGGTGGACTACTTCAGCCGCCGCAACAACACGCCCGCCGTCATCCACCGCATCTTCTACGGCTACCACGAGGAGTTCGGCGTCCCGACTGACATCGCGCGCCAGATCCGCGACGGCGAGGGGATCGACCTCACCACCAGCCACGTGAATGTGATCTGGCTCGATGACCTCATGGACGCGATGATCGCCTCGTACCAGGTCGCCTCCGTGCCGCCGAAGGTCCTCAACCTCACCGGCACCGAGAAGGTCTCCGTCCGCGCGATCGCCGAGCGCCTCGGTGAACTCATGGGCATCGAGCCAAAGTTCAGGGGCACGCCCAAGGGCACCTCGCTCCTCGGCAAGGCCGACGAGATGGCCCGCCTCCTCGGCCCGCCGAAGGTCTCGCTCGACGAGGGCCTGCAGCGCATCGCGAAGTCCATCATGGCCCGCGAGTTCCCCATCGACCACCCGACGCAATGGGAGAAGCGGAAGGGGTTTGGCGAGGATTAGGCGCGCCCCGCCTCAGTACGTCCCGTACTCCCTCACCAGTTGCATGACGCGCTGGTACTGCGCCCAGCTCACGTTGTCCGGCACCGAGTGGTCGGAGTAGTAGATGTAGCCGCCGCCCTGCATTGCGACGGGGATCTTGCGGGCGATCTCTCGCTCGATGACCTCCGGGTCGGGGTCGGCCATCGCGCGCACGTCGATCCCGCCCATGAAGGCGAGTCGGTCGCCGAACTCGCGCTTCAGTTCCACGACGTCCATCCCCGCCTTGCTCTCCAGCGGATTGAGGCACGTGAGGCCGGCCTCGATGAGCTGAGGCACGTGCTCCCGCACATTCCCGCAACTGTGTAGGATGGCGGGAAGATCATGCTCGCGGAAGGTCGCGTACATGCGCTGCTGCGCGGGGAACTCGACCTCGCGGAAGGTCGCGGGTGAGAAGAACGTTCCGTTGCGGTAGCCCAGGTCGTTGGCCACGAAGACCCCGTCGAACTCGAAGCCCCGCGCGAGCATCTCGTGGAATCCCCGCAGGACCAGGTCCATCAGCGTGTCCATCATGTCCTTGACCCACGCGCGGTCCTCGGCCAGAGCGACGAGCATCGTCTCGGCGCCGATGATGCGCTGGAGCCAGTCGTAGCCGATGTGCGCGAAGTAGCACACGAACAGCTCGCCCTGCCGCAGCCCCCGGTTCAGGGCGAGGGCGTTGTCCCAGTCCACGCGCGCGTCGTTCCACGCGAGACGATGCTTGTGCTCCTCCCACTGCTCCGGTGAGTTGATCGCGAACTCCAGCATCTGGGGGATCGACTCGTGATCGGTGAAGGTCTTCTGGACCGCGCCCAGCGCACTGCGGCTGATGCGCCAACCGGGGCCCTCCTCGAGCGTCTCCTCGGGGAACTGCAGCGAGATGTCCGGCCCTTGGTGGGCGAACTCGTAGCCGAAGTGGGAGGCGGGCGACTGGTCCGCCGGCAACCCCTCGCGGTGCCAGCGGGCGACCGTGTGCGTCCAGGGGGAGTCCTGGATGGGTACGCGGTCCGGCTCCTCGTGGTCCAGGACCAGGCGGATGCGCTCGCGGGAGGTCATGGCAAGCCTACCTCGTGAGGACCCACGCGGCGATCTCTTGCTCAGTCGCCGGCTCCGCCTCGACGTGCAGCTTCTTCGGCGCGTCCGCTGCCGCATAGGCCTGCGCTGCGAGGTCCAGCTTCGCACCTCCGGCATTGTGGATGAACAACCGGCTCGGCGCCCACAACGCTGCGGCCGTGCGCAGGTCGCCCGCGCGCCGAAGCTGCGGTGTGTAGAGACGCTTCAGGTATGCGTCGTCGGAAGTCGCGTCGAAGCCCGCCATGTCCGCTGCGACCGCTTGCAGCTTCAGCCCAGCCCCCGACGCCAACAGACACCACAGCCCCGCGTCGCCCTGACCGATCAGGCTGACCGTGCCGCCGCCCGCGCGCGTCGGCGCATAGAGCAGCGCGGCCACGATGTCCTGGACGCGCAGCGCCAGGTCGGTGCGGTTGTATGTGTCGAAGAACTTCTCGTCGGGGCGTCGGTCGGAGTCTGCAGAGAGCTGATTGTCCCCCACCAGGAACGGGTCGATCAGCAGCACCTGCCGGCCCGCGTCCACGAGCGCCTTCACGAGCGGACCAGGGGCGTGCCTTGTGTCATCGAGGAAGTCCTTGCGCGGGCCGTCGCCGACGATGACCACCGTTGGCGACTTGGCCTTCGCCTTCGCCGGCGCGACGAGCGTCGCCGGAATGCGGAGGTCCGGCCCTTCGCCCGCCAGCGTGAAGGTCTCGATGTAGTACGGGTCGGTGGTGAGGACGACCTGGTCGGTCTCGCGCGTCTGCAGCCTGTCAGCCGGCAGGAGGTTCAGCGAGTGCGCCAGCGCCGAGCCGTAGACCTCGCGGAACTGCTTGAGCGTCTTACCGTCCTTGGGCGCATGGGCTGCGAGCTGCGCCTCCGAGGCGTCGATCAGGTGCTGCACGAGTTCCGCTTCGTCCCACGCATCATCGGGCAGGTCGCGCCCGGAGAAGACCAGCAGGTCCTCGTTCTTCTCCGGCTCGAAAGGCCGCTCTTTGAGCGCAGCGGGGTCCGTCGCGCCGAGCAGCCACTTGCCGAAGAACGCGTACATCGCCTCGCGGCTGTCCTGGTTGTAGTTGTGCGGCGCATCGATCTGCACGCACGCGACCTTGTCCTCCGCGCCGTAGAGCGCGTAGACCGTCTTGATGTCCGGGTACTCCTCGGTCGGGTTGTGGCTCGTCCAGTCACCGGTCGCGGAGATGAGCAGCTGGGGCCGCGGCGCCATCAGCGCAGCGATCTCCGTGTTGAACGTATCGACCCGGAGGTTCGGCGAGTTCTCGCACAGGCAGCCGCCCTGCATGTAGGCCGAGACCATCACTGCGGGCGCGGCCGCAGCGAGTCTCGGCTCGACACCCATCAGCATGAAGGTCTGCGTGCCGCCGCCCGATTCGCCGGTGCAGCCGACGCGCTTGGGGTCCACGTCGGGCAGGCTGAGGATGAAGTCCATCGCGCGGAAGCTGTTCCAGAGCTGAAGCCCCATGAGGCTCTGGCCCCAGAGCGCGAGCCGCTGACTGCCGAAGCCGTGGGTCACCTGCTTCGAGTCGTTGTAGCCGACCATGTCATACGAGAAGACCACGTATCCCTGCCGCGCGAGGTTGATGCACCGGCCGGGCACGGAGCCCAGCTCCTCGTGCGCCAGCCGCCCCGTACCCCAGTGCCCGTGCGGAGTGATGACTGCGGGGAACGGCCCCTGCTTCCCGAGCGGCCGGTAGAGGTTGCCGGTCACCAGGAAACCCAGGTAGCTGTGGAAGTAGACCTTCTCGACCGAGTAGCCCTCTCGCTCGATGCGGCCGAACACCTCCGGCCGGAGTTCGCAGCGCTCCGGCGTCGGCCAGAGGCCGGTGCTCATGAGGATGTGCCTTCGCAGATAGCCCGCCCACGTCTCCCACTCGTCCAGCGTCGCATAGCCCGGGAACTCGTAGTGCATGTTCAGATCGCGCGTCTTGATGGTCCTCAGCTCCTCGGCCGCCGTGTCGGAGGCGGCATAGGTCATGAAGCACGCCAGAAGGCAGAGCACTCCGGCGCCCCCTTTCCCGTGGACGACTGCGCGGCAGCAACGGCCACGCACTTCTCCGCTTGCGGCTCTGCGCCCTTGTCGGCGGCCCAAACACAGAGGGCGAAGCCCTCGCGGCACTCCGCCCTCGCACTGCTCTGAGAGTTGATGTTGCTGGGAGCGCCGGCACCCTTGCCGGCAGAGGTGGCTGCCACCACTGCCGGCAAGGGTGCCGGCGCTCCCAGCAACGGCCTGTCGGCGCTCCGCGGGTGGAGGTCGTGCTACTGCGGACTGCCGCCCGGCGGCCCGACCGCCCCTTGCGTCTTGAGCGCTTCGAGTTGCTGCTGGTACGTGCCCGTGAGCTGCCAGACGATGTCCGCCGTCTGGTTCGTGGCCTTGGCCGCCTCCACCAGCGTGCCGGCGTTCACCGCGTCACGCGCCTGAGAGAGCGCCGCTTCTACCTGCCTCATGTCGGCACCCACTTGGGCCAGCGCCGCACAGGGGTCCTGGAGTAGGCGCAGCCGATTGCGGATCTGCGTTTCCAGTTCCCTCCGTGCCGCCGGGTCCTGAGGCTCCTCGGCCGGCACCTGCAGTGGAGGCAAGCTCCCCGCCCCTTGAACAGGTGCGCCCTCCTGCGGCGTCGGCCCGCCGAGCTGCCCGGTGACCGCGGCGACGAGGTTCCACATGAACTGCTGAACAAGCCCATCGCGCTGTTGCGCGTACTGCTCGTCGGGCATCTTCCGCACATCGTCGAGGGCGCGCCCGATGACCTCCTGGATGCGCTGGAAGTCGAACATGCCCGGCATCATGCCCATCATGGGCAGGCCGCCGAACATGCCGGCCAGGCCCTGCCCTCCGGGGCCTTCACCTCCGGGCTGCTGACCATCCGGCCCTTGGCGACCCGGCCGCTGCCTGCCTTGCCGTGGCCCCATCGGGCCCCATCCCTCGGGCCGCGTGCCGGGCCCCATGCCCATTCCCTCACCGCCCGCTGCGGCGGGTGGGCCCTGCGCCGCCATCAACTCCCGTCCCACCGTCTCGCGCCGCTTGGTGAGGGAGGCGACCTTGTTCCGGGCCGCCGTCAGGATGTCGCGCACCTGGTCCTGGTTCTTCTCGCGAATTGAGAGGCTGGCGTTCTCGATGTCCTCCATCAGTGCGGCAAGGACACCCGAGTCCTCCCGCATCGCGCCCATCAGGCTCCCGAAGACGTTCGGGAACATCCCCTGCGGCCCGGGCCCCTGGCCCGGCCCCTGAGCCATCATGCCCATCCCAGGGCCCTGGCCCGGGAACCCCGTCCCCATGCCGGGCCGCCCGCCGGGCATTCCCATGCCCGGCCCGCCCTGCCCGGGCGGTCTAGGACGGAAAGTGCCCTGCCCGCCCCTGGACCCGCCTCGACCGCCGGGAGGCCCGCCAGTCCCGCTCATGCGACCCATGCCGCCCGGGCCACCACCTCCGCCCATCATCGCGGCCTGCGCCACCTGGAAGGCCTCACGGAGGCTCGCCGCGGCCTTCTCGGCGCTACCGGCCTTGAGTTCTCGATCCGCTCGGTCCACGATCGCCGCCACCTTGCTCACGTCCACCCCTGCCGCCTGAACCTGCGCCAGCATGTTCCGGGCCTGCCCGATCGCCATCCCGAGTTGATCCGGCGGGATGTCAGCCCCCCCCATCATACCCATCATGCCCGGGCCGCCCGGCATACTCGGACCGCGACGACTGCCCTCGACGCCGGTCCGGCGGCCGAGACCCAACTCCCGGCGCGCGTCGTCCATCGCGGCCTGGACCCCCGCCTCGTCGCCCGCCGCCGCTGCCTTGAAGATCCTCTCTCGGTATGGTTTCCACCCGTTCTCGTCCACCCGGCGGGCCGCCATGCTCACTGCCAGCGCGCGCCGGAGCAGCTCGCGGCGTTTCTCAAAGAAGGGCCGCGCATCGGCGGGAAGCTGCTGCAGCGCCGATTGCACTTCCTGGTCGGTCGGTTCGGCGCCCGCCGGAGGACCGCCGACGCCCGGCATTCCGCCCATTCCGGGCAGCATCGGCATCCCGACTGCAGGTGCGGCCTCGCTTGCCGCCGTCCGCCCCTTCGCCAACTCCGACCTCGCCTCCGAGTAGTGCCCGGCGCGCGCCTTCTCGGCGGCCGAGGCGAACGCCTGGCCGGCGTCGCCGGCGACGGGGAGGGAGGTGAGCGTCGTCCCGTAGTCGCTGATCACGTCCGCCATCGACTGGCGGTCCATGTATAGCTTGATTGCCCCGCCCCCCACGCCGAGCAACAAGAGCATCGCCACCAGCATGGCCAGCCCGCTTGCGGTTCTCATGCGAGACCCCTCCCTGTAATGCTGTACCCGGCACAATACGCGCGCGGCGCCCCGCGCTGCTAGCCTTGGACGCCCGCCGAGAGCCCGAGGTTCAGCCCCACAGCAAACCGACAGCCCGGTTCGTTGTCATGCCATTCTACTCCGAGCACCAGCGGGCCGCAAACGAATCCTCGCCCGGCCGGGTGCCGGCCGCTACCGCCGGTCGGAGCTTCGAGGCCGGAAGGAGGTCCGGAGGTGTTGTAGAGAAGTGACCGCCCGCAGCAGGCACAAGGAAGCTGTGGGCAGTGACGCGGCTCTCGTGGTACGAATCCGTCGTGCACTGACGCGCAGCCCGTCGAGAGCACCCGAACCTTCGCCCTCGGCTGGGCGTCTAAGCTAGCTGGTGCCGGACCCAGTGCGTCCCGGCCGACACGACCGGGCGCCTCCAGCAGAGGTAGATAGAGGAGCAACCGAGATGCACAACCACCGCCACACCCACATCGTGATCATCCTGCTGAGCGCCCTGGTGGGCGCCTCGGTCACCTTCCTGGTGCTCTATGGCCAGGGGGCCAGCCGCCCGATGCCGGCCGTCAGCGCGCAGGACACGGCGACGCAGCTTGAGAGCGCGTTCGTGCGGATCGCGAGCCAGACAAAGCCCGCGGTCGTGAACATCACCGTGAAGACCCTCCGCAAGCCCCCGGGCCCGATGGGCCAGATTCCCGAAGAGTGGAAGCGCTTCTTCGAGGACCCGTTCTTCAAGGGTTGGGGCGCGCGCCCGCCTCAGGGAGAGGGGGAGGAGACGCCCGAGGCCGCGGTACCCAACCTCAGCCTCGGCTCCGGCTGGATCTACTCGGACGACGGCTACATCGTCACCAACTCCCATGTCGTCAAGGATGCGACCGAGATCAAGGTAACGCTGCACGATCGTGAGGGCGACACCAAGGAGTACCCCGCGACGGTCGTCGGCGATGATCCGCGCACGGAGCTGGCGCTGATCAAGATCGACGCCGGACGCACGCTCCCCACGCTGAAGATCGGTGACTCGAAGCACCTGCAGGTCGGAGAGTGGGTGATGGCCGTCGGCTCGCCCTTCCAGCTCGCCCAGACGGTCACCGTCGGGGTGGTGAGCGCGAAGGGCCGCTTCCTGGATCACCCGAGCGCGAGGTTCCGCATTGGCGACATCATCCAGACCGACGCGTCGATCAACCCGGGCAACAGCGGCGGCCCGCTCGTTGACCTGAAGGGCGAGGTCATCGGGGTCAACGTGGCCATCGTTACCCAGGGGCTCGTACCTGCGAATGCGGGCGTCGGTTTCGCGGTGCCGGCCGAGACCATGCAGCAGGTCATCCCAACCCTCAAGGCGGAGGGGCACATTGTACGCGGCTGGCTCGGCATCACGATCAACGATCTCAACGAGAATCTGCGCGACAACTACAACGCGCCTGATGGCGGGGTCCTGGTCGAGGAGATCCGCGCTGACGGGCCGGCGAAGAACAGCGACCTGCAGGATGAGGACGTGATCGTCTCCGTCAACGGCGAGCCGGTGAAGGACGTCTGGTCGCTACAGAAGACGGTCGCCGGTCACAGGCCCGGAGAGGAACTCACCCTGGGCATTGTGCGCAATCGCAAGGCGCGCGAGGTCAAGCTCACGCTCGGCGAGACGCCGGCCCGGTATGCGGGCTACGCCGAGCCACAGAAGAAGCCTGCCGAGACCACGGCAGCCTCGAACGAAGTGCTCGGACTCACCTTGGAGGCCATCACCGCGACCATCGCGGAGGAGAAGTCTCTGCCGGCCAAGGAGGGTGTCTACGTCAAGGCGGTCGCACCCGATAGCGAAGCCGCCGAGAAGGGCCTAATGCCCAACGACGTGATCCTGAAGGTCAACGTCAGCGAGGCCAAGACGGTTGACGATGTAACCAAGGCCCTCAAGCAGGCGAAGGACAACGGCGACAAGTACGTGATCATCCGCATCGCCCGCACGACGCCCGACGGCGAGCGGCAGGTCCGCACCGTCGACCTCGACCCGAGCAAGTAGCTCGCGGTGCCTCGTAGCGTGGCAGGGGCGCGATCGGCCGACCGCGCCCCTGCAGCGTTCTCACCCACCGAACCCTCGGAGGGACCCCCATGTTCGCGGCCATCCAACTGGCCTTGTTGCCCCTCACAACCCACGCCCAGCCGACCGCTCTCGTAGCCCACTTCCCCCTCGACGAGGGACAAGGCGCCATCGCCCGCGATGTCGGGCCGAATGTCGCCCAGGGGGAGGTCCATGGCGCCACCTGGATGCGCTACGGGAAGGGCCACGTCCTGTCCTTCGACGGCGAGGATGACTATGTGCGCTGCCAGAGCCCGGCGCTCGACCTGCGCGGCTCCCTGACGCTCAGCGCCTGGGTCTGGCCCGAGGACACGCCTACGGGCGAGGTCGGCATCGCCGGGAAGCAGTTCTCCAGCTACCTCCTGACCTACTACATCGACCGCAAGGCGTGGTGGTACATCGGCGCGGGGACGAACCACACGACGGCACAGGCCATGCCCGGCACCTGGTCGCACCTCGCGGGGACCTTCGATGGGACGAAGCTCCGACTGTACGTGAACGGCGAACTGATCGACGAGAAGGAATCGACTTTCCGGGCAACGCCTCCCGGCGGCGCCTTCTTCATCGGCTGCGTGGTGGGCGATCCCACCGCCGCTGATCCGGCCTACTCGAAGTCAGGCTACTTCCGGGGCCACCTCGCCGACGTGCGCCTCTACTCCGGTGCCCTGAGTGGGGAAGAGGTCGCCGCGCAGTACAAGGCGGAGGTCACACAACGCTTCGCGGCCTTCGTCGAGGAGTGCAAGCCCATCACCGGCGGCTCGCGCATCGCTGCCGATGGACTGCAGGTCCGCGTCGGCCGGTCGGGCGCAGTTCAGGTCGCGCGCGGCGAAGGGTTCTGCGTCGCAGAGAGCGCGTACTCATGCCCGGGCGACAAGCTCGGCTGGAACCGCCTGTCCGAACGCCAGGCCGAAGCGGAGACGGGTTGGGCGACGAAGCCCGAGCGCCTCGATGCCCGGACGATCCGGGTCACCGCTCGCGGCGCGCACTACGGACTCGAACGGGTCGTGCGGATTGACAAGGGTCGCGTCGAGGTGCAGGACACACTCGGGAACGCCTCGCAGGAGCCTGTCGGCATCCTCGTGCAGCATCACCTCCTCACGCCCCACCTGCTGACCAACGCCCGCCTCGGGTACGGCTCCGCCGACCCGATTGTCTTCGCGAGCCAACCCGAGTGCGACCTGGGCCTCGTTGCCGAGGATGACGTATCCCGCGCCCAGCTCGCGCCTTTCGCCTCGGCCAACCGCGCCGGGTTCCGGCTCGACCACTTCGCACTGGCGCCCGGTGCGAAGCACACACTACGCTGGGCGGTGTACGTGCTGGCACCAACGGGCGACGCCCTCGCCCTCGTGAACGCCGTCCGCCGCGACTGGGGCAGCAACCACACGGTCCTGGGCCCCGGGAGCTTCTTCGACGCGAACGACCCCATCATCGGCGACCCCGCGCGCCTGAAGGCCTACCTCACCCGCCGCAAGCTCCGAGTTGCGATGCTCTCGCCCTGGCTCGACTACGACCCCGGCTCGATGAACCGCGTGCTGACGCGCGCGGAGTACAAGGCCCTGATGCAGCGCGCAGCGGCGGCGATCAAGGGGGCCGATTCCGAGGTGAAGTGCATCGGCTCCATCGAGACCGACTGGGTCACCATCGACCCGGCCGCGATTCCCGGCGGCGAGGGTCTGCCCGTCGATGGCCCGGGCGGCCACGGGCCCACCTGGGTGACTCCCGAGCAGACGCGCATTCTGGACGCGGCCGCTCTCCCGTGGCGTGACAGCCTGAAGCGCGACATCGATGGCCGCGTGATCCTGGAGTTGTACTCGCGGGGCGGCAAGCCCCAGACCGCCCTTGGCGTCTACCCTCGCGTCGGCAACTACCAGGCCCAGTTCCTGATAGAGCAGGCGCGCTTCCTGATCGAGGACGTGGGCCTCGACGGCTTCTACATCGACGAGTTCGCCCCGTACTGGGTGAAGAGCTACGACCGATGGGACGGCTTCACGGTGGACATCGACCGAGCCACCGGCGCCGTCGTGCGGCAGTACACGGACGCCGCGCTCGCGGGCGCCGCCTTCCGCAAGCAGCTCTGCGAGTACGCGCTCTCGAAGAACGCGGCCATGGTCGCCAACACCTTCGGAACAACCTGCGCCGAGAACGCCCTGTCCGTCATGCGCTTCGCTGAGACCTGGAGCAACTTCGACGTGCTCAGCCTGCCCAGGACCGGTAAGCCGCCCTTCAACCAGTACATAGCCTCCGGGCAGTTCGGCACGCCGATCGGGTTGGGCGTCCTCGCTCCCTCACGGGGCACCAACAGCGCGGAACTCCTCATGCGCGGGCTGATCCTGTACCTACGCCACGGGGTGCTCTACTACCACTACTTCTACGGGGACATCCCCCAGACCGGTGAGGGTAGCGGCGAGTACGGCCCGATCAACCACATGTTCCCGATCACGCCGATCGAGCTGTTCGAGGGCGGGATCATCGGTAGGGAGCGCATCATCTCCTGCGTCTCCCAGGACTTCGCATGGCGCGGCCCCGCCGAGCCGACCATCCTCATCTTCGGACCCGACGGCCGACAGGTCGAGGGGGGCGGCTCGCGCATCACCAAGAGCGCGGATGGCTGGGACGTGAAGCTGGTGCTGCGAGACTGGGAGCAGATCGGGGTCGTCGAGTGAAGAACGGGACGGAGGCGTTTTTCGCGACCTGACCAGAAACGCCTCCGTCCCATTTCTCGCCCAAGGAGGCCATCCATGGGACGCACGCTCAGACTCCCCGGCCGCTACTACCGCACCATCCCGCTCAACGGCTCAGGCTACGAGGCCACGGAGGTCGAACTCGCCGCCGACAAGACGGCCCTCGTGGTCCTGCACTGCTGGAACATCGGGTGTGAGGGAGGGCCGGCGGTCGATCCGCGCTTCTGGGTGGGCATGGGCTTCCGCGAGGACTTCGTCGAGGCCGAGCGCATCATGCGGGAGGTGATCCGACCATGTATGGACGCCGCCCGCGCGGCCAGCATTGTGGTGGCCCACGTCGAGGCTGACTCCATCGCCGCGAGACATCCCGAAGCGCAGAAGGAGGCTGACGCGGCACCCGCGCCCTCAGGCGGGTCGGTCACCGAAGTCGTGCCGGGTTGGCGGGCGCAGATCGTCGCGCGCTCCCATGGCCCCGAGTATCCGACGAGGTCGCCCTACGCGAAGATGGACCGCGCGCAGATCGTGGCGCCGCTGCCGGGGGAGCCGTTCGCGTACCAGACGGGGCAGTTCCACCGTCTACTGCAGCAACGCGGGATCGAGAACCTCATCTACACGGGGTTCGCGACCGACATGTGCGTGTTGCGCGCTCCCGGGGGAATCGAGCCGATGGCGGGCTTTGGTTACCGGCTGTACCTCATGCGCGACGCGACGCTCGGCATCGAGCTGCCGGGCACCTTCGCCGAGCGAACCGCGACGCGCTGGGGCATCGCCTACTTCGAGACGCACTACGGGGACACGGTCCTGAGCGAGGACTTCATCGCCGCCTGTCGGGCGTGAGGAATGGGATGGGGGCGTTTTCGGAGACGTCACCGGAAATGCCTCCGTCCCATCTTTCACGTGGTTGACTGGTCCTCTTCACTCTTTCGCCCCTCAAGGTGGCGCCAAAGCGCGTTCGCCAGTTCAATGATCGGCGCGGGCTTGTCGAACCACGCGTCCGCCTTCATCCACCTGAGGACTTCCTTCGGGTTCCGACTGAACTCAAACCCCGTCTCATCCGCCACTGAAGTGAGGATGATGATCGGCGAACACTGGAAGCGGGGGTCGCGGCGGAGTTGGCGCGACAGGCGCGCACCCGAGTCCGGCCGCTCCATCATCAGGTCCAGCACGAATGCGTCAGGAACCTCGCGGTCGCTGACCTCGAGGGCCTCGTCACTCCGTTCCGCGGTGACCACGACGAATCCCATGCCCTCCAGCATGATCCGCTCTTGCTCGAGGAAGTCGGGGTCGTCGTCCACGACGAGGACCTTGATGCTCTCGGGGCTTGGCATAGGCGTCACATCCATCGGCGGAGACATCGGGCAGTTCGTAGGTTCACGGCACGCCCGGGCGCAGATGGTCCCGGAGCGCCGTGAACCTGCGGACCTTCCATCCTACCGACCTTCGAACCTGCCCAGAAGCTACGCCTCGACCGGAATCTGCACCGGCTTCCTGGTGCGAGGCGTGTACTTCGTGTGCAGCAGGTGGTGGCTCTTCTCGCTGAGCGGCTCGCCCAGGAACCTCTCGTAGATCGCGGTGATCGAGGGGTTCTCGTGCGAGCGGCGGATCGGCATCTCGCGGTCCGCCTGGTAGATGGCCGCCGCCCGCTGCCTTCGGATCTCGGGCGACGTGGGAATCGGCTGGCCGCCGCCACCCAGGCAGCCGCCCGGGCAGCACATGATCTCGACGAAGTGCCAGTCGCCCTCGCCCGCCGCGATCTTGTCCAGCACTTGCGCGGCGTTGCTGAGCCCGTGGGCCACGGCCGCCTTCACCGGCAGGTCGCCGACCATGATCGTCGCCTCGCGCACGCCATCCATGCCGCGCACCGCCGTGATGTCGAGGTCCTCGAGCTTGGAGTTGGTCAGCACCTCATACGCGGTGCGCAGCGCCGCCTCCATCACGCCGCCCGTCGCGCCGAAGATGACGGCCGCCCCGGTGGACTCGCCGAGCGGGTCGTCGAACTCGCTCTGGGGAAGGTCGGCGAAGTTGATCCCCTTCTCCTTGATCATCTTCGCCAGCTCTCGCGTGGTGAGCACGTAGTCCACGTCCTGGTAGCCCGAGTCGTTCATCTCCGGGCGCGCGGCCTCGTACTTCTTGGCCGTGCAGGGCATGATGGAGACGCTCACCATCCTCGCCGGGTCGACGCCCGCCTGTTGCGCGTAGTAGGTCTTCGCGAGCGCGCCGAACATCTGCTGCGGCGACTTGCAGCTCGACAGGTTCGGCAGCAGCTGCGGGTAGAAGTGCTCGATGTACTTGATCCACCCCGGGCTGCAGCTGGTCAGCTGCGGCAGGACGCCGCCCTCCTTCACGCGGTGGATCAGCTCGAACCCCTCTTCCATGATCGTCAGGTCCGCGGTGAAGTCCGTGTCGAACACCGCATCGAAGCCGAGCGCCCTCAGGGCCGAGACCATCTTGCCTGTGACGATCTCGCCCGGCGGCATGCCGAGGGCCTCGCCCAGGGCAATGCGCGTCGCAGGGGCGGTCTGGACGACGGTGAACTTGTCAGGGTCTTCCAGCGCGGACCAGACGCCCGGGATGTGGGACTGCTCGACGAGCCCGCCGGTCGGGCAGCGGTTGATGCACTGCCCGCAGTTCACGCAGAGCGCGTGGCCCATCGGCGTGTCGAACGCCATGCCGACGACGCTGTCGTAGCCGCGGCCCTTGAGGCGCAGGCCGCTGACGCTCTGGATGAGGTCGCAGGTCTGCAGGCAGCGGCGGCAGAGGATGCACTTATCGGGGTCGCGCACGACGGAAAGGCTGGTGGCATCGACCTCCAGCCCGCGCGGCTCGACCCGCACGCGCACCTCGCGGATGCCCAATTCCTCGGCCAGCGACTGCAGCTCGCAGTTGCGGTTGCGGTCGCAGACCACGCAGTCCGACGGGTGGTCGCTGAGCAGCAGCTCGACCACTGTGCGCCGCGCCTTGCGGACCGTCGGCGAGTGGGTCTCCACGATCATGCCGGCGCGCACCGGGAAGGAACAGGACGGCTGCAGCACCCGCTCCCCCTGAATCTCGACCAGGCACACCCGGCAAGCGCCCATCGGCGGCAGGTCCGGGTGATAGCAGAGCGTGGGGATGTGGATGCCCGCCTGCTGCGCCGCCTCCAGGACGGTCATGCCCTGGCTGGCCTGCACTTCCTGACCGTTGATGGTGATGGTGAAGTCTGACATAGGGTTATCCTCCTGCGTAGTCGGGCCGGAGCGGCCGAGTTAGAGCCTATCCCGAGACTCGGACGGCGACAGGCAGGAATGCCTGTCCTCCGAGTCTCGGGGATAGGCTCCTACGCTTCTTCCTCCACCATGACGTAGTCACAGTGCAGGCAACGCGACGCCTCGCGGTACGCCATATCGACGGAGTACCCGAGTTCGACCTCGCGGAAG
>Ga0194113_10002466_pt1 | contig 25303 bp, 24 predicted proteins | sample TA2MahC200mmetaG_FD_146193 | JGI IMG/M metagenome (GOLD analysis project Ga0194113, IMG submission 146193) | Freshwater microbial communities from Lake Tanganyika, Tanzania - TA2015017 Mahale Deep Cast 200m | ecosystem: Environmental > Aquatic > Freshwater > Lake | place: Tanzania: Lake... | reverse complement strand
TATCAACGTTTTTTGCAAGCCACTTTTCGTTTGCTTGAGCGTAGCAGGAGATAGCCGCGTGCAGGAACGCCTCTCCGCAGAATTTCGCAGCATCGGGTAGATGTTGAATTTCGCTGTTGGCATAGCGTGCCGCAAGACGCAGATGCTTCTCTGCACTCGGCAGGTTGATTACATTATCAGTCGGATTTTGCCCGTAAAGATATAGTTTTCCGATTTGAAGTTGCACAAGAAAATCCGTCTCATTTTTCACGGCGGATTCTAAAAGATCTTTCAGCGCTTCGGGCAACAATCCCCTCTGCAATCGTTCCATTCCTCTCTTTGAAAGTTCTCGCGCCTGTGTGAGCAGTGGATGTTTCAGCGTTTCATGGATGGCGTCCAATTGGTCGAGGATGCCATCCAAAGTTCTCTGCTGAATACGCAACTGTTCCAGCACCAAACCCATTCCATAGCTAAACTCCGCTCGCAATGCTGAAATCTCGTCAGCAACCCGTTCAAATCCCCACTCCAATGTAGAGTTAACGCTGTCAAAGCCTTCGCCAAACTCTCTGGCAAGCGCATCGTTGGAGGCGATGATGTTTCGGATTTGGTTGGAAATCGCCATCTTAACTCCCTTGCCGTTACGTTTAATCTCGCCTGTAATGTCCTGCACAAACGAATCAGCTTGTAGATATTGTTTCCAGGTTAAACCTGAATCTCGGTAATAAATTATGATTAACCTCCATTCAAGCTCTTAGCTTATTCCAGATCTAAATTTCTGTAATAAAAATTTCGTGTATTTAAGCTGAAGCTAAGGTGCTGATTTTCTTTTGATGCCCACCTACAAAAAAAACCAGCACCGAGTCTGTAGACATTATCTTTAGTTCGGTGATGAAATTGACTTGTCACAAAAGTATTACCTCAGAAGTTCTTACACCATACTTCCAACTAAGTAAGTTGCCAACCACATTTAGATATACCCCGTAGAACCATCTGGCCGAACAGGAGCGGTGCGTTGCCAGTGGATATATTCGCTCTTAGAGATAACCTCTTCATTTACATCAATGCCCAACCCTGGGCGGTCCCGAAGTTCTAAGTATCCATCCTTGGGCAGATATGGCTCGTCTACCCACTCTGCCCACTCTGAGCCTGTGGGATTGATGTATTCAAGGATTTTGAAATTGTGGGTGGATGCCGCAAACTGGACGTTTACCGCCGTAGCGACTGGGCCCATCGGGTTATGGGGCGCTATTGTAACATAGTGCGCCTCTGCAATCGCCGCAATCTTTCGCATTTCCAACAGTCCGCCGCATACACATACATCGGGTTGAATGATGTCAGCAGCTTGGGCGGCGATGAGGTCGAGAAACTCGAAGCGCGTGTAGAGAGACTCGCCAGTAGCTAAAGGAACCTGCATCTGTTGACGCAGACGAGCCCAGGCGGGAATATGCTCCGGGCGCAAAGGCTCCTCAAAAAAGTAAGGGTCATAGGGAGCTAAAGCATTGGCGAGTTGGAGCGCTCGGATAGGTTCGAATATCTGGGCGTGGGGGTCGAAGGCAAATTCCCAGTCATCCGGAGCATATTTTCGCACTTCTTCAAGATATGCCGCGGCTTCGGCACAAACTCGCCCCCAGCGATGATAGTTGTGGTCGAGACGATACGGACTCGTCTTGAAAGCCGTAATTCCACATTCTTCGTGGATTTTCTGGGCTGCCTCCACTGTCGCTTTGCCCGTTGCCCCGCCGGCTCCTTGATAAACACGCACTTTGTCACGCACATGGCCGCCTAAAAGCATGTAGACGGGTAGCCCTGCTGCTTTGCCGCTGATATCCCAGAGCGCGTGTTCGATACCACTGATTGCTGCTAAACCCGTCCCGCCTGGGGGAAAGCGGAATTGCTGCAATGTCTTCATCATGAGGTATTCAATCCGACGCGGGTCTTCGCCCAAAAACCAGGTGGCAATGTAATCGACAATCGGTTTGACCGAGAGGTCTGGCCCGATGGAATAGGCCTCACCCCAACCATAGATGCCTTCATCTGTTTCAACTTTGATGAGGCCCCTGTTCCGTCTTCCGAAGTTTGGGAGAAATGTTTTGATTGTAGTAATTTTCATCATAAGCCTCCATTCTGTAGGGCATGAAAAAAGAATAGCGTAGATGTAGAATGTAGATTAAGATACCATAGGATTGGAATATTTTCAAGCACAATCAACAATTGACAGAAATTCCCCATACGTAAAACAATCTGTTAGATTGTGGCTTCGCGTTCGTTACTTCGTAACTCACTTCACTTCGTTCAGCAGTTCCGATTCTCGGAACCGCTTCGCTTCGCTCAGTAGTCCCCCTTATCAAAGGGGGCAGGGGGGTTGTTACTTCGTAAACTACCTACGGGAGGGCGCAAACTAACAGTTTGCGTTACGTGGGGAATTTCTAAACAAGAAAATTTTCTTGACTTCCGTTCTTGAGATGTTATAATAAAATTTCACGATTCTATGAAAATATAATTTCTTATACCTAATTGCCTACAATGAAAAGACAAAGCAATGTAGGCAATTTAATAGAGGCAATCACATGACTCGCCCAAATATCTTATATATTCACTCTCACGATACAGGCCGTTACATTCAGCCCTACGGATATGCCGTTCCGACGCCGAATATTCAACGGCTTGCGGAACAAGGCATTCTGTTCCGGCAAAGTTTCTGCGCCGGACCGACTTGCTCGCCGAGTCGAGCTTCTTTATTGACTGGCCAGTCCGCCCACAGTAGTGGTATGATTGGTCTCGCACATCGCGGTTTCTCACTCAAGGATTATAACCAACACATTATACACACGCTTCGTAAAGTTGGCTATCATTCAGCTTTGAGCGGCGTTCAGCATATAGCCAGAGATGCTAAGATTATTGGCTATGACCAGATTTTGACCACGCAGGGAGACAAAGCAGCAGTAAAAGCAGTGGATTTTTTAAGCAACGCGCCGCCGCAGCCATTCTTCCTCTCAGTGGGATTTGGCGCGACGCATCGTAAATTTCCCGAACCTGGGCCCGCTGAAGATGCCCGTTATTGCTTGCCGCCTGCTCCGCTGCCCGATACTCCTGAAACCCGTCGGGACATGGCGGCCTTCAAAGCGAGTGCCAGTATCCTCGACATGAGTATCGGTATCATACTCGAAACGTTAGACAAAAACGGCCTGGCAGAGAATACCCTGGTAATTTGCACCACAGACCACGGCATTGCTTTCCCTGGCATGAAGTGCAATTTGACCGACCACGGCATCGGAGTAATGCTGATTATGCGCGGGCCAGGAGGATTCACCGGCGGCATGGTCTGCGATGCAATGGTCTCTCATATTGATTTGTTCCCGACCATCTGTGACCTTCTGGAAATCGAACACCCTGAATGGCTACAGGGAAATTCGATGATGCCCCTTATCCGAGGCGGCGTAGATGAAATAAACGACGAAATCTTTGCCGAAGTAACCTACCACGCCGCTTATGAGCCGCAGCGCGCGGTTAGAACGCAAAGATGGAAATACATCCGCCGGTTCGAAGAACGGCATATCCCAGTTCTGCCGAATTGCGACGATAGCCTGAGCAAAGATGTATGGCTGAAGTATGGCTGGCGCGAACGACCTGTTCCACAGGAACAACTCTATGACTTGATTTTCGACCCCAATGAGACTCACAATTTAGCGGGCGAGCCGTCCATGGTTGAGGTCCTTGCTGAAATGCGCGGCCGACTGGAACGCTGGATGCGTGCTACTGCCGACCCACTTCTTAACGGCCCGGTTCCTGCTCCTTCTGGCGCTCGTTTTAATGACCCGGATGGTCTTTCGCCCCAAGAAGAAACTCTTGTCGCTCCCTAATAACCTTTGGTGCTAATGGCATTAACTTTTCAGTATCCGAAATTAATTTCGAGGATGTGAGAGAAGCATGAACACACGGCTGATTATCATTGCCTGTGTAATTTTTTCAGTGGTATCTCCTGTGAACGCCACTTCTTGGATTGATATCCCATTAGAGGAAAGGATTGCAAAAAATTCAGTGGTTGTCATTGGAAAAATTAAGATTATAAAGATTGCAAAGCCATCAGAGGGATATGATAGAATCTATCAGCACGATACGGTTTATATCACCGTTTCAAAGGTTTTGAAAAACGAACTGAAAGACAAGATTATTAAAAAAGGTAGCAAGCATTCTATTGTTATACCTTCACTTGTCAACGAACTATGGCATTGGGGTGATATTCGTTATAAGTATATAACAGAGGGAATCTGGATTCTTGCTTTCAGAGACAATGCCTTTCGAGCAGAATATCCAAAAGACTATCAACCTTTGACTGAAGAGAAAGAAATCACTCTCATACTTGAGAAACAAGGCAGTAAATACATTGGCGTCGACCATGAGATACGCACTTTTTACGGAATGAGTGTGAGTTCTATGATACAAACATTAGGAGTTGCCATTTCCCTTATCCTTATTTGGCGTTTCGTATACTAAAGAAAAACGGCATCCAGCTAATGCTTTGTTGCATGTAAGGAGAAGTACCAATGCCAAGAAATTATCATCTTGTATTTTATGTAGCTCCCAACGGTAGTGTTCAAAATCCTGGTACTAAAGACAATCCCTTCGCTACTCTGGAACACTCCCGTGACGCGGTCAGGAATGCAAAGAAGACGACAAAAGAACCGATTACTGTTTTCGTCCGCGGCGGAATATATTACCTCACTGAACCCATTGTGTTCACGTCCGAGGATTCCGGCACAAAGGACGCGCCTATCACTTATGCCGCTTATGAGGACGAAATACCTATTATCAGCGGTGCTGCGAAGCTCAATCTAAAATGGTCTGAATATAAAGACGGTATTATGCAGGCGGAAATTCCCGCGGTAAAGGAAGGTAAATTAGCCTTTACGCAATTGTTCATAAACGGCAAACGCCAACATTTAGCTCGCTATCCTAACTACAACGACCCAAATCCTCTCATCACCGGCCCCGGCGCCAGCAGCGATGCGCTCAATAATGAAAGGGTCAAGCAATGGGCAAACCCTGTTGGCGCACTTGTGCATGGCCTCTCCAGCCATCGTTGGGGCAGCCTCCACTACCGCATCACGGGTATCAACGACAAAGGCGAAGTCCAGCTCGAGGGTGGTGACCAGATTAACCGCAATTCAGTCCTGCATGACAACTTCCGCTACGTCGAAAATGTCTTCGAGGAACTGGACGCGCCCAACGAATGGTACCTCGACGCGAAACAGGGCATACTCTACTATATGCCGCCAGAAGGTATGGACCTGGCAGAGGCAAAAGTCGAGGCGGTCATGCTCAAGCAGCTATTCGAGTTCCGAGGTTCAATGGACGCACCCGTAAGACACATCACCTTGCGCGGATTCACCATAGCGCACACCGCTCATACATTTCTGGACAAATACGAACCGCTGTTACGAGGCGATTGGTCTATCGCTCGCGCTGGCGCTGTGTTTAGCGAGAACGCGGAGGATTGCGCCATTGAGGATTGTTTCTTTGATGCGATGGGTGGCAATGGCGTGTTCATCAGTAAATACAACCGCCGCATCACGGTCTCCGGGTGCAAGTTCACCGAGGCTGGCGACAGCGCCATCTGCCTGGTAGGTGATGTCAGTGCCGTTCATTCACCTTCGACCTGGGACAATCACATTAAAGAGCCTGTTCAAACACCCGGGCCCAAAAATTCCCATTACCCCGCCAACTGCCTCATTCACAACAACTTGATTCACGACATTGGTATCATCGGCAAGCAGACGGCCGGTGTTTTCATTTCAATGGCTGAAGAAATCACTGTCAGCCACAACACTATCTACAACATTCCGCGCGCCGGTATCTGCATCAACGACGGCTGCTGGGGTGGACATATCATTGAGTACAACGACATATTTTCTACTGTTCGGGAAACCGGCGACCACGGGCCGTTCAATTCCTGGGGCCGCGACCGACACTGGGGCATTGATGACCAGAAGTTGCGGAAAAGTCTCTCCAGGCTCGACAGTTACAAGACCACCATCATCCGCAACAACCGCTTCCGCCATCACGGGTCGCATTCGTGGGGCATAGACCTTGATGATGGGTCCAGCAACTATCACATCTACAACAATCTCTGTCTTGGCATGAGCATCAAGTTGCGGGAAGGATATTACCGCACCGTCGAGAATAACATCATCGTCGGTCCCATTCCTTTCGCCTTACACTGCTGGTATCCTGACAGCGAAGACGTGATTACCCGCAATCTCATCGTCGTGACCGGCAACGAGGTATACGAGCCAATCAATATGCTCACCCCAACTGACGAAAACCGTTGGGGCAGGTTGATAGATTACAACCTATTCAAAACCAGTGACCCTGATAAGTTCCTCGTGAAAAATGTGGCTGACAGCTTAGAAGTGTGGTGCAAAAAGGGCTACGACCGCCACTCAATCTACGGCGACCCGCTGTTCATCGACCCGGACAACGGCGATTTCCGTGTCAAAGCGAACTCCCCCGCCCTCGAGCTTGGGTTCAAGAACTTCCCAATGACTAAGTTCGGAGTGAGTGAAATGAAGAATGAATATTAGTTCGAGTAAAAACAAGGAGTTAATCCATGAATAAGAAACCGACGAAATGCCCGAAGCCTATTTCCACTTCTATCCTCATGTTAGTGATTTTTGGCCTGGCGTGTTCGAGTTGTGTTACTGCTTCGAAGAGTACATTTATTAGTCGTACTGCTACTCAACAGAGTCAGACAGGCGCTTACACATTCACCCTGAGGGTAGATGATTTGGATAACCAGTCGCAAGCCAAGATTCAAGCGGAAATGCAAAAGATAGGAAATGTTGAAGGTGTTCAGGTAAACCAGAAGAGTGGGTTAGTCTATATCACATTCAAAACCAATAGCAAGATTTCAAATAATCAGGTGATGCAAGCCGTCAAACAGGCAGGCTATAAACCCAAAGAAGTTGTTAAAGGTCCATTAGATTTGGGTCAATTGGAACAGAATATGCCCAAAAAGAAATAAAAATGTAAAATAGCTCATACCGAAATTTTTCACACTCTACCACGCTCAAGTCGGAAGAACCGGTTTTATCTACTCACTTAGTGCTTAAATTAATATGTATGGACTAATAAAATTTAGGAGGTAGTGCAAATATGACATCAAGGGAAAGGTTCTTGCTTGCTTTGAACCATAAGGAACCAGACAGAATTCCAATTCACGATTCTCCATGGGGGACAACCGTTGCTCGGTGGCATAAGGAGGGGCTTCCACCAAATGTCTCTCCAGGACAGTATTTTGGATATGAGCTTACGGGCTTTGGAGGGGATACATCCTTCCAACTGCCGACGGCATTAATCGAGGAGACAGATGAATACACTATCGTGAAAGACGCCGATGGCGCCATCGTCAAGAATTGGAAACATCACACTTCTACTCCCGAGAAGCGAGATTTCACGATAAAAGACCGGAAAACCTGGGAGGAATACAAAGACAGGATGAAGTATAACGACAGCAGAGTGAACTTCAACGCCGTCGACAGCTGTAAGAGAATGCGCGAAGCGGGAAATTTCGTTACTTTCAGCGCTGCTATCGGATATGACAGAACCCAGGGGATGGTCGGCTCAGTGAACCTTCTGATGGCTATCCTGGATGACCCTGAATGGGTCAAAGATATGTTCAGGACTAACGCTGAACTGGTGATAGCCATAGCAGAAGAGATGATGGCGAAGGAATTTGAGTTTGACGCGGCTTTCCTATACGATGATAACGGCTACCGGAACGCCACTTTATTCTCCCCAGCCGCCTACAAGGAAGTTCTCTTCCCTTATCATAAAATGCTCTTTGATTTCTTCAAAGGCAAGGGGCTCCCTACCATCCTGCATACCTGTGGTTGCGTGAATCCTTTCGTCCCACACTACATAGAAGCGGGATTGACCTGTCTTCAGCCGCTTGAAGTGAAAGCTGGCATGGACCTAATTGAGCTGAAAAAGAATTACGGGGAACACTTAGCCTTTATGGGTGGGATAGATGTGAGAAAGATGGCTTCCGATGACCCGAGAGAAATAGAGGAGGAGATAAAGACCAAAATACCGTTCGCTAAGAAGGGTGGAGGTTATATCTACCATTCCGACCACTCAGTTCCAGATAATGTGAGTTTCCCAAACTATAAACGCACAATGGAACTTGTCATGGAATATGGGAAATATTGATTAAAAAGACCTTCGGGGTTTTCGGCAGACCTTCGGGGTTTTCGGAAACCCCGAAGGTCTTAAATGTTACAATACCATGTTCACCGGCTTTTTGAGTTTGTTGGATTCAAATACTGCGTCGATGATATGCAAAACTTTGACGCCATCTTCTCCAGGTATCGGCATGTCGCTTCCAGTTCTCACCGCTTCGACAAATGCCCGCATTTGAGCGCCATACATCATGCTGTTGTCTCCTGGGACCATGATAGTGGTGTAATGTCGATATTCCTCAATGGCGTTACTGCGAACTTGCACGATATTTGCAGGCCAGTCCGCTCGGATTCGACCTGCGGAACCGAAAATTTCGATGAAATCAAGCCCGCCGGCGGTATTCATTGAGAGACTGACGTTTGCCAGAATATCATTTGGGAAACGCATGATATAGCTCGATGTTTCATCATATCCCTTTGCGTGCCATTGAATTTCACCCGTGACGCTCAATGGGTAATCATTGAGCAGCCAGAGAATCTGGTCTGTAATATGCACGCCGAGGAATAATAACTGTCCGCCGCCTTGTTCTGGCGGAGTGGCTAACCATCCCCCAAGCGGTCCAGACCCCTTGCCGGCGATTACCAGGTCAACATCTCCGACGACTCCTTGTTCCAGCAATTGTTTCATCAGCATTCTGCCCGCCGCATATCGCTGACAGTAGCCGACCATTACCTTAACTTGCTTTTCTTTCGCTGCGTCTACAATTGTTTGCGCTTCTGCGGCGTTCATCGCCATTGGCTTGTCGATGAAAAGATGCTTGCCTGCATGAATAGATGCCATTGCCGCCGCCAAAATCTCCGCATGCGGAACCGCAATAACAACGGCATCAATTGGAATCTCTTTAAGCATTTGGTTGTAATCCACATAGTAGTGGTCAATGTTCAGGTCTAGCGCTATTTTTTGCGCACGTGATTCATCAATATCTACACAAGCGACGATGCGGGCATTTTGGGCGCTGTTGATAGCAGGGGCTAAATTGCCGCGTCCATGACCGCCGCAACCGATTAATCCTAATTTTATGATATCTGTCATTGAGTTCTCCTTACTTTTAGAAATGGTAAGATGGCAAGATGGCAATTGGATTGTCGATTGTTAATTGTTGCTTGCTTTGGGATTGTTGATTGTTGATTGAAAAACCTCCAATCATCAATCATCAATCATCAATCATCAATCCAAAGACTTGCTTAATACTTCGACCTGGAGGTCATCAAACCAGGTTGCGCCACTGCCGTCCTGGCGTAGGATGATATAGATTGCGCTTATATCCGGTGGGGGAGGGCCATTGATTTCGACGCTCACCAGGGTCCAGTCACAAGTCCCCACAAGCTTCTGTGAGCCGATATAGGGATAACGTTCAGGATAATTATACACGCCCCAGCGAACCGCCAAAAAAGAACCCCGACCCTTTACCCCATCAGTTTTTATATAAACGCTTACACGGAAACTGGTGGAAGGCGTCCATCTTTGGGTCCAGGCTCCCTCGCCCTCGCGCTCCATAATCCATTCGGAGGGACCGAGGGTGTTCTTTGAGATTTTGAGTGAGAAATTGTCCGAGTGGCCTTCGTCTTTACACCACTGCGTACCCTCGCCTTGGGGCAGCCACGGCCAGGGGTCGGTATTGCCGGAAGTCGGCTCATTAAAGCGCAAGCCTTTGGCAAAGCTGGTGCGACGTTCATAGAGAGGAAGGTCTTCAAATCCGTTATAATTGACCGGCGGCACAGGTTCGACAGCAGCTTGCATCTGCAAAACTTGCTGGTCGGGGCATAAGCGGACGCGAAATTGAGGACAGAGAGGCGCATAAAGTTCATTGCGAGTATAATGCCCGATAAAGTGGACATCGTAGCCCCAGTTACACACCCCAATCGAGGTACGGTCTGCTGTTTCGCCGATAAATTCAAACGCCGGATTGTTGCCCGTCTCATATCCCAGCACTAACAGACCGTTTCTTTTGAGAGCTTTTGGACTGGGGATGCCTGTCGCCATATGGTTGATTGGCATCTGCCAGATGCGACCGTCCGACTTTTCCGCGAGAAGATGGGAATATCTCTTCTGCCATAAGCCGGGAAACTCAACGGTGGGACCGGGAATATCATTGTACCATGGGTCACAATATTCAAAGCTGACCGTCTCATTTCGGTCGAAAACCTCCGGGCTGTTAATTGCCAGATGTGCTTTGAAGTCATAGATATAGGAGGCGAGCGAATCATCATAAGTCAGGGTTAGAACTCGGCGTGAAGTCGCTACGCCACCCGGGTCCTGGGTAATAACCGTCAAGGTTAGACAATCAGTCCCCTGACCTATAACTTGCACGTCAACCAGTTCAGTAGTGGCAAGAACTCGGTGCTGAAAAACCCAGTAAAGCTGTACTCCAGAGATTAATGGGCGTCCTTTAGGTGCCAGCTTCAGGTCGCGCAGGTTAATGGGTTTTTTATTGCTATCAAAATAGCGGAGATTCTGTTCAGGTTGTTCAATAATCTTGTGTTCCAGCCGGGCAATAGGTTCATCGTGGTCATAAATCCACTGTTCTCCGGCGCATACACCTCCATGGGTGCGGAATGAGAAAATACTCTGGTGGTCCATAGGATTACCTCTTTTACTTGTTTTAATGTGGTACATTCCTTAATCGCGTTTAAATTCGTACATGTTGGATATGGTCGTATCCCGGTGGGGCATTGATTGGCTGACAACGGGCGACGACTTCGACCTGAACGCCATCGTATATGAAACGATACCGGTCCTCGTCGGACAGCGCGAACCAACTTGTATCCGCTTCATCCTGAACAGACGATAAATATCTTATGAACGGCAATGGATGCGAAATTAACTAAACAAAAACGCGGCCACGAAACTTGCGGCGGGATTTGAACCCGTAACCTTTCCCGAGACTATAAATCGGGACTGCTCTACCTATATGTTTTGATTTCACTTTTATTGTTGGTTTGACCATAAGACGCTTCGTCGTTGGTGAACTCAGAACTTTCGGAATGGGTTGTCAAACCAACAAGACACTTCCAAATAGAAATCAAAACAACCGTTGAGCTACGCAACGCATGACCGCATAAGGTTAAACTCTCTATATTGGCAAATCGTAACGTTAATTGATTGGTTTAGGTCGTTTTGCCGAATAAACTTAACATTTTCTCTAGTGCCTGGGGTCTGAGCGGAGCGTTGGAGCGTTGGAGCAAGGGAGAAATGGAGCTCCATCTCTCCATCTCTCCAATGCTCCATCTCACCACTCACCAGTAACCAGTAACCAAGCACCAGTAATCAGTTACCAGTCAGTGGCTAAAAAGATAAAGAAGCAAATTCATAATTACTTAACGGAAGTACCTAAATTTGGTTTTTGTCATTCTGAGCGCAGCGAAGAATCTCATCATGTGCGAGATAAGGATACTCCGTGTTCAATTTCAGTTCGGGAGTCGGAGCAAATTGTTCAACCGTCATAGCAGATGCAAGAATAGTTGGCTGAAGACGTTGCTGGAGGAGCTTTTTGTACTTCTTTTGTCCTCGGGTGTGAAACACCCAATCAACAATCTGATGCGTGAAAGGAAAAGTCGCGCCATGCCACACGAGGAAACCCTTCACCGCTTTTTCGATAGCTTGCTGGCAATGAGCAATAATGCAACAAAAGAAATCCGTTCTTCCGTTCACCTCTTGCCTTGCTAGCCGTTCATAGGCTGCCATTGCAAAATCCCTGTCTGTCGCTGCTTGTCGGAAATAAGCGAAAGCCTGTTCCTCTTTATTCTGTTCACTTCGGTCAGCAGTTTACTTCGTAAACTGCCTGTTGGTCATGCAATAGCTTCCTCCAAATCAATTCTCCCTCTGGAGTGCTGAAAACGACTTTCGGACGAGTCGCTAAAATCTTCCGAAGGGTTTTATCCTCATTTGATAAAGCTGTATCCAAATCCGCAGGCGCCGCAACGATTAAATAAAGCCGCGCCGGGAAGCTATTCGAGGGACCAAATTCAAAGGTTTCTAAATATCCTGAAAATGAAGGCGGCTGATTTGCGAAGACCTCCAACAGATGAACTTCTCCTGTTTCATCTTTTTCACCAAACCAGACAGCAAGCAAAAGTCGGTCATGCCCGACCCTCAGATGGCGTTTGAGCAAACCGTCTACTATCTCTCGAAGCTGTTCAATAGAAAATTTTCGCGTTTTCATCGCATAAAACCTCCTTCGTGATGCGTGCTGCTTCCTGTCTCATCTCGTCTGAAATTTCTAATGTCATTCGCTTCACCTTACCGTTAGGATGTTCAAAATTACATTTGGGACATTTCATTTTAAACTGCCTTTGCTACAACCAGAGTGATGTCATCACTTTGCGCCGTGCCGCGGCAATGAACCGAAAGCGCATTGAGAATGCAATCCTTGATAGAAGTTGCAGAGTTTTCGCTGTTTTCTAATATTATCTTTTCCAATCGCTCATCGCCAAATTGCTCTTCGTTTGCATCTTCCGCTTCCGTTATTCCATCCGAGTAAAGCACAAGCACATCCCCTTCTTCCCATGTTCTCTCCTCTTTGGTAAATTTGGTTTCCTCGAAACCGCGTATTCCCAACAGCAGGTTGTCAGTAGGAGAAAGCTGCTCCAGGCTGTTGGTGTTCAGGCTGTAATGATAAGGACAAGGATGACCAGCATTAGAATAAGTTAAACTATTAGTTCGACAATCTATAACTAGATAGCAGCAAGACATCAGCAGTCCACGTTTCATCGAAAGGGAAATGGCACGATTCATCGCTCTCATCACTTGCTGTGGTGAGTAATCAAGTTTTACTTGAGTATGCAGACAGCTTTTGGCCATTGCCACAAAAAGTCCAGAATAGAAGCCATGTCCAGTAACATCGCAGATGATAATACCAACCTTATCATCATCAAGAAGCAGATAGTCATAGTAGTCACCGCCGACCTCAGCGGCGGGTTGGCAATAACCTGAGAGGTCTATACTTTCGGTTTTAACGTCTTCTGGTGGCAGCATCGCTGTTTGAATTTCATGGGCGCGTCTCAGGTCTTGTTGCACTCTTTCTTGTTCCCTGGCGAATTCCGCTTGAAGAGTAACATCCTGGCGCAACTTTTCAGTCAACATCTTGAACATACCAAAAACCAGTTCTCGGCTTTGTAACACTATCTGTTGGAAATCCTTCCGTTCCAACCGCAACAGCAGCACGTCAGTTTCCGCGATGGCGGAAGCGCTGCGTGGTTCTGAGTCTAACAAGGCAAATTCGCCAAAGCATTCACCACTGTTTCGAGTTAATAACTTAATGCCTTTTTTCTCAATCCCCACAGTACCACGCACGACAAGATAAACCGCATCACCTAAATCCCCCTCGCAGAAAATCGTTTCCCCCGCTTTCACCTCAAGTTCAGACATCATCTCGCTAATCTGGATTGAGAAAGAATCAGGCACCTCTGCAAAAAGAGGTGTCATGTTCAGGAATGCTACCCTATCAAAGAGATTGGACGGCATAATCTTCAGTTCCTTTCTTGATAAGAAAAATGGGAAAACGGCGAAATGGCAAGAGGGCAAAACGGAAAAACGGCTAAATAAAACTCGCCATCTTGCTGTTTTGCCATCTTGCCGTTTTGCTACTTTGCCATCTTGCCGTCTTGCCACCTTGCCACCTTGCCATTTTACCGTCTTTCCGTCTTGCCATTTTGCCATTAATATTTTATCCTTGCCCAAGTTGTAGCAACTTTCCCCGCCTGGTAAACAGACGCGACTGAACTGTTCATTCCATCTTTAATTTCATTTTCGCTCAAGGCTTTATTCCAGAATCTCACCTCGTCAATAACGCCCATAAAATGCCGATTTTGACCATAAGTACACTTAGGCGTTTTTGGGCCGTATCCGCCGATTACTACCGGGATATCAGAGGCGAATATGCCATTAGGTTGGTCTAATTCGACATCCAACTTCCCGTTAGTGTAGTTTCGGAGTTTCTTACCGTCGTAGGTTCCAGCAAGGTGCGTCCATTTATTGAGGTCTAAAACAATTTTTCCTTCTGCACGCGGCCAGTTGCTGCCGGCATCGGAGACATACCACCAGTTGGTTTTGGTTGCGCCGTAAACGGTCAACTGGTACTGTCTGCGGTTGCTGCCATCTTCCCACTTCTGGGCGATAGCGTTGAGGTCTGGATTCCAGCCTTTGGTATATACCCACGCTTCGACCGTCAGTTCACCCTTGATATTCAAGGCATCATCGTTCGGCACGAGAACCTGGTCGCCATCTCCATTAAATTCCAAAGCCTTTCCAAATTTCCCATCAACCCACTTCGCGCCTGAGATAGTGCCGCTATGGCCATTACCAGAAACATCCTTGACAGTATCGCCAGCGCCTTCGTCAAAAGCCCACGCGGCGACTAAATCTTTCGCGGCGCATATTCCCATACTTTGCCAAATCATTAGTAGCATTAAGCTCGTAATGATTAAGATGAAACTTTTGGTAGTCATTTTATTTTCTCCTTTGTTTTGTTTATTAAGATTTTATTCAATGTCACCAATGGTGACAAAACCAAGTTTTTCATAAAGTAATCTTGCGGGATTATCTTTTTCCGTTTCCAGGTCTATGTGTGAATATTCATCGGCATAAACAGTCAACGCTCTCTTAATCATATTAGTTGCCAATCCTCTGCGGCGATATGATGAGTCAACAAATATATTAAAGATGTGACCTTCTGTATCACTCCCAGCCATTAAGCAAAGCGCGACTAAGAGTTGAGTTCGCTTATCATACACAAGAGTGGACGCATCAAGAAAAAGCTGATAGCGGGATTTATATGGGGACTTCTTACTATGGTAGTCAAAATAGCGTTCAATATCGTAGAGCGACTCTTCCAGATTTCCGCCGGATGGTTTATGATACAAGGGCGCTGATGTTCGGTGATAAAAATGCGCTATCTCCGTTTTGTGTTCCTCATTCAAAGGAATAGCTTCAAACTCATCGCCCCACGAAACAGCGAATTTTTCTGTGGGTCTAATCATTACAATTTTTGACGACATTTCTTTTTCCCCTCATAGAACAAAAGCTAATTGTTTAGCATTTTCTCTCCAAACCCAATTCCCGTTCAATCAGGTATGCGCTAGCTGAACAAAGCTGGTCGACGAGGATGGATGAGATAATTGTTTTCGCAGTAAACGAACTTGCCGTGGCAGAAGTTATTAGGACAGGTGTTAGTGTTGCAATGGAAACGATATACATTATCTCTACCTCCCGGCGATGTGAAGTACTAACGAGATTTTGGTAAACATATTTTGCCATTTTATCATTCTAATGTCAATGAAAAATCGGCATGTTTCAGAAAATAGTCCCCCTTTCCCCACCCTACCCCCCCGTCGACGGGGGGAAAGGGGGGGTAGGGGGTTGTACATTTAACGGAAACGTAATGAGTAATGAGTAAAACGTAAAGAATTATTACTCATTACTTATTACTCATTACTTATTACGTAGTACGTATTACGTACAGTGTAAAGTAATTTTGGGAGAAAAATGAAACATGCCCTATTTCTTAACATCAGTTTAGAACCATTAAGGAGGCATTTATGAGCGTTGACAAGTTGTATCAGGAAATCTATCGTCCGCAATTCCACTTCACGGCGAAAAAGAACTGGTTGAATGACCCTAATGGCCTGCTCTACTACAAGGGTGAGTATCACCTGTTTTTCCAGCACAATCCCAAGGGCTTACAATGGGGGCCGAATACCTGGGGCCATGCTGTCAGCACTGATTTAGTGCATTGGCAGGAGATTGAGCACGCAATTGAGCCGTATGAGTTGGGATGGATTTGGTCCGGTTCAGCAGTGGTAGACTGGACGAATAGCAGCGGGTTGCAGACCGGCGAGGAGAAGGCGCTGGTGGTTTTCTATACCGCGGGCGACTCCATTGTGAAGCCCGAAAAGCCTTGCGTCCAATGTATCTCCTACAGCAATGACCGGGGACGAACCTGGACGGCGTATGAGAATAACCCGGTCCTTGGGCGCATCGTAGGTCATAACCGTGACCCCAAGGTCATCTGGCACGCACCCACGAAGAAATGGGTGATGGCACTTTTTCTTGATGGCAATGACTATGCTCTGTTTGGGTCGCCGAATCTCAAGGAGTGGACACGGCTTTGTGATATCCAGCTTCCCAATACGGGTGAATGCCCGGATATCTTCGAGTTGTCGGTGGACGGAGATGAAAAGAACACCAGATGGGTGTTTTGGGGAGGCAATGGGAATCATCTGATTGGGACATTCGATGGTAGTAGATTCAAAGCAGAGAGCGAGGTGTTACGGACAGAATGGGGAGCTAATTGCTATGCGGCGCAAACCTGGAGCGATATCCCCAGGTCCGATAATCGAAGGCTTCAGATAGCCTGGATGTCAGGTGGCAAATATCCGAACATGCCTTTCAACCAGCAGATGAGTTTTCCCTGTGAGTTGACGTTACGGACTACACCAGAAGGCATCCGGCTGTATTGCCAGCCGGTCAGGGAAATTGAAACTATCCGCCAGAAAGAACATACCTGGAACGAACAGAAATTGAGTCCGAGTGAAAATCTACTTTCAGGCATTTCCGGTGACCTTTTCGACATTCGCGCTGAAATCGCACTGGGCAATGCAACCGAAGTCGGCTTGACGGTGCGCGGCGAAAAGATTCAATACAATGTTGTTGAACAGCAACTTTCATGTCTCGGCAAGTCTGCCCGCCTTGAGCCACTTCAGAACAATATCCAACTGCAAATTTTGGTAGACCGTACCTCGATAGAGATTTTCGGCAATGAGGGACGAGTCTCCATGAGCTCTTGCTTTCTGCCCGACCTGGAGAATAAAAGCCTGAACCTTTACGCTTCTGGGGGCGAAGCCACGGTCATCTCCATGCGTGTCTATGAGTTATGTTCCGCCTGGCTGCAACCCGACGCGTAGCGAACTTAAAATTTTATGCTTTATTGTCCAGGAGAAATGGTATAATTGTATAACTTGACTTTGGTAAATTAAAATGAGATGCAGTCGTAGCCCAACTTTCTAAGTTGGCCGGAACCGAACCTTAGGCGCTCAAACCAAGATAGAATCTTAGTCTACGGGCTACGGGCCAATCTACCAAAGTCAAAATAAAACGAAGGAGGAATAAAAATGAGTAACCTTCCGATTAATCCCCTCGTCTCCCCTTTATCAAAGGGGGGAAAAAGTGGGGATTGCGACCAATCCAACATGGCGGCCGACGGTTCACCGTTTGCCGATGCAGTGGCTGTGTGGCACATGGCTGATTTGAATGATATGGTAGGGAAAAACAGCCGTTTGACAGCTCATGGAGAGGTGAAGGTCGGCGTCGAGTTAAAGGGAGTTGAGCGCGAGGCTTCGATTAAGCGGGGAGGCGATGGTTGCGTAGCGGAGTTTTGGGGAGGATATTTCAACGCCGGCCAGGGCGCCGATGGAGAGTTGAACCTGGAAGGCAAAGCACTTAGTCTGTGCATCCGGCTCCGAAATTCGTCAGGTAATTGGAATTCACCACTATTTAGCAAACATGGTGGGAGCAACCATTTGGTCTATAATCTCTTTTCCACCAATCTCAATACCGGTGTCGCGTTGGCATTCGAACTGGGAACGGACTGGAATGAGAGCCCACTTCAGGTTAGCGTCCCGGTTGCTATGATAGGCCCAACCAGTTGGCATGATGTGGTTGTTCGCTTCACTGGGCCAAAGTTAGAATTGTTCATTGACGGCGTCCTGGTCGATGAAGAGTGGCCAATCGGGTCGTTGCGGCAAGGCAACCTCGAACCGTGTCTCATTGGCGCCTCATCGTGTGACGGCGAAGTGAAGGCGGGGTTCTGGGGGATGATTGACCATGTTGCTCTGTGGAACCGGGCGCTTTTGGACGACGAAATTGAGTTTCTCAGCGGAGGCGAACAGGAGATAGCCTCGCGAGAATTTGTTTGCATTGTACTCGGCAATGCTACTATGGCAAACAGCATGTTTTGTGCGTTGTGCTCGTCAACGCTGAACTTGAATTCATGCTCTCATGAGCACAAGGCACAAACAGATGAGCACAAGGCAAACGACACGGAGATATTGGGCGAACCGGGTGCCCTCTCTACTTTTTCGGCGCAGTATTGGCGACCTAAAGGACACAATACTAACGTGGGTGACTGCATGCCCTTTTTCCACGATGGTATCTTTCATTTATTTTATCTGTTTGACAGACGCCATCATCGCAGCAAATGGGGTTTAGGAGCGCACCAATGGGCCCATACCTCGACGACCGACCTCATTCACTGGAAACATCATCCGATGGCTATTCCGATAACCGAACAGTGGGAGAGTTCCATTTGCACCGGTTCGGTTTTCTTTCATAATGGTACATATTACGGTTTTTACGCCACCCGAATGCCGGACAGAACGCAACATCTCGGCCTGGCTATCAGCACAGATGGCATCAACTTCCAGAAGACCGAACCTAATCCTTTCGCTTCTCCAGAGGAAGGATACGACCCCATGCACTATCGCGACCCCGAGGTGTTTCAAGATAAGACGACCGGGCTTTTCCACATGCTGGTGACGGCCCGTCTGACAGATGGGCGCGACGGCTGTCTTGCCCAGTTGGTATCGAATGATTTGAGAACCTGGCAGTTAGTCGAACCTTTTATCATCCCAGGGCGTGTTACTGACTGTTCACATCATTTTGAATGGAACGGTTGGTATTATCTCTTCGCGGAATACGTCTACTGGATGTCGCGCCAGCCGCTCGGCCCGTGGATTAAACCGGAACCTGATAGGTTGGACGTTCTCTATGTGCCAAAGACGGCAGCATTCAAGGGCAACAGGCGTATCTATGTTTCCTGGCTGCCAGACGGTGGCTGGGGAGGTAATGCGATTTTCCGCGAGCTGATTCAGCATGAGGATGGCACTTTAGGAACCAAGTTTCCCTCCGAGATGATTCCTCGTAGCGGCGACCCCGTGGATTTACCGTTCAAACCTTTGACCGAGGGAGTGACGGGAAATGGCAAGACAATCAGGGTGAATGCGCCAGACGGTTTTGCGGCCGCTATGCTAACGGATGTGCCGCACAACGTACGCATCACCCTTCAAGCAAAAGCGGAACTTGATTCGTCCTATTTTGGACTTTGCGTGAGGGGTACGGGTCATTATCAGCAAGGCTGCGAATTGCGCTTTGAACCAGCCAGCCAAACTTTTAGAAAAAATTTAATCAAAAAAGGCAGGCAGAGAGTTCAATTCGGCGTTCCCAAAGATGGTAGGATGGGTGAAGAGTCAGGACATGCCATAAACCACGTTGAGGGCTTAGAGCGCCCGTTCACTTTAGACATAATTTTGCAAGACGACATCGTCGATGTCTGTATCAATAATCGGCGCACGATTATTGGGCGATATAAGGGAGATGGAGACCGACTCTTTTTCTTCGGTCAAAATGCCAACGTTGTCTTTGATGCTGTCGAAATACGTCAGTTGTTAAAGTGACTGCCAAGTCCCGACCAAACTTTTTCTTTTCCGAAAAGAAAAAGTTTGAGCAAAAAGACAAGAAGAGGAAATTTTTCCATTACTTAACGAAATGTCTTGGGCTTATCTGATATGTCCCATTTGTTTTATAAGTGTCTCATTTACTTTATACTGGAGTTTTGGCTCTAAGATACACTAATAAAGGTAGTGATGACATTATAAAGGAAGTGTCTCATAAAGCATGTATCATTAACTACTGATGAATGAGACACTTTTCCATTGACAATATAGCTTAATGGTTGAACCGCCTTGCCGCAAGCATTAATGCAACTATTTTTGTTTTGGCACACTTCATGCAATATAGAACTGCGAACCTAAGTTGAGACTATTAGGTGGTTTTGATGATTAAAGGTAAGGGGTCTGTCACGGTTTTTGCGTCCACCGAGGATGCTTTTGCGAAGTTACCCAATCGATACTAAATCATAATATCAAGGAGGTCTTATGTATTTCTTACCCTTGTTCATTGAATTACTTTTTAATGGCACCGTTGGTCCAAAAGTGGGCGACCCCGCTCCCGACTTTGAAGTTCCAGCAACCAACGGGAAAACTGTAAAACTTTCTGATTGCAAAGGTTCCTGGGTTGTGCTATACTTTTATCCTAAGGCTTTTACCCCAGGTTGCACCGCCGAATCCTGCTCCCTGCGCGATAGTTACACCGACATTCAGCAGATGAACGCGGTAATACTTGGTGTTAGTTTAGACGATATCGAAACACAGCAGAAGTTCAAGGACAAACACCGATTACAATTTGAACTGCTGAGCGACCAGGACAAGAATATTGCCAGGGCCTTCGATGTATTAGGATTGATGGGAGTTTATGCTCAACGGAAGACTTTTATAATTGACCCGGAGGGCAAAATCGCGTATATATTTGACAAGGTAAATACCAGCAAACACGATGTCGAGGTTAAAGAGGTATTGGATAAATTGCAGCATAATCCTTGACATGAAGAAACTTAAAGTCAAATAATGGAGGGAAAAATGAAGCTGAGAGAATATTTTGACCAAACAACTGGTCGCGGGGTTTTAGCGACGGCGGATGCCGAGGGCAAAGTGGATGCGGCGGTGTACGCGAAACCTCACTTCATAGAGGACGAAACAATCGCATTTATCATGGCTGACCGTTTGACCCACAAGAATCTCCAAGCCAATCCTTATGCGGTATATCTTTTCATGGAAGCCGGTGAGAAATATGTCGGGAAAAGGCTTTATCTGAGTAAATTTAAGGAGACGCAGGATAGCAAAGAGATTGATAGTTTGCTAAGAAAAAAGGAATACCGAGATGCGGCAAAGTATCTGGTGTATTTCCGCATCGATAAAGTGCTTCCGCTTATTGGGGATAACGAATAATTTTGCTAAAACATTGAGTTTTTCCACGCTATGATTGTCTATGTTGGTTTTGAGCAGCGTTAGCTATAATGGAGAGTCATCATGCAAATTATTCTTGCTCAACATGCCGGTTTTTGTTGCGGAGTTAAACGGGCTATTGAAATTGCCATGTCTGCCCGGCAAAAAGCAGGCGCTATTGTATATGTCCTGGGGCATTTGGTTCACAATGAAGCCGTCGTGGCACAATTAGAGACATGGGGCGTCAAGGTCATTGAGCAGTTGGCCGCGGCTGAACCGTGTAGTACGGTACTCATTACCGCCCATGGCTTAGACTATCGCATCGTCCAGGAAGCACAAGAGAGTGGTTTTCAGGTTATCGACACGACGTGCCCCATTATTCAGAAGGTACACCGCTTCACGCGTCAATTTTTGCTTGAGGGACGCCAAATTGTCATCATCGGACATCCAGACCACATTGAAGTCAAGGGAATTATGGGGGTTGCCGAGGGCAAAGCTCAGATTGTCAGCCGTGTTGATGACATTGCGCATCTGAGTTGTGAACACCTGGAGAAATTAGGCGTGGTAGTTCAAACCACCTTCAATGTCACCAAAATGCAGGAGATTATCCAGCAGTTGAAGCAGCAATTTCCCACTATTGATGTGGCCGTCAGACAGACTATTTGTCCAGATGTTATGGAGAAGCAGAATGAAATCAGGAAATTAGCCGACAAGGTTGATGCTGTAGTCGTGGTCGGTTCCAAATCGAGCAGCAATACTACGCGCTTATATGAAATTGCCCGCGAGATTTGCCCACACACTTATTTTGTGAGCCACGCGGCGGAATTAGAAGTGGTGCCGTTGAACAGACTTGAGACAATAATTATCACCGCTGGAGCATCAACGCCAGATTGGATTATTGAGGAAGTTATCAAGTATTTGAAACATAGCACCGGGATGGAAGGTTGGCAGGCTGGAAGTAACTCATTCATCCAGTATTCCAATCTGTTACTCAACCACCAAACGCCAAGCATTTGAGAGGTAACCTTGACGCGATAAATACTATGGATAATATCTTCAAAGCTAAACTCCAATACACCGATGATTTCTTAATCACTTTTGAGTTAGTTCCTGGTAGAAGTGCGCAAGGCAAGAGTGTAAAAAAGGTTCTCTCTTTTGCAATGGCAGCTAAAGATGAACATTTGCTTGATGCGCTGAGCATTACCGATAATCCAGGCGGCAATCCAGCCCTCAGTCCTGATGTCCTTGGCCGAGAAATAAAGGAGATGGGAATTGACCCTATCGTGCATTTCGCTTGTAGAGACAATAATAGATATGGCGCTTTCAGTAGAGGCCTGCAACTGCATCGACTCGCGGTGGAGAATTTGCTGGTAGTTACTGGCGATTATCCACATAAAGGCCCGGCTGGAATTGCCAAACCATGCTTTGACCTTGACTCTGTCACTCTCCTATGTGTGCTGGATGAGATGAACCGAGGTTTCCAGGCTTTCTGTAGAAAAGGCAGCGACGACACCAAATTGTCCAAAACGGATTTTTTCTTAGGGGCTGCGGTTTCCTGTTTCAAATTTTCAGAGGCCGAAGTGATGAACCAGTACTACAAACTGCTCAAGAAAATCCGCAATGGAGCGCAATTTATTATCACCCAGATTTGTTATGAGGCGCGAAAATTCGAGGAATTATTGCGCTTCTTGTGCGAACAAGATATCGCTATCCCGGTTTTAGGCTCAGTTTATATTCTAAACGAAACCGTTGCCCGCATGATGAACGCGGGTAAAGTGCCTGGCGCCTTTGTAACCGCTAAGTTACTGCGTGAAATCCAGGCAGAAGCCAAAGCGCAGGACAAAGGCAAAGCCGCCAGGCTAGATCGCGCGGCAAAATTAATGGCTATCTTAAAAGGTCTTGGTTATCGTGGCGCTCATCTCGGTGGAACAGTGGAATATGAGGATGTTAGAACGGTTATCTTACATTTCAGGGAGATACAAAAGCAGTGGCAGGATTTTTTAGTTGAATTTGATTTTCCCTATCCGGGTGGCTTCTACCTTTATGAAAAAGACGCCAAAACCGGCTTGAATACCGACAAGCCATCCTTAGAATCTCATACACCACTAAGTGCTCGCATTAACTATAGTCTGATGCAAGGATTTCACCATCTATTTTTCGACCAACATGCTAATCATTTTCCTCTGTTGAAAGGTCTTGCCCAAAGTATTGACAAGTCTTCTCTTCTGAAGCGGCCGTTCTTTTGGCTGGAAGATATATCCAAGTCGATATTCTTCGCTTGCCAAAAATGCGGTGATTGCGCTTTGCCAGATATGGCTTATCTCTGCCCTGAATCTCAATGTCCGAAATTTTTGCGTAATGGTCCTTGCGGCGGCAGTGAACAACAGCGCTGCGAGGTGAGAAAAGAGAGGCTGTGCGTCTGGGTCAAAATTTATGACCGCTTAAAATCGTACCACGAACAATATAAGCTCAAGGAAAGTTGTGTTCCGCCACGCGATTGGAGTTTAAATGGGACCTCTTCCTGGCTTAACTTCTATTTAGCAAGAGACTATAATTCAATTCCTTGCCATAATAGTTTTTGACTGAAAAATCGGGTAATCCTTTCAAATCCCCCCAACCCCCTTTACCAAAGGGGGAGAACGCAGGGATTAAATATACTCCCCCTTTTCCAAAGGGGGCCGGGGGGATTTCTTTTGGATTATGATTACCCGGAAATTGAGTCAAAAACCATAATGTCAAGAAAAAAGAGTTGACCGTTTTTCTCGAAAGGTAATTTCAGCGGCTTAAATTGCATATTGGAGGTGTTTAATAATGTTTATTTATTCATCTTGCAAAAAAATCTTCATGATAATATCTGCTCTATTGACAGTTCCCGCTGTAGTACTAGCCCACGTTCCCTATATCGAGCACCAGGACTATTCTGAGGACAAACCTTTCACGGTCGAAGATTCCATCGAAAACTCCAAGGCTATGTACGCCTGGTTTGAGACTGGAGAGGATATTGACGTTTACACCTTTGAAGTGCTCGCGCCGGTGCGTGTCTATGCGAATGCTTTAGTGCCAGTTTGTCCGGGTTACGAAGAGTTGCTACCATGGTTAGCGGTAGTTGGGCCAGGCCTTCCTCCACCACCACAGGAAGTGCCCTTCACTATACCCCCAGGCTATGGCGCAATTATAGTAGAAAACCTGGCTCCTGGAGAACCACGGGAGACTTTTTACGAGCCTTTCGGTGGGAAATTTTACTACGATGGGCCGGCTTTTGACCAGGAGGTATCTCAGACTGCCACCTGGTATATCTACTATTGGGAGCCATACAAATTAGGCGGGGATTATGTGGCTGTACTGGGGTTCAGAGAGGTGTTCACCTTTAGGGATATCTTACGCGGCTTAATTATAACGCCCATGATACGCCTTGATAAGGAACTACACGTGGAATGCCCACAGAAGAAGGCTTCACAAGCGCCGGCTATTAAATCAGACAAACTCACAACGACCTGGGGAAATCTCAAAAAAGGGTCACAGAATTTTGGCGTAAAATAATGCGTTCAGGTGCAGAAATAGTGGAACGGCACCGAGTTCTGCCGCGAAACTCAGCGCCGTTTGTCAACCTTGAACTTATTTTTGACATGAGCCAACTATTGGTTCGTTTCTTAATTCCGTATAGGGTTTCGAAAGAGAATCGTGGCGCAGGCGTTCTTGCCTGCGCTGGGCAGACAAGAATGTCTGCCCCACATAAATACCCTACACGAATTTAAAAAATAGACCACTATTTAAAGGAGTAGCCCGTGAAATTTTGGTTGGAAGAGAACAATCGCGCCGCCTTTGAGCATGCCCGTCTCTTGACGGCGTCTTACTCCAAGAGCTTTTATATTTCAGCGCGCCTGCTGCCCCCAAAGCGCCGTTGGGCAACTTATGCCCTGTACGCCTTCTGCCGGTATGCCGATAATTTAGTTGATAAACCACGCAAGCGCACACCAACGGAAATTTTAGCCGAAGTGGATTTTTTATCTCAGGAACTAAAGCTCGGCTACCGCACCTGGGAGTCAGAGCATCCCATTTTGCGTCCCTTGATTATCGTCGCCAAACAATATGACCTAGTGTCCCTTTACAATTGAGTTAATCTCTCCTCTCGTTCTATGTCATTCGTCAAGTGAGAGTATCTTCTAGCGACCTTCGACTACAAGGCATGCTACGCTTCGTATACGCCCCGTGGTGAAGCGGAAATGGGTGGGTGAGTATAATTCACTGGCCTA